>ERZ724516.4-NODE-4-length-158425-cov-25.420818_pt1 | contig 158425 bp, 139 predicted proteins | sample MGYA00376049_ERZ724516 | MGnify/ENA primary metagenome ERZ724516 (study PRJEB28724, sample SAMN07190886) | activated sludge metagenome | isolation source: activated sludge of sewage treatment plant in Hong Hong | place: USA: Christiansburg, Virginia | collected... | reverse complement strand
CGACGATGATGCTCAGGCCACGTCTCCAAAAGCCGCTGCCACAAAGACCGCTGCCCCAAAGACCGCGTCCGACGACGCCGAGTCGACCGATGCCGGCGGGAACAGCGGTCGCTCCGGTTCGCAGAGCGGCCGACAGGGCGCTTCCGGGCGTCGGGGCGGCGAGGGACAGGGCAACGATGGTGCCGCCGGTCGGCAGCGCGCCGTAGGGAGCAAGGACACCAAGCGCCAGGTTGACCATCGACACGACGGTGACGACCAGGACGATGCCGGTGCCGGCGGCTCCAAGCAGGACGACTCCGGGCAGGACGCCTCCGGCCAGGACGGCCCCAACCAGGACGGCCCCAACCAGGACGGCCCCAACCAGGACGGCCCCAACCAGGACGGCCCCAACCAGGACGACTCCGGCCTGGACGAGTTGGACGACGACGGCAACCGACGTCGGCGCGGCCGTCGTCGCGGTCGCAACCGTGACGAGGATGATGGCCAGTGGGAGGGCGAGCCGGTTGAGGTGGCGGGCTTTCTTGACCTGCGTGACGAGGGCTACGGCTTCCTCCGGGTCAAGGGCTACCTGCCCTCCAGGGAGGACGTGTACATCTCGGCCAAGATGGTGCGCCAAAACGGGCTTCGCAAGGGCGACCATGTCACCGGCGCCTATCGACCGGCCGGTGGTCGCGAGAAGAACCCGGCGCTGCTTCGGGTGGACAAGGTGATGGATCTCAGCCCCGAGCAGGCCCGGCAGCGGCCCCGGTTTGACGATCTCACCCCGGTGTATCCCCACGAACGCGTGGCCTTGGCCACAGCAGATCGCCCCGACGATGTCACGGCCCGTGCCATCGACCTGCTGGCGCCCATCGGGTTGGGTCAGCGCGGGCTCATCGTGGCTCCGGCGCGATCGGGGGCGACCACGGTGCTGGCCAACCTGGCCCGGGCCATTGAGGCCGCCACCCCCGACGCTCACGTGATGATCCTGCTGGTGGACGAGCGACCCGAGGAGATCACCGGCCTGGGTGAGCTGACCAACGGTGAGGTCATCGCCTCCAGCTTCGAACGCCCCCCGGAGGAGCACACCCACGTGCTGGAACTGACCCTCGAACGGGCCAAGCGTCTGGTGGAGTTGGGCAACGACGTGGTGATCCTGGTCGACGGCATCACCCGCCTGGTTCGTGCCTATTCGGCGGTTGGGCAGCCCTCGGGTCGCACGCTGCCGGGTGGCATCGACGCTGCGGCGCTGTTCCCACCGAAGCGGTTTTTGGGTGCGGCGCGAAGCCTGTCCGGGGATGGCTCGCTGACGATCCTGGCCACGCTGCGCTCCGACACCGCCGCCGCGGCCGACGAGTTGGTGTGGGCGGAGTTTGCGGGTACCGCGAACATGGAGGTGCACCTCGATCGACGTGCCGCCGACTGGCAGGTGTTCCCCGCGCTTGACCTGGATCACACCTCCACCCGTCACCTCGACGAGTTGGTGGGTGCCGATGAGGCCGACCGGATGCGGAGCCTGCGACGTCACCTGGCCTCCCTCAACGAGGACGGATCGTCGTTGGCGGGTCTGGAATGGTTGGTGGAGCAGATCCGTGCAACGCCGGACAACGATGCGCTCCTGAAGGCCACGCCGACCAGCTGACGGCGCCGCTCCAAGTCGCAAACCGGGCTTCGGGCCGCTAGCGTCTTCCGGTCGCCTTCCTCCCGGTCGGCCCCACCGATCGTTACCTCAACGCTCTGCACTCCCAGAACACGTTGCCGGTTGGCACCGTGCCCCACATGAGTAGGACCTCGTTATGCGCCCAGACATTCACCCCGAGTACCGCCAGGTCGTCTTTCACGACAACTCCTCCGGCGAGCAGTGGTTGACCAAGTCCACCATCTCCACCACCGAGACGGTGACCTTCTCCGATGGCAACGAGTATCCGCTGGCCAAGGTGGAGATCTCGTCGTATTCGCACCCCTTCTTCACCGGTCAGATGAAGATCGTTGACACCGCCGGGCGCGTCGAGCGCTTCGAGCGCCGGTACGGCCGTCGCAAGCGCAGCGGCGATGCGGCTGCCACCGACGACTCGAAGTAGCAGCACCCTCCGCCGGTGGGCATCGGTGTGGGGCAGTAAATGAGTGACCACGGCCGGCTGCGCGTCGCAAAGCTGCGCACCATCTGCGAGCGATCCCTGGGCTTCGGCCAGGCCAACGTCGATGCTGAGAGCCCACTGGCCGATGGCGCCGCGCGGGCGGCGGGCGCCCACGTGGCCGTCCTTGTCGGTCGGCCGACCAGACGCAGCCTTGGCCCGGCACTCATGTGGGCGGCCAAGGAAACAGCATCGAGCGATCATGGCGGGGCCGGCCTGTCCCGGCTCGACCTGGTGCTCGATCCGAGCCTCCCGGTCGGCAGTTCGGCTCAGGCCGAACGGGATCACGCCGATTCGTCCGACTACGCCGCCTTGTCGGCCGGCGCCGCAGAGAACGCCGACCACACGGTCTTCGGTCTGCCGCCGGACGATCATCGGGTGGTGGGCGGCCACCTGGCACGCATCGGTCGACTGTTCGTTCCCGACGTTCGGGTGTGGCTGGTCGACGGTGCCGAGGTGGTCGAGGTCGACGCTGTGGCGCCACCCGCGATGGTGCCGTCGCCGTGGGACCAGGCGCCCGACCTGGTGGAACTGCTGTCCGACGCCGGGTTGGAGCTCGCCGGCGAGCCCGGCACGATTCTGGGCGAGGTGGCCGGGTTGGAGGTGGCTCGCATCACCATGGTGGATGGACGGGCCCACCTGGACATCGGCGTCGGTCGTTTCGATCAGGAACTGTCCGCTGTGGCCCAATCGGACCTGCCGCGTCGCCAGGCGTTGCAGCGAGCCGCCGATCTGGTGCGGCTTACCCGCACTCCGGACAATGGCGCCCATCCCATGACCCGCCTGGCACGGGAGCGGTGGTTGCGGGCCGAACTGATCGCTCGGCCAGGGCTGGTTGGTGCATCGGCGCTGAACGCGGAGCCGGGCCTGTGGTTGCGTGACGGGCTGCGCAGCGTGGCCCCTGCCGCAGCGTCGGGCACCGATCAGCAAGGTTCGCCCCTCGTGGTGGTCTGCTCGGCCGGTGTGGACACCGACCTGGTGCCGGCTGCGCTCGAGCTGGCCGAGGCCATCGACCCGGATGCCCGGCTGGTGCTGGCGCTGCCCGGCGCCGATGTGTTGGTCGGGACGGAGCGGGTGGCGGCGTTGGCCCGCCGACCGCCGCGTATCGTCGGCCTGACCCCCCCGTGGGGGTCGTTCACAACGCGCCGGTAGTCTCCGGGGGTGTCGCAGCTCAACACCGAACGTCTCGAGACCATGGAGCGGGAGTTCGCCGACGTTGGGCTGCGCCTGGCGGACCCGGCGATCTATGAAGACCGGGAGCGTCAGGTGGCCATGGCCAGGCGCCACTCCGAGCTGGAGCCGATCGTGGCGTCGATCGAAGCCTGGCGAGCTGCCCAGGGCGAGTTGGACGCGGCGCGCGAGCTGATCGCCGAGGACGGTTCCGACCCCGAGCTGGCAGAGCTGGCGCGCGAGGCCACCGCGGCGGTGACCGCCGCCGAGGAGCATCTGCGGGCGCAGCTGATGCCCAAGGACCCGGATGCCGGCCGTCCGGTGCTGCTCGAAGTGCGGGGCGCCGAGGGTGGCGAGGAGGCCAACCTGTTTGCGCGGGAACTGCTGGACATGTATCGCACCTGGGCGGGGGGTCACGGGTGGCGGTTCGAGGTGCTCAGCGCAGACTCGTCCGACATGGGCGGACTGACCGGTGCGATGGTGCGCGTCAGCGGTCCGGACGCATGGAGCCGCCTCAAGTTTGAGGCCGGGCCCCATCGGGTGCAACGCGTGCCGGTGACCGAGGCGCAGGGCCGGGTGCACACCTCCTCTGCGGTGGTGACGGCGCTGGTGGAGGCCGACGCCGTCGAGGTGCACCTCGATCCGACCGAGCTTCGGGTGGACACCTACCGGGCGTCCGGCGCGGGAGGCCAGCACGTGAACAAGACCGAGTCGGCGGTGCGGATCACCCACGAGCCCACCGGGTTGGTGGTCGCCATGCAGGACGAGAAGAGCCAGACCCAAAACCGTGAGCGGGCCATGGTGGTGCTGCGCAGCCGACTGCTGGCGCTGCGCCGGGCCGAGCAGGCGGCGGAGACCGCCGGCGCCAAGCGGGCCCAAGGTGGCGGCGGCGGGCGCTCGGAGAAGATCCGCACCTACAACTACAAGGAGAACCGGGTCACCGACCACCGCATCGGCCTCACCTTGTACTCACTGGACAGGGTGCTTGCCGGCGAACTCGATGTGGTGTCCGATGAATTGTTGTCAGATGAACGGGCACGGTTGCTGACGGAAGCGACATGACCCAATCCGAGGTCGAGGGACCGTCCGGAGCACCGACCCCTGAGGTGGTGGGTGTCGAAGGTCCGGAGGGCGACACGACGTCGCTGGGTGAACTGCTCGCCCAGACCGGGCAGCGCCTGGCTTCGGCCGGTCTTGGCAACGCCGCCAACGAGGCCGCGTGGATGCTGGAGGAGGTGAGCGGCCTGGATCGCGCCGAGTTGGCCTTGGCTCATCGGGATCCGGTGACGGTTCGCCAGGTGGCCCGCCTGGACGCCATGGTGGCTCGACGATCGTCTGGGGAGCCGCTTCAGTACGTGCTTGGCCGGTGGTCGTTTCGTCGGCTCGACCTGGCCACCGATGCCCGGGCGTTGATTCCTCGCCCGGAGACCGAGATGGTGGTGGAGGTTGCGCTGGCGCATCTTGACCGGATCGTGGCGGACGGGGTGCGAGCGCCCTTGGTCGTCGACCTGGGAACCGGCACCGGTGCCATCGCCCTGTCCCTGGTCGCCGAACGGCCCGGGGTCCGTGTGGTCGCCACCGATGCTTCCGATGATGCGCTGAGCGTGGCACGGGCCAACCTGGCCGGTGTCGGCTCACCGGCGCGCCGGGTGCGGGTGGCGGCCGGAAGTTGGTGGGACGCGTTGGAGCCCGATCTGGCGGGCACGATCGACCTGGTTGTATCCAACCCGCCCTACGTTCCCGATGCGGCGCCACTGCCCCGGGTGGTGGAGGGCTGGGAGCCGACCGAGGCGTTGCGCGCCGGGGCCGATGGGCTCAACGACCTTCGAGTGATCATCGGCGGCGCCCCGACCTGGCTTCGGTCGGGTGGCGTCCTGGTGGTGGAAATGGGCGACACCCAGGGGGAGGAGGTCAGCGGCTTGGCCCGCCGGGCAGGCCTCGTCGATGTTGCGCTGCATGATGACCTCACCGGCCGACCCCGGGCCCTGTCCGCCAGTAACCAGAGCGCCGTGCGGGTACCGTGATGCACCCATGGCTCGTCTGATTCGCCTTCGTCCGGGTGCCGGTGCGATCGACGGCCGGGCCGTCGATGCCCTGGTCGAGGCGGTGGACTCCGGGCAGGTGGTGCTCATGCCCACCGACACCGTCTACGGCTTGGCGGCGACGGCGTCGAGGGCCGGCATCGAGTCGCTGGCCAGGGTCAAGGGGCGCGACGCCGGTAAGCCGGTGGCGGTGCTGGTTGCGACACCCGGGCAGGGGCTGGCGCTGTTTGACCAGCCTCAACAGGGCCTGGTGCGGGTTGCCAAAGCCGGTTGGCCCGGGCCCCTCACCCTGGTGGCCGAAGCAGGTGCCGGCGCCCCAACGGGCATGAGTTCCAACGGCACCATCGGGGTGCGGTGTCCCGACCACGAACTGGTGCGACGGTTGACCGAGCGCGTCGGCCCCATCGCGGTGACCTCGGCGAACCCCGCCGGTGGTGAGCCGCTTTGCGATCTTCGCAACTGGGGCGAACTGACCAAGGTGTGGCCCGAGGCTCGATCGATCGACTGCCTGGTCGACGGCGGGCCGCTCCCCGGAACGGCATCCACCGTGGTGGATGGGTCAGCCGAGCCGTCGGGCATGCCGCGCCTGCTTCGGGCGGGGCCCATCGAGTTTGATCGGATTGTGAGTTGGTGGCTTCAGGTGCCGGAGGACACACCCTGAACTAGGATGCGACGTGGCCGGGGCGAAGCGCTCGGGATGAGGGGGATGGGCAACGATGAGTTTTTGGAAGAAGCCGGCGGAGAGTGCCGGTTACCTGTCGGGAGTGGCGTTCTTTGAGGGTTTCAGCAACGAGGATCTGGCCCGGGTCGCCTCGCTGTCCGGCGAGTTGAAGGTTGGTTCCGGGGCGATGGTGATCGACCAGGGGGACACCGGCGTTGACTGCTACGTGATCATGGAAGGCACCGCCTCGGTGCGCGTTCGCGACGAGGAGGTGGCCACCCTTGGGAGTGGTGACATGGTTGGTGAGATGGCGCTGATCGACCATCGACCTCGCACCGCTTCGGTGGTGGCCACCACCGACATGCACCTCCTCCGGTTCAACTCGCGCCAGTTTCGACAACTGCTGACCGAGATGCCGAAGGCGGAGGAGCGTGTCATGACCATGCTCACCGAGCGGCTGCGGGCCGAGGGCGGCCCATCAAATGAGTGATTGACGAAAAGTCTCAAGTCTGGGTATGATTGGACTTATGGCGATGACCAGATCAACGGAACCAGTCCCCCCATCGACGGAGGCCTCCACCCCCGGACCACGTCTGGTGCCCACTCGTCGGGTCAGCTTCGAAGCGTCGCTGCAGGCGGTGCCCCGCCACTTCGCCGAGGACGGCGACCTGATTTCCAGTCACCTTGTGGCCGCCCTCTCGTCGGTGTTCCCCGAAGGCGAGGACTATTTCGTCCGCTGCGTGCGCCACTTTCGGTCCGAAATCACCGAGCCCGCCTTCAAGCGCCAGGTGGCCGGATTCATCGGCCAGGAGTCGGTGCACGGCCGGGAACACCGAGCGTTCAACGAGCGACTGGCCCAACTGGGATACCCGACGCGGCTGTACGATCGCATTGCCAAGCGGGCGCTGGCCACCCGCTACAAGGTTGCGTCTCCCAAGTCGAACCTTGCGGTCACCGCAGCGCTGGAGCACTTCACCGCAACGCTGGCCGAGCATGTGTTGACCTCGGAGGAGACCCGTGACCGCCTTGGCCATCAGGCGGTCCGCGAACTCTTCGTGTGGCATGCGCTTGAAGAGTCGGAGCACAAAGCGGTGGCGTTCGACGTGTACCGCGCGGTCGGTGGCAGCGAACGCATGCGCATCTGGACCATGAAGGCCATCAGGACGTCGTTTGTGGTCTTCATGACCCTGGCGGTACTGGGCTCGTTGGCCGGTGACCGGTCGAGCTACCGGCCGGGCGCGCTCCGCTCAAGCTGGAAGCGCCTGAAAGACTCGCCGATGCTGAGCCGGGATATGTGGGATGCGCTCCGTGAGTACGATCGTCGGGGCTTTCACCCAGATGATCGCGATACCACCGGGTTGGTCGACACCTGGCGCGCCACCCTCTTCGGTGAGGAGGGCACCCTCAACTCCAAGCTGCCCGGCGCCGCCTGAGCAGCGCCGTCCTTGGCGCCGTCACCCCTGCCGCCGTCAGCCCCGCCGCCACCGCCAAGGGCGGCACGCCGATCGGCCGGTCGTCAGCTTGTGAGGCGCAGCACGGCATCATCGACGCTGACCGATCTGCCCACGCCTTCGGCGGCCATCAATTCGTCCATCGTGTCGGCATCGTCGCTGAACGCCCAGGCCCTGGCCCCGTCGGCCAGGCGAACGGCCGCGTGCGCCCGCTCGGGCAGATTTCCACGATCATGCATGACCGTGTAGGCCTCGATGCTCGCCGGCCCGCTTGGGTGCAGCACCACCGGCACCGCAGCGTCGGACGCGTCGACCTCCGCCTGGGGCGATTCCCAACGAAAGCCGTTCCGAGGCGGCTCGGTTGCCAGCACACAAAAGCTGTGCTTGTGCACGATGCCACCGTTTGCGGTCACCAGCGCCGTGCCGGTACCCAGGTCCCGCAACGCGTCCACCGTGGCGGCCAAGGCATGTGAGACCGGGTTGTTCCAGGGGCCACCGGCGAAGCACAGGCCGCCCCAGGTGGTGAGCGCCCGGTGGGTATCGATGCCCAACGCGTTGGCGGCCAGTTGCACCGCGGAAGGAAAGCAGGAATAGAGGTCGATGAAGTCGAGGTCGTTCGGGGTCAGACCCGCCAATTGCAGCGCCCGGCCCCCGGCGATTCTCATTGCCGGTGAGTCGGCAAACGACGCCCGTTCCGACGCCAGGCGATCGACCGCATCGGTTCCGGAGTGGAGGAAGATCCAGCGGTCGGTGGGTACGCCTGCTGCTGCGGCGGCCTGGGCCGAGGCCACCAGAACCGATGCACCCATGTCCACGCGGGCGTTTGACACCAGGTGCTTGGTGTAGGGCCAGCCGACCCAACGGTTGCTCGCGCTGGGCGTGATCAACTCGGCGGCTGTGTAGGGGGTGCGGTCCCAGGCATGGGGGTTACAGGCGGCAACGCCTGCGAAACCGGCCCACAGTTCGCCAACGTCGGCCTGGTGGTCATCGATGCAGCGGCCCGAAGCTGCCCGGAGCGCGGTCTCGAACAACGGATACATCTGGGTGGGCATGTAGAGCCGGTGGGCGGCTTCGGCGGGATGCGCCATCTCCAGTTCGGTTGGTCCGACCATCTGATCGGGTGCAACATCGTCGTCCTGGGTGCCCCAGTCGGGCTGAGCACCGGTGGCCCGGTGGGCCGCCCTCGCCCGCCCGGCCTCGCCTCCGGTGATCGCCGCAACATCGAGCGCTCCGGTTGCGATTGCCCGTGCGGCGGCGCCCAGCAGATAGTTGGGGGAGTGACCGCCCATGGCGCAGGTCGCCGTGATGGCGCCGTCGGCACCGATGGAGTCGGCCACCTCCCGGGCCGCATCGTTGTAGCGCCAGGTCAGCGCCGGCACCGCGCCGATCCAGCCCAGCGAGCGACCGAGCGCGTCGGGTGAATCGGAGCCGCTGTCGGTGAGGGCGAGGCGAAGCGACTCGGTCATCAGCGCGGCGGGTGACAGTTCGGGGTCACCCCGATCGGTGCGTTGCAGATGCTGCCCGACTCCGATGAGCACCGGAGTCCTGGGATCGACGCCGGCGGGAAGTGGCTGCGTTGGCATGGCCGTAGCGTGTCGCAGCGGCAGGCGTGCTGACAACTGGCCGGATGTGAACACGGAACGCGTTGCCCGTCATCCTGACGGGGCCGGGGCAATCGGCGTCGAGAGTGCTTCCGCTCGCCCGCATGGGCCCGATGCCCGTACGATGGGGCTATGCGCATTGCCGTGGGGGCCGATCACGCCGGATTCGAACTGAAGCAGGGACTGGCCGAGTTTCTTCGCGGCCTGGGCCATGAGGTGACCGACGTGGGCACCTACTCCGAGGAGCGCTGCGATTACCCGGACTTTGGCGCCGCCATCGGCAAGGCGATTTCGTCCGGTGATTCCGATCTCGGGGTCGGTGTCTGCGGTTCTGGCATCGGCATCGCGATGGCCGCCAACAAGATTCCCGGTGTGCGTGCCGCAACCGTGCACGATGTGACCTCGGCCCGTCTCGCCCGGGAACACAACGACGCCAACGTGTTCTGCGTGGGCAGTCGCTTCGTGGGTCACCAGGTGGCGATCGAGGCCCTGGAGGCCTTTCTTGCCGCCAGGTTCCAGGGGGGGCGCCACGCTCCCCGAGTGGCCAAGCTTGACGACCTCCTCGGCTGACCCGGCGGCGGCCCCACCCAAGCCGCACTCGTCGCGTCGATCGAACCCCTCGAATTTCCTCATCGATCCAACCCCCCCCCAGATCAACAAGGAGTACCCCAACGTGGGATGGCCCCAGAGCCCGGATACCGAGATCAACGACCTGCTGGATGCCGAATTGGAGCGCCAGCAACGGGGGCTGCAACTGATCGCCTCGGAGAACTTCGCCTCGCCGGCGGTCATGGCCGCCACCGGCACGGTGCTGACCAACAAGTACTCGGAGGGCTACCCCCACAAGCGCTACTACGGCGGCAACGCGGTGGTGGACGACATCGAGGACATCGCACGCAACCGGGTGTGCGCGCTCTTCGGCGCCGATCACGCCAACGTGCAGCCGCACTCGGGCGCCAACGCCAACGTGGCCGTGTACCTGGCGCTGTTGGACGCGGGCGACACGGTGTTGGGCATGAGCCTTGACCACGGTGGCCACCTCACGCACGGCAGCCCGGTGAACCTGTCGGGACGGTTTTACAACTTCGTCGGATACGGGCTGACCGAATCAGACGAGCGCATCGACTATGAGGCGGTTCGGGCCCTGGCCCATGAACACCAGCCAAAGATGATCGTGGCCGGGGCGACCGCCTATCCACGCCAGATCGATCCCAAGATCTTCCGGGAGATCGCCGATGAGGTGGGCGCGCTGTTCATGTTCGACGCGGCTCATATCGCAGGGCTGATCGCCGGCGGCGTGCATCCCAACCCGGTGCCCGAAGCCGACATCGTCACCTTCACCACGCACAAGACGCTGCGCGGCCCGCGGGGCGGCACCATCCTGTGTCGCGAGGAGCACGCCAAGGCGATCGACAAGGCCATCTTCCCCGGCCTGCAGGGTGGCCCGCTCGAGCACGTGATCGCCGCCAAGGCCGTGGCGTTTCGAGAGGCTACCGATCCCAGCTTCGCCGACTATGCGGCCGGCATCGTGGCCAACGCCCAGGCGTTGGCCCAGGCGTTGGCCGCCCAGGGTTTCCGCTTGGTTTCGGGGGGCACCGACAACCATCTGCTGCTGGTCGACCTCCGTCCGTTCAATGCCGACCTCACCGGCAAGGTGGCTCAGGCGTCGCTCGACGCGGCGGGCATCACCCTGAACAAGAACACCGTCCCCGACGACCCCCGCTCGCCGTTCGTCACCAGCGGGGTGCGCATCGGCACGCCGGCAGTGACCACCCAGGGCATGGGTCCCGCAGAGATGCCGGAGATCGCCGAGTTGATCGCCGCCGTACTGTCGAAGCCCGACGACGCCGCCGTGCACGCCGAGGTCGCGGAGCGCACCGCCAAGCTGTGCGCACGCTTCCCGGTGTACCCGGACGCTGTTGGGTGATGCTGGTTCCCGGGTGAGTCCGGCTGATCGGGCCGGGGTGAACTGACGTGATCGCCTACGTCGTCATCCTGGCCGTGGCCTTCGGTGCCACCGTCCTCACGGTGCCCCTGGTGCGACGGTTCTGCCTGCGCGTGGGCCTGGTCTACGAACCGAACGAGCGAACCGTTCACACGCGGCCCATGCCGGCCCTGGGTGGTCTGGCGATGTTCGTCGGGTTTGCGGCGGCGTTGGGCGTGGCCGCGCTGCTCGGACGTTTCAAGCCCATGATGTCGGGCACCGAGATGGCCGGCGCGGCGCTGTGTTGCGCGGTGGCGTTCGCCACCGGGCTGACCGACGACGTGCGTCACCTCTCGGCCCCGGCCAAGGTGGCCGGGCTGGTGCTGTCAGGTTCGATCCTCTCGCTGTCGGGGCTCAGCCTGCTGTTCTTCCGGGTGCCGTTCTTCGATCTGCTGGTGTTGTCACCCGACCTGTCGGCGCTGCTCACCGTGATCTGGGTGGTGGGGATGGCCAATGCCATCAACCTGATCGACGGGCTCGATGGTCTGGCCGCCGGTATCACCGCCATTGCTGCGGCGGCCTTTCTGGCCTATTCCCTGGCGCTGTCGCGCAACGGGGTACTCGATCCGTCCAACGTGGGACCGCTGATCGCCGTCATCGTGCTGGGCGTGTGTTTGGGGTTTCTTCCCTACAACGTGCATCCGGCGAAGATCATCATGGGGGACGGCGGCGCACTGTTCCTCGGTGCAGCCATGGCAACCTCCACCATTGCCGTGGGCGGCAACTCCGACGATCCGTTCTCGGGCCAGGCATGGTTTTTCTTTGCGCCGTTGCTGGTGCCGCTCTTCATCCTGGGGGTTCCGATCCTCGACACCGCGTTCTCCATCGTGCGACGCACCGTGGGTCGCAGCGGGGTGTCGGTTGCCGACCGCAAGCATCTGCATCACCGCCTGGTCGATCGTGGGCACGGACATCGTCGGGCGGTGTTCATCCTGTGGGGTTGGACCGCGCTGCTGTCAGGGTTTGTGCTGATCCCGGTGTTCACCGGGCGCGGCGACGGCATCGTGCCCATTGGTATTTTGGCGTTGCTCCTGGCGCTCTTCACCATGCTGGGCCCTTCGGTGACCCTCCACTGGGCCCGCCGTAGGGCCGCAGCCGAATCGACCACCGAGACCCCTGTCGTGTCAATCAAAGACGGTGGGTCCACGTCTGATCAGGCAATGCCGACGCGCACCGACACCCGGGCCGGGGCTCGCCGGTAGCGACAGCTTCAGCCGCTGAATCACCAAGCCAGATCGCCGCGCAGGGCGGCGCCGACGGTGTGGTTGATCTCGTCAGAGGCGGCGACCGATGACCTGGTGATGGCGATGTTGTAGAAGCCGTGGATCTGATCGTCGAAACAGCGGTCGACCACCGGCACCCCGGCCTCCGCCAGCTTTGCCGCATACGCACGGCCCTCATCACGGAGCGGATCGAAGCCGCCGGTGAACACCAGCGCCGGGGCCACACCGGTGACGTCGGCGTAGAGCGGGGAGGCGGCGGGGTCGTGCCAGCGCTCGGAGTCCGGCAGGTACTGCCCGCGAAACCATTCCATCGAGTCCCTGGTCAGGAGGAATCCCTCGGCGAAGGTGTCGATCGACCTCGACGTCATGGTGAAGTCGGTGGCCGGGTAGACCAAGGCCTGCACTGCCGGCGGTCGCAGCCCCTGATCCCTGGCGCCAAGCGCCACCAGCGCCGCCAGGTTGCCACCGGCCGAATCGCCCATCAGCGCAAGCGCATCGCCGTCGACTCCAAGCTCGCCCGAGTGTTCGCTCAGCCAGCGGTACGCCGCGAGGCAGTCGTCGATCGCCGCCGGATAGGGGGCTTCGGGCGCCAAGCGGTAATCGACCGACATGACCACGGCCCCGGAGGTGGCCGCGAGTTCCCGGCAGGGGCCGTCGTGGGAGGCGAGGTCGCCGATCACCCAACCGCCACCGTGGAAGAAGCAGATCGCCGGTGGCGTCGTCGTCAGATTGGCGTCCCGGTAGAACCGAACGCGCAGCGGTCCGTCCGGCCCGGGCAGGTCCCGTTCCCATGAGTGAACGCGTTGCGGACCGCGTGGCCCCAGGATCGCCGCCCTCGCCATGTCGCGACGTGAAGATGCAACGTCCCGGTTCTCCAGTGGGGAGACCCGGCCGGCGAGCCGGAGCATGGCCTGCACCTGCGGATCGAGGCGGCGTCCGTCCCGGATGACCTCTTCGCCCCTGCGGGCCGCGATGGCGAGCATGCTTCGAGCCGCTCGGCCGACTGGATGTACGCGTGGGGTGCTCATTGGTTCAGTCTGGCGCACTGTTGCCCGCCAGCGCGGCGGCGATGGTTCGATTGATCTCGTGAGCGGCCAACAGCGTGGGACGTGTGATGCCGATGTTGTAAAAGCCGTGGATGAGATCGTCGAAGCAGCGGTCGACCACCGGCACGCCGGCCCGGGCCATCAGCGCCGCCAGGTTGCCGCCTGCCGAGTCCCCATGATCGCCAGCCGGGTGGCGTCCAGGCCCAGCTCGCCCGAGTGACCGGCCAGCCACGCGTAGGCGGCCACACAATCGTCGATGGCGGCGGGGTAGGGGTGCTCCGGGGCCAGCCGGTAGTCAACCGCCATCACCACGGCGCCGGTGTCCTGTGCCAAAACCCGGCAGGGCGGATCGTGGCTGTCCAGGTCACCAACCGCCCAACCTCCGCCATGGAGGAAACAGATCGCCGGTGCGCCGGGCGCGGTGGTGGCGGCGCGGTGGAAGTGCACCCGGATGGGCCCGGCCGGGCCTGGCAGGTCACGCTCCCAGGTGTGCACGCCTGGCGGCACCGGTGGCCGACCATGACCGAGCGTCCAATGTCGACCCGTGCCCTCGCAACCTGCCGGTCCTTCGTTGGTGCCACCCGCTCGGCGACGGTCAGCAGGGCTCGCATCTGCGGGTCGAGGCGTCGACCGTCGCGAACGATCTCGTCCCCGCTTCGAGCGAGCACGCGGATGAGCGCACCCGCGGCGCGACCAACAGGATGCAACCTCGGGGTGGTGAACATCACCCCGACGCGCTTAGGAGAAGTCGGGCGTGTGGGTGTCGGTACCCGAGCGCAGCAGCGTGCCGGGCACGGCTCCGGTGGGCTCACCGTCGGCCACCACCGTCGTGCCGTTGACCCATACCTCGGCGATGCCCACCGCGTCGGCGAAGAGCCGCTCGGTGCCGCCGGGCAGGTCGGCCCGCATCGTGATCGGGCCCGAGTCGACCGTCGCGGGGTCGAACAGCACCAGGTCGGCGTGGTTGCCCACCTCGATGGTGCCGCGGTCGGTCAGGCCGAAGAGCCTGGCCGGTACCTGGGTCATCATCTGCACGGCCCGTTCGAGGCTGACCAGTTGGCGGCCCCGCAGGCTGTCGCCAAGAAACTTGGATGGATAGTTCGAGCCCAGCATGCGGTCCAGGTGCGCACCGGCGTCGGACCCACCGAGGATGGCGCCACTGCCTTCCCAGACCTGGCGGCGTAGCTCCCAGGAGGCGTCGTCGTCGTCGGTGGGCAGCGGCCAGAGGATGGTTTTGAAGTCGTCGGCGAGCACGATGTCAACCAGAGTGTCGAAGGGCTCCTGGCCCCGCTCGGCGGCGATGTCCTCGACCACGCGGCCCTTCAGGCCCTCGTTGGCCTCCGAGAACGTGTCGCCGATCTCGAAACGGGAGAAGGTGGTGAGGCGGGACAGCGCACCGGTTTCGGAGGCGGCCAGTTGGGCCAGCACGTGGCGCACGCCGCTCTGGCGCAGATACTCCTTCTTCTGTTCCAGCGGCAGGCCCATGATGTGCTTCCAGCCGGGCAGCAGCCACAGGCCGCAGTGGGTGCCGAAGCTCTGGGTCATGCCAGGCAGTGTCGGCATGGTCAGCGCCACCACCGACAGGCCCTCCTCGGCGGCGCGAGCGCCCACCTTCAGTTGGTGGAGGTATTCGTCGGCCTTGCGGGAGTCGACGGTGAGCACGTTCCAGTTCATGGGCCGTTGCCCGGCCCGCACCATCTCGAGGATGTAGTCCTCTTCGTCCTCGGAGTAGCCGTTGAGGCAGCCGTCCATGACGAACTCGAGCGAGGTGCCCTCGAACTCCGAAACGACGCCACACAGCGTCAGCACCTCATCACGGTTGGCGAAGCGGGAGGTGACGGGTACGCCGTCGCCGTCAGAGTGGGTGAACGACAGCGACGTGGAGAAGCCAATGCCGCCCGCCTCGATGGAGGCCCGCAGCAGTGCTGCCATGGCCTCGATCTCGTCCGGAGTGGCCTCACGTTGGCCGTCGGCCCCCACGACGTATCGACGGATGGCCGAGTGGCCCACCAGAAATCCGGCGTTGAGGGCCATCGACCCGTCGAGGCGGTCGAGGAAGTCGCCGAAGCTCTCCCAGCTCCAGTCGAGACCCCGTTCCAGCGCCTCGAGCGGCATGCCCTCCACCTTGGCCATCATGCGGGCCACGTAGTCGCCGTCGCCGGGCTGCAGCGGGGCCAGGGTGAAGCCACAGTTACCGGCGACCACGGAGGTGACGCCGTGCAGGTTGGAGGGTGATGCGGTCGGATCCCAATGCAGCTGCGCGTCGTAGTGGGTGTGGGGGTCGATGAAACCGGGGGCCAGCATCAGGCCGGTGCCGTCCACCTCCCGTTCGCCGGCCTCGGAGACGTCACCGATGGTGGTAATGCGTCCATCGGTAACGGCGACGTCGGCCGTGCGGGCCTTGGCGCCCGTGCCGTCCACCAGTTGGGCTCCTCGAATCACCAGATCTGCCATGGGGAGTCTCCGTTTCCGTATCGTTGAATGCTTGGTCGTGTCGTCCGCGCTGTGGCGCGTCGTGTCGTCGCCGTCAACCGAAACCTGACGGACCGTCAGATTCTGGCATAGTGCCCGCCGCTGCCGGAACGGAAGTTGCAAATCTCGCCGGCTACTGCTGATATATGTGTGGCAGGGGTCACCGGGTTGCGCCGGTCGAGGGAGGAAGCAATGTCACAGGCTCACGAGGCAGCTCAGCGCGGCAGAGTCGCTCATCGCGGCGGAGGTGCGCGCCTGTTGCTCGCCCTTGTGGCGTTGATGCTGGTGGCAGCCGGTTGCGGCGCCAAGGGCGACTCGGTCGCCGAGACGGGCGGAGGCTCAGACGGCGGTACCCAGGTTGCGACCGGGGGCGACTCCGGCGGACAGGCCGACGGTGAGGCCGACTTCGGTACCCTCAAGGCGCCCTGCGGCCCCGGCGAGGGCAAGATCGAGAAGTCCGAGGCCGGCAGCAAGGGCACCGACAAGCTGTACATCGGTGTGAACTCCGACAAGGGCGCCGACATCCGACCCGGCCTGCTGCGCGAGTTCTGGGACTCCTCCAACGCCTACATCGACTGGTGCAATGCCCAGGGTGGCATCGCCGGCCTCCAGATCGAACCGGTCGACCTTGACGGCCAACTGTTCAACGTTGCCCAGTACCTGCCTGCGGCGTGCAACGACGTGTTTGCCATGGTCGGTGGCGGCTCCACCTTCGACAACCTGCAACTGCAGGGCCCCGGCAACCTGAAGGAGTGCGGCCAGCTGGACATGCCCGGCTTCACCGTCACGAAGGAAAAGGCCGAGGCGACCGACACCTACATCGCCGCTGTGCCCAACCCGGCAAACGTGCGTCCGGCAGCGTTCTTTGATTATCTCGCCCAGGAGTATCCGAAAGAGGTTGGTGACCTCGCCAGCGTGTACGGCGACCTGGACACGATTCGGTTCGTCATGGACCAGACCAACGCCGTGCTCACGAAGCTCGGCAAGCCGTTTGGGCTGGGCCAGGAGATCGCCTACGCGGCTCAGGGTCAGGACTTCAAGCTCACCTCCCAGAGCCTCAAGGGTTCCGGCGCCACGATGGGCACCTTCATCGGCGAGCCGTCCAACTTCGGGCTGCTGCTCAGTTCGATGAAGGAGGACGGGCTGAAGATCCCCATGTTCGCCGAGTCAAACAACTACGACCCGCTGTTGTTGGAGAAGGGCTCAAATCCGGCCGGCGAGGTGCTGATCAGGCTTCCCCACGCTCCCTTCGAGGAGGCCGACAAATACCCGGCGATTCAAAAGTTTGAAGAGCTGATGGCCGCCCGCAAGGCCGAGGATCCCCAGACCAAGACCGCGGCGCTGGGCATCCAGTCGATGTCGGCCTGGCTGTTGTTCACCGAGGCGGCCACCGCGTGCGCCGAGCAGGGCGACCACATCATCAGCCACGACTGCATCCGTGAGCAGGTGGGCAAGATCGGAGAGTGGACCGGCGGTGGTCTGCACTCGACGACCAACCCGGGCACGAACGAACCTGCGAAGTGCATCATCTCGATGAAGGTCGACGGCGACAAGTTTGTTCGGGCGTTTCCCGAGTGGGGCAGCAAGGACGCCACCGAGGACGGCTACTACTGCCCGAAGAAGAACGCGGTGGTCACCATCGATGTTGACTGAACCCGCACGGACCCTGGCTGAGCGCGCCTCGGCCCGCTCGGGTGCCTCGCCAACGTCGGCGCACCGCGGGTGATCACCACCATGCTGGCAGCGGCCGGCACCCCGAACCTGTGGAACCAGTTTCTGACCGCGTCCGTCGCCGGGTTGGTCACGGCGGCGCTGTACGCCATTGCCGCCTCTGGCCTGGTCGTCACCTACACCACGTCGGGCGTGTTCAACTTCGCCCATGGCGCGTTCGGCATGATGGCCGCGTTCACCTACTGGCAGTTCACCGAGGGCTGGGGTCTCCCCATCTGGCTGTCGCTGCTGCTGGTGGTGGGCGTGGTCGCTCCCGTCTTCGGGGGCATCGTCGAAAAAGGGTTGATGCGCGGGCTTGAGGGCACCTCGGAGCTGATCAAGCTGGTGGTCACCGTCAGCCTGTTGTTGGCGCTGATCGGCCTGGCGCCGGTGATCTGGGACCCGACGATCGCTCGCTCGGTGCCCGAGTTCTTCCCTGACTCCGACCCGATCACCATCGCCGGGGTGGGCATCAGCATCCACCGCATCATCATCTTCGTCGCAGCGGGGCTGGTGGCCGTCTTTCTGCGTCTGTTCCTGTACAACACCCGCACGGGCATCGCGATGCGGGCCGTGGTGGATGACCGGTCGTTGGCGCAGCTCAACGGTGCTCGACCGGGGTTGACCTCCATGGCCTCCTGGGGGCTTGGCGCGGGACTGGCGGCTTTGGCCGGCGTCCTCGGCGCTCCGATCAGCACCCTGGAAGCGGTCACGCTGACCCTGCTGGTGTTCAACGCCTACGCCGCCCCGGTGATCGGTCGACTCAAGTCGGTACCCCTCACCTTCCTCGGCGCCATCATCCTCGGGCTTGCCCAGAGTTACGTGTCCAGCTTCGTCAAGCCGGGCGACACCAACGTCGTCGAACGGGCGGTCACGAGCTTTCAGATCAACACCGGCTGGACGCTGGCCAACCTCCAGAGCGCCATGCCCGCCATTGTGCTGTTCGTCGTCATGTTGTTCATCCGGCCCGAGCGGTTGCGCAGCCACAGCCTCTCGACCACCCGCGACCAGTTTCGCGTTCCCACCTGGCGGGTGACGCTGATCGGCGCCATCTTGTTCCCCATCGGCACGATCATGCTGACCGTGATCATCCCGGACGTGTTCCAGTTGTCGTTGGCCAGTGGCTACGCACTGGCGTTGGTGGGCCTGTCGTTGGTGCCGTTGGCGGGCTACTCCGGACAGATCTCGCTGGCCCAGATGAGTTTTGCGGGCATCGGGGCCGTGGTGATGGGGAACCTCGGAGTGAACAACCCGATCCTGGGAGTGGTCGTAGCGGTGCTGGTTGCCGCCACCATCGGGGCCCTGGTGTCGCTACCGGCGCTGCGGCTCTCGGGCATCTATCTCGCCCTGCTCACAGCGGCCTTTGCGCTGATGTTGTCCAAACTGGTGCTCAGCCAACAGAAGGTCATGCCTCAGGGCAACCTGGCGGTGCCGCCGTTGGTGAGCTCGTGGAACACCGCCACGGCCCGCATCATCGTGTCGGCCGTGGCGTTCACCTTGGTTGGCATCGCGGTCGTCGCCGTGCGTCGCTCCGGCTTCGGGCGGCGACTGATGGCCATGAAGGACTCCCCTGACGCGTGCGCCACGCTGGGGCTCAACCTGACCCGCACCAACGTGTACGTGTTTGCGCTGTCCTCCGGTATCGCCGGCCTGGCGGGCGCACTGTGGGCCAGCACCGCTCAGGCGGAGCAGTTCACCTTTGAGAACTCGCTCGCGGTCACCATGTTGGCGGTGGTTGGAGGTGTGGGTCTGGTGGGCGGCGCGTTCTTCGGCGGCCTGCTCCTTGGGGCGTTCCAATCGATCCTCGGTCCGATCTTCAATTCCAACGCCCTTGGGTATTTCTCGGTGTTCAGCATCTCGATCGCAAAGCTCACCAGCTTTGCCCCCGGGCTGATGGGCATTAGCCTGGGTCGCAACCCAAGCGGCGCCATGACCGAGGTCGGAGCGGGGTTTCGAGCGGTGGGCGAGCGAACCGAGGCGTTGGTGATCTCGGTGCTCGGCGCAGTGGGCATCTGGGTGCTCACCGCCGTCGGGGTGGTGTCCGGTTGGCAGTTCACCGCTGCGATCGTGGTGTGGGTGTTTGTCGTGGCCCCGTTGACGCCCCTGCTCTTCGACGGTCCGCACCCATCGCAGCGGCTGCCCGTGGCCATCGGGGGCGTCAGCGCCACCGTGGTCGCCCTGCTGGTGCCGGTCGCTTCGATCACGGAGAGCAACGGTTGGCGGGTCATCATGATCGGTGCCTTCGCCGGCGCGGTCGGCGCGGTGCTCACCCGCGTCTACGGGCCGCTCGACGCCGAGGCGGCGGCGCCACAGCCATCGCCCGACCTGGCCGGGGTGAATCGGCCCTTCGACCGCGGTGAGCTCATCGAGGTCGATGCCGCCCTCGGGCTGACCGAGGCCGACCTGGCAACCTACGCAGTCTCTGAAACCAACGGCGCCTCGGCCGTTCCGGCGATGGCCGGAAACGGAGGCGATTCATGAGCCTTTTGGAGGCACGCGGTATCACGGTTCGCTTTGGCGGAAACCTGGCCGTCAGCGACGTGGACCTCACCGTCGAGGCCGGGCAGATCGTGGGCCTCATCGGGCCGAATGGCGCGGGCAAGACCACCACCTTCAACGCGCTGACCGGCATGCTCACCCCCACGGCGGGCACGGTGATGCTGGAGGGCAGAAACGTCACCGGGTGGCCCACCTTCCGGCGGGCGCAAGAGGGCCTGGCCCGCACGTTCCAGCGCCTGGAGGTGTTCACGTCGCTGACCGTTCGTGAGAACATTCGGATGGCCGCCGAGCTGAAATCCCGCGATACCGCCGAGCACGTGGACCACATCCTGGAGCAGGTGGGCCTGACCGCTATCGCCGATGACTCGGCCAGCGCGATCTCCACCGGCATGGCCCGGCTTTTGGAGGTTGGTCGGGCGCTGGCAACCCGACCCAAGGTGTTGTTGTTGGACGAGCCTGCGTCGGGCCAGGACGAATCCGAAACGGAACGGTTCGGTGAATTCCTGGAGGAGCTGGCGGCGGATGGCCTGGCCATCCTCATGGTGGAACATGACGTGCCCCTGGTGATGCGGGTGTGTCAACGAATCGTGGTGCTGGACTTTGGTCAGGTGATCGCCAGGGGTACCCCCGCCGAGATTCAGGCCAACGAGGCGGTGTTGGACGCCTACCTCGGCTCCGCTGCCGGGGGGATGTGATCGTGGCCGGTTCGTCGACGACCTCAGCTCCGCCCGATCCGGTGATCGCAGCGGAGCCCATCCTTGAGTTGCAGGGCATTCGAGCGGCCTACGGCTCCATCGAGGTGTTGCACGGGGTGGATCTGGCCGTGATGCCGGGTGAGGTGTATGCGCTGCTGGGTCCCAACGGCGCCGGCAAGACCACCACGCTCAACATCCTCTCCGGGCTGATGAAGCCCACCGCCGGCAAGGTGCTGGTGGCGGGCCGTGACGTCACCGGAACGAAGGCCGAGGATCTGGCCCGAGCCGGCATGGCGATGATCCCCGAGGGTCGGGGCATCTTCCCAAACCTCACCGTGCGCGAGAACCTGCGCATGGCAACGTTCACCGGCAAGAAGTTGGCCGATCTGGAAGCTGCGGCCTACGGGCGCTTCAGTCGTCTGGCCGAGCGCCGCAGCCAGGTGGCCGGCACCATGTCGGGCGGCGAGCAGCAGATGTTGGCGATGGCCCGAGGGCTGGCGACCGACCCGGCAGTGCTGATCCTCGACGAACTGTCGATGGGCTTGGCGCCGCTGATCGTCGAGGAGTTGTACGGCGTCGTTGCACACATCGCGGCGGACGGCGTGTCGATCGTGGTGGTGGAACAGTTCGCCAGGACGGTCCTCGGTGTGTCCGACCGGGCGGCCATCATGGTTCACGGAAAAATTCGCGCCGTGGGAGACCCGACGGCGATCGAGGCGGAATTGTCCAGTGCCTACCTTGGTGGGCAGTGATCAAAATCAGGAGAGTGTGAAGATGGCACAACAGGATTCACAGCGTGCCGAGCCGGCCGACCTCGGAACCGCGGTCGATCAGCCGGTGCAGGGATCGACGCAGGGGGGACCAATGGGCGATCGCGCCGAAGCGTTCACCGAGGAGGTCGGGCGGCTCAAGCTGTCGGGTAGTTCAGCCGAGGGCGAGGCCCGTGCCATGAAGCTGGGCATCGCCGGGTTGGTGATACCCGTGGTGCTTGCCGTGGTGGGGATCCTGCTCGTGGCGTCCACGTCCGATGCGGCCGATCAGCGGGCCTTCGCCTCGCAGACCTTCTGGCTGGGCAACATCATCGTCGTGATCGGCGCAACGCTGTTCCTTCGCTACTCGCTGGGTCGTTACCTGCGCTTCTGGATGATCCGGCTGATCCACGAGCAACGAGCCCAAACCGACCGCGTGGTGGATGCCATCGAGCGAACATCGGCACCGATCAGCAAGTGATCAACCTGCTCCGGTGGCAGCCGACCGGGGCGTAACTTGTGCGTTGGCACGACGTTTCGTAGAGTTCGTGCACGGATTCACAAGGCAGTCCGAGCGGTTCCGGAACACACCTCCGTGCCGTTACCGCCACCGTGCGAGGCATCGTTGCCTTCTTCGGTAGCATCCCTCCCGCCCCACGCCCGCCGTCGACGTGACTGAGAGTTCGTTTCTGTGTCCACCCAGGTGACATCCAACGCAGCCTCGCCCAAGCTGTCACCGTCCGGTGGAAGCTCCGCGGCGATGCCCAGGTTGAGCGAACAGATGGACCGCGGTCACGGTGGGTACCTCCTGGTGGCCGCCCCCGCCCTGTTTGGCCTGCTGGGTTTCTGGCTGGATGGCCTCCTCGGCTGGACCCCGGTGCTCACCATCGTCGGTGCGTTCTACGGCCTGATCGGCGCCCTGTACAAGGTCCTGACCTCGTACCGGACCGAAATGAACACGCAGGCGGACGCACGCCGCAGCGCTCGTACCTCGCCCGCCTCCTCGTCCTCCGCCACCCTTGCAACCGTCGAGGCGGGGTCGTGACTCAGCCTTCGAATCCCACCGCCCGGTCCTCCAACGCTCAGCCCGCCAACGGCTTGCTGACCCGTTTGGAAGGCCCGTCCCCGGCCATGGAGATTGCCGTCGACCTGATTCGACGAGCCGCCATCTGGTCGCCACTCGCCATCTTGGTGTCGGGGGCGATCTGGGGCACCGACGGCGCCATTTCCGCCGCATTCGCCCTGGGTCTCGTGATCCTCAACTTCCTTCTGTCCGCCTGGATGTTGCAGGCCGGTGCTCGTATCTCCATTGCCGTCATGGCCGGTGCTGCACTCTTCGGTTACCTGATCCGTCTCGGTCTGATCCTCGTTGCGGTGCTGCTGGTGAAGGACCAGCCCTGGCTCGACCCGGTCGCCCTCGGCGTGGTGCTGATCGTCACCCACCTGGGCCTGTTGTTCTGGGAGCTGCGCTACGTATCGGGCTCCATGGCGTTTCCGGGTCTGAAGCCCCGCGCCGGGCGCCGCAGCGCCGCCGTCACCGCCACGCAGGTCAACCTGACCGGCAACATTAATTCTCCGACCCCCGACGCCACCTCCTCGGTGGCCGACGCAGCCTGAGCCAAGGAGTCACCCTGTGATTGCATCCCCACTTTTGGCGTTGTCCGCATCGCCCGCCGCCCTGTTTGCGGCGGAGCCGGAGAACACCCGGGGCCTCAAGTTCCCCTCCATCGACGAGATCGTCGTCTGGCCGGCGAAGTTCGGCGGCTTCAACAAGATCGCCTTGATCTCGTTGATCGCGGTCGTCGTGCCCACCATCCTGTTCTGGCTGGCAGCCATGAAGGGCAAGAAAAACCCCATACCCCGCGGCGTGCAGAACGTGGTGGAGGCATCGGTCGACTTCATGGAAAAGCAGATCGTGATGCCAACGATCGGCCCCGACGGCATGCGCTACCTGCCCATGCTGACCGCCATGTTCTTCTTCATCTTCATCGGCAACCTGTTTGAGATCATCCCCACCTCGCACATGCCGGCCAACGCCCGTATGGCCAACCCCCTCATGCTGGCCCTGGTCACCTGGGTGATGTTCATCGGTGTGGGCCTGAAGCACAACGGGCTCGGCTACCTCAAGCAGACGCTGTTTCCCCCGGGCGTGCCCAAGGCGCTGTACCTGCTGGTCACGCCCATCGAGTTCATCTCCACCTTCCTGGTGCGCCCGTTCTCGCTGGCGGTGCGGCTCTTCGCCAACATGCTCGCCGGGCACATTCTCTTGGTCACCTTCTCGGTGCTCACCTTGGGCCTGCTCCTTGCGGAGACCATGCAGTTCGCCCTGGTTCCGCTGGCGATCGCCCCGTTCCTCGGCCTGGTGGCCTTCACCGCCTTCGAGTTGATGGTCGCCTTCCTGCAGGCCTACATCTTCTCCCTCCTCGCCGGTGTGTACATCGGCGGCGCGCTGCACCCGGCGCACTGATCCACCCCCCGGCCCACCGGCCGGCGTAACCCCCTTCGTTCCAACCACAGATGTTGTTTTCGCACAGCGGAGACACAACAAATAGGGCCTCAGGCCCCACCGACAAGGAGAACACCCAGATGAGCGTTCTGTCCCAGGCAGCACACCACGCAATCGAAATCGCCCAGCAGGCGACCCCTGCCGACGTCAGCGCCGATGAGGCCAAGTCCATCGCCGGTGCGTCCGGTGCGGGTGCGGCCTACGGCCTCGCCGCCATCGGCCCCGGCATCGGCATCGGCTACCTGGTCGGCCAGGCCGTTCAGGCCATCGCCCGTCAGCCCGAGGCCGCCGGTCAGGTGCAGACCACCATGTTCCTCGGCATCGCGTTCACCGAGGCTCTGGCCCTCATCGGTTTCGTTGTGTTCATTCTGCTCAAGTTCGTCTGAGGCCCAACCCCGTGGTTCGGCACTTGCCGGGCCGCCTCGTCGACACCACCTGAGGAGTACCTTCAATGTTGGCAACCATCATGTCCATTGCCGCAGACGGCGGTGGGGAGACCCCGGTGAACCCGGTGCTGCCCACCATGCCGGAGCTGTTGTGGGGCACCGGGCTGTTTCTCGCCCTGTGGATCCTGATGCGCTACGTGTTGCTGCCACCGGTGCGCGCCGTCATGCGTCAGCGTGACGAACAGCGTCTGTCCGATGAGGAGGGTGCCGAGCGCGCCAAGGTGGAGGCCGAAAAGGTGCGGCGCGATTACGACGCCACCCTGGCCGAGGCACGGGCTCATGCATCGACAACCGTGGACGAGGCACGAGCGAGGGGCGAGGCCCGGCGGGCCGAACTGACCGCTGCGGCCGAGTCCGACGCGGCACAGATCCGCCAGGCCGCCCTTGCCGAGGTTGAGGCCGAGCGGGCCGACGTGCTCCTCGGCGCACGTTCGCAGGTGGCCGAACTGGCCGGAACTGCGGCATCCAAGGTGCTGGGACGCACCGTTGACCCGGCGGTCGCACAGCGCATCGCCGAGACCTACCTCGCACCGTCCGAGAACTAGAGGAATACGATGAGTCAACTTGCCCTTGTAGCGGCCTCGGAAGGCAACTCCTTCTGGTTGCCCCATGATATCAAAGAGGTTTGGGTCGGTTCGCTGGCCTTCTTCATCGTCTTCGGCCTGATCTGGTGGAAGGCCGGGCCTGCCATCAAGGGGGCGATGAACAAGCGCACCGACGGTATTGCTGCGGGCCTGGCCGAATCGGCCGACGCACTGAACGCCGCCGAGTCCGAGCGTGACCAGATCAAGGCTGCGCTGGCCGACCGTGAGCGCGAGGTGGCCCGCATCCAGGCCGATGCCAAAGCGACCGCCGAGAAGGTCGAGGCCGACCTGATCGCCAAGGGCGAGACCGAGGCCAAGGCCATTCGCCATCGCGGCACCTCCGACGTTGAGATCGCTCGCCGCCAGGCACGCGCCGACGTGCAGGCCGAGCTGGCCCGCATGTCGCTTGGTGCCGCCGAGGCGGTCGTCACCGAGTCGCTCGACGACTCAGCACAATCCGACTTGATCGACCAGTACATCGCCCATCTGGGCGCCAGGTCCTAGGAGCACCCCGTGAGCGACACGCGCACCGAGAACTACGCCGAGGCCCTGCTGGGTCTTGCCCGCGCCGAGGGCGCCGAGGCCGTCGTGGCCGACGAGCTCTACCGGGTGGCCCGCGAGATCGACGGCAACGTCGAACTTCGCACCACGCTGGCCGACCTTTCCCTGCCCGCGGACCGACGCACCAAGGTGGTCACCGACGTGCTGGGCGGCAACGTGTCGCCGTCAACGCTGGCGGCACTGTCGGCGGTGGTGGCCGCCGGACGCGCCGACGAGCTGGGGGCGATCGCCAACCAGCTGGCCGAACGCACCGCCGGTGATGCGGGGCTGGCGCTGGCCACCGTGCGAACGGCCTTCGCGTTGTCCGACGACCAGCAGCAACGGCTGGTCCAGGCGCTGGAGGCGGCAGCCGGCCGTCCCATCTCGCCGAGGTTCATCGTTGATCCCGAGGTGGTCGGCGGCGTTCACGCCGAGATCGGCGACCAGGTCATCGACGGTTCCGTCCGTTCACGCCTCGCCCAGCTGCGCGAGTTGTTCTAAGGCTTTGCATCGGCGCCTTTGGGCGCCCTTCCGCCTCCCACCGCACGTCCACCAAGCCCGCCGCCCGATTGCGCCCAACCAGTTCAGCCGCACCAGGAGACTCACCCGTGACCCAGCTCTTTGATCCCGCCGAGATCACCAATGCCATCCGAACCAACCTCGAGGGCTTCGCTCCCGAGCTGACCGAGAGCCAGGTTGGCCGGGTGACCGAGGTGGGTGACGGCATCGCCCGTATTTCCGGATTGCCGAACTGCCCGGTGAACGCCCTGCTGGAGTTCGAGAGCGGCGTGCGCGGCCTGGCCTTGAACCTCGACGAGGACTCGATTGGCGCCGTGGTGCTGGGCGAGGCCGACGAGGTGGCCGAGGGCGACACCGTTCGGGCCTCCGGCGAGATCCTGTCCGTTCCGGTCGGTGACGGCATGCTCGGCCGGGTGGTCAACGCCCTGGGCGACCCGATCGACGGCAAAGGTCCGCTCACCAACGTCACCCAGCGCCGCATGGAGATTCAGGCCCCGGGCATCACCGGTCGTCAGCCCGTAGGCGAGCCGCTTCAGACCGGCATCAAGTCGATCGACTCGCTGATCCCGATCGGTCGAGGCCAGCGCGAGCTGATCATCGGCGACCGCAAGACCGGCAAAACCACGGTGGCCATCGACACGATCCTCAACCAGGCCGGTTTGGGCGTGAACTGCATCTACGTTGCGATCGGCCAGAAGGCCTCAACCGTCGCCCAAACCGTGGCCCGTCTCGAGGCCGCCGGTGCCATGGAGTACACGGTGGTGGTGGTGGCCCCCGCATCCGACCAGGCGCCGTTCAAGTACCTGGCCCCGTATGCCGGTTGCGCCATGGGCCAGCACTGGATGGACAACTCAGGCCACGCCCTCGCCATCTACGACGACCTCTCCAAGCAGGCTGAGGCCTACCGCCAGATGGCGCTGCTGCTCCGCCGCCCGCCGGGCCGTGAGGCATACCCCGGCGACGTGTTCTACCTGCACAGCCGCCTGCTGGAGCGGGCCGCCAAGCTCTCGGACGAGCGCGGTGCGGGCAGCCTGACCGCCCTGCCGGTCATCGAGACCAAGGCGGGCGACGTGTCGGCCTACATTCCGACCAACGTGATCTCGATCACCGACGGTCAGATCTTCCTCCAGGAAGACCTGTTCCGCTCGGGCGTTCGGCCCGCCATCGACGTGGGCATCTCGGTGTCACGAGTGGGCTCTGCTGCGCAGATCAAGGCCATGAAGACCGCAGTCGGCACGCTGAAGTCCGACCTTCAGCAGTTCCGTGAGCTGGAGAGCTTCGCTGCGTTCGGTTCCGATCTGGACGCCGTGTCCAAAGCCCAGCTGGAGCGGGGCTATCGCCTCACCGAGTTGTTGAAGCAGGGCGTCGGCGAGCCGATGCCGGTGCAGGAGCAGGTGGTGGTGCTGTACGCCGGTACCCGCGGCCACCTCGACGGTGTACCGGTGGAGTCGGTGCAGCGCTTTGCCGAGGAGCTGTTGGAGTACTTCCGAGCCCGTCACTCCGACCTGCTCGACGACATCAAGAGCAGCGGCAAGATCGCCGATGAGAGCGTGTTGGAAGCCGGTATCAAGCGGTTCACCGAGGAGTTCGACCCGGGCGCCGACGGCGACCACGAACCGGACGCCGAAGCGCAGGCCGCAGCCGCCTCCAAGCTGGTTGACTCCGACATCACGTTGCCCGAAGAGGACATGGCGCGGGGCGACGCGCCGACTCCGGCTTCCAAGCGACAGGGCTGATCCATGGCAGGCGCACAGGAACGAGTGTTGCGACGTCGCATCGGCAGCGTCGGCAACACCAAGAAGATCACACGGGCCATGGAGCTGATCTCGGCCACCCGGGTGACCAAGGCCCAGATGCGGGCCCGCGACGCGCGCCCGTATGCCACCGAGATCACCCAGGTCATTCAGGACCTTTCGGCACAGGGCGCCTCGGTGGATCACCCGTTGTTGGCCCAGGTGGACGACCCCAAGGTGGTGGGTGTGGTGGTGCTCGCCTCCGACCGCGGCCTTGCCGGCGCCTACAACGCATCGGTGATCCGGGCCGCAGAGCGCGAGATCCAGGCCGCCCGCTCCGAGGGCCGCGAGTATCGCCTGGTGTGCGTGGGCAAGAAGTCCAGCTCGTACTTCCGCTTCCGCGGCTACACGATCCATTCGGAGTTCGAGGGCATTTCGGACACGCCCACCTATCACGACGCCCGTGAGGTGGCCCGCACGGTGTCATCGATGTTCCTCGAACAGGGTGTCGATCGAATCATCCTGGCGTACACCGAGTTTGTCAGCATGGGCACCCAGAAGCCCCGGGTGCGTCGATTTCTGCCGTTGCAGTCCAGCGAGACGATTGGAGAGGCGGGCGACGCCGAGGCCAGGGCCGGATTCGAGTTCGAGCCCGACGCCGCCGGTGTGCTTGAGGCGTTGCTGCCCCGCTACGTCGAAAGCCGTCTGTTCTCGGCGCTGCTCGATGCCGCAGCCTCCGAACACGCCAGCCGCCAGCGGGCCATGAAGTCGGCCACCGACAACGCCGAGGACATGATCCTGCGGCTTACCCGCAAGATGAACCAGGTGCGCCAGGATGCCATCACCACCGAGATCTCCGAGATCATCTCCGGCGCCGAGGCGCTGAGCGACGATCAGGGGGACGACGGCGACACCGCCCATCACCTGGCCGCCCAGCATCTGGCCTTCGAGCACGTTACTCACGAGCACTTCAATCACCGGATGCACACGTAGTGCCTCGCGGCGCCACGAACCACTCACCAACCTTCGCACTCACCCCTTCTCCCACGAACACCCAGGAGCCCCGATGACCGCAACCGAGCCCATCGTAGATACCAACGACCCAGCCACCGATCTGCCCTCGGGCAAGATCGTGGCCATCGCCGGCCCGGTGGTCGACGTGGAGTTCCCCGCCGGTGCGATCCCCGAGATCAACACCGCCTTGGAGTTCGACCTCACCATTGGTGACGACGAGGTCACGGTGGTGGCCGAGGTCGCCCAGCAGATCGGCGAGGGCCGAGTGCGTGCGGTGGCCATGAAGCCGACCGACGGCCTGACCCGTGGCACCGAGGTGCGCAACACCGGTGGCCCGATCACCGTGCCGGTCGGCGATGCCGTCCTCGGTCACGTGTTCAACGTCATCGGACAGCCGCTCGACGTTGAGTCGATCGAGGCGACCGAGCGCTGGCCGATCCACCGTCGGCCGCCGGCGTTCGACACCCTGGAGCCGAAGGCCCAGATGTTTGAGACCGGCATCAAGGTGCTCGACCTTCTGACGCCGTACCTTCAGGGCGGCAAGATCGGCCTGTTCGGTGGTGCCGGCGTGGGTAAGACCGTGTTGATCACCGAGATGATCAACCGCGTGGCCTCCAACCACGGTGGTGTGTCGGTGTTCGCCGGTGTGGGCGAGCGCACCCGTGAGGGCACCGACCTGCTGATCGAGATGGGCGAGACCATGCTGGGCGGCACCGACCAGTCGGTGCTCACCAAGGCCGCCCTGTGCTTCGGCCAGATGGACGAGCCGCCGGGCGTGCGCCTGCGGGTGGCACTGTCGGCGCTGACGATGGCCGAGTACTTCCGTGACGTGCAGGGCCAGGACGTGCTGCTGTTCGTCGACAACATCTTCCGCTTCACCCAGGCGGGTATGGAGGTGTCCACGCTGTTGGGCCGCATGCCCTCCGCCGTGGGCTACCAGCCGACGCTGGCCGACGAGATGGGCGCCCTCCAGGAGCGCATCACCTCGACCGGCGGCAAGTCGATCACCTCGCTGCAGGCCGTGTACGTGCCTGCGGACGACTACACCGACCCGGCGCCGTTCACGTCGTTCACCCACTTCGACGGCACGACCGAGCTGAACCGTGACATCGCCGCCAAGGGCATCTACCCGGCGGTCGACCCGTTGGCGTCCACCTCGACGATCCTCGACCCGCAGGTGGTCGGCGACCGCCACTACAACGTGGCCCGTCAGGTGCAGGAGTCGCTGCAGCGCTACAACGAGCTGCAGGACATCATCGCCATCCTCGGCCTCGACGAGCTGTCCGAAGAGGACCGCGTGACGGTCGACCGGGCCCGCAAGATCGAGAAGTTCCTCTCCCAGCCGATGTTCGTCGCCGAGGTGTTCACCGGCCTGCCCGGTATCTTCACGCCGGTTGAAGAGACGATCGAGAGTTTCGAGATGCTGGTCAACGGCGACCTCGATCATCTGCCCGAGCAGGCGTTCCTCAACGTTGGCGGCGCCGAGGATGCCATGAAGAAGGCCGACGACCTGAAGAAGAACGGCTGATCATGACGTTGCAGGTTGAGTTGGTCTCCCCGGAGGCCATCGTGTGGTCCGGCGAGGCCAACATGGTGATCGCCCGAACCCTCGAGGGCGACGCCGCCTTCATGGAAGGCCACATCCCGATGATCGGGGCGCTCGCCACAGGTGTGGTTCGGGTGGTCGCCGATGGCGAGCCCGAGCGCCAGATCGCCGTGCACTCCGGCTTTGTCGAGGTGACCCCGACCGGTGAGGGCAACACCAAAGTGGCCGTGCTGTCCGATATGGCCGAACTGGCAGAGGACATCGACCTGAAGCGTGCCCAAGAGGCCAAGGGTCGAGCCGAGGACGTACTCCGCACCTCGGAGGACGACGAACAAGCCAAGGGCGCGTTGCGCCGGGCCGAGGTGCGCATCGCCGTCGCCGAGGCCGCCAAGCGCTAGCGCCCGACTGGCAGGATCCACCGGTCGACAACCCTTCCTGCGTCGAGGTTCCCCCCTAACGTGCTCCGCTGGGTGCAGAAGGGGGGAACCTCGCGTTTTGGCTGGAAGCGGGCGGTTGGCCGAAGCGCCGTGTGGCCGCCCAGCTGGGCCGTCGCTACGGTGGGCCCATGGCCATTGAACTGATCACCACCGACGGAATCTTCGCCCTCGACGGCGGCGAGTGGGAGGTGACGAACAACATCTGGCTGGTCGGCGACGACCGCGAGGTGCTGGTCTTCGATGCAGCACACGATCACCGGGCGATCGTCGACGCGGTGAACGGCCGCAAGGTGCGGGGCATCGTGTTGACCCACGGGCACAACGATCACATCAACGCCGCGGTCCCGCTGCGGGACGCCGTCGATGCGCCGATCTGGCTCCACGACGCCGACTCGATGCTGTGGGACGTCGTGTGGCCCGACGACTCGCCCGACCGGCAGCTGGCCGAGGGTGGGTCGTTCAAGGTGGCCGGCCACGAGTTGGGGGTGATGCACACGCCGGGGCACTCCCCGGGGTGTTGCTGTTTCCACGATGCGGGCAGCGGTGCGGTGTTCACCGGCGACACGCTGTTCTGTGGAGGGCCCGGCGCCACCGGCCGCAGTTATTCCGACGAGCCAACCATCGTCGCCTCGATTCGTGACCGTCTGATGGCTTTGCCGGACGAGACGGTGGTGCATACCGGTCACGGTGAAAGCACCACCATCGGGGCCGAGCGCCAGGGCATCGATGCGAAGGCCGCCGAGCTGGGCGTCTGAGCACTCCCTGCTGGCCGAGGCTGATCGCCTGGAGCGAAAAGTCTCAGTGATCGCGGATCGGCACCTTGGGCCTCTACGCCGTGTGGCGGCGCCGGTACGCTGGGCGACGTTCGTCACAGACAGCGGCCGCTTCAGCGATGAAGGGGCCCAACGGTGGGGCAGGAGCATCATGGCCGGCAAGCCCACGGGGAAGCAGGTAACGCCCGAGTCGGTCATGGACTTCGCCGAGTTTGGGTACGCCTTCGCCGAACTGGTGCTGGTGCCGGAGGTGATCGGCCCTCGGCTTCAAGCGCTCCTGCCCGATCAGCTCAAGGTGAAGGAGAGCATTGGCCCGATCACAGCGTCGGTCCGAGGTTCGGCAACGGTGGGCGACATCCAATCCATCGAGCTGGGTGTCGAAGAGATGTCGACCCTCCGCCGCCATCGGGCCGACGTGCACCTCGACCTTTCGTTGCGGCTCAACCTGAAGGTCACCAAGGAGAGCTACCGGGTGACAGGCCGCTTCCCGTTGGTGCTGACCAGCAGCGTGGTGCGCCCGCTTTCTCTCGTGGTCGACACCGAGCCGCCGGATCCGGTCGACATCGAGGTGGAGGTGGTGGGGGGTGGTCGCCTGAAGTTGGCGGAGAAGGTGGGCAATTTGGATGATCGAATCCGTGGGCACGTGGTTCGAATCGTCGAGGAGATGGTGGCCGAAACCGAGATGCACCGCCGTTTCGACGTGGTGGAACTTGTCCATCTGGCGTTGAAGGCCGTGGGCGAGCCGCAGCTGAGCGGCAAGGTCACCTACGACGAGCGAATCGACCGTGACCTCGGGGGAGCGGCCACCGGTGACTTCGTAGCCGACAACATCCCGGTTGGCGGGGCGGCGGTTGGCTGACGAGCAGGGTGGCCGGACCGACCATGACGCTCAGCTGATCGTCAGCCCGGTGAGGTCCTCGTCCGGCTCGGGGTAGGCCAGGTCGAGTCCCTCAAGGGTGTCGACGAGGATCGTGCTGATCAGATGATCCCTGAACCATTTGTGGTTGGCCGGGATCACATGCCATGGGACCGGCTCGGACGTTCGGGCCAGCATGTCGGAGTACGCAGCCTGATAGTCGTCCCACCGCTCCCGCTCGGTAAGGTCCGCCCGGTTGAACTTCCACCACTTGGTGGGATCGTCCACCCGGTCCTGCAGTCGCCGGCGTTGCTCGTCGGGTGTGATGTGGAGGAACAGTTTGACGATGGTGGTGCCCTCATCGCTCAAGAGACGCTCGAACTCCCGTAGGTGCTGGTACCGAAGCTTCCACTGGGCCTCCGGCACGAGATTGTGCACTCGAACGACCAATACGTCCTCGTAGTGGCTGCGGTTGAACACGGCAATCTGCCCGGCCGCCGGAGTGTGGGCGTGGACACGCCACAGGTAATCGTGGGCCAGTTCCTGGTCGGATGGCTTCGTGAACCCGGTCACCCGAACCCCCGCGGGGTTGAGGGGGCCGAACACCCGGCGGATGGTGGAGTCCTTGCCGCCCGTGTCGGTGGCCTGGATGACCACCAGGAGCCGGTGCTTGCCCTGCGCAAAGAGGAGGTGCTGCAGTTCGACCAGGCGCTCGGACAGCGCGGCCGTGGCGGCCTTGGTTTCCGACTTGTCCAGCCCACCGTCGTCGTCGCCGGCCCAATCCGCCAACATCACCTGGGATTCGGGATTGATCCGGTAGTTGTCGATCGCGAGGTTCATATCGGGCATCCTCCACTTATGCTGAACGGTGACCATCACCACTGTGAACGGCGCTGAGCAGACCGCGACGTGATCAGGGGGATCCCCGCCGACGCGTCGCTTTAGACGTGCATCTGGTCGGCCCGATGGTGGGTCTCCACCAGGCGGACGGTGCCTGACGTGGACCTCATGACCAATGACTGCGACTTGGCCCCAGAGGGCGAAAACTGCACGCCGTCGAGGAGTTCGCCGTCGCTGATGCCGGTCGCCGCGAAGAAGCAATTGTCGCCCCGCACCATGTCGTCCTGGGTCAGGACCTTGGACAGGTCGTACCCAGCCGCCTCGGCGGCGGCGCGCTCGTCGTTGTTGCGAGGCCAAAGGCGGCCCTGCTGGGCTCCCCGCAGGCACTTCATGGCGGCGGCGGAGATGACGCCCTCCGGGGTGCCGCCGATGCCGAAGAGGATGTCGACCGATGAGGTGGGCCAGGCCGTGGCGATGGCCCCGGCCACGTCGCCGTCGGAGATCGAGTGGATGCGTGCGCCGGTGGAGCGAATCTCGGCCACCAGGTCGTCGTGACGGGGCCGGTCGAGCACCACAACGGTGATATCCCCGGGCTTGGAACCCTTGACCTCGGCCACCCGGTTGATGTTCTCGGTGGCGGACTGGGTGATATCGATCACGTCGGCGGCCTCGGGACCCACGGCGATCTTCTCCATGTACACGCAGGGACCCGGGTCGAACATGGTGCCGCGATCGGAGACGGCGATGACCGAGAGTGCGTTGGGGCGCCCGAGGGCGGTCAGCGTGGTGCCATCGATCGGGTCGACCGCGATGTCGGCTCCGGCACCATCGCCGCTGCCAACCTCCTCGCCGTTGAAAAGCATGGGCGCCTCGTCCTTCTCGCCCTCGCCGATGACCACCACGCCCTTCATCTGCACCGTGGCCAACATGATGCGCATGGCATCAACGGCGGCGCCGTCGGCGGCGTTCTTGTCGCCCCGGCCCAGCCACCGGGCCCCGGCCAGGGCCGCTGCCTCGGTCACCCGGACGAGCTCCATGGCGAGGTTGCGGTCGGGGGCCTGTGGGTCGGTCATGGGCAGCCAACCTAGTTGCGCCGGCCGCCGCGTCGGAAGCTGGGCCGCGTCGGCCCGCGCCTTGGGTGGTGCATGGCGTAGCTGGGACTGGAAGACTCGATCCGTGCTACGCCGCAAGAATTCCCCGACCTCCACCGACGAGCCCGATGTCGATCCGGAGGAGGCCGACGACGTCGTTGACGATGAAGCAGGCATTGTTGATGCCGTCATGGTCGATGCCGACGCACCGTCGGGCGTCCTGGCCCGGCCGCAGGTGCAACGGTTGTCCGACGCACGGCTCTTGTTCGACTGCGGTACCTGGGACCGCGACAGCCGGGCCGACCTCGATGCTGCGTTGGGGGAACGCTCGATCGACCGGGTCTGGCAGGGACCCGAATTGGTGGTCGGACTGCTGGACGAGCATCTGGTCGAGGAGGCGCTGACAGATCTTGGGGTTGGCGAGGCCCACCTGCCGGCCGATGCCGATCAGGTGGTGTACGAGGTGGGGGAGTGGCCGCGGGTGCTTCGCGATTCCCTGGCCGAGTCCCTGCTGGTGGCCGGAATCGCCTGCGGTTGGGACGACCTGGCGGACCTGCACGTGGCGGCGGCCGATGAGGATGCGGTGGATGCCATCGTCGCGGCCATGCCGGACCCCGACGAGGTGTTTGAGGAGGCCGAGGGCACCGAGGTGCAGGACCTGTTGACGCAGCTCTATGCGGCGGTCGACCGGCTCAAGGACAGCCCAAAGATCCCGGGAGCGCGTCTGGATGTGGTGGAGGCCGCCGAACGGATGGACCGCCTGGCGGTGCCCTTTGGCTTCGATGCTGCGCAGTGGCGGGATCTGGTGGAGCGGGCGGGCGACCTGCGTGACGAGATTGACGCCGACGTCGTCGCGTCGAAGCAGGCCGACGAGGCCGACGAGATCGATGAGGCTGTCGGAACCGCCGGGTCCGACGAGGATGAAGGGACCCTGGGGGAGGGTGATGTTGATGGTGGGTCGCCCGCCGAACCCCCCGATTCTGTGAGCGCCCGGCTGCCCTTTGCCGAACGGGCCGGTCAATTGCGCAACCGGCTGGTGCGGCTGGTGTGAGGACACAGCGGTTGGTGGGTAGCCGCGCGTGATCTGAATCGTTGGCACGCGTTAGGTTGCCCCGGTGCGCGTAGCCGAGCAGGAGATATTCATCTCCCGCCCATTCGCTCCTACCCGCAGGGTGGCGCTCGGCGAATCAAACCTGCCGTCGCATCCATCGCCTGGTGCCGGTGGCCTGTTGCTCGCCGGCGTGGTTGCCCATTTTTCGGACCGGATCCATCCGGATCTACTCGACGAGCAACTGCACCTGATCACCCAACTTGAATCCGGCCAGCGGATCACCCAGCCTCGGCTTCGGCACCGTTTTCAGACCGACCGGATCGGGCTGCAGCGGTGCTACCACCAGTTGTCGGTGGTGGACGACCGACTGCAATTCGATATCGATGATCACACCGGTACCGCGGAGCAGCATGTGTTGTGCGCGCTCTACGCGGCGGCCCAGTTGCCGATGGCCGATCGTCGGGGCGTGTTTGGTGCAATCCGGGTGGGTTTGCGTTGGCCTGGGGATGTCGATGCCGGGTTTGCGGCACTGGTCACCGGCCGCCGCAACGGATCGCAACTCTCGGCGCTGGCCGACCCGGAGACCTGGGCTCGCAACCTCTTGGGATTCGACGCCGACGGCGAGCTCACCCGGCGGGCGGTGCAGGTGTCGTTTCGGCGCCTGGTCACCGAGGCGCATCCGGATCACGGCGGTGCCACCATCGGCGCGGCCGGCCGGATCAGCGACCTGTCGGAGGCCAGGCGGGTGCTGTTGGCCACCACCGGTTGAGCAGCGGTCGTAGCTGATGGATGTGGACGGCCTGGTGCTCTTTCCGGGCGCCGGGTCGGGCGCCGATCACCCCAGCCTGCTGGTCATCGAGGAGGCGGTTGCCCCCCTCCCGGTGAGCCGAGTGGACTTCGCCTACCGGTCCGAAGGCCGTCGGTTCCCCGACCGCGCACCCAAGCTGATCGTCGAGGTGGTGGATGCGGTCAATCGAGCGGCCGAGCAATGGGACACCGACCCGTCGCGGCTGGTGATCGGCGGTCGGTCGATGGGTGGGCGCATGGCATCGATGGCTCTGGCCGAAGGGGCCGTGAAGGCTGCCGGGCTGGTGCTGGTCTCCTACCCCCTGCATCCACCCAAAAAGCCCGAAACCCTCCGCACAGCCCATCTTGAGGCCGTCGCAGTGCCCACCCTGTTCGTCTCGGGGGATCTCGATGCGTTCGGTACGCCGCAGGAGCTGCGGAGGGCGCACGCGTTGGTGAGCGGCCCGGTGAGCGTCGAGTGGGTGGAGGGTGGTCGCCACGAGCTGAAACGAAAGGCCGACAATGCCGATGTGGCCGGTCGGATCGCCACATGGCTGACCTGCTGACCTGCTGACCTGCTGAGACCGACCGCGGGCAGGTTGGGCGTGTGGCTCGTTAGGCCACGATCTCGACGGGAACACCAAGCGGCAGGCGCCGGGCAAGCTCGTTGATGTCGGCGTTGTTCATGCGGATGCAGCCGGCGGACACGTCGGTGCCCACCGTGTCAGGTTGATCGGTGCCATGAATGCCGACCACCCCGTCGCTGCCCGCAAAAGATGTCAAGGTGTTGGAGAAGCCCGAGAGGCCATACGCGAACGTGCCGTACGGGCCACCTCGATTGGTCGGTTGCAAGAGTTCCTTGGTGTAGAAGGTGCCTCCGGGAGTGGGCGTACGGTCCTGCCCGACACCCACCGGGTAGGTGGTGGTGAGCTGACCGGCGGTGTACAGGCTGAGGCGGTGATCCGACAGGTTCACCCGCAGCTTGTAGTCGTGGTAGCTGAGCGTGACGTCGTCGCCACGGACGTAGTCGTGACTACCGTTGGGGCGAATCGGGAGCCACACCTCGTGCCACACCGTTGCGTCAGGCCCGGGTACATCCAACCTGCGAACCAGAAACACAGCGGGAAACCCGTCGTTCGTTCGGTTGGGCACGGTGGCGATCTGCTCGCCGCCCGGTGCTTTGAACACCGGGACCGACGCCAGGTCCTCCTTGCCGGTCGCCACGTAGCTGCGCCAGGTGGGGACGCCGGTGGCGACGGCGGAGGCCGCGATGCCCTCGATCGGCAGGGACGGCGCGTTGACCATGGGTGCCCTGGGTTGTGGACCCTCGTCGACGACCTCGCTGTCACCGCCGCCGCAACCGGCCACGGACGCCAGAAGTGCGAGGATGCCAACGGCGAGAGTGATGCGTCCAAGCAGGCGCCGTGTCCCCATCGCCACAGCGTACGCGGCGATGGGGTTGGCCGTTGCAGCGCGGCGCGCGGTCAGCCTTCGTCTCCGGGGGAGGGGCCAAAGACCGGCAGGTTCGGCGGTTCACGCAGGCTTCGCTTCAACTCGGCGAACCCGGGGAACTGCGCCAGGTACAACACGGCGTCCCAAAGAGGTCCGGCTTCGTCCTCGTCGGGAACCCGGCTGATCACCGGCCCAAAGAAGGCGGGCCCGTCCGGCGGTTGATAGCGGATGATGGGCGTGCCCACGTCGCGGCCGGTGGACGCAAGCGCCGCTTCGGTGTCCGCCTCGATGACCTTGTCCCAGCGCTCGTCGGTGAGGGCGTCGGCGTAGCTCGACGAAAGGCCGCACGCCTCCAACAGGCTGCGCACGCGGTCGGGCTCCGCTGCGGGCGGGATCGTCCTCCCGTCGCCGGGAGGTGGGCACTCGAAGAGCGGTGCCGTCATCGCCCGGTACAACGGGCGCATGGGCGTTGGCCCCTCCGCGTCCCTCACCGCAGCCGCCACCCGTAACAGCTGAAGCCCGGCGGTGTGGCCCTCGATGTACTCGGGCGGGAACGTCGAGTCGTAGTTGACGTCGGCGTTCAGCATACGAAGGGAGATCAGACGCCAGTCGACGCTGAATCCACGTTGCTCGACCACCTGGTCCACCCACTTGGAGGTCAGCCAGGCGAACGGGCACATCGGGTCCCAATGGAATGCCAGGTCGAAGGCGCTGTGGTCGCTGGTGTCGGTCACGGCTGCAAGGTACCCCGGGTCGACACCGACGCTCTGCCGGTGGCCACGCTCAGGAAGGTGGCGCGGCGCTTGGATCGCGATTCAGTTCCTCCAGGGAGACCCCGGCGGTCTCCGGGAGGAGGGTGAGCACGATCGCAGCGGCGAGGAGCGGCCCGATGGCCAGCAGCGCGAAGGTCGGCCCGTACCCCCAGGTGTCCGCGAGCTGCCCGGCCAGCAGCAGCCCAACCAGCCCGCCGGCAAGAGCGGCTGCGGACAGCAACCCGTTGGCCAGGCCGCGTCTGGCGGTGGGAAACATCTCGGGTCCGTACACGCCGATGGTGGCCACCGCCAGGCCGCCCACCACCGCCGAGAACAGGGAGGCCAGCCACATGGGCACCCCCGAGACCATGAACATCACAGCGGTGGTGGCGTAGCCCACCATGCCGATGGCGGCCACCGGCTTGCGGCCCCACGAGTCGCCCCAGCGCCCACCCAACACCACCCCCAGGCCGGCCGGTGTGTTGGTGCCGATGATGAAGAGCGTGACCCAGAGCGCCGAGAAGCCCCGGTCCGTCTTCAGGAAATCGGCCTGCAACTGGGTGGCAGGAGCGGCAAACACATTGATGGCCAACGCCAGCGCTACCAGCACCCACAGCCTCCGCATCGAGAAGCGTTCCCTGGGTGCTGTCGCCGGATCGACGTGGGCGGTCTCGAAGCGCTTCGATTCGGGCAGGTGCCGGGCAACGGCCATCACCAGCGGCACCAACAGCACCGCCCCTGCACACACCAACCGCCAGCCCCACAGGCCGAGGTCGGCCAGCGGCAACAATACGAGGACCAGGCCGGCACCGAGCGCAAACGACATGGACTGCAGGCCCACCGAGTAGGCCCGAACCCGGCTGGGCACCTCCTCGGCCACCAACACGTTGGCCAGCAAGACCGCCGCTCCGGACAGGTTTCTGGTGAGCACCTGGGCCCCGGTGAACGCACCCAGGCCAGGGCTGAACGCGCACAACGCGCACGCGCCTGCGGCCACCCACAACGAACCCAGCGCCAGGCGCCGTCGCCCCTGCCGGTCGGCCAGGGCCATGATCGCCAACGTGATCACCACCCCGGAGCGAATGACCGCCAGAGCGGTGGACTGCGGCCCGGTGGTGGTGATGCCGAAGTCGTCGGCGGCGAAGGTGAGCACCCGGGTGACCACCGTTGAGAGGAACCCGGCACAGATGCCGATGAGGCAGGCCGCGGTCAGGGCGGACACCGATTCGGGGTCCATGCGGGCGGGTGGGCTCCACCATGGGACCTTGCCCGGCCGCATCGGCCCCCTGCGCAGGCTGGATGTGATCAGCGGCACGAAGGCGGGCCCGAAGACCGGAATGGCCGAGGCGAAGCGGACCTCTTCGGTGAGCCGCACCGTTTCGTCGTCGTCGCCAGGGCCGACCGGCTCGATGGTGACCCGACGTGACCAGTGTCGCCAGGGCCCGTCCAACGCGGCCAGCGTGCCGTCGTCCTGGCGTTCTTCGAGCACCATGAGGTCGTCGCGGGGCGCGGCCCATGCGTCGGCTGATGCGCGGGACAGCGTGCGGGTGGTGGTGAGGTGTTTCACATGGCGGGGTAGAATGCCGTCCACCCGACGGTGTTGGAGCAGGTGACGTGAGAGAAGCAGTCGACAGAGTACTGGTGGACCTGCGCCCACTCGTGCAGGCCGACGGCGCCGACCTCAGGTTGTTCGACCTCGACGAGGCGACCGGTGTGGTGCGTTTGTCCCTCGTCGGATCGTGTGCGGCCTGTCCCGGGCACTCCTCCTCAGGCAGCGCGTCAGGTGCGCCGTCCGCCGGGGTGGCGCGTATCCTGGCCGACCGTGTGCCCGCGGTGCGCTCGGTCGAGTGGGTCCCGGCATGCGACGAGACGACGCAGGAGATGTGCGGCACCGCAGTCACGCTCTGAGTGGCGTTCGCCGTAGTTGAACGAAAGATCGCACAGGACCACCCCCATGGCAACGCTGCCCACCGACCCCGAACAACTGTTGGACCTCGCCGACGCCGGCGACCGCCGGGCGCTGGCCCGAGCGCTGTCGGTGGTGGAACGCGGTGGCGCGGCAGGCTCGGCCCTGGTTCGCGCCGGCTGGTCCCGGGCACGCCACCACCGCGCTCAGCAAGATCGTGAGCCGGGAGACCGGGCCCCGGACCGGGCGCTCACAGTGGGCATCACCGGGGCGCCCGGCGCCGGCAAGTCCACCCTGAACGCAACGCTGTGCGCGGAGTTGCTGGCCCGTGGCAGGTCGGTCGCCGTCTTGGCCATCGACCCATCGAGCCCGTTCTCGGGCGGCGCCATCCTGGGCGACCGGGTGCGCATGGGCGACGTCGCCGGCGCTGACGGTCTCTACATCCGTTCCATGGCCACACGCGGTCACCTTGGCGGCTTGACCGGTGCCACCAACGATGCCATCGCCGTCCTGGGTGCCACCGGACGGGATCTCGTCATTGTGGAAACCGTCGGGGTGGGACAGGTGGAGACCGACATCGTCGACTCGGCGGACACCACGGTGGTGGTGGTCAACCCGGGGTGGGGCGACGCCATTCAGGCCAATAAGGCCGGGCTGATGGAGATCGCGGACATCTTTGTGGTCAACAAGGCCGACCGCGATGGCGCCCGCGACACGGTGACCGATCTGGAATCCATGCTTAATCTGTCCGGAGGCCATGACGATGGCCCGGCGCAGTGGCGGCCACCCGTGGTGTCCACCGTTGGAACCACCGGCGAGGGCGTGGCCGAGTTGGCCGATGCGCTGGAGGCCCATGTCGCCCACCAGCACGCCACCGGTGAACTTGACCGTCGGCGTTCTGCCCAACGATCCCAGCGGCTGCGCGAGGTGGCCGTGGCACGAGTGGGTCGAGCGTTGGACGACCTGTTGGCCACCGGCTGGGGCGGGGCGCTGCGTGCAGAGGTGGAGGAGGCGCACACCGACCCGTGGGCAGCCGCGAGCAGGTTGATCGAGCGTCTGGCTCAGCAGCTGACCGACGATTGATGCCTGCCGAGGGTGACCATGGCATGTGAAAGGTGGCACACTGGGTCCGGATCTTCAGCTGATGGTCTGCGACGGGCAGGAGCGAGTCGATGGGTTTCGGTGGATGGAATGCGAAGCGAGGTCGAGTCCGAACGGTGGTCACCGGCCTGGGCTCGGTGGGCCTGGCGAGCATTGTGGTCGTGCTCGGCCTGGTTACCGGCGCGGCGGCCGAACCGTGTGACGTTGCCGCCGACCTGGAGTACGTCGCGCTGGGCGACTCCTACAGCAGCGGCTACGGGCTGCCCGACGCCGCAGGTCCATGTGACCGCTCGTCCGAGTACAGCTACCCGGTTCGAATCCAGCAGTCCGCCCAGTTCGGTACGTTCACCGACGTCAGCTGCGCAGGAGCGCGGACACGCGACTTCTACACGGCCCAGAACGGCTCCAACCCCCGCCAGTTGGATGCCTTGTCGGAGGATACCGACGTCGTCACCTTCACCATCGGCGGTAACGACCTGGGGTTCACCGACATCATCACCGATTGCGCCACCGATGGCGACTGTCGGGACGCTTATGGCGGTCCGGGCATGCCGGACCTGATGAACAAGATCTCCGGACCGGTCGGCGATGATATTCAGCAGGCCATGTCCGACGCCGCCGCCGCTGCGCCCAATGCCGAGATCTTTGTGCTGGGTTACCCCGACCTGTTGCCGGCATCACCGACCGGCCCGGCGTGGACGCTCAGCTGCATGCCGACGTCACTGGTGGTCTCCAGCCCCGAGCGCACCGACCTTCGAGCGGTCCAGCTGGCGCTGAACGAGGAGATCGCCATGCGCGCCTCCGCCGCAGGTGCCACCTTGCACTACGTGGACACCTACACCCCCAGCGTGGGTCATGACCTGTGCTCAAGTGACCCGTGGGTGTCGGTACTGAACATCTATCACCCCACCGTGACCGGCATGCTGGCGATGGCCCTGCTGGCCCAGCAGGCGATCGACGCCCAACTGATCTCACAATGCGAACAGTCCACGACCACCAGCACCTCGACCACGACCGTTTCGACGACGACCTCAAGCCCATCGACAACGACAGCCGCACCCCCATACCTCCCGCCGTCCGGCACGGCGGTGAGTTCAACCACCACCGTCATCACCACGACCAGCACCACGACCACCTCAACCACGCCCACCTCAACCACGGCCACCTCAACCACGCCCGAGGTGGCCACGACCGCTTCCGTGCCGGCCCAAACCGCGCCGTCGCCGACGACGCCTGCAACGACGACACCGTCGGACGTGTTGCCGGTCCAGGCGACTCAACCGCAGGTGTCGGTCACTCAGCCGGAGGTGTCGGTCGCTCAGCCGCAGGTGTCGGTCACCAACGCACCGGCGCCACCGCCACTGGTGACCCCGGCAACCCAGGCGCAGCCGGCGCAAGCACCTGTTCAGCCGGCAGCCCAGGTGGGTGGAGCCACCCAATCGGGGGGAACCCCTGGCGCTCCCGGCTCGATGGGTCAGGCCGGAGCGAGTCAGGGAGGGCTCGCCACGACGGGTGCCCAACCCCAAGGTTTGCTGCTGCTCGGCCTAGCCCTGATTGGGGCCGGTGTCGTTGTGGTTGTCCTCAAACGCCGCCGGAACGACTGAGTCCGGAGGGATCGCCCGGCTGCTCGCTCGCCTGGTCGGGTTGTGAAGCCCGCGAGCGGGTAGCTTTCCGGGGTCCATCAACCAAGGAGTCCATGAGATGGCCGAGGCCGACGCTCCGCTTCTTGTGGAGCGAACCGACGACGACGTGGTGATCGCCACCCTTCGCAATGGCAAAGTGAACGCGTTGTCCAACCGGGTGCTGGGCGCCATTGGCGACGCCGCCGCGGAATGGGCCAAGGATCCACCCGGCGCGGTCGTGCTGACGGGCGGGCCCAAGCTCTTTGCAGCCGGTGCCGATATCGACCAGTTCGTCGCCTCCGACGAAGGGGCTGACGACGCGGTGACCTTGGTGGACACCGATGCCGTGCGGTCGATTGCTCAGGCGTTTCGTCGAGCGAGCCGGGCATTGGAGGCCCTCCCCTGCGCAGTACTGGCGGAGGTTTCCGGCTACGCACTGGGCGGCGGGTGCGAGCTGGCGCTGGCGGCCGATCTGCGCATCGCGTCGGAACGGGCGCGGTTCGGACAGCCCGAGATCCTGCTGGGCATCATCCCCGGCGGCGGCGGCACGCAGCGGCTGGCCCGGCTGATCGGGCCGTCAAGGGCAAAGGACCTGGTGTTCACCGGACGTCAGGTGGACGCATCCGAGGCGCTTGGCATGGGGTTGGTCAACGAGGTGGTGCCCCACGATCACCTGCGTCAACGCACGTTGGAATTGGCCACCTCGTTTGCGTGCGGGCCACGTCGGGCCATCGCCCTGTCCAAGCTGGCCATCTCCGAGGGGATGGAGGGCACCCTCGAGCGAGGACTCGACGTGGAGGAAGATGCCTTCGCTGCGGTGTTCTCAACCAGCGACGCGGCCATCGGCGTCGGGTCGTTTCAACAACACGGCCCCGGCCAGGCCCACTTCAGCGGCCGCTGATGCAGGTCATCGACAGCGGGTTCGCTGCGTCGCTTGCACGGGTGTTGCCCGGTTGGCTGCGACGGCAGACCTGGCTGTCCAGGTCGGCGGCCACGCTGCTGGGCGTGGAGGTGCTGGACACCGAGACGATCGTTCGCGATCCGGCCATTGGCTGGGTGGACGTGCGGGCAATGTTTGGCGGCGGTGTTGCCGAGCGGTATCGCCTGATCGTCGCCGTGCGCACCGAGGTGCCATCGGACATCGACCCCGATGCGGTCATCGGTGAAGTCGAGGTGGATGGGCGAACGCTGGTGGTGTTCGAAGCCATGGCCTGGCGGGCGGGGGCGCTCAGCGCCATCAGGGCGCTGATGCCCCACGTCGTCGACACCGCAGTGGCGCCCGATGCGCTGACGGTTCTGCCGTGGGGAGGCATCTCGCCGACGGTGCTGATCGATGTGCGATGGGAGATCAAAGCCCATCGGCAGGTGAGCGACCTGCCCAACCCCGATGTGGAACTGCCCGCCGCCATGGCCCGCGCCGAGGTGGGGAGGGTGGCGCCGATCGCCGAGCAGGTGACGCGCAACGGCCAGGTGGCCCTTGCCCTTCGCTCAAGCCTTCGTATCCGCCAGGATGGCCTCGACCTGGTCGCCGCCAGCCTGCGGCAACTGTTTGAGGCGCGGGTACCGCCGCGTCTGGCGCGCAATGATGTGGCCGACGAGATGGAGCAGATCGGGCGCGGTGTTGCCGAGATGCACGTGGCGCTTGCGACGACCTTTGAGAGCGAACCGGCCGATGGCGGGGCATGGGCCGAGTTGCTGCTTGCCCCATTGCACCGGTTGGGGTCGGGCCGAATCCGTTTTGACCGCCTGGAGGGCGTCTTACAGCGCTTGCAAGGCGCGGAAGACCTCGGTCGATCGATTCGAACCCACGGCAACCTGCACCTTGGCAACGTGGCACAGACCATGCAGGGTTGGATCCCGCACAACTTTGAGGGTGACGGTCGACCGTATTCGGAGCTCCGTCAAAACGTGTCGCCGCTGCGCGACCTGGGCAGGCTGGTCGTGTCATTGGGGCGGGCCGCCCGCACGATGACTGAGCACTACCTGGAGGACGACTTCGAGCGTAACCGCGAGTTGGACGTGTTGGCGGATTCGTGGGAGGAGCGGGTCGTGAGCCATCTCGTCGGGGGCTACACGTCGGTCGACGAGGTGCACCGCCTGCTGCCGGCCGGGCGCGAGGCACGCGATGCGCTGTTGCGGGTGTTCGAGCTGGAGCATCAGCTCACCAACGTCATGCCCGAGACCCACGAGTCCCCCTGGGGCTAAAGCTGGGCTCAAGCAGCGACTCGACCGTTCGCAACAGAACCTCAAGCTCCCTCGGGAGCGCGGGTGCCTTGCAGGCCATCAGCCGCGGAATCTCCATTCGTTGGGATGTCGATGTGACCGGTGGGTTCGGCTCTCATGTTGTTGAGGTAGTCGGGTGTTTGCAGCTCGAGCCAGTCGACCACGACGGTGAACGGCACACATTGGACGTCGGGTCGCGGGCACGCGTCTGCCATGAAGTCGGCGGTAGCCGGGTTGAAGGCGTTGCCGCTCCAGTTGTTGAAGTGGTTTGCGATCACCAGCGGTGCACGATTTCCAGCGAGGACAGAGGCGAGGACCGTGTCGTAAACCTCGGTGGTTCGAGCCCGCATGGCTGGGGCGTCTTCGGGCCGGTCCTTGCCGCCGTTGAACCTCAGCCACAGGTTGTAGTCGAGGGTGAGGGTGCGGTCCCCGTTGAAGTAGACCGTTGAGATCGGAAACTCCCACAGACCGTCGTCGTGAGTGGGCCATTCGACACCGGTGGCGATGGCGCTTGAGTCGTAGCGGTAACCCCGATCGGCCAGCGCCGGTATCAGCGCCTCCCGGTTGTATTCCAGACATGGTGCCCGGAACCCCTCGACCGTGTTGGGATCGGCGAGGAGTGGCTCGCCGATCAGCTCGGGTGCACGGTCTTTGGCGCGTTGGAAAAGCGAGGTGAACTGGTCCAGTTCTTTGCCCCACTGAGTCGCGGTCCATGTGGCTCCAACCTCGTTCGAGGTGCCTTTGCACAGGTGCCCGACAGCGTGGCTGCCCAGTTCGTGTCCCTCGTTGACGGCCCGGTTGAGGTTGGTCAACAGGGTGGCCAACTGCTCGTCGCTTTTGGAGAAGGCGACGTCGGCCTTGCCCGGCTCGTTGCCGGGCGGGGTGTAGTCGGTCCGTGATGCCTCTGGGACGAAGTAGGTGCCGGTCATGAATACCGTGAACGTCGCCTGCGATGCTTTGGCGGTGTCGAGGAAAAGCCGCCAGCGGTCGGCGTAGCCTCCACCGTCAAAGGAGAATATGACGAATTGGGGCGGACGCTCACCGGTGGTGAAACGGCGCATCCACGGCCGTTCAAGGTCATCTGCTGAGGCTGATGGATCTCCGGTGGTAGACGTGGGGTCGGCTGCCCACACGGACCCGGCTCGTTCGTTGGTGAGCGGTAGCTGGTCCGGCTCAGAACGCAACGAACCGACGAGGCCGACCACGAGAACAGCCACCGCAACGCCGACCAGCGCAGCACGCCAGGCGCGGAGCCGCACGCCCGGAAACTTCAAGGCCATCGGGCCTCTAGGGCGTGGGTCCGCCGTTGTATCTCCACCGAAGGATGGCCATTTGGGCGCCGGCAACGGCGCCGCCGGTGATGCCGGTTTCGACGAGCCAGGTGACGGCTTGGTTGAAGCAGCTGCCGGCTGGGACATCGGAGCACCCGTGGAGACTCGACCGGGTGCAGGACACCCCTCCCGGGGGCGGCTCCACCCGGGGGTCGAGCCGCGACCGTCTCGAGTTGATGGGGACCGCCGCCCAGCGCCGTCATTGCTGCGTTGATCGAGGCTTGTCCGTCCGGACTTGAGATATATGAGAAAGAGTCCGTGGTGGGGTGCGTGCCCATCAACAACAACTTGCCGTCATGGGGAAAGAATGAGGGGTGCCCGAAATCGCCCCCGATGAGGTCCATGGTCCATGCGGGGTTGAGATCCAGTTGCCCATCGGTCGAACGGACGCTGTCGGCAGAGTGATGCCAAACGCTCCCGCCGGTCACCCTGCCGCGGTGGAGGAAGGCCTGACGCGAATGGTCTGGTGAGACGAAAAGCGCGTTGGACATGAGTTGCTGGGAGGACCCGTAACCTTTTGCCGGATCTACATGGGCTCTCGGGTGTGGTGCCATCACCCTGTAGAACGACACATCAAATATCGGCTGATCGAGCACCCGCCTGATTGCTGTTCCACCCGATGCCCGTGGGGTCGAGACCCGCCGTCCAGTTGGAGGCCCACGTGCTCGACCAAGGCGACACCCACCAGAGATTTTCTCAGACGAAACTCTATGGCTTCTCCCTCGAAAGCTGAACGTCAACTCTAGCTCTGGCCCGGCGCAGTTGCCTGCGTTGGTGTTTGCAGTGTGAACGACGCACGACAACGGCGAGTAAGCAGGAGTTCATATTGGCTGGTGTGTCAAGGGCGTCACCGGCGGTTCTTTGGTGTTGACCGTCACCTGGGTTTGCTTCGCACGGCCGCTGCGTTCACCTACTGCCCAGTCGGTTCTTGGCTCGCCAGATCGGCGCGCTGAACCTGCTTTCCGTCGGGACCCACACGGGCACGGCGCTCCAAGGAAGCCTCTCAGCAGCGACCCGACCGATGGGCGCCATCGGCGTTCGTGCGCCAAGCTTGAGCGTCCCATGGAATCCACCGCCACCTGCACCCGCCACCCCGACCGAGCGGCCGCCGTTGCGTGTCAACGCTGCGATCGACCCATCTGTCCGTCGTGCATGACGTCGGCCTCTGTCGGCTTTCACTGCCCAGACTGCCTCCGAAGCGGGGCACAACGCACCTTGCCGGTTCGGCGGGCCGACGATCCCATCGCCACCAAGGTCATCATCGGGCTGAACGTGGTTGCGTTCGTGGCTTCGGTGATCTACTCCGCCAACCTGCGGGGTGTCGAGGCCTGGTACGTGTTTGCCGACGACACGGCGTCGGTGGCGGCGGGGGAGTGGTGGCGGGTGATCACCGGCGCGTTCCTGCACGACGGCCCGTTCCACCTCGCGATGAACATGCTGTTTATCTGGGTGTTCGGCTCGGCGCTGGAGGCCCGCCTCGGCAAGGTCGGCCTGGTGGCGTTGTACATGGCGGGCCTGTTGGGTGGCGCCTTGGGCGTGGTCTGGCTGTCGAACCCACTTGGCGTCCCGGTGGGTGCGTCGGGCGCCGGATTCGCGTTGATGGGCGCGCTGGTGGTGCTGCAGATCACCCAGGGGGTGAACCTGTGGAGTTCGGGTTTGGGTGGCCTGGTGTTGTTGAACGTCGTCGTCACATTGGCGTTTCGGGGCTCGATCTCGGTGGGTGGCCAACTCGGGGGCTTCGTGGCCGGCGTGGTTGCGGGCGTCGTGCTGTTTGCCGCTCCAAGGTCTCAGCTGCCGAGATCGGCCCGGGTGGCCATCGTGGGTGCGGGCGCCGTGTTCCTCTTCGGACTCACCATCGCTTCGGCCTCGGCCAGGATGGGTGCGATCTAGGCGGGCGTTTAGACGGCGGGGCCGGCGTCGACGAGGCGGGCCAGGTCGGACAGGTTGCGTCGCCACACCCACATGAGGAACGGCCTGGCGAGCACTTGGGCCGGCGGCCCGCCAAACCACCACGGAAACTCGAGTTGCTCGCTCCAGCGCACGGTGGTGCCGCCGCCGTCTCGGGGCTCGAGCGAGAAGACGCCGGTGCCGGTGACCGCACCCTCGTGACGCACCGCCATGCGCTGCTCATCGACCCATTCGGTCACCACCATTCGGTCGGTTGTTCGGAACGGACCGACTCGGGTCGCTGCGAAGAAGATGGTGCCCTCCCCGGAACGCCGGCTGCCCTCGAAGCGGATCGACACGGCATCCTCCATCCAGCGGTCGTGGTGACCCACGTCGGCAAGGACGCCCCAGGTGGACGCCACGTCGGCTTTCACGTCGACGGTCAGTTCGATTCGACTCATGGTCCGCAAGGTAATGCCACCTGGCCGGTGGGCGGGAACACCACGGCGGGAGGTCATACTTGACCTGCGTGAGCCCGACCGTTCCAGCCTCCAGCCCCGCTCAGCCGACCACCCATGCTCCGGGCGATGAGCCGGCCACCGTTGGATTCGTGGTGGGGCCCATGGGGTTTGTCGAGAAGCTGGACGGGGCCTTCGGGTTTCTCCGCATCGAGTTGGGCGCAATGCTGGCAGGAGCGGCGGTTTTGGTGTTGCCGCCGTCGTTGCTGGCACAACTACTGGCCGGACGGACCACGGCCTTCACCGTGCTGGGAGCCGACCTGAACAACGACCCCACCGGCACCGGCGCCGGGTCGGGATGGAACGGGCTCGGGTCGGTTGTTGTCAGCCTGTGGTTGTCGTTGGGCACCCTGGCGCTGGGCGTCTATGCGGCGCTGCTACTCAGGCGGCGCCTGGCGGGACAACCGGTGGAGGTGCGCTCGCTGTTGCGAGGCACCGCCCGGCGCATGGGCGGTGGGCTCGGGGCGTGGGTGCTGCACCTGGTGGGCCTGGGCATCGGCTTTGCGGTGTGCGGCATCGGCGTGCTGGTCCCCATGACCTGGTTTTTGGTCATCGGCCCGGTGATCGGCATCGAGGACGGCGGATGGCGGGCGGTGGGCCGGTCGATGTCGCTCACCCAAAGTCGATTCTTTGGCACCATGGTGGTGGTGGTTGCCTCGACCTTTCTCACCGCATTGCTGGCGGTGGTGCCCAGCGGTGTCGTCGACCTGGTCGTCAACATGCTCGCCGGCACCACGCTTCCCACCGATTGGGAGTGGGTGCCAAGAGCGGCGGCGGGTCTGTTGGCCACGGCGGCTGCCAGCACGGTCGCCGTCTCGGTGGCATTGACCTCCTACGTCGACCTGCGCTGCCGACGGGAGGGCTGGGACCTGATGTCGAGGATGGTCGACGAGTTTCCCAGTGCCCCGACCACCCAGGCTTCGAGTGCCCCATGGGCCTGATTTCCCGGCTGGGCGACGGCCCCCCTCCGCCCACACCGGACGAGGTGCGCGAGGCGTTGGCGAGGGTGGTGCCGGCACGCTCGATCATGGACCGGCTTCTCGAGCCGGTTCGAGCTTTTGTCAGGTGGATCTTCGACAGGCTGCCTTCGCCCGATATCGGTAACCCCAACTTGCCCACCGGGGGTGTCAGCGCACTGGGCTATCTCATCATCGGCGTACTCGTCGTGGTGTTGATCGGGGCGATGGTGCTGGTGGCGCTGCGTTGGGTGCGACTTCCCAAGGGTGGCGAGGCCGATGAGGTCGGCCCGACGGTGACCACCGAGGAACTGGATGACCCCGGGGCGCTGGCCATCGAGACCGACCGGCTCCTGGAGGCCGGACGGTTCAGGGAGACGTTGTTGGCGACCTACCGTCAGTGCGTGGCCGAATTGGTGGTGCTCAATCGGGTGCCCCGTTCCCGCTCCCGGACCACCGGCGAACTGCGTGCCGATGTGGCGGCCGGCCTCAATGACGTGTCGGGGACGTTTGGTGAGCTGACAGGAGCTTTTGAGGACGCCTGGTTTGGGGCCTACGAGGTGAACCGGTCCGATGTGGAGGCGGCCCGGACCCGGGGTGCCGAGGTGACCGCCGCGGCCAAGGCCGCCGGTCGGGCCCCCAGCAGCATCGACGAGTCGACGCCTGTGGAGGTGGTGCAGCTGTGAATCGGCGAGCCGGGCCGGCCGTTGCCGGGGTGGTCGTGGTGGCGCTGGCCGTCGTCGTGGTGGCGGGCAGGGGCGGTGGGGGCGGCGCCCTCGGCCCGGACGAGAAGGGCCCTCGTGGCCTGTCGATCACCGTCGACCTTGCGGAGCAGTTGGGCACCCGGGTCACCGTGATCGACACAGGCGACCCTGTGATCGGCTACGACGCAGTGCTGGTGCCTTCGGCCGGGGCGACCCAGCCCGACCAGGCGCGGCGTTGGACCGCTGCGGCAGAGGCGGGCGCCAGCATCGTGCTGGGGCAGCCGTCGGACCGCATTGGTGCCGACATCGGCGACTACGAGCCGGTTGACCCGTCGAACGAGCCCGGCTGCACCGTGGACGGGCTGCGATCGCTGAGCCAGCCACGCAACCCCGGAGAGCCGGTGGTGCCGGGGCCGTCCGACGAGTTCTGCTTCGGGTACCCGACCGGGGCACAGGTGGTCGTGAGCCGGGTGGGGCAAGGACGGATCGTGACGCTTGGTGGCACCAGCCTGTTTGAGAACGCCTCGCTGTCCGAACGCCTTGAGCCAGGCCAGGACCCCACCGCCGACAACCTTGTCGACAACGGTCCGATGCTGGCGGCGCTGACCGACATGGGCCGAGGCTCGACGCTGGCCATCGTTCGTCCGTTTCGTGCCCCGACGGGCGAAGGCGGCGACCAGAGTCCGTTCGAGTTGTTGTCGGCAAAGTGGCGGGGCGCGCTGATCCAACTCCTGCTGGCCGCGCTGCTGCTGGCGGTGGCCCGGGCACGCCGGGTGGGTCGTCACGTGGACGAGCCGTTACCGGTGTCGATCGCCGGTTCCGAACACACCGAGGCGGTGGGCGACCTGCTGCGCCGCCGTCGCGACCCGGCCGGCACCGCCACGCTGCTGCGGGCCCAGATCCTGTCGTCGGCCCGGCGGCAACTGGGCATCGACCAATCGGCCGCTGACCCGGCCGTGTCCCGGGCTGTGGCCCAGCGACTGCAACGGCCTCCCGAACAGGTTGATGCATTGCTGATCAGCTCACCGATCAACACCGAGTCGGCGCTGGTGCGCCTGGCCAACGACCTCGAAGACCTCAGAGGAGAACTCACCCATGGAACCACCGTCAACCGACCCCAACGGGCCGGGCCCGACCCCAGCGGCCGCCTCCCTCGGAACAGCGGCCGAGCGCACACCCCATGAGGCGGTCTCCGCCCTGCGCCAGGAGGTGGGCAAGGTGGTGGTGGGCCAGGAGGGCTCGCTGGCCGGACTGGTGACCGCGCTGCTGGTGCGCGGCCACGTGCTGCTGGAGGGGGTGCCGGGCGTGGCAAAGACCCTGATGGTGAAGACCCTCGCCGCAGCGCTCGACCTGGAGTTCTCACGGGTGCAGTTCACCCCCGACCTGATGCCCGCCGACGTCACCGGCCAGATGGTGCTCAAGGCCGACGGCGCCTCGTTTGAGTTTCGTCCCGGGCCGATCTTCACCAACCTGTTCCTGGCGGACGAGGTCAACCGAACGCCGCCCAAGACCCAGTCGGCGCTGCTCGAGGCCATGGAGGAACGTCAGGTCTCGGTGGAGGGCACCAGCTACCCACTGGCCGATCCCCATATCGTGATCGCCACTCAAAACCCGGTGGAGTATGAGGGCACCTATCCGTTGCCGGAGGCCCAACTGGACCGGTTCTTGATGAAGCTGGTGGTGGGTTACCCGTCTGAGGAACAGGAGGTGGAGGTGCTGATGCGCCACCACACCGGCCTCGATCCCCATGACGTGCGGGCCGCAGGCGTGCGGCCGGTGGCCACCTCCGCCGACCTGATCGCGGCGCGGTCCGATGTGGCCAAGGTGGTCGTCGAGCCGCCGGTGATGGCCTACGTCGTGGCGCTGGCTCGTGCCACCCGGAACCAGCCCTCGGTGCAGCTGGGTGTTTCGCCCCGGGGTGCAGCGGCCCTGTTGGCCGCATCAAAGGCGTGGGCGTGGCTGTCGGGCCGGCCGTACGTGACCGCCGACGAGGTGAAGGCGGTGGCTCGACCGGTGCTTCGTCACCGCATCATGGTGCGTCCGGAACTCGAGCTGGAGGGGTCGACCGCCGACGGCATCCTCGACGTGGTGCTGTCCTCCGTCCCGGCGCCCAGGTAACCCGTGTTTCCTGTTCCCACTTGGCGACTGGCGTTGATCGCGGCTTCGCTGTCCGTCGTGGTGGTCGTGGTTGCGCCGGCCAACGCTGCGGCGGCGCTCAGCCTGCTGGTCGGCGCCAACCTGGTGCTGGGCGTGGTGGCCGTCGGAGACTTCTTCGCCACCTTGAAGCCCAGCAGGTTGGAGGTGAGGCGCGTGTTGCCCCCCACGGCCACCCAAGGTCGCAAGGCACCTCTGGTGTGGCGGCTGACCAACCCGACGAGGGCCGGGGTTCGGGTGACCTTCTCCGACGAACTGCCGCCGTCGCTTCGAGCCGCCGACAGGCGGGCCACCGTGACGGTGGCGGGCAGCGCCACGGTTGAGGTTCGAACCACCATCGAGCCGGTGCGGCGCGGCCACATCCACCTGGGGTTCATCGGCCTGCGGCTGCGCGGCCCGCTGGGGCTGGTCGGCCGCCAGGGTCGGGTGGAACTGCCCGGAGAGCTGCGGGTGTATCCGCCGTTCCGTTCACGGGCGGAGGCCGAGCTGAAGATCAATCGCGCCCGGTCGCTCCAGCTGGGGCTGCGCACGGCCAAAGGTCTGGGCGCGGGGACCGAGTTTGAGAGCCTGCGCGAGTACGGGGTGAACGACGACTTTCGTCGCATCGATTGGCGGGCCACCGCACGGATGGGCAAGCCCATCGTGCGCACGTATCGCACCGAGCGCAACCAGAACGTGGTGGTGCTGTTGGACAATGGGCGGGTGATGGCGGGCAAGGTGGCCGGTGTGCCCCGGGTGGAACACGCCATGGATGCGGCGATGATGCTTGCTGCCGTGTCCACCGGGGTGGGGGATCGCTGCGGCCTGGTCACCTTCGACACCCGGGTGCGATCGGTGGTGGCGGCCAGCCGACGAACCGACCAGGTGATGCGCCTGACCGAGGCGATGTACGCCCTCCAGCCGGCCTTGGCAGAGTCGGACTACGTCGGGGCCTTCGCAACGACGGTGGCGCGGTTCCGGCGCCGGGCACTGCTGGTGGTGTTGACCGACCTGGTGGAGCAGGCGGTGATGGAGGCCTTGATCCCGGCGATGCCGCTGATCACCCGCACCCACATGGTGCTGGTCGGCGGAGTTCAGGACCCCGAGGTGCTGGCCTGGTCACGACAAAAACCGCTGGAGCTTGAGGACGCCTACCGGAAGACGGCGGCGCTGGCGGCGCTGGCCGAACGTGAACGCACCGCCCGACGCCTGCGGGCGTTGGGCGCGCAGGTGGTCGATGCCCCGGTCGGCAGGCTGTCCGGTCGGTTGGCCGACGCCTACCTGGGGCTCAAGGCGCGCGGGGCGCTGTAGGAGCGGGGGTGCCGGCCACGATGCCGGAGGTCAGCTTGTCCGCTCTCGCGAGGTCGGCGCGTTCGGACTCCCAAGGATCGGTCGCGTCATCCGAGCGGGCCTGCGCCAGCGCAGCGGGCCCGAACGCCAGCACGTGCAGCACCGCCGCGGCCAGGGCCAGGACGCCGATGAGGATGCGGACCGCTGCGGGCAGCCCTGACGGGGTCACCAGCGCCTCGATGAACCCGGCCACCACAAACCAGATCGCCAGGCCAACCACGATGGTGACGCCGTTGCGGGCCTCGCTGGTGATGGCCTCGGTGCGGCTGCGATCCTCGCCAGGAGCCAGGATCGCCCATCCCAACTTCAGGCCGACCGCGCCCGCCACGATGATGGCCGAGATCTCCAAAAGCCCGTGAGGCAGGATCAGGCCCCAGAACGTTCCGGCAGCGTCGTTCTGGTGCATCAGCGCACCCACTGCACCGAGGCTGAAACCGTTGGACAGCAGCACAGCGACGGTCAGCGTGCCGGCGGTTGCGCCGCCCGCCAATGCCAACAGGCTCACCTGGATGTTGTTGGTCTGCACCTGGGCCGCAAACTGCCCTGCGCCCTGTGAGCTGTAGTACTGCTCGAACTCGTGATTCGCAATCAACTCCTGCTGTTCGGGGGAGATGGTGACGTCGAGGGCCTCCGGCGAATTGTTGAACCAAATTCCGGTTGCGAGAGCTGAACCAAGGAGCAACAGCGCCGACATGGCGATGGCCCGCCGTGCCTGCACCACGGCCAGCGGAAAGCCGACCGTGAAGAACGACACGAGCGCCCGCTGGGCCCGAGCCCGTCGGCCGTAGATCACCTGGCGGGCGGCGGCCACCCGGGAGCTCAGGCCGCCGATCAGCACCTGGTCGCGATGGTTGGTGCGAACGTGGCTGAGGTGGGCGGACGTCAGCTGATAGAGCCGGAGCAGTTCCTCGGTCTCATCCAGGCTGAGGCGTCCCGGCGCCACCTGGGCGCGGCCGACCAGCTCATCGAGTCGGGTCCAGGTGGCCCGGTGGGCGGCGATGTAGCGGTCGACATCCACCCACCCAGCGTACCGGTGGCGGCTCTCGTTGGGGTCCTGGCCGGTAACCTGAGGCGGGTGAGCCCCGTCCCGCAGTTTGCCGATGTCAGCCGTCGTGGTCTGGCTGCGGACCCAAACACCGTGGTGACGCCCGAGGCGGTGCTGTTGAGCCAGCCGGTGGCCGGTATCCCCAGTCGCCTGCTGGCCCGCCTGCTCGATACGTTGCTGCAAGCCGTGATCCTGTTGATCTTCGGCATTGCAGCACTGATCGTGTCCAACTCGTCCGGGACCGTTGCCGCCTACCTGTTCTTCGGATCGTTCCTGGCGGTGCTCGTCGGTTACCCGGCGGCGTTCGAGGCGTTGTGGCGGGGCCGAACCCCCGGCAAGGCTGCGGTTGGGTTGCGGGTGATCTCAGGCGAAGGCGGTCCGGTGGGATGGTCCGAGTCGCTCATGCGTGCCATCGCCGGCTTGGTGGAGATCTATTTGACCATCGGTGCCTTGGCGATCATCGCCTCGTTTTTCAGCCCGAAGGCGCAGCGGCTGGGCGACCTCATGGCCGGAACGTTTGTGGTCAGCGACCAGGCATCGGACAAGCGGCTTCAACCGGTGGTGTTCCCCACGCCTCCCGGTCATGGCGAGTATGTCGGTCTGTTGGACGTCGCACGGCTGAGTGACGCCGGTTACGGCATGGTGCGGGAGGTGCTCCTGCGGCTGGGCGCCCTCGATCCGGCCACCCGCCGGGCGATCACCAACGAACTCGGTCATCGCGTCGTGGCGCGCATCGGCATTCCGGTACCCACGTGGATGACGGCCGAAGAGTTTCTGACGGCCGTGTGTTCGGCCTATCAGCGGCGTCAGGGCGGTTTGGCCGCAGTCGGGTTGGGAGACTACGAAACGGCGGTCACCAACCCGGCCGGCGGGTGGGCCGCCCCCAGCGGGCCACCGCTGTGGACCGGCGCCGCGGCCAACCAGCCGGTGGCGGTCGGCGGATGGAGCCCATGATGACCGGTGCCGAGCACGAATCAACCATTGCGTCGGACGAGGAGGACGTGCCGGTGCACTACCTCGATCATGCCGCCACCACGCCGCTTCGACCGGAGGCCGCCGAGGCCATGGCACGGGTCACCCAGGGCGATCTGTGGGCCAACCCATCGGGCGGTCACCTGATGGCCCGCCGCGCCCGTCGCGCCGCCGACGATGCCCGCGATGAGTTGGCCGAGTTGTTTGGCGCCCGGCCCTCGGAGATCGTCTTTACCTCCGGCGGCACCGAGGCCGACAACCTGGCCGTCTACGGCACGGTGGGGCATGGCGGCCCGAGGGAGGGCCAGGCCGTGCTGTGCTCCGCCATCGAGCACCCGGCGGTGCGTCAGCCGACCCGTGATCTCGGTGGTGTGGAGGTGGCCGTCGATGGCCGGGGACGGGTGGACCTCGATGTTCTGGAGGCGACGCTCAGCGCGGCGACGAGGGCCGGCACCACGGTGGGGTTGGTCTCGGTGATCCTCGTCAACAACGAGGTGGGCACCATCGCCACGCTGAATGCGGTGGCCGATGTGGTGCGCCGTCATGCTCCGGAGGCGATCCTGCACACCGACGCCGTGCAGGCCCACCAGTGGCTGGACGTTGCTGTGTCGGCGGCTCGGGCCGACCTGATTTCGGTGGGGGCACACAAGTTTGGCGGCCCAAAGGGCATCGGACTGCTGGTGGTGCGTGACGGTCTTCACCTGTCGCCGCGGGCGGTTGGGGGCGGTCAGGAGCGCGACCGTCGTGCCGGCACCCTCAACGTGGCAGGGGTGCTGGGGATGGCCGCAGCAGCCCGGGCGACCGCCAACCATCGCGACGAGGACCTGGTGCGCATCGCCGCGCTGCGTGACCGCCTGGCCGACGGGCTTTCGGCCGCCATTCCCGGCCTGATCGAAACGGGTGTGGCGGCCGCCACCGCCGATCAGCGTGCCGCCACCATGTCCGACCGGTCGAGCAAGGTGGCGGGCAACTGCCACGTCTGCCTGCCGGGAGTGGAGACCGAGGCGCTGCTGTACCTGTTGGAGCGGGCGGGCATCATGGCCACGGCGGCCTCGTCGTGCGCAAGCGGCGCACAGGAGCCGTCGTACGTGGTCGAGGCGCTGGGCCAGCCCCGTGAGGTGGCGCTCGGGGCGTTGCGCCTGACGTTGGGGGCAGCGAGCACCGACGCCGACGTGGACGCCGCCCTCGTTGCGGTGCCCGCGGCGGTCGAGCGACTGAAGCTCTTCTCGTGAGCGCTGCGCCGGCCACCGAGCGCGTGCTCATGGCCATGTCCGGAGGCGTCGACAGCTCGGTGGCCGCAGCCGAACTGGTGGAGAGCGGCGTTGAGGTGGTGGGGGTCACGCTGAAGCTGTGGGGTGGCGAGTCTGATTCGGGCTGCTGCTCGGTGAGCGACGTCGACGATGCCCGTCGCGTGGCCGACGCGCTGGGCATCGAACACCTGGTGTTCGCGCTTGGCGACGACTTTGAGCGGGCGGTCGTGGGCCCCTACGTCGAGGCCCACGCGCAGGGCCGCACCCCCAACCCGTGCGTGGAGTGCAATCGACACATCAAGTTCGACAAATTGTTGCGGCGGGCCCGGGCACTGGGCTTCGATGCGGTGGCCACGGGTCACCATGCACAGATCGTGTCCACCCTCGACGGGCCCCGGCTGGCTCGGGGTGCCGACGACGCCAAGGACCAGTCCTACGTGCTGCACATGCTGTCGGCCGACGATCTGGCGCGAACCCGCTTTCCCATTGGGCATCTGACCAAGGACGAGGTGCGCCGCCGCGCCGATGCCATGGGCATGCGCACCGCCCACAAGCCCGACTCCCAGGATGTGTGCTTCATCACCAGAGCCGACGGACGACGAGCGTTCCTCGAGCGTCGCATCGACCTCACGCCGGGACGGGTGGTGACGGCGGACGGTGCCGAGGTGGGCACCGTTCCGGCCCTGGAATTGATCACGCCCGGCCAGCGCAAGGGGCTGGGTCTGCCCGGTGGCGGCCCGCGTCGTTACGCCACCGCGGTCGACCTGGATGCGGGCACGGTCACCGTTGGATTCGAAGCCGACCTGGAGGTCACGGCGCTGGGCCTGTCGCAGCCGACATGGGCCGGTGGCTCTCCACCGGAGCGCGGTGCCCGGGTGCAGGTGCAGACTGCCGCCCACGGCGCCGTTCGCAACGCTGCCTGGGACGGCAACGACCGGGTCGTCTTCGACCGGCCGGAGCGTTACGTGGCCTCCGGACAGTCGGTGGTGTTGTATTCCATCCCGCTCGACGGCAACGCACAGGTGGTGCTCGGCGGCGGCATCGCCGAGCAGGCTCCCGGCCCGTAGCGATCGCCGTTCCCGGCGACGGGTTGCAGACACCCCCGGAGGTTGCCGCACTTCCGGCCGTCAGGTGGCAAAGTGTTGTGTGGACGGTGATCAGGGATCTGGAGGCGGGTTGTTTGGCCGGGTGACCTCGGCGGTCACCGGTGCGCTCGACCTCAACGAGATTCTGTCCGGCATCGATCTCAACGACCTGCTGGACCGGCTCGACCTCGACCGGGTGTTGGCCCGCATCGACGTGGGTGCTCTGATCGACCGCATCGACATCAATGCGCTGATGGAGAAGGTGGACGTCGACGCATTGATCGCCCGGGTCGACGTGGACGAGGTGGTGGCGCAGGTTGACGTGGACGCGGTGGTCGCTCGGGTTGACGTCGACGCCGTCGTCGCCAGGGTCGATGTGGACGGCGTCGTTTCCCGGGTCAATGTGGACTCGATCATGGCGGCGGTCGATATCGACGCGTTGATGAAACGGGTGGACATCGATGCGTTGTTGACCCGGGTGGACATCAACTCCATGGTCGGCCGCATCGACGTTGATTCATTGGTTCAGAACACCGAGTTGGGCGGCATCATCGCCAAGTCAACCAGCGGGGTGGCGTCCGAGGCCCTCGACGTGGTCAGGGCACAGGGCGTCGGCCTGGACGGCTTCGTCGATCGGTGGATGGCCCGACTCCTGCGGCGAGACCGATCGGGGCTTCCGAAGGGGCCCCCGTTGTTGGTGCCCGACGATGCCGGCGCCGCCGCGGCGCCGGGGGAACCCCGATGACCGCCTTCGTCCCATCCGGCACCGGCCTTGGCGCAGCGGTTGGTCCTGACGCCCAACAACTGGCCGTGACCCGCCAGGGTCACTATGCGGGGCCGGTCACCCGGCTGGTGGGATATGCCGTCGACCAGGGCATCGTCAACGGGCTGTACACCGTGACCCTGGCCTTCCTGGATGCCGGGAATCGTGCGATCAACGGGCAGGCATCGGATTTGAAGATCCCGACGTCGGTGGCCACTGTGGCCTACGCGCTGTGGTGGTTGGTGTATTTCACCTATCCGTGGGCGGCCAGCGGACGTACCCCGGGCATGGCGCTCTTCGGAATCCGGGTGGTGCGCACCGACGGCGCCGTGCTGTCCCCCGGCAAGGCGCTGGTTCGAGCGGTGACGTTTCCGCTGGGGTTCGTCACGTTCGGCTTCGGGTTCCTGTGGGCGCTGGTCGATGGGCGGCGCAGGACCTTGTACGACGTGCTGGCCGGATCATCGGTCGTGTACGACTGGGACGCCCGGGCCGCCCGCCTGAGGTTCCTGGCCCGCAACAGCGCCCCCGCCACCGATGAGGTGCAGGCTTCCTCACCCACTTCGCAACCGGCCCCGTCACAGGGTGCACAGCCGGGCGGATAACCGACACGGTGCAGACCGTGGCGCCCGTTTCCGCCATTCGAAGTTCTGTGTTGTTGGTCAGCCTTGACCAAAGCCGACGCGACGCGCATCCAGCAGAAACTCGGCCGGGCGGGAGGGGGTGAACAGCACCGCCGACGTTTCTCTGGGCACGCCCATGCGGACGTTCTGGAGACGGTCGCTCAGGCTGCCAGGGGGGTTGTCGCCGTGAGTGCGGTCGCTCGGTCGGCTGAGCGTGATCACCTCGGTGGGCCCATCGGTTCGCAACTCGACCGCCAGCCCCAACGCGCCTCCGCTGAGATCGACCCGTTCGCTCGCCGGAGCACCGTCGGGGTCGGGCCCGGCAGGGTTGGTGGCAGCCGGAGCGACGCTGAGCGTCCGATTGCGGGCGAAGAGCACCGGATCGGCCAGGGCGAGGGGGTCCACCAGGGTGAGTCCCGCCGGCACGAAGACGACGTATCGCTGAGCGAGTCGACGCGTGACGGCCCACAGCCAGGCGGCGAACAGGATGCCAATCAGCAATGCCGGAATCCCGAGTGCCCAGCGCCCAGCCGCCAGCGCCGCCACGGCGCCAACGGGCAGACCGACGCCGGCCAGCCACAGGGGACCAATCGTCACCACCAGCGCGCCGGGGCAACGAAGGCCGTACCGACGTTCAGCGCCGTAGCTGTCGCCGTTGAGGAAGTACCTGCCGACCGACGGCAACATGATGAGGGCTGCCGCCACCACACCCGTGACGAAACCAACGACGGCCAGAATCGTGGCGGTGTCGCCCGCCACCAGGATGCCGTCCCCCGCGGCGAGCAGCAGCCCGATGGCGGTGGCTGCCGGGGCCAGCGGCACCAGCAGACGCAACAACACCAATGACTCCGGTCGCACCAGCGCAGAACACACCAGCACCATCGCCCACAACAACCAGCCAACGGTGGCGAAGGTGACCGTCGAGGCGGCTGATGCTCCGTCGAGGGCCGCCGCAGGGCCGGCCCAGGCCAGAAACGGCAGCGTGAGCCAGGCGAACCGCACGATCCAGAGAGGTGTAGGGGCATCCATCGCTCAAGATTGTCCCACCGCGCCCGCTAGCGTCGAAGTCGGAGGTTTAACCCGTGCCCCTACCCAGCGATGACACGTCACAGCCCGACGCCGCACCCGGGCCCGATCCGGCTCGTGGGCCCGATGACGGCGTCCAGTTTGACGATGTGGCCCCGCTCGACGAACCGATCACGCTTCCTCCCGAATCGGACCTTGACATTCGCCCGACCGGGGCGAAGCGCAGCGATCGGCCCAAGATCGAGATGCCGGTCGGCGAGGATGCGCCGTGGGAGCAGAGCGAGTTGGCCCCCGGTCAGCGTCGACGCAGGCTCATGATTCTGGGCGCGGTGGTGCTGGTGTTCGTCCTGGGGGCCGTGCTGTGGGCGGTGGGGGTTGGCCACAGCATCGGTGGCAACTTCGAGGCCGCCAGCAACCGCGCCGACGAGGTAAACCTGCGTTCGGCGGCAGCCGAGGTGCCGGCCGACGACTACGAACTCAGCATCGACCGCTGCGACACCGATGCCACGACCGGACGCGTGGGGGTGGGGGGCACCCTCATCCTGAAGCCGGGCGTTCGTGGGGGCACTTTTCAGGTGGTGGTTGGCTTTCTCGATGGGGAGGAGGACGTGACCACCGGCGAGGCGAGCGACGATGTGGCCCTCTCCAGGCCGGGCGACAGCGCGCCGATCGATGCGCTTGGTGACGCACTCCCGGGCCACCCCGATGCCGAGTGTCTGCCGATGGGGGTCGTGCGGCTGGCCGGTCCCGTGTCCACATCCAGCACGGGGCCGTCGTGAGCGAGGAGACGCCGCCGCCCGAGGCAGCCGGCCGCCGGAACGGTGCCGACGACGGTGTGGATGTCCCGGCACCGGAACGGGTGGAGGAACTGCGTCGCACGCTGACCCGCTGGAATACCGAGTATTACGCCGGTGACCCCACCGTGTCCGACGCCGACTTCGACGCCGCCATGCGCGAACTCGCCGACCTGGAGGCCGCGCACCCTGAACTGGCCGCCGACGACAGTCCCACCAACGTGGTCGGTGCCACGAGCGCAAACGCAACCTTCGCCGAGGTCGGCCATGCAGTGCCGATGATGAGCATCGACAACGCCATGTCGATCGACGAACTGCGCGGCTGGGCTGATCGCGTTCGGCGCCGCCTCGACTCGGCAGGTGTCACGTCGCCGGTGCATTACAGCTGTGAGCTGAAAATCGACGGCCTGGCCATGTCGCTTCGCTATGAGAACGGCCGGTTCGTTCGGGCCGCCACCCGGGGCAACGGCAGGGTGGGGGAGGATGTCACCGCCAACGTCGCCACCATCTCGGAAATCCCCCACGATCTGGGCGGGGACGCTCCCGAGGTGCTGGAGGTTCGGGGCGAGGTGTACCTGCCCGTGGCCGTGTTCAACCTGCTCAACGAGGCGAGGGATGCCGCAGGCGAACCCCGCTACGCCAACCCTCGAAACACCGCCGCCGGATCGTTGCGTCAAAAGGACGCCACGATCACCCGCACCCGTCACCTCAGCTTCTGGTGTTACCAGCTGGGCGAGTTGGTGGGCGCCGAACACCCGCCCGGGCACGCCGCCGTACTCGGGTGGTTGGGGTCGTTTGGTTTCCCCGTCAATCCCAACACCGCCACCTTCGACTCGCTCGACGGGGTCATCGACTTCGTCGAGCACTGGGTGGAACATCGCCACGACCTCGATTACGAGATCGACGGTGTGGTGATCAAGGTCGACGAGTTGGCCGCACAACGGGCCCTGGGCGCCACCTCGAAGGCGCCGCGCTGGGCGATCGCCTACAAACTTCCGCCCGAGGAGCGCACCACCCGCCTTCACGACATTCAGGTGTCGATCGGCCGAACCGGCGCCGCCACGCCCTTCGCGGTGCTCGAGCCCGTGCTGGTGGCGGGCTCCACCGTGAGCATGGCCACCCTGCACAATTCCGATCAGGTGGCGGCCAAGGACGTCCGGCCGGGCGACCTGGTGATCGTACGCAAAGCCGGCGATGTGATTCCTGAGGTGGTGGCCCCGGTGCTGGCAGAACGGCCCGTCGGCACACGGCCATGGGTGTTTCCCACGCTCTGCCCGTGTCCGCTTGGCAGCACCCTGGTGCGTCCGGAGGGGGAGGCGAAGCATCGCTGCGTCAATGCCGAGTGCCCGTTCCAACGGCTGGCCCGCCTGGCGTACTTTGCCTCGCGGGGTGCCCTCGACATCGATGGGCTGGGTGAGCGGCAGCTCCAACGGTTCATCGACCTTGGCCTGCTGTCCGACGTGGCGGACATCTATTCGCTGGACTTCGAGGCGATTGCAGGGCTGGACGGCTATCAGCAACGCTCGGTGGACAACCTGGCCGCCTCGATCGAGGCGTCCAAGGATCGGCCCCTGGAACGCCTGCTGGTGGGTCTCAACATCGTGCACCTGGGGCCCGCCGGTGCCGAACTGCTGGCCCGCCGCTCCGAGAACCTGGACGCCATCGTGGCGGCCGAGGAAGGCGAACTGGCCGCCATCGATGGCATCGGGCCCGTTATCGCCGCCTCGGTGGCAGGGTTTTTTGCCGTCGAGGACAATCGCGACCTCGTCGAACGCCTGCGGGTCGCCGGCCTGAACTTTGAGGGCACGGGCGAAGCGACGCTGCCCCAGACGTTGGCCGGTAGATCGGTGGTGGTCACCGGCACGCTCGAGGGCTTCAACCGGGAGGAGGCCGCAGCGGCCATCAAGGAGCGCGGCGGCAAGTCCCCGGGGTCGGTGTCCAAAAAGACCACGGCGGTGGTGGTGGGGGAGGACCCCGGCGCCTCCAAGCTGACCAAGGCCCACGACCTTGGGGTACCCATCTTGGATGAGCCGGCGTTCGTTGCGTTTCTCGCAACGGGTGAGTTGCCCGAATGACCCCCGAGGCCGTGCTCTTTGACTACGGCGGGGTGTTCACCGAGTCGCCTTTTGCGGCGGCCCGGCGGGCCTTCGAACGCTTGGGTATCGACCCGGTTCAGGGTCACGAGTGGATCTTTGGCTCCTATGAGGTGGACACGGCCCATCCGTGGCACCGACTGGAGCGCGGCGAGACCTCGGCCCAGGCCGCGCGGGACGAGATCATGGCCACCGCGGCTGCCGCCGGTGTTGAGCTGGACCCCTGGGTGGTGCTCGCCGAGTTGGCGGGTGGCGAAACCCGCGCCTGGATGACCGATGTGCTGGTGGCGGTGCACGCAGCCGGGGTGACGACCGCCATCGTGACCAACAACCTGGTCGAGTTCGCCGATCACTGGAAGGCGGGTCTGCCCATGGACGCCGTCGACGTCATCGTCGATTCGTCCGCCGAGGGGGTGCGTAAGCCCAATCCCGCCATCTACCGGCTGGCACTCCAGCGGGTTGGCGTCAAGGACCCGCAGTCAGCGGTGTTCGTGGACGATGCGCCGTCCAACGTTGCCGCCGCACGGGCGCTGGGCCTCGTCGGGCTCGACGTGCCCCACGACATCATCGGGGCACGTGCGTGCGCCGTCACGTTGTGTGGGCTGCTCGGTCTGGAACCACCGCCCTCCTTGAGTGACGGGTGAGCAGTAGGGCGGCTCAGGCGGCGGAGAAGCACCAGGTGACGTTGCGGCCGCTGGTGGGTTCGGCGTTCACCTTCCACACGTTGGCCGCAACGCAGTTCCGGCCGGTCTCGAAGCGTTCGACCAGGCCGTCGGGCCGTGGGGTGTAGGTGATCACACCGGTTTCGGCGTTGATCACCAAACCATCGCGAACCAGCTTGCCCGTACCCTCGGCGAACTCGATGGGGTCGGAAATCGTGACCCCGTCGATCGTGAGGTTGGCCGTGTAACCATCGGCGACGTCGATGCCGACGGTCGCCTGACGCAGGATGGTGCCACCGCTCACCGGGATCAGCCGGTCGACCTCGTCGGGCAGGCTTTGGCTGGCAGCGTCCGAGCCGGTGGTGGCCGTGTTCGCAACCCAGACGAGACCGACGAGGGCCGCCACGATGGCGAGAATGGCGATCTTGGGTCCGTATGGCCTCAGCATGGTTGTCAGTCTCCCACGGGCACGGGCGCTCACCGCCGTCGCGTGGCCCGGTAGCATTCTCACCTGATGGCGCCCAGACGGCCGGAAACCCTCAGAGGTCGTGAGATCGCCGGCCAATTTCGGCTTGAGCGATTCTTGGGTCGCGGGCGCTCAACGCTGGTGTACACCGCCGAGGACCTCACCAGCGGCGACGAGGTGGCCATCAAGTTGTTGGCCAGCTCACTGACCCGAAATGTCGGGTTCATGCGTCGTTTCCGCCACGTGATGCGTTCCGCCTGCTCCTTTGACCATCCAAACGTGGTGCGGGTGATTGCCTGGGGTGAGGAACGCGAGCTGTTCGTCGTGACCGAGCCCGCCGTCGGTCCGCTTCGGGCTCTGATGCTGCCCGGCAAGGGTCTGTCGCAAGGGCAGACTGCGGCGTTGGCCGTGGACGTCTCTCGTGGCCTTGCCTATCTGGCGCAGCGCAACCTGGTCCACCGGCGACTCCATCCGTCCAACCTGTTGATCGCCTCCGACGGCAGGGTGATGGTGTCCGACGCAGCCCTGGCGTGGATCCTGGCGCACGAGTCTGGTCATCAGTTCTCCGACTTTCGTTATCTGGCTCCCGAGGCGGGGAGCGGAACAACCGGTCCACCCACCGATGTGTATGCCCTGGGCATGATCATGGCTGAGGCCCTCACCGGCGATATTCCGCTGCTGGCCGGGGACGTCAACGCCACGCTGGGCCTGCGCCACGAAACCGACCTCACTCTTGACGGAAGGTGGGGGCGGATCGGCCGGGCGGTCGGGGCGACCGGCCGTGCGGACCCCGAGCGCCGGGTGCCCGCCGGACAGCTGGACGTCGGCCTGATGGCTTTGATCGCACACATGGATCGCAGCGAGGTCGAGCTTCCCCGCATGGACCCAACCGCTCGCAGCGATGAGCTGGAATCCATGCGCCTGACGCTTCGTGATCGGCTGCCGACGGTGGCGGCACAGACCGCAGCAACGCCCGGAACCTCGGTCGGCCTGGCGGCCGGGGCCACGACTCCAAGTCGAGCAAACGACGACCACCGCGCTGCGGCCGCCGACCAGGCCAAACCGACCGACCCGCCCAAGCCGCCACCGGCCCCGCGCCGGCAGCCGGCCGCTGCGCTGCGTTCGTCCGTGCCTGCCGAGCAACCGCCTGCCGAGCAACCGCCCGATGATCCGGCCGCCGGTGTCGAGTCGAACCCGTTGACCCCAGAGGAACTGGCGGTTCGGCGCAACTGGGTGATCGGGCTGATCGTCGCGTTGGTGGTGGTGTTGGCGCTCCTCGTTGGCGTCCAACGCTTTGTGCTGTCCTCGGCCGCCGAGGTGCCGCAGGTGGTGGGCGCCACCGTGGACGAGGTTCGAGCCCAGGCCGCCGACGGTCGTTGGCGGCTGAACACCACCGAGGTGCGGCGGGACAACACCAAGACCGGCGAGGTGCTGACCCAGGATCCGGCGGCCGGCACCAAACTGCGGGCGGGCGAGTCTCTCGATGTCACCGTGTCGCTTGGACCAACCCTGGTTGCGCTTCCCGAGTTGGAGGGCCTGAGCCAGAAGGACGCCGAGAACATCATCACGTTCGCCGGAATGAAGCTGGGTGACGTGGAGAGCGACTACAACGCCGACGCGAAACCGGGCACGGTGATGTCGATCTCGGCGGAATTCGCCGAGGGAACGAAGCTGTCCAAGGGCAGCACCGTCAACCTGGTGGTCTCCGACGGGGCCAAACCCCGCCAGATCCCCAAGGAACTGGTGGGGAAGAACGCGTTGAGCGTGGTGGCCGAACTGGAAAAGGCACAACTGAAGCCGGTGGTGGAACCGGTGCAGGAACCCTCGGTGGCGCTCAACTATGTGGTGTCGGTCGAGCCACCCGAGGGTTCACAGGTGACCATCGGTGATGAGGTGAAGGTTCGGGTGTCGGCAGCTCGCGAGAACGTCGCCGTGCCCAACGTGGTCGGCAGGACCGCGGCCGAGGCCGACGCCGAGGTGCGCGCGGTGGGATTGACCGTGCTTGGCATCGAAGGGCCTGCAGGCGGCACGGTGGAGCGCACCGACCCGGAGGTGGGCGCCGAGGTCCCCCAGGGCACCTCGATCCGTCTCGTCACCCGGTAAGCGGTTGTTTCAGGCCGTTGTTTCAGGCCGTTGTTTCAGGCCGTGGTGTCGGGCGGTGGTGTCGGGCGGCCGAACAGAAACCCCAGGCCCCAGGCCCAGTGCATCACCGCCAGCGCGGCGGGCACCCTGACCCGACTCTTCATCGACGTGCTGCGTCCGGCGTTGAGGCCTCCGACGGTGACTGCGACGGCGTAGCCGGCGGCCGGCACCAACCAACGGACATCCTCGGCCCAGAGTGCGAACGCCGCTGTGGCGGTCACGCCCAGCACCATGACCGGCGCCACCAGTTGGCGCAGCTTGGTGGAGCGCGGGTGCCGGCGAAGCATCTCTCGCTTCCAGGTGCCGTACTGGCGGTACTGGGATGCGAGAGCGCCGAACGAGGGCCGAGGCCGATAGGTGACCACCATCGACGGCACGAACCAGACCGTTCCGCCGGTATCGCGGATGCGCCAGTTCAGCTCGTAGTCCTGGTTTCGCAGCAGCGTCTCGTCGAAGCCTCCGACCCGCTCCAAACCGCTTCGGCGAAACACCCCCAGATACACCGTGTCCGAGGGCCCTTCGGCGCCGCCGTAATGAAATCGCGAGTTGCCGACTCCGAGGCGTGACGACATGGCTACGGCGACGGCCTCCTGCGTACCCGGCCCGCCGACGGCCGACTGGACGCCACCCACCACGTCGGCGTTGGTTCGATCCAGAGCCTCGAGGGCGAGAGAGGTGTAGTCGGGGGGAAGGGTGCAGTGGCCGTCCACCCGAACCACAAACTCTTCGTCGGTGGCGGCGATGGCGCGGTTCAGCCCGTGGCTCACCCAGCCTTCCGGGTTGCTGACCACGGCGATCTGTGGATCGGTGGCGGCCAGCGCCTGCGCCACCACCCAGGTGTCGTCGTCGGAGGGAGCGACGGCGATGGCCAGCGGGCCGGCACCGCCCACCTGGGCGCGAATCGACTCGACGGTGGCCGCCAGGTCGGCCTCCTCATTGCGCACGGCAAGAACGAACGCCACCCTCCCGTCCCACCGGTGGCGATCGTTCAGAGCGTCGGCGATCTTGCTCAGGCGCCTTCTGCCGGTTGGATCTCCTCCGTCATGGCGGAGATCGCTTCGGCCAACTTCTGGGCGGAGGGGTCGATCGGACCGGCCTGCATGGCCATCAGCTTGGTCATGTCGCCCTGCACCTTGATCTTGCCTGCCATGAACGCCTGCATCCCCGCCTGGGGGTTGCCGTCGACCAGGATGGCTTTGGCGGTTGCGTAGTCAAGGGTGACGGTCAGGTCGGGGTTCTCCAGTTCACCCAGGCCCATCTTCATCTCGCCGTCCGAGGTGTCCATGAAGGCTTTGACATCGCCGTCGGACACGTCGGCCGGCACGTCGGTGACCACCTGGTTCATGCGAACGACGTGAGCTGGAGGCGGCACCTCATCGCCGAGGTCCTCGCGCAACTGGGTGGCCGCAGCCACCCATTCGGGTGTTAGGAACTTGTGCTTCTCCACGTGGATACTCTCCCCTTCATGTACCGATCCGGCGCCGGTTTCCGGTCGGCAAACCTAGCATCGAGGGCGGTTTCCCGGTGAGGATTCGTTACTCGGTAGGGTGTTCGCGCCCGCTGACGGGCACCGGCACGACCCCCAGGAGGTCTCGATGCAACCCCCCAAGGATTTCTTCCGCCCGCTCGCTCTCGGCGCCCCGATGCCAGTCCGCGAGGTGCCCGCCCGGCCTTCTCGCATGATTCACTTCTTCGATCCGTCCAACGAGAAGATGGCCGCCAAGGTGCCCGAGATCGCCAAGAAGGCCGATGTGGTGCTCGGCAACCTTGAGGACGCCATTTCGGCCGACAAGAAGGAGGCCGCCCGCGAGGGTCTGGTGTCGATCGCGCAGGCGACCGACTTCGGTGAGACCCAGCTGTGGACCCGCATCAACAGCCTTGACTCGCCCTGGTGCCTGCCCGATCTCATCCGTCTGGTGCCGGCGATCGGCCACAAGCTTGACGTGATCATGGTGCCCAAGGTGGAGGGCGCCGAGGACATCCATTACATCGACCGGTTGCTTGCCCAACTCGAGGCGCAGGCCGGCCTGGAGCGGCCGATCCTGGTGCACGCGCTGCTGGAGACGGCCCGAGGCGTGGCCAACGTTGAAGAGATCTGCGGCGCCAGCCCCCGCATGCAGGGCCTGTCGCTTGGCCCGGCCGACCTTGCCGCCGACCGCCGTATGAAGACCACCCGCGTGGGCGGCGGCCACCCCGGCTATGTCGTGCGCGCCGACCCCAACCCCGACGATGCCGAGGCACCCCGCACCACCTTTCAACAGGACCTGTGGCACTACACGATGGCCCGCATGGTGGACGCGTGCGCCACGTACGGCATTTTCCCGTATTGGGGCCCTTTTGGAGACATCCGCGACACCGTGGCGTGTGAGGACCAGTTCCGCAACGCCTATCTGATGGGCTGCGTTGGCGCCTGGTCGTTGCACCCGGTGCAGATCGACATCGCCAAGAAGGTGTTCTCCCCCGAGCCCTCCGAGGTGGCCTGGGCCCGCAACGTCATCCACCAGATGGGCGACGGCACCGGCGCGGTGATGATCGACGGCAAGATGCAGGATGACGCCACCGTCAAGCAGTGCAAGGTGGTCGTGGAGTTGGCCGAGGCGCTCAGCGCAAGCGACCCCGACCTGGCTGCGGCCTACCAGGCAGCGACCGACGCGGTCTTGGGCGCGGGGTCCGGCCAGTGAGCGGTGCAACCAACACCGAAGCTCTGCGCCCCCGACGTTCGGTGCTGTACATGCCCGGCGCCAACACGCGTGCGCTCGAGAAGGCCAGGGGGCTGTCCGCCGACTCGCTGATCCTCGACCTGGAGGATGCCGTGGCGCCCGATGCCAAGGCCGAGGCCCGTGACAACGTCGTGGCCGCCCTGACCTCCGGCGAGTACGGCAACCGCGAGCTGACCATCCGGGTGAACGGGCTGGACACCGACTGGCACGCCGACGACCTGGCGGCCGCTGCGGCTGCCGGGCCCGCCGCCGTCGTGGTGCCCAAGGTGAACTCGCCCGCCGATGTGGCGGCCATCGAGGCCGGGCTCCAGGCGGGCGGGGCGCCCGAACACACCAAGATCTGGGCCATGGTCGAGACGCCCCAGGCGATGCTCGACTGCGCCAACATCGCCGCCGCGTCCGAGCGCCTCACCGTGCTGGTGATGGGCACCAACGACCTGGCCAAGGAACTGCATGCTGCACATGTCCCCGGCCGCCAACCACTGCTGACCGGGTTGGGCCTGTGCCTGCTGGGTGCGCGGGCCGCCGGAAAGGTCATTCTCGACGGTGTGTACAACGACGTGCGCGACCCCGAGGGCTTCGAGGCCGAATGCCGCCAAGGTGCCCAGATGGGCTTCGACGGCAAGACGTTGATTCACCCGGGGCAACTCGATGCCGCCAATGCCGTGTTCGCTCCGGCCGCCGCCGAGGTGGAGTCGTCCCGCGAGATCATCGCGGCGTTTGAGGCGGCTCAGCGTGAGGGCAAGGGCGTGGTCACGGTCAACGGCCGAATGATCGAAAACCTGCACGTTGAGAACGCCCGGCGCGTGCTCGCCATGGCCGACGCCATCGCCACTTCTGCGGGCGAGTAGCACTCCAGCTTCCGTAGGGCCAGTACCCCGCAGCCGGCCACGCAGCTTCCGCCCGGGCGACCGGTTCCCGAAGTTCCCCCGTTTTGCATCCCCTGGCGCACGATAGGGGGGAACCTCGCGTGGCTCGGCGCCAATGACCGATCGCCAGGAGCCGGCCGGGGGCTTCGAGAGCCGATGGAACGACGGTCCCCCTTTCGGTGATGGTCGATCGTGGTTTTCTCGGGTATTCCCGTCATGGCCTCGGCCCTCGGTACCATCGCAGGCCGGTCGGCGCTCGCCTCCAGCTTGGCGGGCCGCTGCAGAAGCCCCACGCCCTCACCCCCCACCCGATGTTGCGGTATTCGTAACAAGGAGCCCCGCCCTGTGACCACCAATGACGGATCACCCCCGATCAGCGCCGATGATGTGGCGAAGGTGGCCGCGTTGGCCCGCCTCGAGCTGACCCGGGCCGAACTGGAAACCTTCACCGGGCAATTGGCCGACATCCTCGATCATGCAGCCGACCTGTCGATGATCGACCTGGACGGCATCGAGCCGTTGGGCACGCCGCTGGCACTCGAGAACGTGTTGCGGGCCGACGTGCCGGGGAAGACCCTGGACCGCGGCGAGGTGCTGGCGTCCGCCCCGGCGGCCGAGGCCGGCAAGTTCAAGGTCACGTCGATCCTGGGAGACGGCGTATGAGCGCCCGCACCGCCATTGAAATCGCCGCCGCCGTTCGCTCGGGCGAACGCTCCGCGCTGGAGGTGGTCGACGAGTCCCTCGGCGCCATCGACACGGCCAACCCGGGGCTCAACGCCTTCTTGGTGATTACCGCTGACGAAGCCCGTGCCGTTGCCGAGTCGGTCGATGCGCAGGTGGCGGCCGGGGAGGATCCCGGCCCGCTCGCCGGCGTGCCCATCGCGCTGAAGGACAACCTGGTGACCCGTGGCGTCGCCACCAGTTGTGCCAGCCGCATCCTGGCCGGTTGGGTGCCGCCCTACGACGCCACCGTCGTTCAGCGCCTGCGCGCCGCCGGCGCGATCAGCGTGGGCAAGACCAACCTGGACGAGTTCGCCATGGGCTCCTCCACCGAGAACTCGGCGTTCGGACCCACCCGTAACCCCCACGACCCCGAGCGGGTGCCCGGCGGGTCCTCAGGTGGCTCGGCGGCGGCGGTGGCCTCGGGCATGGTGCCGCTGGCGCTCGGCTCGGACACGGGCGGCTCGATCCGTCAGCCCGCCTCGTTGTGTGGCGTGGTCGGCGTGAAGTCGACCTACGGCACCGTGTCCCGTCTCGGGTTGGTGGCCTACGGCTCGTCACTCGACCAGATCGGCCCGTTCGCCACCACCGTCGCCGATGCGGCGCTGCTGCTGGAGGTCATCGGTGGGCACGACCCCGGCGACTCCACGTCGCTCAACCTGCCGGCCCCGGACGTGAGCGCTCACCTGGATGACGGCGTGGACGGTCTGAGGATCGGCGTCATCTCCGAGTTGATGGGCGAGGGCATCGCCCCCGAGGTCGCCGCCCGCGTGCGCGCCGCCGCCGAGGTGATGGCGGCGGCCGGCGCCACCGTGGAGGAGGTGTCGATCCCATCGATCTCGGCGTCCCTCTCGGCGTACTACATGGTTGCCACCGCGGAAGCGTCCTCCAACCTGTCGCGTTACGACGGCGTGCGCTACGGCAACCGTGTGGAGGCAGCCAACGTGACGGACATGATGACCGCCACCCGCACCCAGGGGTTTGGCGACGAGGTGAAGCGGCGCATCATGTTGGGCACCTACGCCCTGTCGGCCGGCTATTACGACGCGTTCTACGCCACCGCCCAGAAGGTGCGCACCAAGCTGCGGGCCGACTTTGACGCGGTGTACGGGAACCACGATCTGTTGTTGTGCCCCACGTCGCCGACCCCGGCCTGGCGCCTTGGCGAGAAGACCGACGACCCACTCACGATGTACCTGAGCGATATCTGCACGATTCCCGCCAACCTGGCCGGACACCCCGCTGCGTCAATCCCATTCGGCACCGATGGCGCAGGGTTGCCCATCGGTGCGCAGTTGCTGGGCCCGACGCTGGGGGAGGCCACGATGTTCCGGGCCGCGGCGGTGCTGGAACACAGCGCTCGGGAAGACGTCGCAAATGACTCGCACAACGGAGGCAGGAAATGAACGACTCTGCGACGGCCCTCAGCATTCCGGCGCCGACGAGCACCACGGTCGATCTCGCCAAGTGGGAGATCGTCATCGGCCTCGAAGTGCACGCCGAGCTGTCGACGGCCACCAAGCTGTTCAGCTCCGCACCGCAATTGTTCGGCGCCGAGCCCAACACCAACATCGACCCGCTCACACTCGGTCTGCCCGGCAGCCTGCCCGTGCTCAACGAGCAGGCGGTGGAGCTGGCCATCCGGGTGGGTCTGGCGCTCAACTGCACCGTGCAGCGCTCGGTGTTCGCACGTAAGAACTACTTTTACCCCGACCTGCCCAAGGATTATCAGATCAGTCAGTTCGATCTGCCGATCGATATCGACGGCTGGTTGGAGTTGCCCAGCGGCAAGCACGTCGGCATCGAACGCGCGCACTTGGAGGAGGACACTGGCAAGTCCACCCACGCAGGCGACACCGGCCGCCTGCAGGGCGCCTCGTCCTCGCTGATCGACTACAACCGGGCCGGGGTGCCCCTGCTGGAGATCGTCAGCCGCCCCGATATCCGCGACGCCGACCAGGCTCGGGCCTACGTGTCGGAGCTTCGCTCGATCCTGGTGGCCGTCGGAGCCTCGGACGGCAAGATGGAGGAAGGCTCGATGCGGGTGGACTGCAACGTGTCGGTCCGTCCCCAGGGCTCCGAGACACTTGGTACCCGCTGCGAGATCAAGAACGTCAACTCGCTGCGTTCGCTAGGCCGGGCGGTCGATTACGAGGCCGCCCGCCAGGTGGACCTGATCGAGGGCGGTGGCACGGTGCGCCAGGAGACCCGCCACTGGAACGAGAACGACGGTCGCACCCACACCCTCCGGGTGAAGGAGGAGGCCGACGATTACCGATATTTTGCCGACCCCGACCTGGTGCCGTGCGACCCGGGCGAGGAGTGGATCGAGCGGGTTCGGGCCGCGCTGCCCGCCCTCCCCGCCGCCCGCCGTGTCCGCCTGGCCGAGGCCGTCACTTCGGCAGGAGGCCCGACCGGCTCCCCGGAGGGGATCGCGATCGTCGTCGACCGCAGTCTGGACGCGTTGGTGCTCGCGGCGATCGAGGCCGGTGCCAACGCAGCCAGAGCGCTGACCCACGCCGAGCACAACCTTTCCGACGAGCGTTCGGCCGAGCTGGACCCGGCTGCGTTTGCCAAGCTGGTCAACCTGGAGGTTGACGGAAAGCTGTCGGCCACGCAGGCCAAGACGGTGCTGGCCTCGCTGGTTGCCGAAGGCGGCGATCCCGCCGACATCGCTGCGGCCGCCGGGTTCGAGGCGATGGACACCTCGGAGCTGGAGGGTCTTGTCGACACGCTGATCGAAGACCATCCAACCGAATGGGGGCGGTTCTGCGAGGGCGACGGCAAGGTCACCGGGTTCTTCGTCGGTCAGGTGATGCGTGCCACCAAGGGCCAGGCCGACGGCAAGGTCGTCACCCAACTCCTCAACGCCCGAAAGGGCTGACGCCCGGACCCACCACGACTACATGGCGCGGCGCAGCGAGCTGCTGGTGTCGCTCGTCGTCGCTCGACCTAGTCGTTACGGCTCCGGATTATGGTTTCGGTCGTGGTGCCGGACACGGAACGCTGATGCGACGGGCACGAGCTTCGGCCTTGGCCATACTTGCGCTGCTACTCGCAGTTGGCGTTGCCATGACCTTGGCCGGTACTTCGGGGTCGGTCCTACGCGAGCTTGGGCTGGCAGTGGTCGGCGGTGGGGTCGTCGGCGGTGCGATCGTTGTTGTCGAGGCAATGCTGGTCGCCGCGACCTCGGAACGGGAATCCCGGGCGGCCCTGATGCAGCAGATCTCTACCACGCTTGAGCTGACCGGGATTGACCTGCGCGGTCAGAGGTTTGCGGGGATCTACCTGCCGTCGCGGACGCTGGTGGCTGCCAACCTCCGAGGCATCGTTCTGGATGATGCTCAACTGTACTTCTCGAATCTTCGACACGCTGATCTCTCGAACGCCTCAGGCCCGAGGGGTTCGAAGTTCCTGAGAGCGTGATCGTGAGCTACCCGGATATCGCCGGCATGAACCTGGCGGACTATCTCGCTCAGCGAGAATCGGTTCCCAGGATCCAACCGGTCTCGCCGGCCGACCGGCAGGCCTCGCAGCGTCCGGTGAGGGCGAAGTGCAGGTCGTCGATCTCGAAGCCATGAGCGATGAGCAGATCGTTCCTGAGACGGTCGACCACCCCGTGGTCAAGCCCAAACACCCGTCCGCACTCGCTGCACTGAACATGGCCATGGTGGTGTTCGGCCAGGTGGTAGACGGCGGGGCCGTGACCCAGGTGGACGTGTTGTACCAGTCCCAGGTCGCTCAGGGTTCGCAACGTTCGGTAGACGGTGGCCAGGTGGAGTTCCGGGTGGTCGCCTTGGAGGCGCTCGGCGAGCTCTTCGGCACTGATGTGAGCCTTGGGATCGTCGGCCAACTGGGCCAGTACCAGCCGCCGCGCCGACGTCACGCGCCCGCCGCGCCGACGCAGGTCGTCCAGTAACTCGTCGAGTCGGTCACGAGACATTTGGGCAGCTTAGAGTTGAACGCAGCCAGCTCGGCCGCCGCGACGTCGTGTCAGTGGCTCTGCGAGTGGGCGTTGCGACTTGGGTCGGGTGCGGCCTGACCAATCCTCGTTTCACACAGCGTTTCCGTGAGGTAGCGTGACGATGTACATCGTTCGAGGGGTTGGAGTCGCTGCCGTGATGATCAGACGGAGTGTCTTGGTTGGTGCCGTGCTGATTGCGGCGGTGTCCGCTCTCTTGGCTTTCAGTCCCCTGGGGGAAGTGACCTCCGACGCGTTTGAGAAGGTCAGCGTGACCCGTACGTCCGACGACGGCAAGACCGAGGTGGCGGGATCGAAGATGAACGTGTCGGGAGCCTCGAGCAAGGACATCGATCGGTCGCTGGTCGGCGTGGTCACCCTCCTGGCGATCTTCATCGGCCTGGCGGCCTTGATGGCCGGCATCATCATGGTGAGCATGCGCTTCTGATCAACTGGGCGGACGCTCGGGTGGGAGCGTCGGGTTGAAGGTGACAGGCTGGCGTTGACGCCGGCCACTCGACGGACCGGCCGGAGCGAGGGACCTCAGATGACCACAGGCGAGCCAACCGACCTGCCGACGGGAATCGCGCCCTCGGTGCTGGAGTTGATCGGCAACACACCGCTGGTTCGCCTCAAGCGCCTGTCGGAGGAGGAGGGCATCACCGCCACCTTGGCGATGAAGATGGAGACGACCAATCCCGGCGGATCATCGAAGGATCGCCCCGCTTTGCAGATGATTCTCGACGCTGAAGCCTCCGGCGATCTGTTGCCCGGGGGCACCATCGTGGAGCCCACCAGCGGCAACACCGGCGTCGGGCTGGCGATCGTGGCGGCGCAGCGTGGCTACCAGTGCATCTTTGTGATGACCGACAAGGTGGCACCGGAGAAGGTGGACCTGCTGCGGGCCTACGGTGCCGAGGTGGTCGTGTGCCCGGTGGCGGTCCCACCGGACGATCCGGAGAGCTATTACTCGGTCGCCGAGCGACTCGTGTCCGAGACCCCCAACGCGTACCGACCCAACCAATACGCCAACCCCTCCAACCCGGCAGCGCACGTGGCCACCACCGGGCCCGAGTTGTGGCAACAGACCGATGGCCGTCTCACCCACTTCATCGCAGGCGCAGGCACCTGCGGCACCCTGACCGGCGTCGCCCGCTACCTGAAGGAACAGGACCCGGGTGTTCGGATCATCGCCGCCGATCCCGAGGGTTCGGTGTACTCCGGTGGCTCCGGTCGGCCCTACCTGGTGGAAGGCGTGGGAGAGGACTTCTTCCCTGACGCCTGGCAGGAGAACCTCTACGACGACATCATCGCCGTGTCCGATGCCGAAAGCTTCTCGATGGCCCGCCGCGTGGCCCGCACCGAGGGCATCCTGGTGGGGGGATCAGGCGGCATGGTGGTGGCCGCAGCCATCAAGGTTGCCAAGGCGGCCGGACCCGACGATGTGGTGGTGGTACTCAACCCCGATTCGGGCCGCGGCTACCTGTCGAAGGTGTTCAACGATGACTGGATGGCGAACTTCGGTTTCACCACATCGGGCGGTCGCACCCTGGCGGACGCGTTGGAGCAGGCCGGTGGCATGCAGGACTTGCTGTACGTCAACCCCGACGACACCGTTCGCCACGCCATCGACCTGATGCGCACCAACGGTGTGAGCCAGTTGCCGGTGTGCAAGAACACGCCACCGTTTGCCGAGGCCGAGGTGATGGGGGCGGTCGACGAGCTGGTGTTGATGCGGGCGGCCGCCGACGACCGGGCAACGCTGGACCTTCCGGTGGAGGAGGTGCTGGGCCCACGCCTGCCCACCATCGGCATCGGCCAGGAGGTCGGCCTGGCGATCGAGGCGCTGCGCACCGCCACGGCGCTGCTGGTGCTCGGTGGCGGACGTCCGTGTTGTGTGCTGACCCGCAGCGATGTGCTGGGGTTCTTGGAACTTGGAGACAATTCAGGAGGAGTTGAGGGTGACTGAGAACCGCGATCCCAACGACACATCGAACGGTGCTGCGGCGTCGTCTCACGGGTTCGCCACCCGGGCCATCCACGCAGGACAGCCGCCCGACCCCGTCACCGGCGCCGTCGTGACTCCGATCAGCCTGGCAACCACGTTCGCCCAGCCCGAGGTGGGCCACCTCCCCGGTGGGTTCGAATACGGGCGCACCGGCAACCCCACCCGTGCCGCCTACGAGGCCTGCCTCGCCGACCTGGAGGGCGGCACCGATGCGGTGGCGTTCGCATCGGGCCTGTCCGCCGAGGACGCCCTACTGCGGCTTGTGCCCACCGGGTCACGCGTGGTGCTGGGTGACGACGCCTACGGCGGCACCTTTCGGCTGATCTCCGCGGTGCACGGAGCCGAGGGCCGGGACCACACCGCGTTCGACCTGACCAATCCTGCCAAGCTGGAGGCCAATTGGCCCGACGACGCCACGATGGTGTGGCTGGAAACGCCCACCAACCCGCTGCTGACCTGCCTGGACATCACGGCCATCGCCGAGGTGGCTCACCGCCACGATGCCCTGCTGGTGGTCGACAACACCTTCGCCACGCCCGCCCTGCAGCGCCCGCTCGAGCTGGGCGCCGACGCGGTGGTGCACTCGGCCACCAAGTACCTCGGCGGTCACTCCGACGTGGTCGGGGGCATCGTCGCCACCTCCGACGACGAACTGGCCCAACGGCTGCGCTATCTGCAGAACGCCGTTGGCGCCGTACCGTCGCCCTTCGACTGCTACCTGGTGCTGCGAGGCCTGAAGACGCTGGAGGTTCGGATGGAGCGGCACTGTGCCAACGCCGCAGCGGTTGCCGAGGCGCTGAGCGCTCACCCCAGGGTGGGACGCGTGCTGTACCCCGGGTTGGAGGCGCATGCCACCCACGGCGTTGCGGCTCGGCAAATGTCGGGGTTTGGCGGCATGGTGAGCTTCGAGTGCGTCGCCGGTGAGGCGGCCGCGCTGGAGGTGGTCACCCACACCGAGCTGTTCACGCTGGCCGAGTCCCTGGGTGCCGTCGAGAGCCTGATCGAACACCCGGGTCGCATGACGCACGCGTCAGCCGCCGGGTCGCCGTTGGAGGTCCCGGCCTCGTTGGTGCGCTGCTCGGTGGGTATCGAGGATGCCGCCGACCTGGTGGCAGACCTGACCTCCGCCCTCGACCGTCTCGGGTGACACCGGGAGATCGGGAGCGGGCCGTCTAACCCGGGACCGGGTCGGCGAGCAGCGCCGCGATGGCGTCTAGTGGCAGATCGATGAGCGAGTCGCCAGGGCGTACCTCGATACCCAGCGACGCCAGATGATCGCTTGACGCCACCCGTGCCTGACGGCGGGTGAGGCGTGCCTCGGGGTCGGGTGTTCGGGTCAACCATTCGGCGATGACGTTTCGAGGGTTGGCGTGACCTCGTCCCACCAGCGGCGGCAGCTGCGGCCGGTCGGCGGACGCGTCGTCTGCCAGAGCGGCTGGTGGCGTTGGGGCACCGTCAATGCGGCGTGCGACGAGCAGGTCGGCGCCGTCGGTGGCGCGGTCGGCGGGGGTGAGCCGCCAGTGAGCCCGCAGGTGCGCCTCCACCCAGCCCCGTCCGTCAACGTCGCTGCGGGGGGCTGGATCGGGGCTGCGGTCATGCGAGTCCACGTCGCACACCAGCACCGCAGCCTGGGATTGCAGGGCGAGCAGCACCCGGGGCAGCCAACCGCCGGGATCGCCTCGAAGGTCGACCACCGGCACCGCACCCACCTGCAGCTTCGGGGCCTGCTCGCCGCCGAGCAGGCGGCGCACACCGATCGCCTGAGCGGAGCCGGCTGCACCCGTGGTGGCCGAATCCGCGCGTGCCAGGTCATTGGCCACCTTGTTGGCGATGTCCGCCGGTTGTTCATCGGGTTCGGTTGCCGAACGGGCTGCGGCGGGCCCCTGGGTGTAGAGGTTGTGGGCGGCCTCGGTGTGGTTGCCGTCGCGCCCGGTGGGTGCCAGCAGGTAGAGATCGGCACGGCCGCCGATGGCCTCGGCGCCGTCGTAGGTCACCGCACCGGGCCACATGGCGCACAGGGCCAGGTCGGCCCGCAACATCTCACGCTGCACCTGCCAGCCCAAGGTGGCCCTTGTCTCGCCGAACCCGTAGCTCACCGCGATTTTGGATTGCGGACCCGCCAGCGCGGCGGAGGCGACCGCCAGGAACGCCGCCATTCCGGCCGGCGTGTAGGGCGGATCGGTCACGACCAGGTCGGCCCACCCGGTGAGGGAGGTGGGAAGGCCCACCCGCACGTCGCACCAGCGACGGGTTGGTGACGCTGTCGAAAGTCTGGCGGCGCCGACAGCGGCCAGCACGGCGTCGTCGACGTCGAGGGCCGCCACGGCGCCAACCCTGCCGTCGGCAGCCAGCGCCAACGCATCCAGGTCGCGGGCGCCCAGGACCAACACGTTGGCGCCGCGCAGATCGAGTTGCCGATCGATCAGGTCCAGCCTCGCTGCCACCCCGTCGTGGGTGGCCGGACGGTGGTCCAACTCGCGGCGGGGTCGTGGCAACGACCGCGCCCAGCCCTCAAGTCGGGTCCGAACCTCGGGTTCAAGGAATCGACCCGCTGGTTGGGGTTGTTCCAGACCCCAGGTGCCGATGACCTCAGATCGCAGTGGGTCGTTCAGCGACCAGGTTTCGGCGTCCACGTCGAGGCCGGGTGTGTCGCCTGCCCGCCAGCCGTTCAACAGCGCCTCGATGCCGCGGCGGGACACTCCGCCGGCGCTGACCAGTTCCCCAACGGTTGCAGGCCGTTGAGTCAGGAGCTCAACCGCCGGACGAAGCGCCCGGGACGCCAACCCGGCAGGTGCCTGCGGGGGCACGGGGGTGGTGGCGGGCGTCGTCTCGTGCATCACAGGTCTCCAGCGCCGGATGGCGTAGTGGCGGGTGTGGCAGTGGTCGGTGTCGGGCGACGACCCCATTGGTCGAGGTGGCGCAGCCCGGGCGTGTCGGCGATCACCTTGGTGAAGCTCACCCGCTCGCTGGCCAGCGTTGCGGCGGTCACGGCGCCGAGTGCGACGCGGCGCCCACGAGGCGACCAGCGACGCACGGCGCCCACGGCCAGCACTGCGCCCAGCGCATTGGCCCCGGTGTCGCCCAGCATGGCGCGCTCCGCCAGATCGTCGGGCAGCAGTGATGCGGCGGTGCCCGACACCGCAGCCGCCTCAAGGGCTACCTGACGGGTGGTGAGCGAGGATACGCCGGCGGCCAACATCGCCACCTTGAGCGCTCGGCCCGGACGAAGGTCGAACAGGTTCATCAGGTTGGCCGACCCTGCGATGAAGGCACCATCCAACGACATCTGTAGCCAACCGGTTTTGGTGGCGACGCGGTCGTTCGCAACGACGACGGCTGCTGCGAGACCCGAGGCGCCGATGGCGGCGATCTTGAGGGACCCCGTGGTGACGTCGCCGCGCAACAGGGCCTTGAGGTGGCCGCGCAGACCCTTGGTGTTGGTCGCTCCCAGCAGGTCGTCGAGGCCGCCCGCCATGCCGGAGCCGGTGGCAGCGATCAGGGCGGGCAACACCGAATCGCCCTGGGGGCCGCTGATGAGCCGACCTGATGCGAGCCCGGCGACGAGCCCGCCGACGGCGGCAGGGCCCTCCAACAACGTGACCGTCTCGCCGCGGTGGTTGGTGCGCTCCCAGCGCGAGGCACCGCCCGGAATCAGGCCGGGAAGGCGCGCCATCAGGCGCGACGCAGTCGCCGCGGCAACGTATCCCGCCGTGGGCATCGCGGCGGTCCCGCGAATCGATGGAGGTCGGGTGGCATCACTCACCGAGCCACCGTATCCGCGCCCTCTCCCGACGCTCGACCCCGGAGGCCGAGGCGGCCCGGTAGGTTGCATGAGCGGCCAGCCGGCGCCCGGCCGGGTGCGCGGCCAAGTGAGGAGGAGCCGACGTTGCGGGATCGAGCACGGCAGCGGTCACCTGACATCCGTCGTTCCGTCCGACGTCCGGGCCGATGGTGGCTACTCGGGGCGCTACTGGTGGTCGGCGGCTGTGCGTCCGACAGCGTCAAGGCCGGCCCAGCCAACGAGACGACCCCCGAGGTCGTCGATGCTCCGGTCACCGAGGTGGCCCGCTTTTCGGCACCGTCGGCCACCGCGCTGGCAGTTCGGCCGGACGGCACCTTGCTGGTCGGTGAGCGGCTCACCGGCAGGATCTTCAGCGCCGACCCGGACTCCGCCACGACCTCGAACCTGGCAACGGTGAAGGACCTGGATACGGGAATGACCCAGGGAGGACTGCTCGGCCTGGCGCTCACCTCCGAGGGAGGCATCCTGGTCTCCTACACGTCCTCCGACGGACACATCGTGATCGACCAGACGGACGCCTCGGCGCGCAACTTCACTCGTCGTTGGGATGGTCCGAAGACCGCAGAGCGGGCCAACGGCGGCCGTCTGGCGGTGCTTGGAGGCGATACTCACGATCAGAACACCCTGATCATCGGCATCGGTGACCTCCTCGATCCGGCCAAAACCCCTCGGCCGGACACGGCCAACGGCAAGCTGCTTCGCATCGACGAGGAAGGTGGTGCCGGTCCGTGGGCTTCGGGCTTCAACAACCCGTTTGCGCTTGGAAGCGACGAAACCAACACCATCTGGGTCGCCGACAACTCACCGGGCGAGCAGCCCGAGCGCCTGCTCCGGGTCACCGCCGCCCGCGCCGAGGTGGTGGCTTCGTGGGTCGACACCCGCGTGCCTTCGGGTTTGGCGGTGACCGATGACGGGGCCCTGGCCATCTGCTACTACCAAACCGGTGACCTCATGCTGGTCGATCCAGACGACCCTCAGGGCGGCACCGGGCCCCGCGTGGCCGACGATTGTCGCTACGGGGTGGTTTCGTTGGGTGATGGCCGCCTCGCCTACAGCACGGAGCGAGAGGTCGTCGTCGTCGATACGGACGGTTGATCGGCCAGGGTGAGTTCAGCCGGACGCTCCCGTGGTCGACATGGCAACCCGTTCGCGAATGAGGGCCAGCAGCATGGCGGTCGCCGGGGTGTTGTGGCCGCCGTGGGGGATCACCACGTCGGCGAAGCGGCGCGTGGGTTCGACAAAGCTCACGTGGCTGGGGCGAACCGTGGTGAGGTACTGCTCCACCACCATCTCGATGGTGCGGCCGCGCTCGGCCACATCGCGCTCCAGACGGCGGATGAACCGCAGGTCGTCGTCCACGTCGAGGTAGACCGCCAGGTCGATCAGTTCCCGAAGGGCCGGATCGTGTAACACCAGGATGCCGTCGATCACCACCACTGCGCCCGGCTCGGCCCGTTCGGTCTCCTTCGACCTGGTGTGGGTGGTGAAGTCATACACCGGCACGTCCACCGCACGGCCGGATCGCAGGCTGGTGAGGTGCGCAAACACCAGCGGCCACTCGAAGGCGTCCGGTACGTCGTAGTTCACCTTGGCCCGCTCCGACATCGGCCGCCCGGCCTGATCGAAGTAGTAGCTGTCCACGGTGATCATCGTGACGTCGCTGATCCCCTCGGCGGCAAGAATCGAGCGGGTGACCGTGGTCTTTCCCGATCCCGAACCGCCGGCGATGCCGATCACGTATGGCGCCGCTGGTGTCACGGACCGCAGGCTAGCGACACTCCGCAACGGGCCAGATGCCTCATCCGCCGTCGTCGTCGAAGCGCCTGGGCCTGGGGGAGACGACGTACTGCTCCAGTCTGACCCGCATGCCGTGCTGGCTCATCGCTGGAATGATCAGGCTGTTGGCGTCGCCCGGGGCGGCCAGTGCGGGTTCGGGATCCTGACCAACCGCAATGGCCTGGATGGCGTCGTAGAACTGGCCGGTGGAGTTGGTGTTGAACCTGCGGGCGAGCCACGTAAACCGTTGCCGCAACCGGCTCCGGAAGAGTGGCATCGGGTCGGCGTACTCGCTGTAGTAGCGCACGGCCGAAACCGCGTGTTTGCGCAGCGCCGCATCTTTGCCGTCGGCCGGCTCTTTGCGCTTGGCCAACCTGCCGTGTTCGGTTCCGGGCTCCATCAGCTCGATGTAGAACGAGTAGCGAATCCGAAACTGCACCAGGATGTCGTTGCCCAAGGTCAGGTGCTCGTCCTCGTTCAGGCCGCTCCGACGATGGACCAGGTAAAAGCGGCGCAGGCCGCGAGCATGCCAGGCGCCAACCCGCTCGGCTGGGAGGATCGCGTCGTATCCGCCGTGGTTGTGCTCGGCGACAAGCACCGTTCCAGGGGGTGGCGAGGGGTAGTTTTTGGCCTTGCCGCGATGATCATGCGGGCCGTTGACCAGGGGGACGGGCACGGGGGCCTCCTTGGTGCGATGGGGGCGGCCAGCGATGAAACTACCGTATTCAAGGAGTACGTGACAGCCATTTTTCACACGGCCGACGCGCTCGCTGCTCCCCAGCAAGGCAATCCGGCTCCGCGGCTGTTCAGGTCCGAGTTCGCCCGGCGGCGGGCGCGAGTGCCACCAGGAGGACCCCAACCGCCATGCTGACCCCCGCCGGTACGTAGACCTGGCGCAACTCCTGGCCGGTGGTGAGCCCACCGAGCAGGTCCAGGCCGACGGCCACCCACAGCAGTTGCACCACGCCGAACATGGTCACCACCAAGCCGGTGGCAAGGAGGCCCACCCGCATGGCCTGGCGGCTGCGAGCCATCCACGCCGCAAGGATCACCAGGGCTCCGAACGCCGCCAGCAGCGACATGGCGCGCAGCGGAATCGTCCACGCCAACTGGCTGTGGGTCGATGACCACACAACCCAGGACAATCTCGTGGGCGTGATGATCGCCAGGAACTCCAGAGCAGAACGGCCCAGCAACTCGCCTTGATCGACGACCACGTAGATCAAGGCGCTGATCGGCAGCCACAACGAGACGAGACCGGCGAGGATCCGTGCCCAGCGCCCCGACCTGACGGGTGTCCGCTCCGCCGGGGCCGAGGATGCCCTGGGGTTGGGACTGGACCAGATCGTGCTTGGGGCGGGTGCCGGGAGCGGCCGTGGTGCGCTTCGGGGTGGATCGGGCGCCGCCAGGTCATGGACGGCGGTCGCGGCGCCTCCATCGGGCTGATCCCAGGCCGATGCTTCTGCCGGGCGAGGGGCCGCCACGCCGGGGTTGACCTGCGTCGAAGGCCCATCAGCGTTCGTGACCACCGGGACGGCCTCGGTACCGGTCAGGTCGTCATCGGCCCGGGGGGCAACCACGGCCGGTGTGTTCACGGCGGGTACGGCTTCGGTTCGCAGCGATTCCGTCGTCGCCGGACCGGCTCCGGAACGGACGTCCGCAAGTGATGCCCCGCAGCCGGTGCAGAACCTGGCGTCGTCGAGTGTGTCGGTGAAACAGTTGGGGCAGATCACGTGTTGGTGGTGTCGCCTGAGCGTCTTGGGGTGTGTGTTTGTGCGTTGGCAGGCGTCGGTCATCGTCGTTGGTCGGAGTGTCGCCGCCCCCGACAAGTTACCTCAGCGGTCGGTGGTCGCTGAGGTACCCGGCCGCCGATAGAATCCTCATCGATGACCGCCCCCATAAGTCCTACAGGGCCGATCGGGGGCGCCGGAAGCCCGGGTGGCGGGCCGTCCGAGGTGTCGCCGACGCCCTGGTATCGCCTGAGCCCGTCGCAGACCGCCGACCGACTTGGTGTCGAATTGCAGTCCGGCCTCAGCTCCGCCGAGGTGCTCGAGAGTCGCGAGCGAAGCGGTCCAAACGAGTTGCTGTCCGAACCCAAACGGCCATGGTGGCTTCGCCTGGTCGATCAGTTTCGCAGCGTGCTCATCCTGCTGTTGCTCGTGGCGGCGTTGATCTCGGCAGCGGTGGGTGACCTGAAGGATCCCATCGTGATCGGCGTGGTGGTGATCATCAACGCCATTCTCGGTTTCGTGCAGGAACAGCGTGCCGACCAGGCGATGGAGGCGTTGTCGACCATGCTGACCACGCAGGCGCGGGTGCGCCGGGATGGAGCGGTCAACGAGGTTCCATCCTCCGAGGTGGTGCCGGGCGATGTGGTGCTGCTTCGGGCGGGCGACCGCATCCCGGCCGACGGCCGCTTTGTCCGGGCCACCTCGCTGGCCGTAGACGAGAGCACGCTGACCGGTGAGTCGGTACCGGTGGACAAGGACACCGAAGCGATCGAGCTGCCGGACCACCCGTCCGCCGACGGGTATGGGGCGGCCGCTCAGCTCGAGCTGGCCGAACGGTCCAACGTCGGTCACATGAACACGACCGTGGTTCGAGGCACCGCCGAGTTGGTCGTCACCGATACGGGCATGTCCACGGAGATCGGCCGACTGGCGGGCATGATCTCAGCCGACGAGCCGGGCCTGACCCCCCTTCAGGAGGAACTGGAGCGTCTGGGCACGCGCCTTGCCATGATCGCCGGTGTGGCGGTCGGCCTGGTGATCGCCGTCGGCCTTTTGCGTGGTGACGCGGCCGCCGATGCCATCCTCGGCGGCGTTGCACTTGCTGTTGCGGCCATCCCGGAAGGGCTCCCCGCCGTGGTCACGGTGACCCTGGCGCTCGGGGTCCGCCGCATGGCCGAGCGCAATGCGATCGTGAAACGACTGGCCTCGGTGGAGACGCTGGGCTCGACCACGGTGATTTGCTCGGATAAAACCGGCACGCTGACGCTTCACCAGATGACGGCGATCACGGCCTGGGCGGGTGGCACCAGCTACGAGATCTCCGGGCTGGGATACGGACCGGACGGTGAGATCAGCCCCGAGCCGGATGAGGCGCTGCGTCGTTTCGTGCGGGCCGGCGCCCTGGCCAGCGACGCGGTGCTGCGAACCGGTGAGGGCGGACAGCCCGAACTGGTCGGCGACCCGACCGAGGGTGCGGTCATCGTGCTGGCGAACAAGGCCGGCGAGCACGGCGAGACGTTGCGCTCCGAGTACCCGCGCGTGGCGGACATGCCCTTCGATTCCACCCGCAAAATGATGGCGGTGGTCACCGATGACCCCTTCGGAGGCTCGGGTCGTCGCTTGATGGTCAAGGGTGCCACCGACGTGGTGCTCGACGGGTGCACACAAATGGACACCCACGATGGCGTGGTGACGCTGGACGACAGCCGAACCGCCGAGGTCAACGACTTGATGGTTGGCTTCGGTGTGGAGGGCCTTCGGGTGCTCGCCGTGGCGGGCAAGGAACTGGCCTCCGACTGGGATGGCGACCCGGAAGCCGAACTGAACGAGCTGGTGCTCTACGGATTGGTGGGCATTCTCGACCCTCCCCGCAAGGAGGCCGGCGTGGCCATCGCCGAGTGCGGCGATGCCGGCATCGACGTCAAAATGATCACCGGGGACCATGCCACCACGGCCGCGGCCATCGGCGGGCAGCTCGGCCTCGACGGCGAGGTGGTCACCGGCTCAGACCTCGATGCCATGTCCGACGATGAGTTGGCCCGTCGCATCGGTGATATCTCCGTGTGTGCCCGCGTCTCACCCGAGCACAAGGTGCGTGTGGTCCGGGCACTCCAGGCCAACGACGAGATCGTGGCGATGACCGGCGACGGGGTGAACGATGCCGCCGCCCTCCGCCGTGCCGAGATCGGCGTGGCCATGGGCATCACCGGCACCGAGGTCACCAAGGAGGCCAGCGACCTGGTGCTCGCCGACGACAACTTCGCAACCATCGTCGTCGCCGTGGAGCGGGGTCGGGCGATCCGCTCCAACATCGTTCACTTCGTGCGCTTCCAGCTGACCACCAGCCTGGCGGCGGTCGGTACGATCCTGGTCGCTCGCATTCTCGACCTACCGACGCCCTTCAGCCCCATCCAGATCCTGTTCGTCAACATCATCGCCGACGGCCCTCCCGCCATGAGCCTGGGTGTCGACCCGCCGTCGCCCGACGTGATGAAACGCAAACCGCTGGGTCGCACCGAACCGATTCTGACCGGCACCCGTCTTCGACGCATTCTGACGACAACGGCATTGATGGCTGCCGGGGTGGTCTGGTTGCTCGCCCAGTATCGACACAGCGACATCCCGAAGTTGGCTTCGACGATGGCGTTCACCACCTTCGTGTTCGCCCAGCTGGTCAACTCCCTGGTGGTTCGCTCCGACGGGCGTGGGGTGTTCCACCGCTATACGTTCACCAACGGGGCCCTCTGGCTGACGATCGCCGCGGTGAGCGCGCTCCAGGTGGTCGTGGTGCAGGTGCCATTCGCTCAGAAGGTGTTCGACACCGTTGGGCTCACGCGCGGCCAATGGGTGCAATGCCTTTCCGTGGTGCTCGCACTGCTACTGGTCGAGGAAGTGTGGATTCGGGCGCGGAGGCTTGTCTGGCCGAACGCAAGCCTCACCTGAACGCGTGCCCGTGTCGTGGTGCGGTGGGTCAGAGGTTGACGATGGCGGGCAGTACCTCCGAGATCGAGCCGAGCACCACCACATCCGCCATATCGTCCATGGCGGTCGGCTCACCATTGACGATGACCACCGACGCTCCGTTGGATGCGGCAATCGGCACCATGTCGGCCACCGGATACACCTGAAGGGTTGAGCCGACGGCCAGCAGCAGGTCGGCATCCTTGGCTGCACCCAGCGCCCGGTTGAGGTCGGCGGCCACCAGCGCTTCTCCGAAGAAGATGGTGGCCGACTTGAGGATGCCGCCGCACAGCTCGCATGGCGGATCGGGCTCCCCGGAGCGCACCCTGGCGAGCGTGGCCTGCATGGGCGAGGTGATCCCGCAGCCAACGCACCGCACGCGCCGCATCGATCCGTGGATCTCCACCAACTCTTCGGCGGGCAGGCCGGCTTCGAGGTGCAGCCCGTCGATGTTCTGGGTCACGGTCAGGGCCAACCGGCCGGTGCGCGACAACCCGGTGATGGCGTCGTGGCCGGGGTTGGGGTCCGCCTGCCACGCCGGGTGGTCCATCCGAGCCCGCCAGGCGCGCTCGCGCACATCGGCCGAGCCCAGGTAGGTGTCGATGGTGGACAGGCGCTCCGCCTCGGGGTTGCGGGTCCACACTCCGTCCGGGCCTCGGAAGTCGGGGATACCCGAGTCGGTGGAGAGGCCGGCGCCGGTCAGCACCACGATGCGCCGTGCCGATGCGATCAATGCGTTGGCCCGTTGGATCGCCTCGGCATCGGCTGCTGGATGGGTGCTCGCCATCGCTCCAATGTACCGAGCCGTTGCGCCGAGCAGCTTCGGTGGCAATGGGGGAGTGGCCACGACGTGGAGGAATGTTGACCAAGTTGGTAGGGTTTAGGTTGTTCGGCGGAGCACCCAGGTGCCCGCCCAGGTCTCACCCCGAAACATCGATCGAAAGCCTGACACATGGCCAACTTCCGCGAACTGCTGACCGCCACCAAGCAAGAGATCCGCGAGGTGGACACCGAGACCGCCGACCGATTGCGCAACGAGGGCTCGCTCATCCTCGATGTGCGCGAAGCCGACGAGTTTGAAACCGGCGCGGTGCCCGGCGCGCTCTTTATCCCCCGGGGTCACCTCGAGAGTCAGATCGAGATGAAGCTGCCCAACAAGGACACACCGGTGATCGTGCAGTGCGCCGGTGGTGTGCGCTCGGCGTTCGCGGCCAAAACGTTGGAACAGCTGGGCTACACCGATGTCACCTCGATGGCCGGCGGCTTCGGCAAGTGGAAGGACGAGGGGCGCGACTGGAAGGTGCCACAGAGCCTGCAACCCGACCAGAAGAACCGCTACAAGCGGCATCTGCTGTTGCCCGAGGTTGGGGAGGAGGGGCAGATGAAGCTGCTGGACGCCAAGGTGCTGTTGCTGGGCGCCGGGGGTCTCGGCAGCCCATCCGGCCTGTACCTTGCGGCCGCCGGGGTGGGAACGATCGGCATCGTCGACATGGACGTGGTGGACGAGTCCAACCTGCAACGCCAGATTCTGCACACGCTGGATCGGGTGGGAATGCGCAAGGTGGACTCGGCCAGGGTGGCGATCGAGAGCCTCAACCCCGACGTGAAGGTGATCACCCACGATGTCCGCCTGGACGCCAACAACATCGCCGACATCATCTCCGGGTACGACCTGGTGGTCGATGGTGCCGACAACTTCCCGGTGCGCTACATGCTCAATGACGCTTCGGTGAAGTTGGGTATCCCGGTCATCCACGGGTCGATCTTCCGCTTCGAGGGCAACGTCACCGTGTTCGACCCCAGGCGCGGCCCCACCTATCGCGACCTCCTGCCCGAGCCTCCGCCGCCCGAGATGGCCCCGTCGTGCGCCGAGGCGGGCGTGCTGGGTGTGCTCCCGGGCATTGTGGGCTGCATCCAGGCGATCGAGACGATCAAGTATCTGCTCGACCTGGGCGACCCGCTGATTGGTCGCTACCTGGCGTTCGACGCGCTGGACATGACTTTTCGTGAGTTCAAGATCCGTCCCGACCCGGCCAATCAGATCACCTGGGAGAATCGCGACCAGATCCAGGTGGTCGAGCTGACCGATCAGTGCATGCCCGCCCCGTTGGAGGCGCCCGCCGCCGCCTGAGCGGTCACCCTCGCAGGATGGTGCACAGCGCGTCGGCGCTGTCGTCCCAGGTTGGAAAGTCCCGGGGTGCCGTCGGCGCGGAAGGTGTCGATTCGCGCTCGCCGAGCGCCGCATCGATTGCAGCTGCGAATGCGTCGGGGGCGGTGGCGTCCACGTAGCTGACGTCGTCGCCGCCCACCTCCGGCAAGGATCCGCCCGTCGATGACACCACGAGACAGCCGTGGCGGAGTGCCTCCACCACCGGCAGCCCGTAGCCCTCTGCGTGTGAGGGCACCACCACCACGTCGGCAAGGTCGTACAGGGCATCCAACGTGGCGTCGTTGACCTCCGATGGCCAACGCAGTGCCTCACCGAAGGCCTCGTGACCGCGGATTCGCTGGGCGATGTCGTCGGCCTTCCAACCCTGGCGCCCCACGACCACCAGGGTGGAGTCGGTGCCCAGTCGGTCGAAGGCATTTAGCAGACCCGAGTGGTTCTTGCGAGGCTCGAGCGTTCCGACCACCAGGATCACCCGCCGGCCGGCAAGCGAAGCCAGCAGTGCGGCGTCGGCCGGTTGTTCGGCGCGGGCCACCGGGTCGGCTCCAAGCGCGATCTGTTCGATCGTTGCGGCGCCACGGCCGGGACCTGCGGCCAGGCCGGCAATTTGAGCGGCCGAATAGGCGGAGCTGGTGACCACCACGTCGGCGTGGCCGACTGCGGCTGCGACATGGGCCTGGAACACCCGGGCCAGGTTGGGATCAAACCACTCGGGGTGGGTCACGGGCAGCACGTCGTGCAGCAGGCTGACCACCCGTACCCCGGACTGCTGAAGCTGCGGGTACCAGCGGGAGCGGGGAGCATCATCGAGGTTCCAGGTGGCGTCGAGATCCAGCAGGGTGGCACCGGCCGGGATCGCGTCGATGAGCAGGTCGGCGTGATGCGGTGGTCGTTGGCGGAGGGCTCGCAGCCGTCGCGCCTCGTCGATGCGTTCCCGAACGGCGGGGACCGCGGCCACCCGGGTGATGACGCGTCGCCACCCCGGTGGATCGGCGGCGGCTGGTGCCGGCGGGTGGTTGGGCATCGCCTCGGGGTCGAACAGCGCCTCGGTTTCGGCACCATCAAGGCGTCGGTAGCACCGGTCCAGCGCGCTCCACCGCATCGGCACCACCGAAACCTCGGGGTGCTCAAGTATCAGCCGGGTCACCAACTCCGACACGGCGCGCTGAATGCCGGCCCTCCAACGGGACGCCAGGGTGTCGGTGACGTCGACGAACACCACCGTGGGCCCATCGGGCTCCGGCGACGGCAGGGCGGGTCCGGTCGGTTTGAGGAACCGGCTTCCAACAACCTCGGTGGGTGCTCGGCCGATTCGTCGCCATCGGCCACCCAGCCGGGAGGCAAGCGTGCGGGGGAGCGCCGCCTTGGTGCCGGCCCACACCTTGACCCAGCGCACGGCGATGGCGGTGTTTGGTCGCTGCAAGCGACGCACCCTGCCCACCACGTTGCGACGAACAAACGGCCACGAGTTTCCCCAGGCGGCACCCATGGCGCGGCGGCCGTCGCCAAACGAGCCGTTCCGTGCCACCGTCAGCAGCCAATTTCGGTAGTTCAGAAAGAAGAAGCCAGGCCACGATGAACCGGCCGTGGCGCCCAACTGGTGGTACAGCACCGAGTCGGCGGCGGTGACGGTGTCCCAACCGGCCCGCCGCATTCGCCAGGACAGGTCGGTGTCCTCGTAGTACATGAAGAACCGCGGATCGAAGAGGCCGACGTCTTCCAGCGCAGCGGTCCGTAACAACACACCCCCGCCGGTGAACCCGGGGACAACCCCCGCCGTTGCCTCGCCCTCCAGATGTGGGCCGGCCGGGTCGCCCAGATGCCGCTCGTAGCCCTCGCACCAGGTGGTCAGCGCCGTACCCAGGCTGTTGATGCGCCGCTGCGGGGGGTCGTCGGCGGCCAGGCTGAGGTGCACCAGCCCATCGACGGGGTTGGCCGTCACCTCGTTCGCACCGCAGCGGGCGCTGACGGGCCGATCGCTGTGAAGCGTCAGTGTCAACTCGGGGTCGTCGCCGGATTCGTCCGGTGCGGGTATGGGCACGGCCAGCTTGCCGTCGTGTGCCACCTCGATCTCCAGGCGAAGCGGAATCGATGGGTGTGGCGGTCGCACCACGCCCTCGAGGCACAACACCTGCGCCCAACGATCGTGGCCGTTCACCTCGACGCTGGTGACCCTCCCCCGCGCCCCGGTGTCGTGCACGTGCAGGTGCACATCGACGAACCAGCGGTCGAAGAGGACCAAGGGCGCAGCGGCGCCGGCCGTCGGATGCGTTTCCAGCGCCCCGACCAGGGGATCCAGCCAGTCAGGATCGACCACCGCGTCGTTGTTGACCAGCGCAACGAAGGCCGACCGGCCACCTCGCATGGCCCGGTTGATCCCTTCGGCGAAACCCAGGTTGGCGCCGTTGCGAATCAGGGTCCATCCGGGGTGGCGCCGGGCCAGCACCTCGGCCGATCCGTCGATGCTTCCGTTGTCGACGATCACCAGATCCAAGGCCTCACGGGACCAGTCGGTGGCCTCGATCGACCGCACACACCGCGACGTCAGGTCGGCGGCGTTCCAGTTCAAGACGATCACCTGCACGAGGGGGGCGGGGCTTGGAGGTGAGGCGGTCATGACGTGCCGACGATACTGCCAGGGAGGGAAATCGCCCGCCAACCTGCTAGAACCGCGGTGATGAAGGGCCTGATCCTCTCGGGTGGCGCGGGCACTCGTCTGCGACCCATCACTCACACCAGCGCCAAGCAACTGGTGCCGGTGGCCAACAAACCGATCCTGTTTTACGGCATCGAGGACATGGCCGAGGCCGGAATCACCGAAATCGGCATCATCGTCGGCTCGACGGCCGCCGAGATCGAGGCGGCGGTCGGTGACGGCTCACGGTTTGGGGTTCACGTCAGCTACCTGCCCCAGGACGAGCCGCTGGGCCTGGCGCATTGCGTGCTGATCGCCCGCGACTTCCTTGGCGACGACGATTTCGTGATGTACCTGGGCGACAACATGCTGGAACAGGGGTTGGGTGGGTTCATCGCACGGTGGGAGTCCCAACACACGGCTGCGCTGCAGCCGGCACTCGGCGATGCCCCGGACGGCCCAACCGGAGCGCCTGCCGCTCAGATACTGCTGACGCCGGTGCCAGACCCCCAACGCTTCGGCGTGGCCGAGCTTGACGATGAGGGCAACGTGGTCGCCTTGGTGGAGAAGCCGGAGGATCCGCCGTCGGATCTGGCGCTGGTGGGCGTCTACCTGTTCTCGAAGCTCATCCATCAGGCTGTGGCGGCGATCGCCCCGTCCGCCCGTGGCGAGTTGGAGATCACCGATGCCATCCAATGGCTGATCGATTCCGGGGCGCCGGTGCATCATGACCTGTTGGACGGCTGGTGGCTGGACACCGGCAAGAAGGACCCGCTGTTGGAATCCAACCGGCGGGTGCTGGAGAGCCTGGAGGCCCGCGTCGACGGCGAGGTCGATGCCGACTCCAAGGTGGACGGCCGGGTCGTGATCGAGGCCGGGGCCAGACTTGTGAACTCCGAGGTCCGTGGCCCGGCGATCATCGGTGCGGGCTCGGTCATCACCTCCAGCTATATCGGGCCGTTCACGGCGGTGGCCGCGAACTGCGAGGTGACCGACTCGGAAATCGATCAGTCGGTCATCATGGAGGGTGCCCGCATCCGGGCGGTGCCCCGGCTGACCGATTCGCTGATGGGGCGCGACAGCGAGGTGACCCGCGGCGCACGACGTTCACAGGCGACCCGTGTGACCTTGGGGGATCACTCCACGGTCGAGCTGGCCTGAGAAGCTGTGTGATCCGGCTCGCCGCCGAGCCGAACCCAACCTTGGAGCATGCCGATGGCCCAATTGAATGCGTCAGAAGAAATCGATGGTGTGGTGGTGGTGACACCGGATCTTCATCGCGATGCCAGGGGGCTGTTCATTGAGACCTACCGGCGCAGTTGGTTTCCGGGCCAGCGGGAAATGATTCAGGGCAACCGGGGCGATCGCCAACAGGGGTCGCTGGTGGGCCTGCACTATCACCTTCACCAGTCTGATTACTGGTATGTGCCAACCGGCTGGGCTCGGGTGGTGCTTCACGATCTGCGCGCCGGTGGGCCCACCGATGGTGTCACCATGATGCTGGATCTGGGGCAGGTGAACGGTGGCGACAACAACCATCTGGGCGTGTACATCCCGCCGGGCGTGGCCCACGGGTTCGCCGCCCTGACCGACATGACGATCACTTACCTCGTCGACGGCTACTACAACCCCGCTGACGAGTTGGGCGTGGCCTGGGATGACCCGGCGATCGGCGCCGACTGGGGTTTGGAGAGGCCGCTGGTGTCCGAGCGCGACGCCGCCAACCCCGCCCGGAGCGCATTGGAACCCCAGTGGCGGCCCCATGCCGCACTTCGCACGTAAGCGCGGCTCCACGTGAATCCGAGGAACCTCACATGAAACTGTTTGTCACCGGCGGTGCCGGCTTCATCGGCTCCAACTACGTGCGTCACGTGCTGGCCAACACCGACGACTCGGTCACCGTGTTCGACGCGTTGACCTACGCCGGCAACCTCGCCAACCTGGCCGACATCGCCGACGACCCCCGTTATCGCTTTGTCCACGGCGACATCTGCGACCGCGATGTCGTGACGGCGGCGATGGCCGGGCACGACGCGGTGGTGCACTTCGCCGCCGAGAGCCACGTGGACCGCTCCATCCTGGGACCCGACGTGTTCGTACGCACCAACTGCACCGGTACCAACGTGATCTGTGACGTGGCGCGCCAGACCGAGGTGGAGGCCGTGGTGCACATCTCCACCGACGAGGTGTACGGGTCGATCGACGTGGGCAGCTTCCTCGAGGGTGATCCGCTGGATCCACGTTCGCCGTACTCGGCGGCCAAGGCCGGCTCCGACCTGATCGCGCTCAGCTATCACTCCACGTTCGACCTGCCGGTGCGGGTGACCCGCAGCTCCAATCAGTTTGGTCCCTACCAGTTTCCCGAGAAGCTCATTCCGTACTTCGCCACCACCCTGATGCAGGGCGGCAACGTGCCGCTCTACGGCGACGGCCTGAACGTCCGCGACTGGCTCTACGTCGCCGACAACTGCGTCGCCGTCGATCTGGTGCTGCGGCAGGGGACCTCGGGCGAGATCTACAACATCGGCGCCGACAACGAGCGCACCAACCGTGAGTTGACCGATCGGGTGCTGGCGCTGTTGGGCAAGGACGAGTCCTCGGTTGACTACGTCGAGGACCGACTGGGCCACGATCGCCGTTATTCGGTCAACTGTGACAAGGTCCGGGCGCTCGGCTGGGAGGGCCCCACCCGTCCGTTCGCCGACACCCTGGCCGACACCATCGCCTTTTACGTCGATCGTCCCGACTGGTGGCAGCCGCTTCTGCAACGAGTGAAGAACCGGTGACCCAAGCCTCCTCGACCTCAACGACCACCGGAGCGGATCGACGCTGGGGCGATCGGTGGGGGTTGATCGTGGCCACCTGCTGGATGTTCGCCCTTGGCCTGGGTCCGATCTACACGCTCCGCAACCGGATTCAGCCCCTTCCGGCGGGCCAGTACATCGACGATGCGCGGGTGAACGCCGCATTCGTCGTTCTGTACCTGGTGGTCATCGCCGCCTTGGCGCGTCGTGTCCCCCGGCTGTCGCGGCCCACCACGGTGCTGCTGGTAGCGCTCCACGTGTTGGTGATCGCCTCGGCCCTCTGGTCGCTGGCGCCGGGACGTTCCGCAACGCAGGGGCTGCTGTTTGCGCTGACGACGATGACTGCGGTGGTGGTGGGCGACCGCATCGGTGTCCGGGGCCTGCTGTTGGCACTGGCCGTGGCCGCTCAGGTGGGCGTGGTGCTCAGCCAACTGGCGGTGCGTCGTTCCTGGCCCAACACCATCGACGGCAACGGCGACTGGTCCGGGATCTATCTCAACCGAAACTCGCTGGGGCCGGTGGCGATGCTGGCGCTGCTTGCAACCTTCGGTGCCATGGCCCTGTGGTGGCAGGATCGAGACGGCGCCACATCACGTTCGTCGAGGGACGTCGGTCTCGGTGCCGCTCTCGGCGGCGCGCTCGTCGTGCTCGTGGTCCTGGACGTCCACACGCTGCTGCGGTCGGCGTCGCTCACCCCGGTGGTGGGGGCGGTCGTGGCGGTGCTCACCGTGATCGTCGCCGTGCTGGTACCGGCGCTGCAGCAACGGTTCGCGTCGGGGCGAGCCGCTTCGGGCGGGCCGGTTACCGAGCAGGTTTCCCCGTGGCCGCTCGTCGCCGCCGTGGTTGCCACCTGGGCCGGCGTGGCGGTGGTGGCCATGGTCGGTCGTTCCCAGGTGGCCACCAATCTGGACCGCAGTTCCACCCTGTCGGGCCGCACCGAGTTGTGGGGCTGGCTGATCGACGCCATCAGCCGCCGACCGTTTGGCGGCTGGGGCTGGTTGGGCGTGTGGGAGGACCGGGCCCTGGAGGCTGAGGTGGTCGCCCGCTTCAACGTCGACTTCTCCACGGCCCACAACGCGGTGATCGAGATGCTTCTCGCCACCGGGGTGTTCGGCGCACTGCTGTTGGTGGCCACCGTGGGTGCCTTGATCTGGCCGGCCGTCCAGCTGACCGCGCACAGCGGTGGGGATCGCCGCTTGGGTGTGGTCGCCATGGGCCTGGTCGGGTACGTGGTGGCCGTCAACCAACTGGAGACCTACGTGGGTGCCAACCTGTTGCCATGGGCGTTGCTCGTCGGCGGGGCAGCCACCTGCGCCCGAACCCTGGCCGATGATGCGGGGTCCGACCGTGCCGCCGTCCCGAACCCCTCGAGAGTGAGCATCTGATGGGGCCCACCATCGACTGGGTGGTCTTGACCACCGGTGACCGCGACGACGATCTGGTTGCCGCCCTGAACTCACTTGCCACCCATCTGCAGCCCGGAGAGCGCGTCCACCTGGTGCTCAACGGTGCCGGGCTGACACCCCCGGGTCCCTCGCGCCTGGAGCATGCGGTGGCCGATGCGCTGCACGTGATCCATGCCGGGGAGAACCTGGGCATCCCCGGCGGGCGCAACGTGGGCGCGGCGGCGAGCGAGGCCGACGTGGTGGCCTTTCTCGATGATGACGCCGTGGTCCGCAGCGACGACATGGGCCGACAACTTCGGGATCGTTTCGCTGCGGACGCCAGGCTGGGCGGGGTGTCGTTTCGCATTGTTGACCCAAACTCCGGCGCGACGGCGCAGCGCCACGTGCCGCGCCCCGGCGGCGCAGGGCTGGAGCGCGAGGGTGAGGTCACGTCGTTCTTGGGCGGTGCATCAGCGCTGTCCGGCCCCATGTTCCGCTCGGTGGGCGGGTACTGCGCCGAGTTCTTCTATGCCCACGAGGAAAGCGACCTGGCATGGCGGGCCGTCGGCTCCGGCTGGCGCTTCACCTACGCGCCGTCATTGGTGGTGACCCACCCGATGTTGCCCACCACCCGCCATCGCGGCGCGATCGAACGGTCGATGCGCAACCGGGTTTGGCTCGTCCGTCGCAACCTGCCGCTGAGCGTGGCGATGCTCCACCTGATGGTGTGGACGGCCATCGGCGTCGCGAGATCCCGGTCGGTGGGGGGCCTCGTATCGATTGCCGGCGGCCTGCGCGCCGGCTGGTCCGAGGCCCCGCATTCGCCTCACCCTCCGAGTTGCGCCCAACGGTGGCGAACCGTCTGGCGGCTGACCCGAGCCGGCCGGCCCCCAATTTTGTAGCTCTGGTCGGCACTGGTGGAAGCCACCGCCCTTGGGGAGGAGCGTCGCGGTTCAACTACCCTCTGAGATGTCGACGAGCTGTGAAAGGCACCACGTGAGCCCTCGAGTAGTGATTCTGGCCGCCGGTGTTGGCTCCCGACTGGGCAAGCCGCATCCCAAGCCGTTGACGCCCATCGCCGGCGAGCACACGATCATGGACCTGCAGCTGAGGCACCTCAGCGATCGCTTCGACTCCGACCTCATCTCCATCGTCGTCGGGTTCAAGAAGGAAATGATCATGGAGGCACACCCGGGGGTCTCCTACATCTACAACGACGAGTTCGGTGACACGAACACGTCGAAGAGCCTGCAGCGGGCGCTGCGGCTCACCGGCAAGGACCCGGTGCTCTGGCTGAACGGCGACGTGGTGTTCGACCCGTCGGTGCTGGAGATCCTGCAGCCCTACATCGACCGGGACCAGAGCTTTGTTGCCGTCAACACCGAGTCGGTCTCCGATGAAGAGGTGAAGTACACCCTGGACGATCGGGGTTTCATCAACGAGATCTCCAAACAGGTGGTCGGTGGGCTGGGCGAGGCGGTCGGAATCAACTTCGTTGGCTCCTCCGACAAGCCGTTCCTTGCCGCCCGCCTGGAGGACTGCGAACCCCAGGACTATTTCGAGCGGGGCATCGAGCTTTCGATCACCCGTGACCGCCGCAAGTTCCGGGCCGTCGACATCTCGGCCGCGCGGTGCATGGAGGTCGACTTTCCCACCGATCTGGCCCAGGCCGAGACGACGTTCGCCGACCTGTCCTGACGATGAGCGACGACCTGCGCATCGGCATCCTGATCGTCGCCTACAACGCGGCATCCACCCTTCGCCAGGTGCTCGATCGCATCCCTGAGGGGTTCAGGTCCCGCGTCGAGAAGGTGTACGTCTGTGATGATTTCAGTACCGACGACACCTATCTGATTGGGCTGGGCTACAGCCAGTCCCGCGATGACCTTCCGATCACCATGGTGCGCCAGCCCAGAAACCTGGGCTACGGCGGCAACCAAAAGTCGGGTTACCGCATGGCGATCGACGACGGCATGGACGTGGTGGTGCTGTTGCACGGCGACGGGCAGTATGCGCCTGAGAAGCTGCCGGACATGGTGGCCCCGTTTGAGACCGCGTCGGCCGACGCGGTCTTTGGCAGCCGCATGATGACCAGGGGCGCGGCGCTGAAGGGCGGCATGCCCAAGTACAAATACGTGGGCAACAAGATCCTGTCGCGGTTCGAGAACTCGATGCTTGGAACCAACCTGTCCGAGTTTCATTCGGGCTACCGCGCCTATTCCACCAAGGCGCTGGCCTCGATCGATTTCGAGTCCAACAGCGACGACTTCGACTTCGACACCGAGATCATCATCCAGTTGGTCGAGGCCGGCCTTCGCATCAAGGAAATTCCGATCCCGACCTATTACGGCGACGAGATCTGCCGGGTCAACGGCATGCGTTACGCCGCCGATGTGGCGACCGATGTGGTGACCTGGCGGTTGAACAAGATGGGCTTCGGTCAGGGTCGCTTTGCCGACGTCGGGGTGGAGTACGACCTGAAGCCGGCGCCGGACAGCAGCCACGGCGTGATGTTGCGCTGGCTCGACTCGATGCCGGCGTCCAAGGTGCTGGACCTCGGATGCTCCGGCGGGCACTTCGCCGAAGCGGCGCGGGCGGGCGAGCATCGGGTCACCGGCGTCGACGTGGCGACCGCGCCGGGTGTCGAGGATCGCGTCGATCGTTTCATCCAGTCCGACCTGGACTCCGGCATGGGCCAATCGTTGCTGACCGAGTTGGGCGAAGAACGCTTCGATGTGGTCGTTCTGGGAGATGTGCTGGAGCACGTCCGTCAACCCGGCCGTCTGTTGGCCGATGCCCGTGGGGTGTTGGTGCCCGGCGGATCGATGCTGATCTCGGTGCCCAACTTCGGTCACTGGTATCCCCGCATCCGCACCGCCGTGGGGGCTTTCGACTACGACATGCGGGGCATCCTCGACCGCACCCACGTGCGATTCTTCACCAGGCGCAGCTTCACCCGCATGCTGACCGATGCCAAGCTGCGGGTGGTGCGCTTCGACCAGGTTGGCCTGCCGTTGAACGTCCTGGCCGAGCGGGCCGACGGCGAGGCGCCGACCGCTGCAAGCCCGGGCATGCTGGCCCGTGCCGAGGGCGCCATGACCCAGGCATGGCCCACCATGTTCGCCTACCAGTTCGTGGTCAAGGTGGAGCCCACCTGACCGGTGTCAGCCGGGGGCGACCGCCTCCGCCTGCCTGTCGGCCGGCGTCACCGGTATCGTGCTCACCGGCTCCCGAAGATTGTTGATGGCCTCGTTCAGGTTGGCGCCGCGGCCGACCAGGCCGTCGGCGTAGGCCAGCACCTCCACCAGTTGCTGGGTGGCGTCCTTACCGGTCGCGGTCACATACACGGGACGCACATACAGCACGTCGTCGCCGTTGGGCACCAGCGTCATGGGGCCGAAGCTCACCTTTGATCCACCGGCGGACAGCAGCGTGAACTGCTGGCTCAACTCGGTGTCGCCGTTGATCGCGGCCTGCACCACCGAGGGACCGCCCAACTGCTGCTGTGCAGAGGATCCATCGGGGCTGGGAACGGTCCACAGGGCCAGCGATTCGGCGTCGTCGTTGTCGGCAAGCGCATAGGCGGACAACGCGGCGCGGGGCGAGTTGGCGTTGGCCGCCGAACCCAGGTTGAAGGGTCGGACCGACATCCAGCGCGGACCCTGGCCGGTGGCGGTGTCCAGCACCTGGGGGGCCGGTCGGATTCCGCCGGGTGCCGGATCGGTGCCGTCGATGTTGCTGCCCGGGTCGCCCGACACAATCCAGTTGCGACTGCCGTCGAGGAACAGATCCGGGTCGGTCACGTGATATCGACCGAGCAGGCTGGTCTGTACCTTGAGCAGGTCGATCGGGTAGCGAAGGTGCGAGCGGATACCCGCCGGCATCTTGGCGATCGGCGTGAACGCCCCCGGGTACACCCGGCTCCAGGCGTCGAGGATCGGGTCGTTCCCGCCTTGACGCTCGGTTCGGTACATCGTGACCGAACCGTCGTAGGCATCGATGGTGGCCTTGACCGAGGCACGGGTGTAGTTGAACCGACCCTGGTTGAGATCGGAGTCGTCGTCCAGGCTCAGCCGGCTGGCGAACTGGGAGTTGGGGTAGGTGTCGGCTGAGGTGAAGCCGTCGATCACCCAGGTGATTCGACCATCGGACACCACCGGGTACGGGTCGGAGCCCCACTTCAAGAACGGTGCCATCGCGTGCAGCCGTTCGTTGATGTCGCGCCGATACAACAGCTGGGAGTCCTCGGTGATGTAGTCGCTGAACAGCGGGTCCAACTCGCTCTGGGAGAACGCCAGTGCGCCGCGTTTCCACAGGCTGTTGATCTCCATGCCGGTGTCGGCGTCAAACGTGGCACCGTTCTGCTGGGCCCGTCCGGTGCCGACGATGGCGTACCAGCCCTTCACCCCCTCGCCGAAGTACAGCTCGGGGTGGTCGATCTGCAACTTGTCGGCCAGCACATCGAAGTCGGGGCGTCCATCGGGCCGCACGGCGTCCGCCGGGGCCACGGCCAGGCCGTCGCCGTGGGTGAACACCAGATGCTTCTGCTCCCAGCCACCTTGTGGAAGTCCTCCGGCATCGGAACTTCGAGCGGCCAGCAGCACCGGGCGGATGGCGCCGTCGATGTCGTAGCGGTCGACGTCGACGTTGGTGACCCTCACCGCGGTGCGTCCCTCCAGCACCTGAAAGGTGGGGGCGTAGCGGTCAGAGTCGAGCAGCGGGACGCGGGCCGGAAGGCCCTTGGCGGAACCGGCGGAACCAGGCACCTGAAGCGACGGGGGTGGCGTTGGGGCGTCCTCCAGCGAGTGCTCCTTGATGTCGTCAAGCGAGAACGCGGCGCGGGTGGCCGCCAGGTTGGTCTCGACGTAGGGCCGCTCGACGATGGCCTCCTGAGGGTTCACCTTGAGGCGCAGGATGATGCCGGGCATGAGGTACAGACCGATCACGGCAACGATGCCCCAGAGGGCCCCTGCGATGACGGCGAGTCGCCTGACCCGCCAGCGGACGTTGGCGAGACACAGGATGCCGACCAGAAACCCGATCAGCGCCAGCGTGTTGAGGGTGGTCAACTGCACGTGCAGTTCGGTGTAGCCGGCGCCGACGAAGGACCCACTGGTGGACATCGCCAGCGACATCCGCTGTACCACCATGAAGTCGATGGCCTTCACGATGGCGAGCAGGCCCAGCAGCACCGCCATGTGGGCGACGGCCTTCTGCTCGGAACGGCTGACGAAGTGCCTCAGGCTGATCCGTCGGTTCACCAGATACACGAGGAGCGAGAGCGCCGCCGCACCCACCAACATCCAGCTCAGCCACGTGGTCACCAGATTCCAGAACGGCAGCTTGAACAGGTAGTCGCCGACGTCGCCACCCAGGTAGGGCACCTTGGCGCCCGTGGGCCGACCTTCGCGGTACAGCAGCCAGACCTGCCACCTCGAGGCCACCCTGCGGGTCTCCCACAGGGCGAAGACCACCGGCGCAAGCACGAGCAGCCAGCGGTGGCCGGGGCCCATCTTGGCTTCGTACCACTTCAGCATTCGCCCTTTGGGCCGATCCGGTTCTGCGCTGCCTTGACGGTGTGCCCACCACACCGAGGTGCCCACCACGCCCAAGGTCACCACCATCGCCAGGGCACCCAGCTGAATTCGGGCCAGCATGCTGGTGCGCCAGATCGGCACATCGCTCACCGTCCGAAACCACCACATGTTCAGAGCCTGCTGGGCGATTGCGCGCAGGCTGAACAGGGTGGCCGCCACCGCAGCGATGACCACCAGCGCGGTGCGCTGGACCTTCGAGCGATTCTCGACGAAGGCGACAAAGAACGCCCGTTCGGTGTTGGTGGCGACTGCCATGGGGTTACGTGCCTTCCGTGTAGGTGGCGATGACCTCGTCCAGTGGACCATCGGCCAGGATGACGCCCTCTTCCAGCCAGATGCCGCGTGTACAAAGGCGTTTGAGTTCGTTCATGTTGTGGCTGACCATCAGCAGGGTGCCTGCGTGGTTCAGCATGTCCTGAATTCGTCCTTCGGACTTGGCACGAAACTCCTTGTCGCCGACTGAAAGAGCTTCATCGATCATGAGGATCTTGGGTCGAATCGAGGTGGCGATGGCGAAGAGCAACCGTGCCTTCATGCCCGATGAGTACGAGCGCAACGGCCGGTTGATCGCCTCGCCGATGTCTGCGAACTCGATGATCGAGTCGAGGCGCTCGTCGATCTGTTCGACGGACATGCCCAATGCCAGACAACCGATGCGGATGTTGCGCATGCCTGAGACCTTGGGTAACAACGCTGCGCCAACGCCCATCAGGCGGGGCTCGTAGGAGGCGTAGATCTCTCCGCCGGTCACCGGCAGAAGGCCGGCGATCGCCGCGAGGATGGTGCTCTTGCCCGAGCCGTTCGACCCCATGATGGCCACCGACTCGCCCTCATAGACGGCGAAGCTGGCGCCCTTCACCGCATGGATCACCGTTCGTCCGGCGCCCTGCATGCCGGTGAAGCGCTCTCGGAGGCCCCGGCGACGGTCCTCCCACACCTCGTAGTCGATGTCGACCTCGTTGATGAGCAACACCATGGGGCCGTGCTCGGCTGGGGTCTTTGGCCGTTCGGCCTGAGGATCGGTGGTCACCCTTACCCCCGCCCATATCGCAGCTCGGCACGCCGAAAGAACCGGAATCCCCAGACGAGGGCCAATACCGACCAGCCGACGGCCACGCCGAACTGCTTGACGGAGAGGGGGAGGCCGAGGAACGACCATCGGTACAGGTTCAGGTAACTGGCAAACGGGTTGAGTTCCACCAGCAGGAGGAGGGGTCCCTGGACGCGATCCGCGATCTTGTCGAGAGGAAACATGACGCCGGACGCGTAGACCCCGAGGCGAAAAAGAAACGGCACGATCTGGGCCACGTCACGGAAACCGTCGTTCAGTCGGGCCACGATCATGGCGAAGCCCAGGTTGAAACCCGTCTGAATCGCCAGGAAGAACGGGATGGCCAGCCACCGTGGGTTGGGGTAGAGGCCCATCACGATGGCCAGTCCCGCAAGCATGCCGAGCTCGAACCAGAACGTGATGATGTGGCTGAAGGTCACCGAGACCGGCAGCAATGCTCTGGGAAACTTGACCGCCCGAATCAGACCCTCGTTCGAGGTGATCGCACCGGCGCCCGACAGGACGGTCTTCGAGGTGAGGTTGTAGGCGAACACCCCGATGGTCAGCCACAGGAGGTAGTGATCGACGCCCCGAGAACCGCTGAGGATGACGCCAAAGATCACGTAGTACACCAACACCGTGAGCAGCGGGTTGGTGATGTGCCACAGGTTGCCCAGCAGGGTGTCCTGATGTCGTGCCCGCACCTCCTCCATCGGCAGCGCCGTGGCGAAATCTCGGCGTTGCCACATCTGCCGCAGGTACGTGAACAGCGGTTCTTGGGCGGCGACGGGGCGAAGTGGGGGGGTGACGTCGGGGGGCATAGGGGTTGGGTTGAGCTAGCGCGCCTTGCGCAGTGCCACCAGGCTACGCAGGGTGAGGATGACGATGCGAAGGTCAAAGGGCAACGATTGGTTCCTCAGATAGTAGAACTCGTACTGCAGCTTTTCCCGGGCACCCTCGGCATCGGAAGTGTATCCGAGGTTGATCTGGGCCCACCCGGTGAGGCCCGGCTTCACCAGGTGGCGGTAGTCATAGAACGGGATGACGTCGCTCAACTCGGCCACGTACGCCGGCTGTTCAGGCCTCGGGCCCACCAGCGACAGGTCACCCCGAAGGATGTTGGCGGCCTGTGGCAACTCGTCGATGTGCAGCTTGCGCAGGACCTGCCCAAACGGCGTCACCCGCGGGTCGCGTTCGGCGGTCCACGGCGTGGTGGAAGCCCCATGGTCGATGGTTTTCGGCTCAGGGCGAGGAACCATCGTTCGCAGCTTGTGGATACGAAAGAGCTCACCCTGCTTGCCCACCCGGGGCTGGGAGTAGATCAGCGGCCCCCGGTTGCCCACCAGGTTGCCGAGGGCCACGAACGGAACCGCCACCATCAGCGCCATACCCAACGTGATGCCCGAGGCGATGTCGAGCAACCGCTTGAGCCGCAGGTAGACCGGGGAGTGCACCTCTCCGATGTCGAAGAGCAGCGACACCTCCGCCAGTTCCGAGAGCGGAACGAGACGAAACCAGTCCTCGTAGAAGCTGAGGAGCGTGCGGACCCTCATGCCGTGTGCGTGGAGGTCGGCGGCCACGTGCGCAAGGTCGTGGTTGTCGAGCAGCTGGTCGGCCACGACCAGGATGTTGGGCTCGTGCTCGTCCACCGCAGCGCGCAGCCGATCGGCCATGGTGGGGTCGTCGGGGTCCAACGGCAGCGTGTCGGCGATTCGCATCATGGTCGGCAGGCCGCGCTCGGTGACCCGGGCCATGTCGGCGAGTTGGTCCGCCGATGCCAGCACCAGGGCGGTCGACACGCCTCGACCCCGGCTGGCCACCAGCGGCAGGGTGACCATCAGGTTCACCACCGGCATCACCAGCACGCTGGCGAACACCACAAACCTTGGCAGCAGGGCATCCCCGGCGGCGAGCTGCACCAGGGAGGCCACCGCAACGGTCGCCGCCGGGGCGGCGAAGGAGGCGCCGACCGCATGACGCATGGTGCGCACGGCGTCGGGTAGCCCGGCCATGTAGGCCACAAACAACAGGCCGATGCTCCATGCGGCGGCTGCCGCCGCCCGACCCGGGTCGCTGAGGGAATAGGACGGGTCTGCGATCGCGGTGCCGTGAAAAACAAAGAGCCCCGTCACCGCCAGGGCTGTGGCGATGATCAGCCCCAGCTGTCCAACCCGGCGTCTCACCGTGTCACCGGCGACTGCCGTCGGCGATGGCCTCGCCCCAGGCACCCTCCAGGTCGATCAGGCCGGCGCCCACGGGCCGTGAGCCTTGGCGAACGACCAGACGAAACCCCTTGTCAACCCGATCGTAGAAGTGCTGGTTGTGCTCGTCGCGCACCGCGACGCTCAGCTCGTAGGTGCCGGGCGCCAGCGGCATCCTGTCGGTGTGCCACTCGAGGTAACCGTCGGCGCTCACGGTGCCCAGACGGCGGTCCTCCAACCAGGTGGACGTATCGGCCACGTGGGTGCCCGACTCGTGGTGGACCGAAAACCCAACGACGGGCGCCTCGACCGAGGCGTTGGAGCGATAGCTGAACCGCAGCGTCCCGGGCTCGCCGCAGATGAGCGAGCTGGCCTTCTCGCCGTCGCCGTTCAACAGCTCCATGCGGATCACCTCCAGCTCGCCCGAGCCGCCGTGTGCCACACCGGTGCTGCCGTCTCCGGCCGAGCGGGAGTCTTCGGCCCGGTTGACACGGTCCAGGTACGAGGCGACCACCGCTGACGAGTCGCCCACCTCCTGCACCTTGCCACCGCTCAGCCATACGGCCCCATCACACATGGTCTCCACCACCGACAGGCTGTGGGTCACGACCACCACGGTGGCGCCGCCCTTGCGCAGCTCGTAGAGAAAGTCGAAGCACTTACGCTGGAAGGCCTCGTCGCCGACGGCGATCACCTCATCGATCAGCAGCACCTCGGGGTCGATGTTGACGGCCACGGCGAACCCGAGGCGCACATACATGCCCGAGCTGTACACCCGCACCGGAGCATCGATGAACTCGCCGATGTCGGCGAACTCGATGATGGCGCCCATGCGTTCGTCGACCTCGGCCCGGGTCAGGCCCAGGATGGCGGCATTGAGGTACACGTTCTCGCGCCCGGTGAGGTCCGGATGGAAGCCGGACCCCAGCTCCAACAGGGCGGACACGCGGCCGGACACGTCGATCGTGCCCGACGTCGGCCGATAGATGCCGGCGATGCAACGCAACAGCGTGGACTTGCCCGACCCGTTGTGCCCGACGAGGGCGTACATCGACCCGGCGGGCACGGTGAAGGTCACGTCGGTCAGTGCTTGAAAGTCCTCCTGCTTGGCCTTCTTGCGGGCCGTGATGCGCTCCTTGAGCGAGCTGGCCGCCTCGGTGCGCAGGCGGAACTCCTTGCTGACGTGATGGAGGTGGATGGACGAGTCGCCGGTTGCCTCGGCGGGTCCAGGGACGGAGTCAAAGAGGCCCATGGCTGTCTACGCTCCTGCCGATTGCCGGCGAACGGTGGTACCCAACAGGTGCACGATGTTCACAGCTCCTCGATCACGTGGGGTGCGGTTCGGGAGAAGTACCACCAGCCGAACACCATCGACGCAACCGCCCAGGCCAGGCCGTAGAGCAGGCTGGTTGCGCTCGGCAACTGCCCCAGGTACACCAGCGAACGCAGCTGCCCGACGTACTGCGTCACCGGGTTGAGTTTCAGCAGCTGTTGGGCGGTGAAGGGCCCGATGTTCGCGTCGATCGAATCGATCCGGTACACGATCGGGGTGGCATAGAACATCAGCTGCAGCACCAGCGTGATCAGGTACCCGACGTCCCGAAACCGGGTGTTCCAGACGCTGGCCGCCATGCCCATTCCCAGGCCGAAGCCCAGCGTGATGAGGACCACGATCGGCGCCAGCAGCATCGTCCACGTGGCGTTACCGAAGAGCACCATGAGGGCCACCAGGATGCCCAGCTCGATGGCGGACTGAAACGCCACCCCCGCCACCGATGCCAACGCGGGAAGCTCGGGCGGGAAGTACACCTTGGTCAGCAGCTTGCCGGCGTCGGAGAAGGCACCCAGCGGACCGTCCAGCGCGGCGGAGAATCCGTTCCACACCACCAGACCGCAGAACAGGTACATGGCGAAGTTTTGAAGCTCACCGTTGGCGCCGATCGGCGCCTGCACCTTGAAGAAGACCCCGAACACCAGGCTGTAGATCGCCAGCGACATGGCAGGGTTCAGCAACGACCAGGCCCAGCCCAACGCGCTGCGCTTGTAGCGACCCTTCAGGTCGCGTTGGGTGAGGTTGCTGATCAGCTCTCGGTGGCTGATGATCACAGCAGGGCTGGTCATGGGTGGAGTCTCTGATCCAAACGGTGGGGGGCGGGACGGTGCGCATGCGGACGCCGGCATGGCGCCTCAACCCCGCAACACTACTTGGCGTGGTTGTTGCGCCCAGGGCCCTCGTTGTTGGTGCCAGGTTCGGTACGGTGAGCCCATGACCACCAGCCGGTACCACCTCGACGAGCGGCCGACCGATCCCAACAATCCCGACGCGATCATGCTGGAGCTGGTGGGATCGGGTCGCAGCGTCCTTCACCTGGGCTGTGCCGATGAGCACATGACCCGGTGGCTCGCCGCGGCCGGGTGCGAGGTCACCGAAGCGGAGTTGGATTCGGAGGGGGCCGGGGCCGACCTCGACCACCTGGACCTTGGCGAGTTGTTCGAGGGCCGCACCTTTGAAGTGGTGTTGTGCGGCGACGTGGCGGCACAACTTCGTGACCCGACACGCATGCTGGTGGCGGCGCGACGGTTGCTGGCGCCGGGCGGTGTCGTGGTTGTGTCGGTACCGAACGTCGCCCACGGCGATGTGCGTCTCGAGTTGTTGGCCGGCCGGTTCGACTATCGCCGGGACGGCCTGCTCGGCGCTGCGAACCTGAGGATGTTCACCCGCAGGTCGCTCGAATCGATGCTGGAGGACGCCGGGTTGGTCGGGGTGGACTGGCGGCGCACCCACTGTCCGTTGGGCTCCAGCGAGCTGGCGCCTCCGCTGGAGGCGGCGCCGCCTGGGGTTCGGGAGTTGCTGGAGGCGGACCCCGACGCGCTGACCTACCGGTTCATCGTGAAGGCGGTTCCCGGCGACGGCAGACGCGAGCTCGGTGAACTGTCCAACAAGCTGGCCGGCGAGCAGCTTCGGGCCGATCGCGCCGAGTTGGAGAACGACGCGCTGCGTGCTCGCAGCGACACCGTTACCCGGGAGGCGGAGGCGATCCGGACCCAACTGGTCGAGGTCGGCTCCGGCCTCAGCCTCGGTCAAGCCATCAAGGCCTGGCGGGGTCTGGGGCCCGTTAAGCGGTGGGTGCAGGGCCGACGAGGCACCCCGTGATCCTCGGTCGGCGCTCAGACCCGGCCACCACGCCGGTGATCATCATCGTGCGCGACCGTCTGGAGCCCTTGCAGCTGCTGGTGGAGTGGCTGGAGCGCGCAGGTGCGCGGCACCTGGTCCTGCTCGACAACGATTCCACGTACCCGCCCCTGGTGGAGTATCTGGCCGCCTCGCCTCATGACGTGCGCCTGCTGGGTAGAAACCTGGGCCATCGCTCGCCCTGGCTGTCCGGCGTGGCCCAGGAGTTGGGGTGGCGCCGCCACTATGTGGTGACCGACCCGGATGTGGTGCCCGATGAGGACTGCCCGCTCGAGGTGCTTCACCACCTGCACGACGTGGTGGGCCGGCACCCGTCGCTGACCAAAGTGGGCCTGGGGCTTCGCATCGACGACCTTCCGGCCCACTACGTCCACCGCGACGACGTGATGGCGTGGGAGGCGCAGTTCTGGCGAACGTTGATCGAGCCCGGTCTGTTCAGGGCCGACGTCGACACCACGTTCGCGCTCAACCGGGCACGCACCCCCGGCTTTGAGGGCCTGGCGGCCCGAACCGGTTGGCCCTACGTGGCCCGTCACCTGCCGTGGTATGCCGACAGCGCCAACCCCACCGACGAGGCGCGCTATTACCGCAGTCATACCGATGCGGGCGTCAACAGTTGGGACGGAGATGTCCTGCCGCACTGGAAGCGGGCCACCATCGATCGGGCGGAGGGCTGACCCTCGGCACGTCGTGTGGTTCAGTTCGGGCGGAGGCGGGTTTCCAGTTCGGTGATCGAGATGGTGCGGGTGGACCTGGTCGTCTCGTCCGGAAGGACCCCGGTGAGGTGCAGGCCGATGATGGTGGCCTCGTAGCGCACCGACCAGGTCATCGTGGTCGTGACGGTGTAGCTGCCGGGTTTCAGGTAGGTGTGCAGACAGGCTCCAGGTGTGGTGTCGGCTCGGCCTCTGGCCCAGGGCACGCCTCCGCCGGGGCAGGAGACCGTGGCGCTGCCGTCACCGGGGTCGATGGCGACCGTGCCGGTTGGCGTGGCTGTGGCGGTGGCGACGTTGTTGGCGTCGGCCCGGGCGGTGGCGACGTTCGGTGCCGGGGTGTCGGCCCAGAACCACACCGGCAGGTTGACCGGGGTGATGCCGCCCTTGGGTGGTGCCGAGGTGAGATCTGGGCCGGGCAGTTTGGCGATATCGATCGCCACCCGGGAGAGTCGCTCGGGGTCGGCTGGACGGGTGGGCTGGCCGGGATTGTTGGGGTTGTAGGTGAAGATCATGGCCTCGCGGAGCACGCCGTGGTAGGAGCAGTACCGGGCGTAGTTGCTGTCACGGACGAGATCAAACACCTCCTCGCCTCGGACGATGGCGCCGTTGTCGTTGTCGACGGGCCGGTAAAACCGGCAGTCCCACCCGTCGTCAGGTGTCGCTCTGCCTCCACCCAGTGCTGGATACGCAGCGCCCGACCCGGATGGAGCGCCGTTGCCGCCGTCGTTCCCGGGAACGACGATCCCCACCTCGATCTGCCCGTCGGTTTCGGGGGAACCGGCCCCCGCTGCGGGGGCGTGGCAGCAGACCATCATTCCGGCAACTGCAATGACGGCTCGTTGGAGGCGCATCCTGTTCTCCCATTCTTGGCATGTGTCTTCACGAACGCCACGACTCGCCACCCCGGCTCGGTCGGAGCCATCTGGCCGTCCCAGAAGGACGATGACGTACCGCTGTCGAGTATCTCGTCGGTCTTCAGGCTCTGGTATCGGAAGTCGTTGTATTCGCACAGTGCGACTTGGAGGCGACCCTTCTTGAGCTCGGTGAGGCCGAACACCCAGAAGGCCGATTCCGACTCGGGAGGTTCGACCCAGTATTGGCCGATCCTGGTGTTGCCACGAACGACGTTCTGGGTTTGCAGCTGCCTCAACCCGGCAGGGTTCAGGTCGGGGCGTTCGAGGTCGGTCATCGAGGTGGGAATCGTCGTGTCGGGCCTCCGGTCGGTGATGGTGATGACCATGGCGTCGAGGTACCGGTGGATGACGTCGGCGGCCTCCTGCTGCTCGTCGGTCCATGTGGGTTCCAAGAGCAGGCCGCGTGCGACGGCCGGGGTTTTGGCCCGGTATCCGCCTGCGGAGACGACGGTGCCGTCGGCCCGGCGTTCTGCCGATGGGGCCGAGGTGGGAGGGAGCGACCCGTTGCCTGCCCCGGACGTGGTGGTGGAGGCGATGGAGGCGGTCGTGGGTGCCGTGGTTGTTGCGGGCACGGCGGACGGCTCAATGGTCGGTGTCGAGCCTGTGGCAACCGGTGAGATGCCCGGGTCCTCACGCGCTCCGCAGGCGACGGCCACGAGGGTGACAACCAGCGCCAAGAAGATCCATGCGGCTGCCCCGCTGCCGTTCGAACCTGTGTAGCCGCCCATCAACCCTCGCTCGGCGTTCGTCAAGCGACCGCCCTTGTTCAACGAGGCCCGCCAGAACCTCGTCGTCGACCCCGCCGGTCGACAATCCGAGGATAACGAAGTCTCGATCGATGTCCAGCGACAAACGGCCTGATGTCGGCCCGACATAAAAGCGCTACCGTCGAAGGCGAGCACACCATCCCGCCCAGCAAGCACCTCGATTCAGGGAGTCCCTATGCCGGACATGAACCTCGGCGACCTGTCGATCGCCTCCAGCGCCTTCCAACACGGCGAGCGGCTGGCCGACAAGTTCGCCTACGCCAACGACAACGTGTCGCCTCCCCTGACCTGGAGCGATGTTCCCGAGGGCACCGCCGAATTGGTGCTCGTCTGCAACGACCCCGACGCCCCGATGGTTGGGGGTTGGACTCACTGGGTGCTCTCCGGTATCGACTCGCAGAGTTCGGGCCTGGACGGAGGCACCGACGTCGGGGTGGCGGGCACCAGCACCTTCGGCGAGGAGGGCTATGGCGGCCCCGCACCGCCTCCCGGGCACGGCACCCACCACTACTTTTTCCACCTGTACGCCGTCGATCAGCCGTCGGGCCTGCCGGTCGGCGCCACCGAGGCCGAAGCCATGGCGGCCATCGCTGGCCACATCATCGAGCAGGCGCGCATCGTGGGTACCTACAGCACCTGAGGCTCAGCCGAGCCTGGAAACCTGTGCCAGCAGTTCCAGGCTCTGCAGCCGGTTTTCCACCGAACGTGATGCGGGCACGACGATCAGTTCGTCGGCGTTTGCGTGCTGTTGAAAATCGTCGAGGTAGGTCTTCACGGTGTCGGGTGTTCCCGACGCGGTGTAGCGCATCATCGACGCCACCTGTCGTCCGCCGGGGGAGGACATTACCGAGTCCAGTTCGGCGTCGGACAGCTTCCGTCCGGGTGCCAGCAAAGCTGCGACGCGGGACCGTGTGGCGTGATTCAGTTCTTCGGCGGCCTCACGTTCGGTCGGGGCGACGATGACGTTGACGCCGGCGATCACCCACGGCTCGGTGGCCTGCTCGGATGGTTGAAATCCACGTCGGTACACGTCGACGGCCTGGGTCAACGCCTCGGGGGCGAAGTGCGAGGCAAACCCGTAGGGCAGCCCCAGGTGCGCCGCGAGCTGCGCACCGAACGTTGATGAACCCAGGATGTACAGCGGCACCTTGGTGCCCGCGCCGGGGATCGCCCGCACGCCGGGCACCCGGCTGTCGTCACCGAGAAACCCCTGTAACTCGAGCACGTCCTCGGGGAAGGACTCTGCCGACATCGGATCACGCCGGAGCGCCCGCATCGTCGGCTGGTCGGTGCCGGGTGCCCGGCCGAGACCGAGGTCGATCCGATCGGGGTGCAGCGTGGCCAGCGTGCCGAACTGCTCGGCGATGGTCAGGGGCGAATGGTTGGGCAACATGACGCCGCCGGAGCCCAGCCGGATGCTCCTGGTGTGTGCGGCCACGTGGGCGATCAACACGCTGGTCGCAGATGACGCGATCGAGGCCATGTTGTGATGCTCGGCATACCAAACCCGTGAGTAGCCGGTGCGTTCGGCGCACTGGGCCATGGCCACGCTGGCCTCCAGGGCCTCGCGTACCGTCGAGCCGCCGCGGACGACCGCCAGGTCGAGGACGGAGAGGGGGGTTGAGTGTTGTGAGGTCACGCTGGCTCGAACGAGTGGGGTCCCGGGTCTATTCCGCGCCCGAGAACTCGTGCGCCGGTCAACGGTCACCCGCAGCGACGAGCGCTGCCCCCACGATGCCCGCCCTGTTCTGAAGTGCCGCCGGCACCACCTCGGTGTTTGTGGGCACCAACGCGGCAATCTCGTCGGCAAAGCGGTCGAACTTTCGGGAGACGCCACCCCCAACCACGATCAGCTCCGGCGAGAACAGGGTGGTCAACATGGTCAGGTAGTGGCCAACCCGCCGGCCCCATTGCTCCCAGGTGAGGTGTTGGGCTTTTCGCACGGCGGCGGCGGCGTGGTGCTCGGCGACCTGCCCCTTGAACTCCAGATGGCCCAGTTCGGTGTTGGGCACCAGGTTCCCATCAACAAACACGGCGCTGCCGATACCGGTGCCCAGCGTCACCATGATGGCCACGCCGTCTCGGCCCCTCCCGGCGCCGAAGCGCATCTCGGCCAGTCCTGCCGCGTCGGCATCGTTGATCACGGTGCACGGAACCCCCAGCTGTTTCGAGAACAGCCCGCAGGCGTCCGTGCCGATCCAGGTGGAGTCGATGTTTGCCGCGGTGCGAACCACGCCGGTGCTCACCACGCCCGGCACGGTCACGCCGATCACCGACGACCCGCCCAGACCGTCCACCAGTTGTGCCACCGTGTGGGCAACCCGGTCCGGCGTTGCCGGCTGAGGTGTCTCGAGCCGTGGCCGGTCCGACACCAACTCGCCGCGTTCCACGTCCACCAGGGCGGCCTTGACGCCGCTTCCGCCCACATCGACCCCGATGACCGGATGAATACCCATGGTTCGACTCTAGAGGTATCACCTTGGTGCGCCCGGAGGGACTCGAACCCCCAACCGCCTGATCCGAAGTCAGGTGCTCTATCCAATTGAGCCACAAGCGCTTACAGGCGACGATCCTACCCGACCTGACGTTGCCGTCACGTTCGGCGTTGAAGTCGGGGTGCGACGGCTACCGTCCCGGGCATGTCCGACAAGTCCGCTCAGCCAACCCACGAACGACGGCTACACGACCAGGTCAACCTGGCCACGCCCGACGGCGCACGGCTGAACCCCGACGCCGTCGGTTGGTCGTCGGCCCCGTTGCACCGCGCCAACCTGCGGGGAAGCTGGGGTCGCAACAAGCGCTGGGACTACTGGGCGGTGCTGGCGGGCGATCTGGTGGTGGCCGCCACGTTCGCCGACATCGACTATTTGGGAATCGCGGACGTGTACTGGGTCGACCTGGCCACCGGATCCACAGGGGGCGCCGCGGCAGCCTCCCCGCTGGGACGCGGCTTGGAACTGCCGGAGCGTCCCGGCACGGCGCCGCTGACCTTTCACCACAAACGCCTCGACCTCATCATGGACGACCCAGACGACGGCACCACCACCATCTCGGCCCGCTGGACCGAGTCCGACGGCTCGCCGGCGGAGCTCGAGGCGCAGATCGCGCTGCCCGACGGTCATGAGTCGCTCAACGTGGTGATCCCCTGGAGCGAACGACGTTTTCAGTACACCTCAAAGCATCAGGCCCGGCCCGCAACCGGTCACCTGACCACGGGCGGCGTCACCCGACGGCTGGAGGACTCGTCCCGTGGCGCGTGGGGGGTTCTCGACGTGGGACGTGGGCGCTGGCCGTACTCCACCCGCTGGAACTGGGGCGGCGGCGCCGGTCGGGTTGGCGACGATGGACCGGTCGTCGGCATTCAGATCGGGGCGAAGTGGACCGACGGCACCGGTTTGACCGAGAACGGCGTGATCATCGACGGGCGACTCACCAAGGTCGGCGCCGAGCTCGCTTGGGCCTACTCCTGGGACGACCCGATGAGGCCGTGGAAGATCACCGACCCAAGCGGTCATCTCGATCTCGTTCTGACGCCCCGCTTCGACAAGTACTCGAACATCAACGCAGGCGTGCTGAAGCGGGCGACGCACCAGGTGTTCGGCGACTGGTCGGGCTGGGTGGCCGGCGACGATGGGCGGCGGATCGAATTTGAGGGGCTCCAGGGCTTCGCCGAGGAGTCACGAGCCCGCTGGTAGCCCGGTGGCCCTCAGGTGAGGTAGATCAGGCCGCCACCGACCTCCAGGTGGGCCACGCCGGTGGCCTGCAACTCCGGCGTCCACCCGGCCGAGACCGCCGGGTCGCTCTCCTCCATTCCATGGTCGGCCAGCACGACGACGGCGGTGCGGTCGCGGACTCCTGCGGCGTCGATGACGGCCAGCACGTCGCCAACCCTGGCATCGGAGTCTCGGACCGCGGCGCGGGCTGCCGACGCATGTGGCCCCACCTCGTGGGCAACCTCGTCGGTCAACGACAGGCTGCACCAGCTCAGGGTGGGAAGCGGGTTGCCGTTCACCTGACGCCATGCGTCGATGGTGTGGGTCACGCTCAGTTGATCCACCTGGGACATGAAGTTGTACTGATCGCTGCGCAACGCCGGGTTGGGGGTCAGGTGGGCGACCTCGTCGAGTTCGGGCAGGCCGCCGGTTGCGCCACCCCGGACGAGAGCGAATGAAGAGAAGTCGGCACCCGTGTCGCAGAACTCAAATGATGCAGCGGTAAACGCGTCTGGACGGCTTCGCTTGACCGCGGAAAACAGCGTCTCGACGTTCGGGTCGAGGTGGCTCGACGAGTGGAACATCTGATCGAAGGCCAACAGATCCACTTCGCTGTCGCTACACCGGTCGTACCAGGCATGGTGGATGATGCCGGAGTGCCCGGGATGGGCGCCGGTGAGGGCGGTGGTGTGATTGGCCAACGTGGCGGTTGGCAACGAGGCGTAGACGCCACGTCCCATCGTGGTGCCGGCGGCGGCCAGGGCGGCGATGTTGGGTGCCTCGCCCGAGGCGATCACGTCGTACAGCAGGTTGGCGTTACATCCGTCCAGCAGGAACACGACCAGGTGGTCGGGGGCGTCGCCGCTGAGCAGGTCGGCCTCCGCATCGCCGTCCTGGCGGGCGAGCAGCGCGTCGGCCCGACCCCGGCCGGTGGGCCCGATCCCGGCCGGATGTGGTTCAACTCCCAGCAGGGCGGCCAGCGTGGGCGCCACGTTCACCATGCGGGTGGCCCGGTCGACCGTTCCCAGCGCCGGGAAGCCGCAGCCCGACACGATCAGCGGCGCACGGCCCTGCACGGCGCCCAGCGAGCCGTGCTGGCCGATGTTGGCGTCGCTGGAGTGGGCGCCGGTGTGGGTGGCGAGAAGATCGGGGGCATGGGCGCCGTCGAAGAACTGGGCGATCGAGTCGAAGGCGTGCGGGTAGGCGTTCTTGTCCCGGGTGTGGAAGCGGTGCCGTTTCTCGGCCTCGAGGCCGAGAAACCGGTCGGTTGCCTGGTCGGCCAGCGGGTTGTCGCCCGACACCTCGACCACCTGGTAGCTCCAGCGGCCGTGGACGTCGGTGCGACGGAAGCCAACCGACCCGTCGATCGACGCGGCCCTGTAGAGGTCGGGCCCGGGCGACCACACCACCACCTCCATGCGGTCAGCCAACTCCGGGGTGACCAGCGCCGCCTCCAGCCGGACCAGCGACTCAGTCCTCGTGCGAACATCCTGCGTGGCAGCGCTCATGTGGCCAGGGTAGGGCCAACCTCGGGTAGCGACCGTCGTTCGGCACCCCGGTGGGTGGTTTGCGGTTGGCATTGGGGTCGGGCTTCAAACACATCGCGAGGCTCACCCCCAACCTGGACCGCTTCTCCAAGTTCTACGAGGCCGTGTTTGGGGCTGAGGTGGCCTTCCGCATCGAGGCCCGGCCCGAGCATCCGCGCAGGTTCGTCATCGACCTGGGTGGTGGCGCGGCGCTCAACGTGTTCGAGACGGACGCCGACATCGGCGAGATCCAAGAATTGGGAGACGCCTGGTCGCTGTTCTTTCGGGACATCGATGGAATGGAGCTCGAGGTGTGCGCTCCACCTGGCTGAGTCGCCAACGTCGACTGGTGCGTCGTGACACACTGGCGACATGCAGATCTCCTTCTCACCTCGGGACGCGCGGAAGGTGCTGGTTGGCATCCGGTCGTGCGTCGGTATCGGCTCCTTGGTGGCACCCCGAAAGCTGGGTGCGCTGTTCGGCATCGACGTGAAGAACAACGAGGCGGCCATCTATCCCCTCCGGTTGTTCGGGGCGCGCGAGCTGTTCATGACGGCACCGTTCGTGCTGGGTGCCTCCGACGAGGTCACCAGCCTGGCGTTGCAGGGCGGCATCGCCGTTGACGCCGCCGACGTACTGGCGGCGTCGGCTGCGGGCACGACCGGGGTGATGGATAAGCGGTCGGCAGTGATGGCGGGCGCCGTCGCGCTCGCCGCCGTGGGGTTGGGCATCTACGCCTGCATGGAGGAGTAGCCGAGGTCACGGCTCCGACCGATCGGCTGAGCGGCCTCTGGTGATGTAGATCGTCGGTAGGTGGAACCGGACCGATCCCCTCCGGGGTGCGGTCGGTGTGCCGTCCAGGTTGGGGGTCACCGAGTACTCGACGTCAACGGGCCTCCAACGGCTGGGATGAAGAGCGGGTACCTCAACGGGTGACGGGGTCGTGCCAGGATGGTCTGATGCGCATTCTGCTCACCGGCGCCAGGGGGCAGCTCGGCACCGACATCGCCGCCCGGCTTCCAGAACGCGACGAGGTGGTGTCGGTTGATCTGCCCGAGTTCGACCTGACCGACCGTGACACGGCCCTCGGCGTCGTCACGCAGTTCCAACCCGACGTCATCCTCCACTGCGCGGCGTTCACGGCCGTGGACTTGTGCGAGGAACAGGCCGAGACCGCCTGGCGGGCCAACGCATTGGCCACCCGGTTCATCGCCGACGGCGCCCGCCGGCTGGGGGCGCACCTGGTGTATATCTCCACCGACTACGTCTTCGATGGGACCAAGGCCGGGCCGTACCTGGAGTGGGATCGCCCCAATCCCCAATCGGTCTACGGCCGTTCCAAGCTGGGCGGCGAACTGGAGGTCGATCCCGCCTGGTCGATCGTCCGCACCTCGTGGGTGTGCGGCGAGCACGGCAACAACATGGTGAAGACCCTGCTGCGGCTGGGGGAGGGGAGCGGCCCCCTCAGTTTCGTCGACGACCAGATCGGCCACCCCACCTTCACCTCCGACCTGGCCGACATGGTCATCAAGCTGGGGCGCGAGCGGGTGCCCGGCACGTTCCACTGCACCAACCAGGGGGCGGTCAGCTGGTATCAGTTTGCCCGCACCGTCTTCGAGCTGGCCGGGTTCGACGCCGAGCGCATCAGCCCGATCCCCACCGCCCAGCTCAATCCACCCCGCCCGGCGGTCCGCCCCTCCAACTCGGTGCTCGACAACTTCGCCTGGCGCCACCACGGCTTTGCCGAGAGCCGCCACTACATCGAACCGCTCACCGAGTTGCTGGCGGCCCTCCAAACCTGAGTGGTCGCCGACGTTGCGGAGGGCCCCGGTAGCCTGCGGCCATGCCCTTGCGTTTTGTGATCATCGGTGGTGGCCCTGCCGGAGTGGCTGCGGCCACCTATGCGGCCCGACTCGGCGCCGAGGTGACGGTGATCGAGCGGGACGTGCTGGGCGGCGCCGCCAACCTGTGGGACTGCATCCCGTCCAAAGCGATGATTGCCACCGGCGCCACGTTCAACCAGGTGGACGAGGCCGGTTCGATGGGTGTGGACGTGGCGGATGCGTCGGTGCATCTCGACTCGGTGCGCCAGCGAATCGAGGCGATCACCACGTCGCTTGCCAAGTCCAACCGCACCCTGCTCGAGAGCCAGCACGTCAACCTGGTGGAGGGAACCGGCCGGCTTGTCGACCCGCACACGGTGGTGGCATCGCTCGCCGACGGCACCGAGGTGACCATCGAGGCAGATGCCGTACTGGTGTCCACCGGCAGCCGCCCTCGAATCCCGGAGTGGGCCGAGCCTGACGGCGAGCGGTTGTTGACCACCCGCGACGCCTACCCGCCACCTGAGCTGCCCGAGCACCTGGTGGTGATCGGTTCGGGCGTCACCGGCGTGGAGTTCGTTCACATGTTCAGCTCGTTGGGCTCCCGAGTGACGCTCATCGTCAGCCGTCAGCAGGTGCTGCCCCAAAAGGACCCCGAGGTGGCGGCCGTGCTGGAGGAGGACTTCCTTGCCCGAGGCGTGCACCTGCTGAAAGGTGCCCGAGCCGTCGGCGTCGATCGCAACGACGATGCGTCACTCACGGTGCGCTGCGACGACGGCCGGGTGGTCACTGGCTCGCATGCGCTGCTCGCCATCGGCTCCATCCCCAACACCGAGGGCGTCGGACTGGTCGAGGCCGGTGTGGCCATGGACGGCCTCTGGCCCAAGCAGCTCGACCATCACCTGCGCACCAACGTTCCAACGGTGTACCTGGCGGGAGACGTGTCGGGGAAGCTGCCGCTGGCATCGGTTGCCTCGATGCAGGGCAAGAAGATCGCCGAGCACGTGATGGGCCTTCACATCGTCGAGCACCGCCACCTGGACTACGACAAGGCCGCTTCGGCCATCTTCACCCAGCCCGAGATCGCCGACGTGGGACTGGCCGAGGCCGACGCCTTCGCCGAGGGCCGCAAGGTGCGGGTGACCAAGGTGCCGTTCGCAACCACCGCCAAGGCGCTGATCAACAACGACGCCCGGGGGTTCGTAAAGATCATCTCCGATCCCGCCACCGGCGTGGTGCTGGGAGGCTCGATCGTGGGCCGGCACGCCGCCGAGCTGATCTCGGTGCTCGCCGTCGCCGTTACCGCCGGGCTGCGGGTGTCGGATCTGGCCGACAGCCTGCTGGTGCACCCGGCCCTCGCCGAGGCGTTGGCCGAGGCGGCCGAGTAGATCGGCCCGGCTCAGCGGTCCCAGGTCAGGTGTCGTGGGGGCCGAGAGTTTCCTGGTGGCGGTCGGCGTAGAACTCCCAACCGGGCCCGAAGTCCACGGCGTTGAGGCTGCAACAACGTCGCGAGGGAAGCCGTGCTGATCGCTACTTCGGCGTGCTCACGTCCTACCGGGGCGGCAGCATTCGCCCGGTGGTCTCGGTGGAGGACGCCATCAACCGCACCTGCAGGTCCAGTCAGGTCAGCTTGTCCAGCACGCGTCCCATCAGGCCGGTGCGGCCGGGCACCAACCGTGCCGTGATGTCCAGCAGTCGCGCGTCCAGACCGACCACCACCCGGGCCCGGTTGTGTTCGATGCCGCGCACCACTCCCTTGGCGACGGTGCTTGGTGGGCGCAGGATCAGCGGGGCCAGGCGCGACGAGGCCATGGCCGACAGTCGCTCACTCTCGGCACCTCGGGCGGCGTGCATGATGTTGGTGCGGATCGAGCCGGGAAACACCGCCGTGACCCCGATCGTTGATCCTGCCAACTCACCGCGAAGTGCTTCGGTGAATGAGCGAACCGCGCCTTTTGAGAGGGCGTAGGCGGCATTCTGGGGCAAACCGACAAACGCCACCATCGACGACATGTTCACGATGTGGGCCTCATCGGACTTGCGTAGGGTCGGCAGGAAGTAGTGGCAGCCGTGCACCACGCCCCACACGTTGATGTCGGTGATCCAGCGGAGGACGTCCAGGTCGTCGGCCTCGAAGCGTCCGGCCGCGGTCACCCCGGCGTTGTTCACCAGGATGTTGCAGGCACCGTGGGCGGCGACCACCTCGTCGGGCAACTCGGACATGCGGGCACGGTCGGAGACATCGGCGATATGCGTCGTGGCGTAGGTGTTGATGAGCGCACCGGTCTCGTCGAGGCCTGCTTGGTTGACGTCCACCAACGCCATGGCACAGCCGCGCTCGGCCAGGGCGAGGCTGATGGCCCGCCCGATTCCGCTGCCGGCGCCGGTGACCACGGCGACTCGGCCGTCAAGATTCTCCATGCCGCCATTCTGCCCGACCGCGTCGTTCATGGTCCGATGAGGACCCGCAGGTCCGCGGAAACAGACGAAGAAGATGGCGGTGATGCTCTGCAGGAGGAGTGGATACTGGAAGGCGAGGGGCTCGGCCGGTCAGGGACTCGCGCAGCGGCCTGTTGGGTTACGTTGCTGGTGCCGCTGGGAGTAGATGAAGTGACCGGATGGAGTCCGCCATCGGAAGCCGACGTAGCTGGTCTGGTCGGGATCGCGGGTCATCACCCACGATGGACGGTGGGTCACTCTGTGGTGATGCCTGCATATCAGAGCAAGGTTTTCGACGTCTGTCGGGCCGCCGTGCTCCCATTCGTCGACGTGGTGGGCGTCGCACCAGCTTGCGGGCCGGTCGCACCCAGGGAAGATGCAGCCCCCGTCGCGGGTGAGGAGCGCTCGGCGCATCTGCCGGTTCGCGTAGCGCATTGCTCGGCCCATGCGAAGCGGGTCGCCGGAATTTGACACATCGAGCGGTCGGATCAGCCCGGCGGCCAGAACGAACCGCAGCACTTCCAGCGACAGGTGGTTGCCTTCGTCGTCGGTGAGTTTGCCGGTCTCCTCGTTGAGGATCACGACAAGCTCGGGTTCGGGCAGCCTGCCTTCTCCGTCGGGTACACCAGACCCACGTTCGAGGAGTTCCGCCAGGGCCTCAGCGGCTGCCTGCGCCCTTCTCGGCACTGGAGTTTCGTCGTCGGAAGCCTCGGCATCGCTGCGGTAACGGGTGAGCACCCGGTCGGTCTCAGCCTCGATCAACTTGCGGATTGTCAGGGCCAGTTCGCCCACCAGCTTGCCGGATACGTAGGTGAAACCGTCGGCGGTTGCCACCAGCCGTAGTTCGTTGTTGGCTGAGTCGGTTGCCGGGTCGTAGCCGCCGTCTTGGTCCATTTGGTGGCCGATGCCACGCAGTTCCCGGGCCCACCGCTCGAATCCGGCCACTTGGGCCAATTCGATGATCTCCGGGAGTAGGTCGTTGAGGCCGGACCAAATCCGCTTGTTCGACACTTGGTCGAGCACTTTGACGTGTTGCCAGCCGACTCGGCCGTCTTCGAGTGCGTCAATGATCAGTCGGTGTCGTGCGGTCATGCGGCGGGTGACCATGATCCGGGCGCCGCATGCCTTGGGGGAGAGCTGGGTGCGATCCGCAAGCCACGCCGATGCGGTGTGCCCATGGAGCGTGTCACACACACCGGTTTCGGTGACTTCGAGCAACAGTTCTGCCCGTCGGTGGTCGATTCGCCGTTGCTCAGCCTCAAGGTCGATCAGTTCGGTCAGCGCGGGGGAGAGTTCGGTGCTCAAGTCGTGTGAGCGAAGAAAGTGAAGCCGCTCGGTCGACTCGGCGCGGACGGCTGAGCCGCTGCCAATCGCTTCGGACTCGTGTGAGTCGCTCCCGCCGGAGAACATGAAACAATCGTACACCCGTTCGACTCTGAGATCTACCAAATCTTTGGATCCTCGGCGGAAAGTGCGACGAAAAGCGCAACCCGAGGTACTCGCGATCCGTAACCTTGATTATGGTTCGTTGGAGTCACCGCATGGTCGTTGAGCACGATGGAGGCATCCGGGTGACACCTGCAGCAGGTAAGGCCGACGGTAGGAGTGCCGATCGGTGACTTGAGCGGAGTCTGGTGGTTCGGCTGGGCGCTCTCGCTGTGGCGTTCACCACACTTCTGGTTGGCTGCGGGAATGATGTGACTGCGGACCCAGCGGTATCGGCAGCTCCCAGCAGCTCGGCGGTGGCACAGAGCACGTCATCAACTCAGCGGCCACCCTCCGAACCTCCCACCGCTCCGCCCCCAGCGAGGCCACGAGCCGCCGCCGAAGCTCCGTCACCGTTACCCGGGATGCTCTCGGAGACCAACGGACGATTCTGTTTCGCGTTCGACTACCCCGAGACCTTCTTGGAGAGTGGCGACGAGTATGAGTCCTACCTCCAACAGGATCCGGGGCTTTGGCACATCACCGAGTCGAACAATTCGCCGGGCTCGTTTGTGGAAGGGACGGGAGAGGACGACAGCTTGAACGGTTGGCGGGTGACCGTGATGAGCACGGACCACGTCGCCGACCCCATGATGGAAACGCGCCGGGTGGTGAAGAACGGCGACTTCCACGTCAGCTTCACCGGCGCTGCGCCCGAGTCGGTGTTCGCTGAGTACGAGCCGATTTTCGATTACCTCGCTGGAAGCTTGACGGTGATCGAGGGCTGCGAGGGTTTCTGAGTGGGCTGATGCCCGGCTCGGCGCCTACGCCCACTCGGCGCCTACGCCCACTCGTCGGCGTCGGTGACGAAATCGGCGTGGCCGTAGCTGTCGAGCAGTTTGGCCAGGCGCTTGTTCAGGTGGGCATCGACGTGGCTGGATACCAGCGGCAGACGCAGGCCGAGGCGGTAGCCGAGGATCGAGCTCCCCACGACGGCAGCGGCAAGACCGGCCGCTATCTGCTTGTCGAGCCCGAACTCGATGCCCATCTCGTCGGACCGGTCGGTGTCGCCGCCCATGAACTGACGGATGAGCACGAACCGGGAGAATCCGTCCTCGAGCCACGCGTGTACCTTGCCGCCGATGGTCGACGTGTCGAAGAGGTCGACCGCCATCGTGCCGCGCACCAGGGTGCCGCAGGTCTCGTCGTCGTAACCCTCCCGCAGCGACACGTGGCGGGCGGTCAGCAGATCGACGATCCCCTGGGGCGTCTCGCCAAGCAGGTCCGCCGGCAGGCCAAGCAGGAAACACCGATAGCGGGACACCTCAACGGTCGCCCGCTCGTCGTCGGTAAAGGTGGTGCGGCCCGAGCCCAGCACCTTCATCGACAGCATGAACACGCCGATGAGCCCCGCCGGCATTTGGTCGACCTGAGGGATCGGGATGCCGTAGGTGGCGACGTCCCAGCGATTGGAGCGCAGCAGGTGGAAGCGCACCATCGAGTGCATCAGCCGCACCTTGGCCGCCGCCTGAAACCCCTTGCCGTGGCGATCGAGCGCGCCCGGCATCGTCGTGGCCGTGAAGAAGCTGGCGGTCTCGAACACCCGCTTGACCGCCGCCTCGTTCGAGAGGGCGCCTGTCATCGTCATGGGCAACGCCGCATACTTGTTGAGAAAGGTGGCCAGGAACGCGCCTCGGATGGCGAACGGTGTGGCCGTGGCCATCGGCACCCGTTCCTCAGCCGCACCCTTGCGAACCAGGTCGAGGTCGAGCCAGTCAGGCGTGGCCTCCATCGAGGCGATCAGGTCGCGCAGCTCCTGCGGTGCGTCCTCGACAGCATCAACACCCTCGGCGCAGGCCTGCTCGACCTGGCTGATCAGGGTGGCCAACCCGTGGGTTGGGATGAGCGCGGCGTAGGCGTCGGCCACCCGGTCGCCGGTCATCGTGTAGTTGCGCATGCGTTTCAGCAGCTCGGGCCGGTCGAACACGCGGCCAACCGGCTTGCGAATGCTCGCGAAGCGTTCGTCGTCGATGTCGGCGTCGTGGTCGAGACGCTCGGGAACGATCGAGAAGTCGACCTCGCCGTACATGTCGGGGACCAATACGGCTTGATCGAGCACGCTCTGGTCGTAGGTCGTTGTTGCCGGCATCAAGTAGCCCCTCTTCGATGTGCTGCGAACGGTAGTGCTCGTCGCAAACCTTGGCCCAGGGAAGTGGCTGGGCGGTCAGCCCGATGACGCCGGCGCTGCAGCAGAAGCCGCCGCTAGATCGAGCTGGCTAGTTCCCAGACCAGGAAGGGTGGAAGCCCTTGCGGCATGTACCGCCGATAGTCGTGCTGTTGTTCGACACCTCGCCCGGTTCACCAAACTGACCTGTGAAGCGTGGACACAGCGGATCGCCCGGGGTGAGCAAAGCGGCGCCGTGGCGCCGTGCCTGGCATTGTTGAGCGACCGCCTACGGAGGAACCCCGCCGATGCCAGTCGCCACCCCGGACAAGCTGTTGTCGTTGATCGCCCCCGGTGCCCAGGTGGTCGTCCGTGACGAGGAGTGGCTGGTGCGGGCGATCGAGCCCACGTCGGCCGATGGCGTGAAGGTGCGCTGCGTCGGCACATCGACGCTGGTGCGTGACGCCGAGGCCACGTTCCTCACCAAGCTGGACAACGTCGCGCCCCTCCGCCCGGAGGAGACCCGGCTGACCGCAGACCTCTCCCCGCGGTTCCGGGCCTCGCGCCTGTACCTGGAGGCGGTGCTGCGCAAGACCCCGGTGCCGGCCAACCAGACCGGCCTGGCCCTGGCCGACCGTCACCTGCTGAAGCGTCTCGACTACCAGCGCCGGGCCGCCCACAAGGCGATCGCCGGGTTGCGCCCCCGTCTGCTGATCGCCGATGCGGTGGGCCTGGGCAAGACGCTGGAGGTGGGCCTGATCCTCGCCGAGCTGATCCGCCGGGGCCGGGGCGACCGGATCCTGGTGGTCACGCCCCGCCACATCCTCGAGCAGTTCCAGCACGAGCTGTGGACCCGCTTCGCCATCCCGCTGGTGCGGCTCGACTCCGACGGCATCGCCAAGGTGCGCCGCGAGATCCCCGCCAACCGCAACCCGTTCAGCCACTACCGCCGGGCGATCATCTCGATCGACACGCTGAAGAACGCCGGCCGCTACCGCCACCACCTCGAAGGCATTCATTGGGATGCGGTGGTCATCGACGAGTGCCACAACCTGGTCAACCGGGGCACGCTCAACAACCAGCTCGCCCGGGTGTTGGCGCCCCGCACCGAGGCGCTGCTGCTCACCAGCGCCACCCCGCACAACGGTGACCCCGAGAGCTTCGCTGAGCTGATCCGCCTGCTCGACCCCACCGCCATCGCCGACCCGACCAACATCGATGCGGCCGACATCGACCACCTGTACGTGCGCCGCCATAAGGCCCACGATGAGGTGGCCGCCGAGGTGCGCGCCGACTGGGCCGACCGGCTTCAGCCCCAGCCGCTGCTCATCGAGGCCTCCGACGCCGAGAATGCCATGTTTGCCGAGCTGGCCAACACCTGGATCCACCCAGCGTCGGGCACGGCGCCGACGTCGGGCAAGGGCCGCAACCTGTTCCCGTGGACGCTCTTCAAGGCGGCGCTGTCGTCGCATCGCGCGCTGGGGGAGACCATCACTGCCCGCCGCGCCACCCTCGCCAAGCGGGACACGCCCGAAGCGGGCGCCAACACCGCCGCCGTTTCCACGGAGGATGCCGCACTCGAACGCCTGGGCGAGCTGAACGCCGCCATCGACGACACCAGCGCCTCCAAGCTGACGGCGCTGATCGAGCAGCTGCGAGAGATCGGCGTGGACCCCCGCAGCAACACCCGGGTGGTGGTGTTCTCCGAGCGCATCGCCACGCTCGACTGGCTGGCCGCCACCGTGCCCAAGGCCCTCAAGCTGAAGGACTCCGACGTCCGGGTGTTGCACGGTGGCATGGCAGACGTCCGCCAGATGGACGTGATTTCCGAGTTCGGCCTGGCCGAGTCGGGCGTGAAGTTGCTGCTCACCGGCGACATGGCCTCCGAGGGCGTCAACCTGCACCGCCAATGCCACCACCTGATCCACTTCGACCTGCCCTGGTCGCTCATCACCATCGAGCAGCGCAACGGCCGCATCGACCGCTACGGCCAGCGTCACGCCCCCGACGTGCGGGCCTTGCTGCTCAACCCCGACCATCCCCACCTCAACGGCGACGTGCGCATCTTCACCAAGCTGCTCCAGCGTGAGCACGAGGCCCATCGGGCGTTCGGCGATTCGTCGTCGTTGCTCGGCGTGCACACCGAGGCGCTGGAGGAGGAGGCGGTGATGGCCGGCCTGCGTGCCGGCACCGACCCGGACGAGGCCATCCCGGCCAAGCCGACGGCGGCCTTCGACCTGATGGCGGTGCTGTCGGGCGCCACCGGCACCCAGGCGGTGCCCGTCCACCGGCCGCCCAGCCTGTTCGAGAGCGATGGGGCGTTCGTTGACGAGGCGCTGCATCAGGCCTTCGACGATGCCGACACCACCATGGACGTGCGCCGCGACCCGGGCGACGACACGTTCCTGTCGCTGGTGCCGCTCAAGGACCTGATCGGCCGCATGAAGGCCCTGCCCCGCACCTACCTGGTCGAGCAGCGGGTGGCCGAGCGGCTGAAGCTCACCGGCAACGAGACCCTGGCCAACGCCCAGCTGGACAAGGCCCGGGAGACCACCGATTCGGGCTGGCCCGACGTGGGCTTCCTCGCACCGCTGCACCCCTTTGGCGACTGGTTGGTCGACAAGGTGTTGGCCACCGTGGGCCGCAACGAGGCGCCGATCATCGTCGCCGACGTGGATGCCCCGGTGTTCTGCGTGCAAGGCATGTACTCCAACGGCCGCGGGCATCCCCAACTGGTCGAGTGGATGGCCGTCACCGAGCATCTCGGCACGCCGGTGATCGCCGACCTGTTCGAGGTGCTCCAGCGGGCCAACGTCGACGCCGACATGGCCAACCCCGGCACACCCATCGACGTCGAGGTGCTCCAAGACCAGCTGGGTGACGTCATCGAGCAGGTGCGCGGCGAGCTCGAGGTGCGACGTGACGCGTACGAGGCGCAGCTGACCGAGCGGCTGGCCGAGCCCCAGGTGCGGTTGGATGCGTGGCAGATGCAGTCCGAAGCGCTGGCGATGGACCTGGTGGAGCACCGGCGCCGGGATCGCCAGAAGGTGATCGCTGCGGTGCGCTCGGACACTGCCCAGCTGATCGAGTCGATGCGCACCCAGGGCGACCCGCTCATCCGGGTGCTGGCCGTCCTGGTGGGCCCGAACCACCGGTAGCCCAAGTCGGGCACCATTTGAAATGGCCGGACGAACGACGGCTGCCCGGTCAGCTCAGGTGAGGAAAGCCTGAAGGGCGACCGTCACTGTGGGGATACCGATGATCATGGCGACCATCCATCGCGTTTGGGTGGCGATGCGGTCCTGGATGCGACTCTCCATTTGGGACAACTGGGCGGCCAGGAAGTCTCGGGTGACCGGTTCGTCGATGTCTCGGGCTGGGAAGTTGGTCAGCATCTTCGACTGCGTCCTCGTCGGTGATGTCGGTCAGGCCGCTGTAGATCGCTGTGCGGCTGGCGTCAGCCTGAAGCCCTCCGGGCGGCCAACATCGGCATGCCGATTCCCACCAGAACCAGCGCGGTGCCGATCAGGCCGCCGACGAGTGCCACCGACGACATCGCCCCGGAGGCGTCGACCACCTGCATCCGTCCGGCCGTCGAGCGGGGCGACAGCCGGTCCTCGCATCTCACCGTGGTCGGGGCGCCGGCCGGCGCCTCAAACTCGATCACCCGTGAGACGCCGAAACGGTCGTTAGGCGCCACCGAACCCTCTCCGCCCAGGATGCGTTGGGTCGTTCCGTCGCTCAGGTTGATGTCGCAGCCGATGCGGTCGACCTTGGGGTGGTTCGGCCCGGAGGCCAGCACCCGGTAGGTGGTGTCGGCAGCATGGAACGTGATTGGCGAGCCGGTTTCGGCCTCGCCGACGTTCCTCCAGGGAGCGATGGCGTCCTGGGCCCACGACACAACCAGCGCGCCCACGAACACCACGACGCCGAGCGACACGAGGGAGGCGGCCAGCCGGGCGCCGGGTTTCACCGACGCGAGCCTATGGGAGAGCCGTTCGAGCGTGACGTTCGCCCGTCGGGCTGCTCGCCAACGGGGCTACTTGATGAACGCCTGAAGGGCGACCGTCAGTGCGGGGACGGCGATGATCATGCCGACCGTCCATCGTGTGAGCGACGTCAACCGCGCATCCATCGACGTGATGATGCGGGCCTCCATCTGGGACATTTCCGTGCGCATCTGGGACACACCGAGGTGTCCCGCAACGGTACCCGCCTCGACGAGTCGCTCACCGGGCTCCTTCGAGCTGGTCAACATGGGCTACCACGCCGAGTCGGCCGAGCAGCAGCTGCTTGCCGGCGTGTTTCGGCCTAGCCGGGGTACCAAACGTTGTAGCCGCAGTAGCTCGTTCGATACCAGAGCCGGCCGGACCCGCTCACGCCGACCTGCAGGTACCGATCGTCAGCCACCTGATTGACGGTGCCGCCGATGTCCGCAAAATCGTCCTTCACGCCCTTTTCCAGGAAACTCCAGTTACGCGAAATTCCGATTGGCTGGTCATCATCCAGCTTGCGCCAGTCCCCGCCAACCCGGTACCACCGTCGTGCCTCCTTCTCGAAACACCACATCTGGTTGCTTGAAGCCAACCCGCAAAACTCTTGGTTGGGGGCGGCAACGGCCTGGCGGATTTGACCCCCGCCTGTTTGCCAGGAACCATGATCACCAACATATGGGTCATACCACCAGAGTGATTTATTGGCGCTGACCCCCACTACGTAATCATTACCGACGGAAACCTGCGTGAGCTTTCCGCCAAGACTCTTCCAGCCGTGAGCCGGAGAGTGTTCATACCCGTCCCACGCTTTTCCGCAAACTCTGGCCGTATACACGTTATGTCCGGGGCTTAAACCAGCAATGTCTGCGCACGGGGTGCCGAAGTCTTGTCCCGTGGAGACTGATACCACGTTGCCACCCAGGTTGTTCCAGCTCTGCCAGCTGCACCCCACCCCATCGCATGCACCCTTGCGGTACCAGGTCTGGCCGTTGGTCAAGCGTGCGACGAGCAGGACCGTGTCGTACCTCAGGGTAGTGATCTGAACTGCGGTGGCATTTCGACCAACCGTGGCCCAGCCCCGTGGATTGCATGTCTCCTCGAACGTATCCGTCTTACATGTCATCGGCTGAACTTGAATGGAGCCGTCTTGAGACAGCGCCGCTGTCATGTACAGGTCGCCGTCAACGTGAGCTACGTCCACGTCTTTCAGGTAGCCGGGCGCAGCGCCAGCGACGCCCGGCACAGTCGCGACGCTGCCCAAGACCATGGATAACGCCAGCAACGCGTGCAGGGTCCGTCGAATCGACGTTCTGCGAAGGTCAGCGCCGCTCCTTGATGGAGGCGTCGAGTCACTTGTCATCGGCTTGCTCCCGATTGGATGTTAAGGACCGCCTACTGGGCAACCTCTCGATGTAAAAACATACTTCAGTAGTTGCTGGCCAGTCCAGCCATTCTGACTACAGGTGTTGCCGCTGACGGCGCAGCGGCAACATCAGCCATGGCGACCATCCATCGCGTCTGTGACGTCAACCGTTGGTCCAGCGTGGCGTTGATGCGAGTTTCCATCTGAGCCATTCGAACGTCGCTCTCAGCAATCCGCGCACTGAGGAAGTCGCGGGTGACGGGCTCGTCGATCTCTCAGGCTGGAAAATTGGCCGACATCTTCGAGCGCTTCCTCTTCGATGATGTCGGTGAGGGCATTGTCAATCACCGTGCGGCCCGCGACCTACCACTCGTGCTTGGCCCAGCGGTCGGCCTCGGCGTTGGTGCTCGCAATCGTTGCGTGCTCGCCGTCGATGATGGCCGCCTGGCCGGTGGGCTCGTACAGGTAGCCGTCGATGTCGGCGAGGAAGTCACCGGCGAGGAAGAGTGGGGTGTTGACGGTTGGCTTGGGTGCTGTCTTTCTCATGAGGCTCTGGCCGATTGCGACGCAAGCTGGCCGGAACTCAGGTGAAGTAGGCCTGAAGCGCAACTGTCACCGTCGGGGCAGCGACGATCATGGCGACCATCCATCGCGTCTGTGATGTCAACCGTTTGTCCAGCGTGGCGTTGATGCGAGTTTCCATTTGAGCCATTCGAACGTCGATCTCAGCAATCCGCGCGTCGAGGAAGTCTCGGGTGACAGGCTCGTCGACTTCTCGGGCTGGAAAGTTGGTCAGCATCTCTTCGAGGGCTTCCTCTTCGATGATGTCGGTGAGGGCATTGTAGATAGCCGTGCGGCTCTTGTTGGTTAGGGCAATGATGTGCTCCCGCGGTCGGTTCGTCAACGCCTCGCCTGGGGTGGTGTCCAACGTACGGATCGAGGGAGACCTTGGAAATGGGTCGCGGTCCCCGGGTCGCGCTCCCCGCAGGCGGCGCCGCGGCGCCGTGCGGGCGAACCCTGCGGGGGAGTGGGCGAGGGTGACGTTTCCGTCGATCACCAACCGGGGTGAGTTCTTCTCCAACCACTATCTGGACGCGGTCATCGGCGGCGACCTCGGTGATCTCCGCAAGGCGTGGGACGAGGCGGAGGGCAAGGGCGAGCCGTCGGCGCGGTCCACGCTGAAGGGCGCAGCCAGCCGGTTCTTCAAAACCAGGGCGACGGCCAGCGAGGCCACCGGTGACCGGGCACCGGCTGCGATCGAGCACCTCAACGATGTGGTGCTCCAAGCACTGGGCTTCCAACCCAACCGCCAAAACCTCGATCTTGTGCGCAACACCACCGACCGCCTGACGATCCGGACCGCAGCGACGGCCGAGACCGGCACGGGACGGTGGCTCGTCGCAATCGATGCTGGCTTGGCCGAGGCTCGCTGTCGACCAGAGCTTCCAAGGCAAGAGGCTCGGCAAGCGGCTGTTTCAGGACGCCCTCTGGAGATCGGTACGTGTCGCCAAAGATGTTGGCTTACGGGCATTGCTCGTTCACGCCCGAGATGAAGAAGCGGTGGCGTTTTACACAGCGCTGACTCCGTCCTTCCGACCGTCACCGAGCGACGCCCTCCACCTCTACCTGCCAATTCGAGCGCTCCTCGAGATCCAGGGGTCCTCATGAGTGACGGTTTCTGAACCCACTCGTCCGCATGGTCTATGCCACGGTGGCAGCGCCGTCCCGCACGTGAAGCTACGCCCAGACCCGGTCACCCTCGCGTTTGATGACGCGGGCCGAGCGTCAGCTCATTGCGGGATCCGGGGTATGGGTGGTTGGCCTGGGCGCTGACTTTCTCATGAGGATCTGGCCGGTGGCTGAGCAGGCTGGGCCGGGTCTCAGGTGAAGTAGGCCTGCAGAGCGACCGTCACGGTTGGGGCGGCGACGATCATGGCGACCATCCATCGCGTTTGGGTGGCAAGGCGATCCTGGAGGCGACTCTCCATCTGGGTCATCTCACCCCGGAGATCGGACATCTGAGCAGCCAAGAAGTCTCGGGTGACGGGTTCGTCGATTTCTCGGGCTGGGAAGTTGGTCAGCATCTCTTCGAGCGCTTCCTCTTCGATGATGTCGCTGAGGGCAGTGTAGATAGCCGTGCGGCTCTTGTTGGTTAACGCCATGATGTGCTCCCGCGGTCGGTTCGTCAACGCCTCTCCTGGCATCATGTTCAACTTACGGATCGGTGGAGATCTTGGAAGTGGGTCGCGGTCTCCGGGGCGCGGTCCCCGGGTCGTGCTGCCCCAGGCGGCGCCGCGGCGCCGTCAGCACTGCGCCATAGGGCCTCGCTGAACCGCACGCGACAGAATGGGTTGATGCCCGTTCCCGCCCCGGACATGTCGAAGGTTGCTGCCGCGTGCGGCGCCGCGGCGCCGTGCGGGCGAACCCGCCGGGGGAGTGGGCGGGGGTGACGTTTCCGTCGATCACCAACCGTGGTGAGTTCTTCTCCAACCACTATCTGGACGCGGTCATCGGCGGCGACCTCGGTGATCTCCGCAAGGCGTGGGACGAGGCGGAGGGCGAGGGTGAGCCGTCGGCGCGGTCCACGCTGAAGGGCGCAGCCAGCCGGTTCTTCAAGACCCGAGCGACGGCCAGCGAGGCGACCGGCGACCGGGCAACGGCGGCGATCGAGCACCTCAACGATGTGGTGCTCCATGCTCTGGGCTTCGACCCCAACCGCAACGACCTCGAGCTCACGCGCAACACCACCGACAAGCTCACGATCCCGACAGCGGCAACCGCAGAGACGGGCACCGGCCTGTGGCTCGTCGCACTCGACGCAGGTCTGGCCGACTCGGCCGACGACTTGTTCGACGACGGCCCACCCAGCAGCGACCCGGCGGCACACGACCGACCAGCAGCAGGGCGCCTCCTCCATGAAGGCCAACGTCACGGCGACAAGAAGCACATCACCACAGCGGCGGATGCGGTCAGCGAGCTGTTCGCCGTCGACGAACCGCCCCGGTTCGTGCTGGTGCTGGGCGGGCGAATCGTGTTGTTGGCCGAGCGGGCCAAGTGGGCCGAGGGCCGTTACCTGGCGGTCGACCTCGACGCCGCCCTGGAACGCAACGACGCCAAAGCCAAGGGTGAGCTCGAGACGATCGCCGCCCTGTTCTCGGCCGACGCGCTCCTCCCGGGCGGAACCGACGGCGACGGCGCCCAGAGCGCGCTCGACGAGCTGGTCGACAAGTCCCACAAACACGCCGTCGGGGTGTCGAAGGCGCTGCGTGAGGGCATCCGCGACAGCATCGAGATCCTCGCCAACGAGGTCATCGAACAGCGACGAGCCAAGAAGCAAGGCGTCTTCAAAACAGAAACGGGCATCGACGCCAACGAGCTGACCAGCCAGTGCCTGCGCTACCTCTACCGGCTGTTGGTGTTGCTCTACGCCGAGTCCCGCCCCGAGCTGGGCATCGTGCCCGCCAACGACGAGGCCTACACCGAGGGTTACAGCCTCGACCGGCTGCGCGAGCTGTGCCAGGTGGACCTCGACACCGAGGCGTCCCGCAACGGCACCCACCTCAACGAGTCGCTCACCGGGCTCTTCGAGCTGGTCAACAAGGGCTACCACGCCGAGTCGGCCGAGCAGCAGATGTTCGTCGATGACGCCAACGTCGCCGACCGGTCCGAGGAGTTCTACCTCCAGTTCCCCGGGTTGGATGCCCTGCTCTTCGACACCCGCTCCACCCGCTACCTCGACGAGGTGAAGCTGCGCAACGAGGCGCTCCAGCAGGTGCTGGCCAAGCTGATGTTGGCCACCGGCAAAAAAAAGAGCGACTCAGCCGGCTACATCTCCTACGCGCAGCTGGGCATCAACCAGCTGGGTGCGGTGTATGAGGGGCTGATGGCCTACACCGGGTTCTTCGCCACCGGCGACCTGTTCGAGGTGGCCAAGGGTGGTGACCCGTCCGGTGGCACGTGGATGCTGCCCGTCGAAGATGCCGACGAGTACCCCGACGACGTGTTCGTCATGGCCGAGAACCTCACCACCGGCCGCAACGAGCGGGTGCGCCACAACAAGGGCAGCTTCGTGTTTCGGCTGTCCGGACGCGACCGGCAGCGCTCCGCCAGCTACTACACGCCCGAGGTGCTCACCCGCTGCGTGGTGCACCACGCCCTGGCCGAGCTGTTGGGCCTGGACGACTACGCCCCCGAGGGCGGCAGCGCCAACATCAAAGAGGCCACCGAGCTACTCGACCTCACCATCTGCGAGCCGGCGCTGGGTTCCGGAGCGTTCCTCAACGAGGCGATCAACCAGCTGTCCGCCGAGTACCTGAAGCGCCGCCAGGCCGAGCTGGGCGAAACGCTCGACCCCGACCGGTATCTGCGCGAACTCCAGAAGGTGAAGGCCCACTTCGCGCTGCACCAGAGCTACGGGGTGGATCTCAACGCCACCGCCGTCGAGCTGGCCGAGGTCAGCCTGTGGCTCAACGCCATGCACCCCGGCCTGAAGGCGCCGTGGCTGGGCCTTCAGCTGCGGCGGGGCAACAGCCTGATCGGCGCCAGGCGTGCCACCTGGAAGGTGGGCCAGCTGAAGCACCGCCCGTGGGCCGAAACCCGCAAGGGCCACGTGCAGCCACCCACCGATCGCCCCCTCACCGACCGGCTGGCAACCGAGGGCGACACCGCCGAGGTGCACCACTTCCTCCTGCCCGGCCACGGCTGGGGTGCGGTCGCCGACCGCAAGGAGGCCAAAGAGCTGCGCCCCGACGAGGCCAAGGCCCTCAAGGCCTGGCGCAACACCATCCTCAAGGCGCCCAACCAAACCCACCACAAGCGCCTGGCATCGCTGGCCGGGGGAGTGGAGACCCTGTGGGAGCAGGCCGCCGAACGACTCCGCCTCATCCAGGAGGGCCTCCGTCGCCCCATCGACGTCTACGGCGCCACCATCGCCGACCGGCCAGCACGAATCACCAGAGCCCAAGCCGTGCATGCCCTCGAAGATCCCGACTCGGCACTGGGTCGATTGCGCACCCTCATGGATGCCTGGATCGGCCTGTGGTTCTGGCCCCTCGACAACGACGCCAAGCCGCCTACCTGGGACCAATGGTTACGCGTCGCCGAAGACCTCGTCAGGCCCGACGAACGCCACGGCCAGACCGGCCAGCTCGACATCTTCGACGATTTGCCGCAACTTCTCGCCGCCGAAGCCGACCGGCTGGAAGGTCAGGTCCCCGTCGCCGAGTTGAGGGAGCGCAACCCTTGGCTCGCCTTCGCCTGCGACGCCGCCAGAAGGGAAGGCGCCTGGCACTGGGACCTCGAGTTTGCTCCTGCCTTCGCCAAGGGTGGTTTCGATCTCCAGGTCGGCAACCCGCCCTGGGTCCGACCGCGTTGGTTGGACGATGTCGTTCTTGCCGAGCACGATCCTTGGTGGGGGGTCACCGAGAAGGCGCCCACCAAAGCACTCAAGGAGCGTCGTGCCGAGACCCTTGCTTGTCCAAATGCTCAGGCTTCGTACCTGGACGAAGTGGCTTTCGCTACTGGTGGGCTGGGACTGATCAGTTCTCCGGTGGAACGTCCCGTCCTCGCTGGCATTCAAACAAACCTCTATATGGTCTTTATGGATGCGACATGGCGTCATCAGGCGCCCGGGGGAATAGTTGGATTGCTACACCAGGAAGCCCATTTCGTCGACCCTAAAGGTGGCAAGGTGAGACGGGGGGCCTATCGTCGACTGCGTCTTCATGTTCACTTCGTAAACGAGTTGTCGCTCTTCGAGGATGTAAAACACAACAAGACGTTCGGTCTGAATGTATATGGAACCGAACGGGAGCCCAGCTTCCGTCAGCTCTCCTGGGTGTTCCACCCAGCGACTATAGGCGCCTCGTTGTCGCACTTTGGCGGTGGGCAACCTCCAGGAATCCAGTATCCGGGGGGCGGGTGGGACATCAGACCGCATCATTCCCGGGTAGTCGAAGTAGATGGACCAGTCCTCGCTCAATGGGCACTGCTTTTCGACGAGCCGGGAACTCCTGCAGCCGAAGCCCGGCTCCTCAGACCCGTCACACAGGCCGACTTGGGTGCGCTCTCGGTTCTGGCCCGTGAAGCGCCTCGCCTCTCTGATCACTCCTATCATTGGACCGCCGGGTGGCATGAAAAGGGTGCTAGGAATGACGAGTTAATTCGTTGGGATACAGAAGTCCCTGGTACGTGGGACGACGTCATCTTGCAGGGTCCTCATTTCTCAGTGGCGACCCCCTTCAATAAACAACCTAATGAGAAGTGTCAGCACAATCTGGATTACAGTGAATGGGAGCTAGAGGCCCTCCCGCAAAGCGTGATTCCACGAACCAACTATCAGCGTGCGGCAGAACCCAGACTCTTTGAGGCAAACCTGGCCCATTGGGATGGAAGACCGTCGACGGACCGCTGGCGGCACGTACACCGTGAGTTCTGCGACCCGAGCATGGAACGAACAGTTCAAGGCGCCATCATTCCCCCCGGGCCGTCCCACATCCATGCGTGCCTCACCTATGGGTTCGACCAATTGTCAGATCTGGGTCGCTGGGCCGGATTGATGGCGTCTCTGCCCTTCGACTACCTCTTCAAGGCATCAGGTGCAGGGCACGTTGCGGAGCACCAGCTATCCCGCATCCCATTCCCCAAGGCCAACGACTTTGACGCTCCCTTGCTGCTCCGCGTGCTCCGCCTCAACTGTCTAACGGCCGACTACGCCCCGCTCTGGGAGGAGCTCTACGACCCGGCATGGCAGGACGATCGCTGGACCGACCCAGACCTCACCCGTTCAGCGCTCGGCGACGTCGGACCGAAATGGACGATGGACACCCCGCTCCGCCGAGACCAAGACCGCTGGCAGGCCCTCGTCGAGATCGACGCCCTGGCGGCGCTGATGCTCGGCCTGACCGCTGAGCAGCTGTGCGCCATGTACCGGACTCAGTTCGCCGTGCTCCGAAAGTACGAGTACAAGACGGTCTTCGACGCCGAGGGCCGGAAGATCTGCGCCTACCACCAGAGTGCTGGCTATCGACAGAGCCAGCTCCAAGACCAAGCCAAGGCTGGCGACCTCCCGAAGGAGTGGAAGAACATCTGGAACCTCTACGAGAAGTACGAGGCCGACCCCACCTCAGCCGACTGGGCAGGCCACTTCACCCCACCTTTCACCAAAGCCAACCGCGAGGCGGCAATGGGCCGAGCGCGCAACCAATGACCGAGTATGCGTCCGTGAGCACCCTTTATGGTCGGGCCGCCCTGCTTCGAGAGATTGTTGGGTCGGAATCTCCCATCACGGTGTTGGTGGGTGACTCAGGGATCGGCAAGACAGAGCTCCTTGTCCATGCCCAATTGGCTACTGCGTCAGGCCTGGCGCCACCACCCATTGAGGTGTCCTCCAGGGACGGGTCGCTCGTTGAGGCAATGGCGGATTCGTTGGCGAGTGCGCTCGCTGAGGTGGTCGTCGATGGAGACCATGGCGTCCAGCTCCGACGGGTCCAGGAGTTCGTTGTTGAGCTTGGAAAGCAAGCTGGCGGATTCGTTGCCCAAGTTGTCACGGAAGCCTTCCTGCACCAGTTGAAGAAACACCTGGGCGACCGCGTGGTCGACCTTGGTGCTGAGCTGACCAAAGCTCTCAAGAACAGCAAGTACGAAACCATTGGGTCACGAATCGGTGATATTCGGAATGTGGGCGTACTCTCCGAATTAGTGGTAATCGCGATCGATGTGCGCGAGTTATCAGGCTGCTCACAACTGTCGCTGGCCCTGGACCGAATCGAAGTTCTACCTGAGGGTGATGTTCGCCTGCTGGCTGACCTGGCACGAATTCTTCCCGCCAGTGTTGTTCTGAAAGTCGGGTTACGTGATACGACTGCCGCAGGGTCTGACACGCTTCGGCTGCTTTCTGATCTGGCCGACGATGAGGTTGCGAAGGTCTTAGTAGGGCCGCTGAGCGAATCTGCGGTGAGGGAGTACCTCATCGATGCCAACCTTGACCCGGCGATAGCACCAGAAGTCTTACTTCACACCGGAGGGTATCCGCTCCATGTGGGCGACCTAGTTCGCCATATGGCGACGGGTGGAAACCTCACCGAGGCAACCACGAATGCCAAATTTGGGCGAATGATCCAATCTAGATGGGATGCGCTCACGCCGATAACCCGCCAGGTGGCGCGCCAGCTTTGCCTAACAGATCGCCCCCTACCCCTCAAGAGCACTCTGACGACGCTCGGAGTTCAGGATTCGGCCTGGTGGGACATGGTCGAGACGCTGAGAACGGAACGCATCTTCAGTCAGACGGTGGGCGGGATGCCATGGTTTCACGAGCAGCGACGGAGATGGTTGGTCGACAAGTTCACGGAGGAGGAGAAGGTCGCTACAGCGCTCAGGATGCTCCCCGCTGTCTGCGACGTTGCGCGTGGCCCAGAGGGCTGGGGCTACTGCACGACCCTAGCGAAGCTGATGCAGATCGCCGGTGGCTCAAAATTGGACGTGAAGCTGGGGCGTGTCGATTCGCTTAGTGATGCGGAACTAGCCATCGCCGGCGCGGCATTGGAACTTGGTGCCAACAATGCTCGCCATGCCGACCCGGAGATGCTTCTAACGCACGCCCGTCGGGCATTTAGCGTAGGAGGGGACCTGGTGGCCGCTCTCGACTCGATGGATGAGAGGGGCCTGCTGCACGTTCGTCGGATCTCCGAATTTCACGCCACCGGTGTTCTGGCGGAGTTCGACATCCTAGAGGAGGTAGCGGTCGGTGGGCTTTGCCAAGAGCGGCTGGGAAGACTGCCCGTCCGAGACCTCGCACAGGTTCTATGGGAGACCAGCCTGGGGAAGGATGCTCCTCCCGTCCATCTGGCTGTATGCGGCGTCGGGTGGGTCCACCCGGGTGATGAGATCAAACGGGTTCACACAGCGAAGATGCGTTCAAGCCGGACGATCGGCCGGTTCTACGGATGCCTTGTAGTTGGCGATTTACAGGGTGTGCCGGTCTATGCGGTTGCCTCAACCGCCGCAGATCAAGTGGCGAGGCTGTGGGAAGCTTGGTCCGGAGCGACCGGCGAGATCGGAGGTCGAACGTTCAGGGTGCGGTCGTTGCTACCAGTGCCAGGGGAACGGATGCGTGGACGGCGGTGGTCCGTCGCTGCAGACGATCTCCTAGATGGACGCGCCCCGGGCGCAAAACCGGTTGGCGCTGGCATGTCTTTGGAAGATGAATTGGAGATGACGGTCGCCGCTCGACATGTCGTTCGCTCGAACGGTCGACTGGATGAGCGGTTGGTAGCGGACATGGACGAGGACATGCACATCTACTACCAAGAAATCGACGACGAAACGACGATCGTCCAAGTTCTCGGCCAGGCTCCGGGCGTAACCCACGTCAGTTCTCTTGACCCTTGGTGGATTGGTGACACATTGGTGAGACTCCGATTTGCACAGCAACTCTCGCTACCAGCGGAACTTCGAATCGGAACCATCTCCACCGGACATAGGCGAATGGACAAGCATCCCCTGCAAACGGTCGCAGATCGATTCGAAGAATCAGTACTGGCCTTCAATCAGCATCACGACAGACATCAGGTGGATGCTAGGGAGGAACGTCTGGAGGAGTGGCTCCTTCCGCTGATGGAGTCGCGCTATCGGGACGTAGTCGCACTTTACGAAGGCGCCGAGCTGACTGGTCTGAGCACACCGACACACTGGGAAGTATTTCTCCTAGCGGTCAAGTCAAGCCGCAATCCGCTCCCAGGCATCTACGCCACCATGGCGAAGAGGCGCTCCTCGCGTTCGATCGTTCACTACAAACTTGAGCAGAGACCTTCGGCCGACACCCACCGGGTGGCTTTGAACCGAGCATTCCCAGACTCAGTCGGCGTGCCGATATTCTCGAGCGAGTTAGCGTCGGTTCTCGCTGAACTCTCCGGATACTCCAGAGATGATCTCCAGCTGTGACTTGGTGGGCCTACTTGAGCCTTTCGTGCAGCCCCGAGGTGCCGGACTCTCGAGTCTGTCTTCGAGTCGCTCCCCCGAGAACTGATCTCACGCCCGACGCCCGACGGGGATGTCCGCAACTCGAATGGGCTCGCCGAGACCCAACTCCGTTCGCACACTCAGCGGCGTCGGTCGTCAAGTGCGCAGTCGAGCCCCATAGGGCGGGTACACCGCCAGCTGGCGACACGAAGTACCATGACTGGCCCAGGGTGTAGGAGGTGCTCTTGTCAGACCTGCCAATCGATTTGTCAATCCGCGAAGCCGTCGAGCATGACCGGGGCTTCGTTGAGCGGTTGATGGTCGACGCGTTGCAGCCGTTCTATGGCGGCGATCACAAACGCCATGCTCGCCGGATTTTTGATACGCACATCTCGGGTGGTCAGGACAGGCTGGGCTTCTTCTCGTTTGAACAGAAGATGTTCATCGCGGTAGTCGGCTCTGAGCCGATTGGGATGGTACACCTGGTTGGGAAGCGACAAAACACCTACAAGATTAGTCCGCTCATAGTTGAAAAAGGGCACCGCCACGCAATGGGAGTGGGGCGTGCGCTACTGGCGCATGCGATTGAATACGCGACAACTCGGTCAGCGCGACAGCTGTACTGCACTGTCGCCGAAGAGAATCACGATGCCTATAAGTTCTTTCTGAGGAATGGGTTCATCAAGGCTGGGAACTCGCCGAGTCATTATAAGGAGGGAGTCACGGAGTCGATGCTGTACCTCCCCCTTCTCGACCTTATTGAAGACTATGATGGCCCACACGTATCGGTGGTCCCTTTGGCAATTGAACACGAGGCGGAGGTGGCAGAGCTGCTTTTGGCGACCCTTCCCCAATCGTTCCACGGCATAGACCCGACTTGGGTCGAATCACTATTCGAAGGATATCGTCGTCGGGCATCGGCGGACGTCAATGCGAAGTACAAGCTCATATGGGTAGCTACCTTGCCCTCGGGAAAGGTTCTAGGAGTTGTTGGTGCGACACCCAAGAAGGGCTCGCCCATAAAGTTGATGCCGCTGGTCGCTACAGATCAAATCGCGTTCGAGGCGATTCTGAGGGACATTCCTTTCATGCTCACAGAGTATGGTCACAAACTGTACCTGCACATGGTGCCATCGGTTGATGAGACGATAGCTCTGCAAAGACTAGGCTGGGTTCTCGATGCAGCGATGCCAGCTGCATACAACTCCTCAGTAGCCACCGAACAATGGAGTTTTGAATTGCGGGATGTAAAGGTCAGGACGCTCCGAGTGAAGAATCGGTTCTTCCAGCTAATCATGGCAGGAAAGAAGGACCTCGAGGTTCGAGTCGGATACGACAACATTAGAAAGATTCGGCGCGGAGACACGCTACGGCTCAATACTCGGGATGAGACCGGAGACGTACGTGTCACGGATGTTCGCAACTATTCGACGTTTGATGCGTTGTTCGCTCAGGAGGATGCTGGCCGAATTGCGCCCGACGACCCTGACGGTATCAAGGATCTTTTGAAGGAGATCTATCCGCCAAACAAAGAGTCGCTCGGCGTGGTGGTGCTCCAGTTGCTGCCGATGACGGATTTGAGTAAAGGATCGGACCGTTGACCGCCGATACCTGGACGGTACTCGGTACGGTTCTTACGGCCGTTGCCTTGGCGATCTCACTGGTTCAGACTATTCGATACAGGATCGCGTCGGCGTTGCTGCGACAAATCCATCAGCGAGATCAGATCGCGAACTGGGCTCTTTATGACATGATTGTCCAAACCTACGATTGCTTGCATAAGGCACGCGCCGCTGCGGGTGAAGACCCGCCCAACGAGAACGTCCTCATCGCAGAAACCAATCAAGCGTCCGCTGTTGTCAATTCCATGTGGCTCCGGACGGTTGAAAGAGCGGCGATCCTTGAGCCTGAGTTCAATGAAAATACGATTGCTCGGTGGGAACAGACTGGCCGACTTGACTCGGCGTGGCGCTTAGCAAGGGCGCGCAAGCTGCTTCCGTCGCCCCCGGCGAAGGGTGAGTCGGTCGAAACCGCGCCCGGGGTGTGAGGCGTGAACGGGGATTGGGAAGTTGTCTGGGATGCGTCTCGTGCCACGGTCGGGCGGGGGAGTTGCAGTCCGGGTCGGGATCGCGAGTCTCGGAAGGATGGCTGGGTCTTTTCTGGCTTTCTTGGCGGTTTCCGAAGAATCTGAGAGGAATTCAGCGGAATATCTCGGTCCTGGCGGCCCTCATTCCGCTTGTTCGACACGCTGGGGTTTTGAGCGTGCAACGGTCACCAAACGTGGCTTGATTTCGGCTTGTGCGCCTCTGGGCCTGGTGGGTGCTCTTGCCGCCACGTAGGAACGTGCCGGTGTCTCCTAGCCCTCAAGGATCTTGGTCCTCACCGTGGGGTGGCACAATGAAAGGGATGCCTTTCACCGCTGGGTTGGAGACCGATCAGGAATTGTCGACGAATCTTGACCGTGAGTGATCGATGATTCCGTCGCTGGTCGTCACCGAGATTCGTCAGGCGCTGGTGGAGTACCTGGCGACGACGTTTGCGTTGAGCGACGACGGGACGCGGGACGCGTTGTCGGAGTTCTTAACCAAGACCAGTGAGGGGATCTTTCGGGGGCCCTACCTGCGAGTGCGATCGCCGTTTCAGCAAGTGGGTCCAGTTTGGCAGCCGCCGCTGGAGTGGCTGCCAGACGACTTCATTCCTTACGCACACCAAGCATCTGCGTTCGCCCGGCTGACGAGCGGTGCCGAGCACCAGCCGGAGCCGACTCTGGTCACCACCGGCACAGGGTCGGGCAAGACCGAGTGCTTCTTGTACCCCATGCTGGACCACTGCGCCCGGATGCGTGACGAGGGCCAGAAGGGCATTAAGGCGCTGATCCTTTACCCGATGAACGCGTTGGCGTCAGACCAGGCCGGGCGCATTGCCGAGACGATTGCGAGCGAGACACGTCTGGCTGGACTGACGGCGGGGCTCTACGTCGGTGAGGCTGGACGACACTCGTCGATGGGGGCGGACCACCTGATCGACAAGCGGGAAGCCATCCGGGCTGATCCGCCCGACATCTTGTTGACCAACTACAAGATGCTGGACTTTCTGCTGCTGCGCAGCGACGACCGGCCGCTGTGGGCGGCGAACGCCGCTGAGACGTTGCGGTACGTCGTGCTGGACGAGTTCCACACCTACGACGGTGCGCAGGGTACCGACGTGGCGATGCTGCTTCGCCGTTTGGGCGCCACGTTGGGGATGGCCGAACCTGGCCGCCCGCTGGGGAGTGCGACGCCAGTAGCAACGTCGGCGACGTTGGGCACTGGTGACACGGCCAGCGCTGAACTGGCCGACTTTGCGGGCAAGGTGTTTGGCGTTGAGTTTCCGCCGGAGTCGGTGATTGGCGAGACCCGCCAGACCGTGGACGAGGCGTGCAAGCCGGTGGACTTCACGCTGCCGATCCCGGATGCCGCCGAGGTTGCGTTGCTGAGCGACCTGGACGACGTTGCCGTTGCGTTCTGCGTCGACCCGGACAGTGATGAGGTGTCGCCGCTGTTCGGCCCCGGTTCGGATGAGGACGATGAAGACGACGCCCGTGTGTTGCTGGGCGACAAGCTGCTGGCGCACCCGCTGACCCGTGCGGTGCTGGTGGCGGTTGGCGATCGGCCGCGGTCGTGGCCGTCGGCGGTGAAGGAGATCTTGGAGCGCGCTCCCCAGTGGGGGCGGACCTACCAGGTGGATCCCGAGTCGGTGGAGCGAGCCCTCGCCCAGTACTTGTGGCTGTTGTCCGAGGCACGGCGCCGTGGCGCCGCCGGACCAGTGCCCTTGTTTGGGGTGGAAATCCAGCTGTGGATCCGCGAGGTGTCGCGACTGCTGCGAACCGTGGACCTGGAGCCCTCGTTCCGGTGGCGAGACTCGGCTGAGGTGGTGACCGAGGACGGCCCGGTCCACGGCGATTCGCTGGAACTGCCGTCGACGTACTGCCGCCGATGCGGCATGTCGGGGTGGATGGCGATTGCGTCGGAAACCAGCGATGCGTTGGGGGTGAACCCCAACCACATTTACCGCAGCTCGGTTCAGCGCTCCCCGCTGGTGCGCACGATGCTGCTGGGCAACGCCGCCGACGAGTCGGTGCGATGGTTCTCGCCAACCGACCGGACGCTGGCTGACGCTTCGTCGGAGGGTTCACTGCCGGTGCTAGTGACTGAGGGCGAGGATGCAGCCCGACAAAGCCGGTGTCCCGGGTGTGGCGAACGTGACGGCATCCGGTTCTTGGGCCTGGCGGTGGCCAGCCTGGCGTCGGTATCGATTAATGCGCTGTTCGGCTCGAACCACTTGGAGGGTCACGAGCAGAAGCTGCTGGCGTTTACCGACAGCGTGCAGGACGCCTCGCATCGGGCATCGTTCTTTGGAGGGCGCACCCACCGCTTCAACCTGCGGGCGCTGATGAGCCAGGCGTTGGCCGACGCTGGCGAGCTGTCGGTGGCCGACCTGGGCACTGCGCTGATCGAGAGCGCCACCAACCCTCGCGAACTGTTCTCGCTGGTGCCGCCCGACCTGTTGCGCCATCCGGTGGTTCGAACCGTGTGGACCGACACGCCGTCGCCCCGGGCGCGCGACCTGCTGGCCGCCCGGTTGGGGTTTGAGGCCGACCTGGAGTTTGGGCTGCGGGCACGGGTGGGCCGCACCTTGGAGCTGTCCCGGGCGGCGTCGGCCAGGGTGGCGGTGGACGACCTGGACCACTGGGCCGGGGTGGTGGGGGAGGAGCTGCAGCGCGTGGTCGGCTCGTCGACCGACCCGTTGGCGGTAGTGACCTACGTGCGGGGGCTGGTGGAGCGCCTGCGGCTGCGCGGCGGGTTGATGAACCCGCTGCTGGAGCCGTTCGTGGACGACGGTGGCTCGCAGTGGTTCATCTGGGGAGGGCGCCCCGATGGGCTGCCGCCGTTTACCCCCGACCGGGGACGTCCGGCATTCTTCACGACGAAACCCAAGGGCGACCTTGACTCGCTGCAAGCGCTGTCGACCAACCCGACCTGGGTGGTCGACTGGGCGATGCGTTCGCTTGGGGTCACGGCGCAGGTGGGACGCGACCTCAACATGTTCACCATGGCGCTGCTGGCCGCCGAAACCGAGGCCGTGGTGGCCCGGAAGGTGTCGGGGCACACCGTGTACGGCATCGACCGGCGCTCGGTGCTGGTGAGCGACGTGGTGGACGAGGAGTCGCTGGACCTAGACGTCGACTCGGATGTTGCGCTGACCCCCAATGCGGTCCGCTGCGCGATGTGTGGGCACCTGCAGGTGGCGCCGCCCGAGCTGTTGGACGAGTGGGTGGGCACGCCGTGCCTGCGGTATCGGTGCGGGGGATCGTTCGAGCGGGCCGTGCCCCGGCCGGTGAACTACTACCGCGACCTGTACCGCAACGGGCGGGTGACCCGGGTGGTCACCGGCGAACACACCGGCCTGCTGAAGCGGGCGCCCCGGGAAGACCTGGAGGCGGCGTTCAAGGCGGGCACCGCACCCGACGCCCCCAACGTGCTGACCGCCACGCCCACCCTGGAGATGGGCATCGACATCGGCGACCTCAGCTCGGTGATGCTCACCTCGGTGCCCCGCACCCCGGCGAGCTACATCCAACGGGTGGGGCGCTCGGGCCGCTCCAGCGGCAACTCGCTGGTGACCACCTTCGTCCCCACCGACACCCACGGCCTCTACTACCTGGCCGACCCCGAGGCGATGCTGGCCGGGGACGTGCGGCCACCCAACTGCTACCTGGACGCCTCCGAGATCCTGCGACGCCAATACATCGCCTACCTGGTGGACCGCACCGCCGACGGCGCCATCGACGCGCCGCTGTTGCCGCGCCGCATCAGCAAGCTGATGAAGAAGGCCCTCGACACCGGCGGGTTTCTGCGGGCCGTGATCGACGCGTCGGTGGGCGACCCGTCGCACGTCGACGCGTTTCTGGAGCTGTTCGGCGAGTCGCTGTCGGAGCGCAGTCGGGATTCGTTGCGGGAGTTTGCCGCCGCCGGGATCGAGGCGCAGGTGAAGGAGGCGGTGGACACCTGGACCGAACACCAGGACGACCTGTCCAAGCGGATCAAGCGCCTGACCGCCGCCGCCGACCGGTTGGAGGGCCAGGCGGGCCGCACCGACGACGACGAGCAGAAGCTGTCCGACCTGTTGGGCCAACGCTCGGCCGTGCGTCTGCTGCTGAACGAGCACCGCGAGGAGTACTCGCTGTCGGGGCTCGAACGGCTGCGGCTGCTGCCCAACTTCATGCTGGTCGACGACACGATCACGCTCGATGCGTCGATGTGGAGCCGCGACGAATCGGGCGGGTTCCACACCGAGGTGGTGGAGTATCAGCGGGGAGGGCGACGGGGCATCATCGAGCTGGCGCCCGGCAACAGCTTCTACGCCGCCGGGCATCGCCACGTGATCGACGCGCTGGAGATCGGCACCGCCGACGCACCGGCCTACGAGACCTGGCGGCTGTGCCCGGACTGCGGATACGGCGCCATCGACGAGGGTTCGGCGCCCGCCGAATGTGTGCGGTGCCGAAGCAATCGCATCGCCGACACCGGCGCCAAGCACCAGATGCTGCGGCTGAAGCGTAGCTACGCCTCCGGTTCGGAGGAGGGCGCTCGGGTGTACGACGAGAGCGACCAACGGCGACGCGAGCGCTACAACGACGTGCTGTGCGTAGACGTCGACCCCCAGCGCATCGAAGGGGCGTGGACGCTGGCCGACAAGGCGTTTGGCGCCGAGTTTGCCGGGGGCACCCACTTCCGCACGATCAACCTGGGGTTCACCGAGCGGAGCGGCGAGAAGCGCAGCATCGCCGGCAAGGCCCACCACGTCACCGGCTTTACGGTGTGCGCGTTCTGCGGGGCGGTGCGCGACGTGCGGCAACGAACGCCCGACACGGCCTTTGAGCGGCTGCACCAGGGCTGGTGCACGGTGCGATCCGGCAAGAACACCGAACAGTGGCAACAGGTGGTGCTCTACCACGAGCTCAACACCGAGTCGGTGCGAATGCTGCTGCCCGTATCGATGTTTGAGGTGGGGGAGCGGCTGGCCTCGTTTAAGGGTGCGCTGCTGCTGGGGCTGCGAGCCGACTTCGGCGGCGACCCCAGCCACCTGGAGGTGGCGCTGACCGATGCGCCCAACGCGGCCGGGCAGGGGCGGCGCCGGTATCTGATGCTGTTCGACTCGGTGCCCGGCGGCACCGGCTACCTGGCCCGGCTGGCCGAGCCGGACCGAGTGAAGACGATCCTGACCCACGCCCGCGAGGTGATCGCCCACTGCCCGTGCAGCATCGAGGGCCGCCAAGCGTGTCACCGCTGCCTGCTGGGCGTGGTGGACCGAAACGAATACGACCTGGCCCGCCGCGATCTGGCGCTGGAGGTGCTCGACGACCTGCTGGGTGCGTGGGAACCTCAGTCGGTGGCCAGCGTGGCCGAGATCGAGATCGGCAAGGTGGAGGAGTCCGAGCTGGAGCGGCGCTTCAAGGCGGCGCTGCAGTCGTGGACGACCAACGTCGACGACGAGAACATCTCGATCACCGACGTGCCGGGCACCGGCAGGTACCGGGCGTTCGAGCTGCGCCTCGACGTTGGCGGGCTGCGCACCCGCTACCGCATCGAGGAGCAGGAGGGGTTGAGCACCAGCCCCAGCGTGCTGCCCGACTTTCTGATCACCCGCATGGACGACCGGGGCCAGAAGATCGCCGTGTTCTTGGACGGGTTCCAGTTTCACGCCTCCACCGACCTGAACAACATCGCCGCGGATGCGGCCAAGCGGCGGGGGCTGCGCAACGAGGGCCACCTGGTGTGGAACCTCACCTGGGACGACGTGGATGCGTTTCACAAGTCGGCCCTGGTGTCGCCCCCGACCGAGGCGGCCGCCCGGGTGATCGTGGCCGGCGAGGCGCGGCGCAATGCCCAGAAGCTGCAGCACGGCGTGGGCGGCCACTACGAGATCGATGCGCTCAACCAGAACCCGATGGCGCTGTTGCTGGACTTCCTGGCCCGTCCCAACATGGCCGAGTGGAGTCAGTTGGCCCGGTCGGCAGTCGGCGGTCTGGTCGCCGCTTCTGGCAAACAGCGCGGGGACTTGGACGTCGCAGATGGCGAGGCGTTCCTGCGGCGCGCCGCTGCGGGGCTGACCCCGGTGTGGCCCAGTGGCGACGTGGAGCGTGTTGCCTATGCGGCTCGACATGAGACCACCAACGGGCTGGGCATGACGATCCTGTTCGACGCCCGGGCTGGTCGGGAGCACGACGAGCGATGGACCGTGGTGTCGGCGTTGCCCGATACCGATCGCGACCTGACCGACCCCAATCATCGGGGTCGATGGCGAGATTGGGCCCAGTGGGCCAACGTGATCCAGTTCATCAGTGGAGCTGGGCGCCACGGGATCGTGTCGGCCACGTCTGACGCCGACGACCTGCCGCTGGAAGATCACTGGCTGGTGGCGCTTGCCCACGCCGACGACGAGTCGATGGCCGACGAGGTTGATTCCGCTCTCGCGCCGGTTGCCCTGACGGATGACGGCGCCGCGGCGCCGGGCATCTCCGACGACATGGTCGAGGAGCTGGACCTGTTGGAAGATGATGGCGTGAAGGATCTGGTCGAAGCAGCGCTGGCGCTTGGCGCCCCCGACTTTGTGGCGGGGGAGGAGCTGGGCGGCATCCCGGTGGAGGCCGCGTGGTCGGCCGCCAAGATGGGCGTGTTGGGCGCCGACGGCAAGGATCCGGGGACTGCTGGCTGGGACCTGCGCCCGGCCGACGGCTGGACGCCCGAGTCGCTGCTCGCTGCTCTGGAAGGAACGAACTGATGTCCCGCCTCGCTGTCTCGACTGACTTCCTCAGAGACTTCGATCGCCTTGAGAGTCGAATGAAGCGCAAGCTCGAGGAGATCGTGCACAAGTTCGCGCAGCTCACGCCCGAGGAACTGCGGCGTGACAAGGGCTTGAACCTGGAGCCCTACAAGGGCTCGGCCGACCCGAAAGCTCGCACGGTCCGCTTCGACCGAAACCACCGAGGCATCGTGATGGACATCGGTGACGGCGAGACCTTCGTGTTGACCCGCGTCCTCCCCCACGAAGCGGCCGAGCGATGGATGGCGAACAACACGTTCAAGGTGAATGCGGCCACGGGGACTCCCGAGCTCATCGACCTCGGTGCCATCACCTCCAAGGCGAATCAGATCACTGACACCTCGTCTGGGGGTGAGGCAAAGCGGCTGTTCGCCGACCGACGAGAGCGGGACTTCACCAACCTTGGCGTCGAGGCTGAGCTGGTTCCGGCACTCATGATGCTCACTTCGCAGGATCAGCTCTCGGGGCTCATCGGGCACTTCCCCGAGGGCCAAGCCGAAGCGATCATTGCCCTCAGCGGCGACGACACCGTCGATGACATCTACAAGGCCCTGGCCGGCGCCATCCACGGTGAGGTGGACACCGACGACATCGTGGCGGCGCTGGAGACACCGGCCTCGATGGCCCGCTTCTACGTGGTGGAGGGCCAGGACGAGCTGCAGAAGATGCTGTCGCAACCGCTGGCGATGTGGCGGGTGTTCCTGCATCCGTCCCAGCGGCATCTGGCCTATCGCGAGAGCTACAGCGGCCCGGCACGGGTGACCGGCGGGGCAGGGACCGGCAAGACCGTGGTGGCCATGCACCGGGCCAAGGCGCTGGCCGACCGTCTCGACCGCCCGGTGGGCAAGCCCATCCTCTTCACGACCTTCAGCCGCAACCTGGCCCAGGCCATCGAGGCCGACCTGCGTTCGCTGGGCGGCTCGGACCTGCTGGACGTGGTGGACGTGCTTAACGTCGACCAGCTGGCCTATCGGGTGGTGCAGGAGGCGGAGGGCAAGGCCCCGAGCGTCGCCGACTCCAAGTACTGCCAGAAGCTGGCCAAGCAGGTGGTGGAGGAGCGCGGCATCTTTGAGGAGTTCTCGGGTGAGTTCCTGATCAACGAATGGGAACAGGTGGTGCTGGCCGCCGACTGCCGCAGCCGGGCCGACTACTTCGCCGTCAGCCGGGCCGGGCGGGGGATCCCGCTGAGCCGCCGTAAGAGGGCCGTGGTGTGGAAGGCGATCGAGGACTTCGAGCGGGCGTTGAACGAGGCCGGTGCCCGAACTCACCCGCAGCTGGCTGCGGCCGCCGCTGGCTACCTGGCGCTGCGCGACATTAAGCCCTACCAGCACGTGGTGGTGGACGAGGCACAGGACCTGCACGAGACGCAGTGGCGTCTGTTGCGAGCGATCGTGGCGGAAGGGCCGGACGACCTGTTCATCGTGGGGGACAGCCACCAGCGCATCTACGACCGGCGATCGTCGTTGTCGAAGGTGGGCATCAAGGTGGTGGGGCGGTCCTCCAAGCTGAAGCTGAACTACCGCACCACCCACGAGATCATGTCGTGGAGCCTGGCGATGCTGGGCGAGGCCGACACGTCTGCCGATCAGCCCGGCCCGGGGTTCGACGATCTCGACGGCGGCAGCGACACCCACACCTTTGCTGGCTACCACAGCCTGCGGTCGGGGCCCGAGCCCGAGCTGGGCGGCTTCACCACCGCTGCTGAGCACGACGATGCCGTTGTTGCCCGGGTGCGGGCGTGGATCGACGAGGGGGTCGACCCGATCGAGGTCGGTATCGCCGCCCGAACCGGAAAATCGCTCGACCGGGTTGGCGCTGCGCTCACCGGACAGGGCGTGACCGTCTGCCGGCTGCCGCAGAAGGACCTGCCCAACAAGGAGGGCGTGCGGCTGGGCACGATGCACCGCATGAAGGGCCTGGAGTATCAGCGGGTGATCGTGGTGGACGCCGACGACGCGAAGGTGCCGCTGGCCTGGACGATGACCGACCGCGACTCCGATCCGGTGCAGCACGCCGTGGACCTGGAGATGGAGAAGTGCCTGCTGTACGTGGCGGCCACCCGGGCACGTGACGGCCTCTACATCACCTGGACCGGAACCCCGAGCCGCTTCCTCGGCCCGTAGCAGGTCAGCCTTCCCAGTCGTTCTTGACTGATCTCCTGCCGGCGAGGCTGGCTCGTGCGGTGGTTCAAGTCAGCACGCAGCCGTCACTCGTCAACGGTGACGCCATCGCATTCTTCTGCGGTATCTATTGTGGTCCACTCGCCAGTCTCGCTGTGATCTAGGGGAATATACACCTGGCACCCAGCCATGAAAAACGTCCAGCCAACCGGCTCTTTACCGTTCATGTCATTCACCATTTCTTGAGCTGCTGCCTGGTCGTGCTCGTCCGCGGTCTCGACAGGATTGTAGTTGCCTTGGGCGGCGCAATATAGATATTCGTTGCCCTCAAACAGTGTTTCGTCGTTGGTGAGCCAACACACTGGGCCACCACCGAAGAAGTGCTCCGTCCTGCTGGCTATACCTTCGTCAACTTCGTATACCAAGCCGCAACATTCGACCGACACTTGGGGCCCACCCTCCCTTCCAGGGTTGTTCGGAGGTAGATCTACGTTGAGTGGTGTATCACCTTTATCCCAATCAATCGATACTCGTGCTTTCCCTGGAGGCGAACTTGAAATGTCAAGCGACCAGGAGTGGACTCCAGTCGGTGGCCACATGGGCGCCGAATAGGTCCAGCCTTCCTCGTCGGTGAATCCGACCGACACACCCGTCAAATCGGAACGCCCGGTGGCTTCAGGGGGATCGGATACGTCGGTCGCTTCTTCTGGCAGATCAGGACCTGTCGAACTTGTCGGCTCTGGAAGCGAGGTGGTGGTCGCTGTCGTTGGGGGCACTGTGGTACCGCCTGCACGCACGTCGCGAGTTGTTGTTGGCCCCCCATCGGACTCGGAGCCAAGCTCGACTCCTCCACCACATCCAACGGCAAGTGTGCACGTCAAAATCAGTCTTGCCACCCACCGGCCCGTAGTGGGGTTTGGCCTCCATCGAGTCGTATTTCCCCTGCTGCAACGCGACGGCTGGTTTGACTGGCTGTCAATTGGCTGCGTCATGTTTGTTCAAACCCCCAATGCGGCGTGACAAAATGCTGATGGTAATGCCCGCTGGCATGGACAGGGAAAAGGCCGACGTTAATGTGCCCCGAACGTGGTGGTCGACGAGGCGCGGGATCTGCACGGAACCACCCACGAGATCATGGCGCGGAGCCTGGCGATGCTGGGCACCCACGATGGAGTCACGGCCGACGACCTCGACGGCGGCAAGGATGAGCACACCTTCGCCGGCTATCACAGCCAGCGGTCGGGTCACGAGCGGGTGCTGGCCGGGTTCACCAGCCGCAAGCAGAAGCTCGATAAGCAGGTCGATCGGGTGCGCGGCTGGATCGACGAGGGGGTCGACCCGATGGTGATCGGGTTGCGGTCCGCACCAACAGACAGGTCGAAGCCGCCAAGGAGGCGCTGGACGCGGCCGGGCTGACCACCTGCCTGTTGCCCCAAAGAGATCTGCCCAACCAGCCGGGCGTGCGGCTGGGGACGATGCACCGCATGAAGGGCCTGGAGTACGAACGGGTGGCGATCAGCGACGCCGACGACGACAGCGTCCCGGCGGCGTGGGCGATGACCGATCGCGATGCCGACCCGGTGCAGCACGTCTCCGACCTGGAGCTGGAGAAGTGCTTGTTGTACGTGGCGGCCACCCGCGCCCGCGCCGGGCTCTACATCACCTGGTCGGGCACCCCCAGCCGTTCCTCGGCTGAGCATTTCGAAGGGCATTGCCGAATGACCGCTCTCGGGTTACATTTAGTTTCATGGCAGAAGTAAAGAAGCGGCGCAAGGGAACCACCCGGGTGAGCTCCCAGCGGCAGGTGACGATCCCTACCGAGGCCTTTCGCTCTGCGGGCTTCGTCGTAGGTGAGCGACTCACGGCTCGATCCGATGGTCCCGGTCGGGTGACGTTCGAACGGGCCGACGATGTGCTGGCGCAGTTTGCCGGGGCGCTGACCGGTGTCTATGAGCCCGACGAACTCGACAAACTGCGTGACGAATGGGACTGACGCTCCTGGACGCCGGAGTCGTCATCGGTTACCTCAATTCTGCGGATGCCCGCCATGGACCTGCAACCGAGGCGCTTGGGGATGCCATCGCCGCGAATCAGTCGTTGGCCATGCCTGCCTCGGTACTCGCCGAGGTCCTGGTTGGTCCATCGAGAAGCGGCATCGCGGCGGTTGAGGTGGTGCGCACCATGATCGCCACGCTGCCGATCGCTGTGGTTCCACTCGGCGACGAGATTGCGGTGGCTGCTGCTGGTTTACGAGCGCGCCACCCTTCCCTCAAGCTGCCCGACGCGTTGGTGATCGCCACCGCGGAGGAGGAGGGCGCTGACAAGCTCCTGACGACTGATCGACGCTGGCCGTCCGCCCGTCATCTCGGTATCTCAACGAAACTTCAGGTGATGTAGGCCAAGCCGGGACGCCCGGTATGGACGGGTAGGACCCACAGTGGCAGTACGTGGCGGCCACCCGGGCACGCGACGGGCTCTACATCACCTGGTCGGACACACCGAGCCGTTTCCTCGCCTGACGTTGACCAGAGGGCGTCAACATGTACGATTCGTACATGTTTGAAGTGGCAGTGAGCGAGGCACGAAACCGCTTGGCCGAAGTCATTGAAGAATCGACACGGTCGGGCGAGCCGGTGTCGGTCACCAGACGGGGCCGCCGTGTGGCGGTCATCATCGATCCGGATTCCTACGATGAGCTCGTCGACGCGGCCGAGGATGCGTTCGACCGCCACGAACTCGAGTTGGCTCGGGCCGAGAACGACTTCATTCCGTGGGCGGAAGTCAAAGCCGACCTTGGGTTGGAGTGAGCACGTACGACGTCCAGGTTTCTCGCCGGGCCGCACAGGCCATCGGGCGGCTGCCCCGCAAGGAGCAGCGTCGGGTGCAGGCGGCGATTGAGCTCCTTGCCGGTGAGCCCCGACCGCCGGGGTGCGTCGCGATGTCCGGGGAGGCGTCGGTCTACCGGGTGCGGGTTGGAAGCTACCGAATCGTCTATGAAGTCGTCGACAGGCGGCTGGTGGTGCTGGTCGTGCGCGTCGGACACCGTCGCGACGTCTACCGGCCGCGTTGAAGTCGAAGCCGACGACTGGTCCCCGCGCATCGTCTCGACACGGCGACGCCGGTCAGTGGCCTAAGCGGTCGATCGCCCCTTCGAGGCGGGCGACGGCGGCGTCGAGAAGCGCCTGACCTCTCGTTCATCGCTGACGATCGCTGCGTTTTCGAATGCGGCGCCCAAGGTTGTGGTGTTCACAACCCGCCGAGGGTATCGCCCGATGCCGCTCCCGGCCCTGGCCATCTTCTCCGCCGAGCATCCCGGCCGACGCCTTCCGATCTGTGAGGTTTGAGGTGGGAGACAACCTCAACAAGCTGCGTGACGGGTGGGACTGACCCGCCTCGGTTTAAAGGCCGCACGAAGGCGGCATGCACCGACGGCGGCTCAGGCGTCGAGTGCCGAGGCCACGTCGGTCAACGCGAAGTCGCTGCCGACGTAGAGCAAGGACTCGTTGCTGGATGTGGCCAGTGCATACGAAAAGCAATCCCCAAAGTTCAGGGCAGCAGGGTGACGACCCTTGCCGAACCTGCGCCAACCATCAAGAGCCATGCGAGCGAGGTCGGGGGCGGCAGAGGACTTGGTAGATCAACGCGAACTCGAGCTGGCCCGAGCCGAGAACGAGTTCCTCGCCTGGGAGGAAGTCAAAGCTGACCTCGGCCTGGCCTGAAGCTCCCACCCCGTCCAGAGTGACGGGCTCGCCGGTTAGAGCTACTTCCCAGCGTAGGTGGTGAACTCTGAGAGCGGGCGGGTGGCGTAGTCGTCAGCTTCTGCTTCGATCGCTGCGATGGTGGCGTGTCTGCCGTCGAGGATGTCGGGCTCGCCGGTGGGCTTGTAGAGGTAGCCGTCAGCATCGGCCAGGTAATCGCCGTATGGGTACAGCGGGGTGTCGGGCGTCGGCCTCGGCGCATTCTTCCGGGTCGGTTCGGTCGTGGTGGTGCTCATAGGAAATCGGCCTGTGTGCTCGGCCTCAGCTTCATAGAGTGGATAACTCGGTGTTCAGTATCGGACGGTACGTAGACAATTTCCAGTAGCTGTCCGGTCTGGGTCGCTCCGATGACGAGCACCCGCTCGTCGGGGCGCTCGGGTGGCTCGGCGTCGAGCGGCCAAATTCTAATCGGATGGCTGAGCGCGTGGAGCGTGTCGTCCGCCCTGATGCCGTGGTGAAGAGTGGAGCTCTCCAACCTGTAGGTGCCCATGCAGGCATCGTGAACAGAAGCGCAGTTTTGTCGACGGGTAGCGCACCCCGGTATGGGGTCCCAGCCATCGTCGACTCGGAGTGGTACGCCGCACTGGTTGACGCGGCCGATGAGGCGTTGGACCGTTGCGTACTGAAAGTGCCTCGATCCGAGGAGGGCTTCATCCGGTGCGTGGTCGTGCACGTTCTCTACACGTGAGGTGTAGCTTAGGTGTATGGCTCGAACTCGAACCAACATCGAAATTGATGACGCCTACGTTCGGGCGATCATGGACCGCTTCTCCGTGCATACCAAGACTGAGGCGGTGGACCTGGCGCTCCGCCATCTTGCCGGTCAGCCGATGTCCCGTGAGGAAGCACTTGCGATGCGGGGCGCCCAGGCCCTCGATGTGCTGCCAGCCGAGAGCGGACCGGCCGACGCAGCGTGATTCTCGCTGACACGTCGGCGTGGGTTGAGTTCGATCGAGCCACAGGTAGTGAGGTCGACCGCCGACTGACCGAGATCATCACCGCCAGCGAGCCCCTCGGCGTTACTCAGCCGGTGATCATGGAGCTGACTGCCGTCGCGCGAAATGACGAACGCGAGCAGGACATCCGGCGGCTCTTGGGGCGCTTTGATCTGCTCAACTTCGATGCCGTCATCGACTTCGATGCAGCTGCCCGGATCTACCGGACGTGTCGACGAGCCGGAGTTACTCCACGAGGGATGGTCGACTGCATGATTGCCACCATCGCTCTGCGATATGGGGCCACCTTGCTGGCCCAGGATGGTGACCTCACTCGCGTTGCCGCCGTGATGGGAATCCCGTTGGACGCGGCCTCGCCCCAGGGTTGAGCGGCTCTCAAGTCTGGGGGTCAGCAGGGTGTTGGTCCGCCCCAGCCGGGTCATGATGTTTGGGTGACCGCTCGGCTGCTGACCCCGTCCAAGATCACCGCATGGTTGAGCTGTGAGCACGCGCTCACGCTGCAACACCAGCTGGAGTCCGGGGCGATCGCCCCGGTCGCCCAGCCGTTCGGGTCGTTCGCCCGGCTGCTGGCCAACAAGGGATTGGAGCACGAGGCTGCGTGCCTGGCTGCCTATCGGGCGCAGGGGCTGTCGGTGCTGGAGATTCCGGACCGAAAACGCTCCGAAACGTTCGCCGAGTGGGTGGAACGCGTCGGCGATCCGTTTGCCGAGGGCCACGACGTGATCTACCAACTGCCCTTCGCACACGACGGGGTCCGCGGCGTGGCCGACTTCGTGCTCCGGGTAGTTGACGAGGAGACCGGGCAGGTGAGCTACGAACCGGTCGACGCCAAGCTGGCTCGCTCGGAAGCGAAACCCGGTCACGTGTTGCAGCTGTGCTTCTACGCCGAGGCGATCGAGGCGCTTACCGGCACGCTGCCTGCACAGATGCACCTGTGGCTGGGGTCGGGCGAGTTCGAGACGATCCGGACGACCGACGTCATGCCGTACTGGCGCCACCTGCGATCCGGCTCCAACTCGCTGATGAGGGACGCTGAGACCACGCCGATTCCTTGCGATCACTGCGACATCTGCGACTTCGCTTCAGTGTGCGAGGACCGCTGGCGGGCCGAGGATGCGGTGCACCTGGTGGCCGGCGTGCGGACCGTCGACCTGGCGCCGTTGGAGGCGGCCGGCATCGAGACGCTGGAGGCCCTGGCCGAAGTTTCCCCTGGTTCGGAGCTGGAGGGCGTCGATCCGGATCGCCTGTTGCGGATGTCCCGCCAGGCGGAGCTGCAACGGGCGGCTCGAACTGGGCCGGGGGAGGCGCCGCCCCCGTTTCGGTTGATCGAGCCGCCGGACGGCCTACCCGGGTCGCTGGGTTACGAACAACTGCCTGAGCCCGACGACGGCGACGTGTTTCTCGACTTCGAGGGCCACCCGTTCTGGCGACCCTCGGGCGGACTGTTCTTCCTGTTTGGCTGGCTTTGCCGCGACGATGCGGGAGACGGAGCCGGGGGCGCATGGACCTACCACGCCCGCTGGGCCCACGACCTGGACGAGGAAGGTGAGCAGGTTGGCGAGCTGATCGAGTACCTGGCCGAGCGACGGAGGCGGCGGCCGGGCATGCACGTGTACCACTACAACCACACCGAGCGGTCCACCCTGGAACGCCTCGCCCGTCAGCACGGGGTAGGTGAGCTGCTGCTGGACGAACTGGTGGGCACCGGTGCGTTCGTCGACCTGCTGGCCGTCATCCGCGACGGCATGCAGGTGGGCGTTGAGTCGTACGGGCTGAAACACCTTGAGGTGCTGGCGGGCTACCAGCGGGGCGAGGACATCGGGCAGGGCGCTGGGGCCGTGGTGGCCTACGACGAGTTCATGGCCGATGGTGACCAGGCCTCGCTCGACCGGATTGCCGACTACAACGCCGACGATGTGCGGGCGACCCGGGCGCTGCGGGACTGGCTGGTGGAGCAGCGAGATGACGCTCACGACTGGCGAGACGCCGAGCTGACCCCGGACGAGCTGCCTGAGGAGCTCGAGGCCCGGGTGGCGGCGCTGAAGGCGTTCGGCCCGGACACCGACGAGCACCTGCTCGCCGACGTACTCGGCTATTGGCAGCGGGAGTGGAGCGCTCACAAGGTGCAGCGGATGTCTCGCCTAACCGGTTCGGCAAACTCGGTGCTTGAGGATCCGCTCGTGATCGGGTCGATGGTCTGGGAGGCCGAGATCCCAAGGGTTCACAAAGGGCATGGTGGGGCCATTGACCCGGCCATGCGGTTTTCGTTTCCCGACCAGGAGATCCATCCGTCGATCAATTCACGAGGTCGCTTCATGTTCGAGGCGCCCGACGGGCAGACCGGCTACGCCGGCGTGGACTCGCTTGGCAGCGGCGTCATCGACCTGGCATGGAATGAGCGCTGCCAGGAACTGGGCGTGCTGCCGGAAGCGATCGTGTTCAACGACTGGGTGGCGCCCAAGCCAAAACCAGAAGCGCTTGACGACTTCGCCGCCCGGCTGATCGGCCCGGACACGGCCGGAGCGCCCAACCCGGTGTCGTTGGCGCTGCTGCGGAGGGAGCTGCCCCGGTTCGTGGCCGGCGAGGGCCCCGCCGATGGGAGGTTCACCGGGGACCTCGACGAGATGCGCCGCTGGGCGCCGCATCTGGACCACAGCTACGTGGCGGTCCAGGGGCCGCCGGGCACCGGCAAGACCTACAGCGGTGCGCATCTGATCGTGGAGCTGATCCGCTCGGGACAGCGGGTTGGCATCACGGCGTTCTCTCATAGCGCTATCGACAATCTGCTGAGCGCCGTCGTGGATGTCGTTCGTGAGCACGGCGACCCGGAGCTGCTGAGAGCCGTTCGACGCGGGCCCGAGCCACGATCTGGGGGTCTGACGGGCGTGACGTACTCGGGCGGCAACAAGGCGTGTGCCAACGCCAAGTACAACCTGGTGGCCGGAACCACCTGGCTGTTCGCCGGGAAGGATCTACGCGGCGCACCGGTGGACACGCTGATCGTGGACGAGGCCGGCCAGCTGTCGCTTGCCGACGCGCTGGCCGCGTCCGGTTCCGCAACGAACCTGATCCTGCTGGGTGACCCGTTGCAGCTGGCCCAGGTGTCCAAGGCGTCCCATCCGAACGGCTCCGGGGCGAGCGTGTTGCAGCACGTGTTGGGCGACGACGCGACCATGCCCGTTGAACGGGGCGTGTTTCTGGACGTGACCCGTCGCATGCACCCCGACGTGTGCCGGTTCATCTCCGAGCGGGTCTACGAGGGCCGGATGGTGAGCCACGAGTGCTGCGCACAGCAGGCGACGGAGTTCGGCACCGGGCTGCGTTGGTTGCCGGTGCGTCACGACGGCTGCTC
>ERZ724516.2-NODE-2-length-179021-cov-6.410519_pt1 | contig 179021 bp, 170 predicted proteins | sample MGYA00376049_ERZ724516 | MGnify/ENA primary metagenome ERZ724516 (study PRJEB28724, sample SAMN07190886) | activated sludge metagenome | isolation source: activated sludge of sewage treatment plant in Hong Hong | place: USA: Christiansburg, Virginia | collected... | reverse complement strand
TACGTTTCGCAGCTGAACCACTTTCATTAAGTGAACCACTTCGTGAAGACGGCGACGCAGAATTGGGCGATATTGTTCAAGACCGTGGCGCAGAATCACCATTCGAAACAGCTGCAACTGCTTTATTGCCAGACGAAATAGCAGTTTTACTTTCACCTCTTGACGAGCGTGAACGTGAAATTTTGAAATTGCGTTTTGGTCTAGATCGTGGAGAAGCACGTACGCTTGAAGAAGTTGGAGAACACTTCAACCTTACTCGTGAACGTATTCGCCAAATCGAAGCACGCGCAATGAGCAAACTTCGTCACCCATCAGCTGATACTGGTGCTCGCGACTTACTTGCTGTTTAAATAATTAACACGAAATATATACACGAAATACGAAAAGGAAAGTTAAATGTCATTATATATACACGACGATGTAGAAGTTGAAAGAGAAGTGATCGCGCTTGAAGATTATCTTTATGATGCTAAGTTTAAACTTATCATAGAACCATACGCAGAAAATGATCCACAGTCAGAAGAAAGTTTTAACGCACTTTTTAAACAACTGTTTATGTCATAATCATTTAGCACTATAAAAACTGCAGCTAGCCAAAAGTAATTTTGAATAATTCAAGAAGAATTACAAGTATAGCTGCAGTTTTTTTATTCAAAATACAGGGATGAAATTGAGATGAAACCTATACCAAGTATTGATTTGGTAGGCGCAGGTATTACAGGGCTTATGATCGCTTGGTTTATTAATCAAGCAGATCCAAATATTGATATTGTTATTTATGATGCTCAACCGGATCCTAGAAAAAGTTTGCGTTCTAAAGATAATTCCCCAACATTTGGCGGTGACCCACTTGCTAATTGTATACGTCAAATTACCGGCACCGAAGGACTTGTCCTGCCAAGAGCAGATGCTATGCACTTTGAAGCACTTCCTGGCAATCCATTCGTTGACAAGTTGGTCATTGCCCCAGATAATGGACAGAATGTAAGACGCGATACATTTGTTCAAATCGATGGAGCAATGAATTATTTTGAACCTGTGTATGATGTTGAAAAAAATAGTTTACATTCACAAATCAATTATGCAAGTCTAGAATTGTGGCTAGCTCTATCAAATGCGAATTTATCTAAATTCTTATTTTCTTGCAAAACAGTAGATATATTTCACATAAATAAAGAAAATTTTGATGCCGATCTATTAACAGAAGAACAACTTTATTGGCATGGAACTAATAGTGAAACAATTTCTAGTTCAAATACTGGACAGCCATTTTTTCTAAGATCAGTGTATGACAATCATCTAGTGCTGCCCGGAGCCTCAGTTGACTCACGATCTTTTGCGTTGGCATTATTAAACGAATTATCTAGAAAAGAAAATGTAACAATTAATTTTAATAGGCGAATATCCAAAATTAAAAATACTCAGGGATTAGTCATACTTGCAAATAATGGAGTTCATAGAAACATCGGCCAACAACGATTAACAAGCCTTGGAGGCTATTGGGCAAGTGTAGATAATACGAAACTTGGAATTACAAAGCCATTCAAACTTGCACTAGATCCTCCAATTGGATATGTAAATGTAACGCCAAACTCAAATGGCAGATTATCAATATCTGGAGGGTTAAACCAGATAGGCTATTTTGGAGCAATGGGCGATGCTATGTTACAAGCAGGCAAACAAGCCTTTTTGGATGCAATAAAAGAATACTTCGACATTGATGAAATACAAAGAATGGGTATTGATGATATCTCAGGATGTTTACGCCCATATTCAGACAATGGTTTATCTACTTTTAAATTTAAAGAAAATTTAGTTGATATAACAGGCGCAGGAAAAGCAGGTACAACCCAACTGCCATTGATTTCAATGGCGATATTGCAACACTTAGGGTTCGATGTAGAAGCAGTATTTGCAAAAAGCTGGGGAGATATAAAGGATTTAACACTTTATAACACTGCAATAAGCACAATTTTCAATTATGGGTTAGAACCAATAGGTTTATAGTAATAAATTATTTTTTCTTAATAATAGATTTTGGCATTAGCAATACGCTTATACCTAAAGTAAAAATTGTTCCCGAGATAATTCGTACCCAACCATTTTGGAAAAATCTAACTGGGAGTCTATCCCACAATGAAACAGTCCTTGAAAAATACTTTATTTCCCAGCCGCGCTCTTTTGCGACTCTATATAATTCTTTATCAGGGTTAACAGCAATAGGATTACCAACGCATTCAAGTAAAGGTACATCTGTAATTGAGTCACTATAAGCAAATGAATGTTCTAAATCTAGATCATATTCTTTAGCAAGACGCAATACCGCTTGTGGCTTATAACTTCCGTAGGAATAGAAATCTAATTCACCTGAATAATTTCCATTTTCATCTAGTCGAGCTGTAGTAGCAATAAAATCTGTAACACCTAAATGAAAAGCAATGGGTTCTACGACTTCTATTGGCGCACTAGAAACAATAAATACTAGGTGGCCTTCACTTTTATGTTTATCAATGAGCTCAATTGCATCTTCATAAATAATTGGTACAACAACATCATGGATTGTTTCATTAACTAGATCTTTCACATGATCATGATTCCAGCCTTTAGTCAACTCTAAAGCTATTCCTCGAAGTCGTTCCATTTTATTTTCATTTGCACCAACTAACTGAAATACTACTTGAGCATAAGCAGCTTGAACTAGGGCTCTTCGGCTCAATAATCCATTTTTTCTAAACGTTTTTGAAAATGCCAACATAGACGATTTAGCAATAATGGTCTTGTCTAAATCAAAGAAAGCTCCAGATATTAATTTGTTATCAATTTTTTTTGTCATTTATTATTCAATCTCTTGACTAATGTTTTAATTTGTATTAATTTTAGTTTTGTTGGTTACTAAATGTCTAGTAGATCAATTATCCTTCCCTTTAAATAAGCGTATATGCATCTCTTGCTACGTTACTGATATAAAGGGTTATACGATGCTCATTACAGTTTTTTCACCAAAAGGTGGTTCAGGTACTTCAACATGTGCGGCCTTGTTAGCGAAAAGTTGCTCTATGATACTAGCTAAGCAAACAGTTCTTATAGATGCAGCAAATGGTGATATTGAGACCATTGTTGGATTCAATTCAGAATCTAAATATGGCTTCATTCAGTGGCTAGAATCTGCAACACCGACATCACATAGCCTAGAAAAGATCTCAAATTTTATTGAAGATAATTTTTCATATGTAAGTTACAGTTCAATAAAAGAGAATTGTTACATAGATAAATGTGTGCAAAGCGATGGAAATAATAAGTTTAAAATCCAAGAAATCATTTCCACTTTATCAACAAGTGAATCTAATTATATTATTGATATTGGAACCAATATTAATGAGCTCAATAATGCACTAATAGAAAGTTCTGATTTTGTATTTATGGTGCTTAGAGGATGCTATATCACACTTAGCAGGGCAACAAAGCACCCATACTTAGAGCAAAGTGATGTCGCTATTTATATTGCAGAATCTGGCCGATCAATAACAGCCAAACAAATGGGTACTGTGTTAAAACTCAAATGTATTATAGAGATAGAAGCCAGAAGAGATTTTGCAAAAGTTATCGATGCGGGTGTTTTGCTTTTTAGAACACCAAAATACATGATAAGTGCAATTGATAAATTTATGCACGACGTTAATAAATATTTTGAAACAATGTTGACAAATTTTAATGATCAAAATGTAAGCAAAGCAAAAAATAAAAACTATAACAGGATTCAAAGCTTATCAAACGATACATTCGATATTTTTAATGATGCAGAAGAACATAATAATCGAAATTTCTGGGATGTCCTAGAAACCGAATCTCGAAATAGAGATGGGGTCGATATAATTAGCGAAAAATCTCTAAACACAAAAAATAAGATTCAAACTAGAGCAATAAATGATTCTTACACTTCTCACTTACACGACGTATTTGATGGTATTAAAGACAAAGGAAGGAGTTGATGTCAAATTTAATTTCGGATGCTAAGAAAACATTACATGAAAGGGTTGTATCTCGAGTGCAAAATCATCAAAATGATCTTGATGGTCAAATGTCAATACGAGATATTGTAAAATCCGAAATTGATTTAGGATTCCCACTACTAGATAAGAAAGCTAGCGAACTGCTATACGAATCAATGATGAGTGATGTTAGTGGCTATGGATTATTAGACATATACATTGGAGATGAAACGATTAACGAAATAATGATTAATTCACCAACAAAAATGTTCATAGACAGAAAAGGAAAAATTGATGAAGTAGCTATTGAAACAACGAGTGACGAATTAATTCGAATAATTCAAAAAATAGCGGCTGGTGTGGGTGCCAGATTTGATACAGCATCACCAATTGTAGATGCATGGCTTGATAATGGCTCGCGATTCCATGGTGTGATGGCACCTATTGCAGCCGATGGCCCATACTTAACAATAAGAAAATTTATAGAACAATCATTAGACCTAGATCAATTTTATCCAACTAGAATTCAAAAAGAAATACTTATAGATGCAATAAAAAAATCTAAAAATATTGTAGTTGCCGGTGGCACTAGTAGTGGAAAGACCACATTATTAAATACTCTTATACATTTAATACCTTCAAGTGAGCGTATAGTTTCAATAGAGGAGACAGCTGAACTTGCTACATCACACGAACATTTTGTTCGTCTAATAGCTCGAACTTCTAATAGTGAAGGAGTAGGTACTATAACAATGGGTGATTTAGTTAAAGCAAGTATGCGAATGAGACCAGATAGAATTATTGTCGGTGAAGTACGTTCTGGTGAAGCCTTAGATCTATTACAAGCACTAAATACTGGCCATGATGGATCATTATGTAGTGTGCATGCAAATGGACCCAATGAGGTAATACAACGTATTGCGACTCTTGCCTTATTTTCAGGTGCTCAAATTCCATTCGAAGCATTAGTCACACAAGTATATTTTGGTGTTGATTTAATAGTTTATGTAAAACGTTTAAATAATGGAAATAGGATAATCGAATCAATCAGTCAAATTAATCGCGATAATGGTAAAAGAGAAATAATTCAAATTGATATAGAGAAAACAAATGTTGGTTAATACTATAAATTTATTACTCTCGTTGATATTGTTATTTTCACTTATATTTTTCTTAATGAATTTAGATAATAAAAAAGTTAGAAAATTAAAAAGTTCTAACAATGTCCTTTGGAAAAATATTTTCGTCAAAGTAAAAGCCGCTGGCTTCGAATATGAAGATCCAAAAATTCGACAACTTGTGCTTTACTATATCGTTGTAGCTGGCATGATTGGATTTAGCATTAATCCTTTGGGTGTATTTATTTCCCCAGTGTTCGCAATCATAGGGTTATATGCATATTTATTATATAAGGAACGATTATTATCTATTTCGTTACAACAAATTAATGATGAGCTTTGTTACTCAATTGCACGAAGACTTAGAAGCGGGGAATCATTGATTGATGCTTTAAAAAATGTTCAAAAACAATATAAAAAAATTAAATTAGTACGATATATAAATAAATATATAGATAATGGCTATTCTGTAGAACTTGCTATAGAAAAAACAATCACAAATAATACAATCATTAAGAATGAATCAGAAAAAATGTTATGTGGCACAATAGTTCTAGCTCATCAAATGGGAGGAAATTCTGCAAGAATATTTGAAAGAATCGGTGACTGTTTTCACCACACATACGAACTTCTAGGTGATACCAAATCAACAATAGCCCAAGTGAAAATGTCAGCAATGGTGATAAGTATTTTACCAATAGGATTTTTAGGACTTTCTACAATAATGGGTTTAGGTGGTAGTACTTTTCTATTTGATAACCCATTAGGAATCATGTGTCTAATAACAGGTATCGGCATGGAAGTAATAGGAATAATGTGGATGAGAAGGATGATAAGAAAAGGTATAGGGATATGGATATCATAGAAAAACAAAAAACAATTTTAAAAGATTTAAAATTACGAGCAAAAGTAGAAAAAGAAAATAAATTAAAAAGACAAATATTAATTAGAGACCTTCCAATGGTTTATGGTCTATTTAGTGTAGGAATTTCATCGGGGATGCCAATATTAAACGTGATGTGCAAAATTGCTCGATATTGTCCTGAGTCATGTAAAGAAGATATTAATAATGTAATAAAAGAAATAGATGCCGGTAGATCATTACAAAATTCTTTGATTAACTTAGAAAACAATCCGCAATTTAGAATTTTTGCACATGTGATTTCTGAATCATGTGATTGTGGAACAGATGTATTACCCACGTTAGATTCACTTCACAAAGATTCAATGAACAAGATCAGACGTGAAGCAGAATCTGCGATAAAAAAACTACCTATTTCAATGTTATTTCCCTTGGTTATATGTATATTACCCGCATTCATGCTGTTAAGTGTGATTCCTACATTGGCTAATGGAATATTCAATATTGGAATTTAAAATTAAATTTCCCTGCACTTCCCTTAAAACAAGTTAATCAATAAATTAAGAAGGAACATGATGAAATTTCTCAGAAAATTACACTCGAAATTAAACTCTAGGTTTTTAGGTCTGGATGAAAAAGGGCAATCAACGGCAGAATATGGATTAGTTATAGTTGGTGCAGCAGCATTAGCCGGAATATTCATCTCATTTGCTGGTGGTGGTGCAATAACTTCAGTTTTTAACAAAGTAATACAAACCGTAATGAGCCACATATAGTCAAAACATGTTTGAGGCCAATACCCCTATATAGGTCTCAAACATTTATTAAAGGATTGAAATGTTAATAAAATATGATGAAAAAGGGCAGGCGACTGTTGAGTTCGCTCTTGTAATACCTGTGATCGCAATATTTCTATTGCTTATTGTACAAGTAGGATTAGTGGTTGAAAAAAAGATATTGGTTACAAACTCTTCACGTGAAGCCGCAAGGATTCTAAGTGTTGAGAATAATTCAGAAAGAGCAGTCGCAAAAGCACAAGAGATTTTAAAAGATGCAAATGTTAGTATTTCTAGACCAAGTACACAAGGCGAATATTTAACAGTAACAGTTTCAAAAGTAGTTAAATCAAATATGCCAATATTGGGTGTTATATTTCCCGATGTTACCGTTAGCTCAAAAACCTCTATGAGAATTGAAAAATGAAAACTCAAAACTTTAATGAAAATGGAAGTATAACAATTGTTGGGTTAGGACTTTGTTCAATAGCATTAGTTTTAGCAATGGGCTTAATAAGATTGGGTGGAGTGGTCAGCGTAAAAGGAAAAGCTCAGAATGCAGCTGACGCAGCTTCTTTAAGTGCAGCATATGAAATAGCTCATTTTTCAATATCTAAGGCTTGTAGTTCAGCAAGGATAGCTGCACAAAAAAATGGCGCAGTGTTGGAATCGTGTAAATATACAAACAATGATGTAGAAGTTATTGTTTCGATAGATCAAGATGGGGAGATAATTAAAGCAATAGCTAAAGCAGATATTAAATAATTATGGAACGTAAGTATCAATAATTGCATTATCTTTAAAATCATTAAATAGATCACTAGCTCTTGGAGCCAAAGTATTTGAACCTTGCCAAGGAACTGTAATATTTGAAATATTGTCAATGTTAATCTCTGTTGCTAACTCCATCATAAAAAATATATCACTTAATGAGAGATTTTTTAATTGTATATGTTGGGTAATGGCAAATGCAGACTCAAATTTATTTGGAGTGCTATTTTTAACATTCTGCATCTCTCTTAATGCATATATTAATAATTGACCTTGGTTTTGGGACCTTTGTAGATCACCATTAGAAAATGAATGTCTATCACGCGAAAAAGCTAAAGCTGATGCACCACCCATCCTTATAGTACCTGGAGAAAAATCTGTTCCCGAATTTTTATCATGCATTTCTTTATCTACTGTAACTTCAAGTCCACCAAGTGAGTCAATTAGTGAAGTGAAACCAGCAAAATCTGCCTCTAGTGTATAACTAATTGATACTCCGGTTAATTGTTCTATAGTTTGTGCAGTTAATTCAGAGCCACCAAATGCATTTGCAGCATTAATTTTATTAGTGCCATGACCGGGTATTGCAACATTGGTATCTCTGGGGAAATTTATCATCGATACTTTCTTTTCTCCAGGGTTTATTCCAAGCAAATGTAAAGAATCAGCACGCTTGCCTTCAACACCAGGACGGTAGTCATTACCAATAACTAATAAATAGAACACATCAGATCTAACTGGGAGTACAATACTATTTTTTGCGAGGTTTCTATTTGATTGAAGGTGCCTAGCAGTGATTATTAGTTTTCCTTTTGGGCTTGCTAAATTTATTTGACCAGTTGTAACTGCGCTTAGGAAACCAATGCTTAATAGTGACAATGTCACTATGCAGATAATTAATCCAGAGAAAAGACTTGCAATTCTTTTTACTGGAAATACAATACTCATGATTTTTCAACTTTCGAATCGGTTGTTGTGGCAATTGGAAATAAATCTAATTTATAGCCTATAACAATACCTTCATTGTTAAAATAAATAGTACCGCTTCTTTCGATTGCCTTACCTGCTTCAGTTTTGGACTGTTTGATATGCGCAACACCAATATTGTCAGTGGCAGTTTCACTTTTCAATATATTTAAATCTACATTTACATTCTCTTTGGTTGCATTTTTAGGCGGTTCGAAAATAGATTGTGCTTGAGTAAAGATTTCTGATTTAAACAATGCTGGTATTCTAGAACCTTTTGAGAATACATCAGACAATGCTTTAGTGTATTTATCTAAAGAAGCTTTTTCGATATTATCAACTGTTTTACCATTTTCGGTTGTAGTTTTAGAATTAAATCTTATTGTTATCGAATTGTTGCTATTGCTAGATTTACTTTTTTTATCCTTTAAGTTTTGAGAATTAGAACAACTTGCTAAAGAAAGCAAAGGTATAATAGCCAAAATACAGATAAACGTTTTAAATATTCTTGGTTTTGTCACCTAGACATTTTTGCAGAAAACCAGCATTCATTCAGTGATGCACTTAAAATGTAGATATGATTCCATTCTTTAAACGTAAAACGAATAATAGCAACCCGAATTATGAGGTTGTTACAGCAGGTCCAACTTTAACGACAGCCAAAATGAGATTTGATGCTATTGATATATCGAAAGTAGAAAATAGGACAAAAGTTATTGTTGTTGGCAACGTAGTTTCCACAAGAATTGTTCCTAAGGCTAATAGCTATTGGTACGAAGTTATCATCGACGATGGGACTGGGAAAATGGATGGATGGTTTTTTGGACGTAAGGAAATTAAGGGTATATCGTTAGGCTGTTTGGTGCTTATGAAGGGATTAGCTCAAATTGATGAAGGTGAATTGACTATTGCAAATCCTCACTATCAAATACTTTGATTTTTTCACATTGACTGCCATAGATGTTCATATGAACATGTATCAATGCAAATGTTTTGAATGCTTGCTGTAATAGCGTCAATGAGTGTTAGTGCTAACAGCTCTGACAGCCAACATGGAAATGTTAAAGTGAAGCCTCAAAAATTTCACGAACTTCTTCACTCGCAACTGTATTAGTTAGGATAATAATTTCATCATCCTTATAAAGAGTTGTATCATCTCTTGAGTAAACAACATGTCCATTACGCAGAATAGCAACTATAGAACATTCTTTTGGAAGTTCGATATCTGATAATTGCTTATTTACAAGAGCTGATGTTTGCGAGATTCTAATTTCAACTAGTTCGACTTTGCCATCATCAAAACTTAATAAACCAACTATATGATCGCTAGTTAATTCTTCCTCAACTAATGAAGTTAAAATATGGGTCCCACTAACACCCCGATCTACTCCCCAGTGGTCGTTAAATAGCCATTTGTTTTCGGGGTTATTAATGCGAGCTAATACCTTAGGTACTCCAAATTCTTGTTTAGCGAGTAATGAGACAACTAAATTATCCTCGTCATCACCTGTGCAAGAAAAAACGACATCTGCAGAATCACATCCTGCTCTTTCTAGTATGTCGTAGTCACAACCGTCGCCGATGATCACATCAAGGTTGACATGAGGGTTCGAAGCAAAAGATAATAACTCTTCGGCTTTAAAATCTCTATCAATAACAGTTACAAAGTTATCGTCATTAGCTAAAGTTCTTGCAATAAATTTTCCTTGTGTTCCAGCACCTATTATAAGAATTTTCATTTAATCTCACCCGCAGTATACTCGGGATTTGCTAATTTTTCGTTCAGCTCATCTATTTTTGATTTAATGCAAGAAAAATAGATTCTTGCATCTTCTTGACCTTTAGTTCCTGGTTTAATTATTTTTGTTTCACCAAGGTGACTCCAAGCTATTGGAACATAATCTTCAGATTCAAACAATGGATTCAAAGATTTACCTGCCCAAATATTTGGCAATAGCTTTTCTATTATAACTATTTCGCCTGTGCCATCAACCCAATCTTGATTATCATTATCAGGCGTTAGCTTTTTGATAAATTCTTTTGATGCCCAGGAAACTGTAGCAACGGTAGAAATACCCAAACGATGATATAAACTTGCTCTACGTGGGTCATATATTCGTGCAGCTACATGATCAACATGAAAAATTTCTTTGGCAATTCGTGCAATTACTATATTGCTATTATCGCCGTTCGTTACGGCAGCTAAGCCATGTGTATCCTCAATATGGGCTGCTTCTAAAACCTGTCTATCAAAACCTACCCCCGTAACTGTCGATAAGTTTGGGTGTTCAGATATCCTTGCAAAGGATGTTGGGTCTTTATCAATCAAACAAACAGTGTTATCTCTTTTTAAGAGTTCTTTGGTTAGTTCTCGACCAACTCGTCCTGCTCCAACAATTAAATAATGCATAGAGAAATTTTACCCTATATTCAATATTATACTTAGCTCAAAAAGAAGAATTAATGCTTCTAAATACTTGAGTCGGCACTAAATAAAGATAAGACTGTTCTAATGACTATTATAAAACGAGTATTTTTAGGCAAACCAATCGCGAGTAATGAAGCGGAACATCAAACATTAAACAAAACTACTGCACTTGCAGTATTTTCTAGTGATGCCATTTCATCAACTGCGTATGCTACACAGGAGATACTTCTAGTAACAGCACTCTTTGGTTCATCGCTAGCTATAGGGTTAAATAAATTAGTTCCACTGGCAATAGTTGTTGCGCTACTACTAGCTATTGTTGTTACATCATATCGAAAAACTATATATGCATATCCACATGGTGGTGGTAGTTATATCGTTTCAAAAGAAAACCTTGGAGAGAACGCATCGCTAGTTGCAGCAGCATCAATACTTACAGATTACGTACTTACAGTAGCAGTTTCTATTTGTGCGGGCGTTAGAGCAGTTACATCAATACCTGCTTTTGCCACTTGGGCCGATCACCGAGTTGCTATGTGTATAGGAGCAATAGTATTTATATCAATAATGAATTTAAGAGGGGTTAAGGAAAGTGGCAGAATTTTTGCAGTACCAACATATGTATATATAGCAGTTGTTTCCGCACTTATTTTTTATGGTTTAACAAAAAGTTACTTCGATTGGTTTGGAGGTATTTCAAAAATTGATTTTGCTCAATTTTCTGCTGAGTCTGCAAAGGAAGGTTTAAAAGAATCAGGAGGTGGATTAGCGGTAATAGTATTGCTTAGAGGGTTTGCTTCAGGTGCTGTAGCTCTAACTGGAGTTGAAGCTATTTGTGATGGTGTTCCAGCATTTAAGAAACCTTCACCAAGAAATGCTAGTCGTACTTTAATAATGATGGCTGTAATATTAGGTACATTATTTTTCGGTGTCTCTCTACTGGCATCAAGGTTACATCCTGTCCCATTAGAACAAGGCGAAAGTGTTTTCTCTCAAATGGGACGTCAAGTTTTTGGTGAAGGAATCATCTATTTTTTACTACAAATTTTTACAGCTCTAATTTTAATGCTTGCAGCAAACACTGCATATGCAGATTTTCCAAGACTTAGTTCAATTGTAGCTAAAGATGGGTTTTTACCGCGCCAATTTACAAATAGGGGAGATCGACTGGTTTTCTCTAACGGCGTTATAGTCCTTGGACTAGCTGCAATATTCTTAGTTTGGATATTTGGTGGTGTAGAAACTGCGCTAATGCCACTCTATGCTGTTGGTGTATTTACCTCATTCACATTGTCGCAACTCGGTATGGTTATGTATCAGAAGAAAGCAGAAAATCGATCTATTAGTGGAATGATCATTTCGTCAATCGGAACCCTTGCTACATTTGTTGTTCTGCTTGTTGTTGCCATAACAAAATTTACTCGCGGCGCATGGGTTTCAATCCTTGTAGTCCTTGTTGTTTATTCACTTTTTAAATCTGTACATAGACATTATAAACATGTTCAAAGTTCCATAGCAGTTCCTAGTGACTATAAACCTCAACGTATGAACCATACAGTAATGGTATTAGTCGGTCGTATGCATCGTGGTACATTACAAGCCATTGAATACGCGAGTTCGCTTACACCTGATCATCTTGTGGCAATTACAGTTGTGAGCGATGAAGAAGAACGTGAGAAGGTTCTAGCTCAATGGAATAGCTTCAAAATGGATATTCCTATTGAGATTATATATTCCCCATATAGAGAGCTTTTGCGACCAATTCTTAGTGCTGTTGAAGATTTAGATAAACGCTATGACAATGACATCGTTACTGTAGTGATCCCGGAATTTGTTGTACATCATTGGTGGGAACATTTGCTTCATAACCAAAGTGCTTTGATGTTAAAGGGTCGTCTACTATTTAGGAAAAATACAGTCGTAACTTCTGTTCCTTATCAAATAGACTAAATCTCTTTTAAGGTCCGTCCTTGCAGAGGGCTTTATCCGCAGCCAATTTGTTAGAATTGCATCGTGGTAAAACTCCCTCGATCTTTATATGCGTTAAAAAATCGTAATTATCAAAAAGTTTTTGCTGCATCGTTAATCTCTAATGTTGGCTCTTGGGTTGAGACTGTCGTAATCGGGATTTTCATGCAGGTGCTAACCCATAGCGCTATATATGTTGGTATTGCTTTTGCTATGAGGTTTGGCGCAAACGTTTTTATTGCTCCTCTAGGTGGCTGGTGTGCAGACAGGTTTAATCGTAAAAAATTATTGATCTTAACAAATTTTGCTTCATCTTTAATAGCTATTTCGATAGGTGTATTAGTATCGTTTGGATCAATTAAACCATGGATGTTAATTGTATTCGTTGGATTAACCGGTGTTGTGGACTCAATTAGTTTTCCTACTTATCAAGCATTTCTGTCAGAACTTGTTCCTTCAAAAATATACTCTGCTGCTATGAGCTTAATGTTCTCTCAATGGAATATGGCTCGAATTATTGGTCCTGTAGTTGCAGGTTTATTAGTCGGGAATGACCATTTTGAATTTGCATTCTATGTTAATGCTGCAAGTTTTTGGGCCGTAATTGTCACCTTACTATCGATAAAAACACTTTCACATCCTAGAGAATCTACTTCGAGGTTAACTTGGGCTGATGGAGTACGTTGGATGTTCAAAGAGAAAAAGCTTTCACGTGTTGTTGCAACTCATAGTGCTTCGGTATTTTTTGCTGGAGGGCTTATTGCAGCTATTCCTAATGTTGCAGATGAGGTATACCATTCACGCGTTTTTGGAACATCTGCATTTAATGTTTCGATGGCTATTGGCGCAATTCTAATTACTGTTTTGTATTCTTCGCTTACACATAAATACGGAAAGAATAAAACTATTTTGCTACTTGCACGCATGGTTCCCTTCACTGTTTTTGCATATGGATTTGCCCCTAATTTATTTTGGGCTTGTATTGCTATTGGTTTTTATGGATGGGCGCATCTAGGAACGTTAACTGGAATACTTACTGAAATACAAATGATTGCACCACCTGATTTAAAAGGAAAGGTTGCGTCTGTCTTCTCTGGTATTCTAGGACTGTTTTTTCTTATGGCAACTTTAATTTCTGGTTATGCTATAGATGCATATGGCTCAAAAATCGCTTTTAGTGTTCTAGCCATTTGCCATATTCTTACCCAAATCATTATTGGTCTCTATTCATCAAAATGGAAAATACCGGATGTAATAGAAACTGTTGTAGAACCAGATCTAAGTGAATCTTTAGACACACTCCTTGAACCGATCCCAGATATGTAAGTATATTTCTTAAAATTTCTAAATTTCATCAAATCCCATGTAGTATTTGCCATTACGATTTATTATTAAATCGCAGATTATGAAATGAGGAAAGATGATTATTGCAGCTGAGGGGGGTTACCAAAACTTCGTTTTGAGTAATTCAGACTGGAAATGGTTATGGTTTGCATTCGCAACAGCAATAGTTGCTTTAGTAGTAGGTACACTGCTGACTAAAACTGTACTTAAAGTAGAAACCGGTACAGAAAAAATGCAAGAGATAGCAAAAGCTATTCAAGATGGTGCAATGGCATATATCATGCGACAATTTAAAACTATTGCAACAATTGTTGTTCCAGTAGGAGCAATTGTATTTTTCACTTCTAAAGCTATATCGAAAGATTCAGGTATTGCAGCGCTAAGTTTTGCTCAAAGCGGAACTTTTAGAACTGCAGCATTTGTTGTTGGTGCTCTATGTTCTGGTGGTATTGGTTTTCTTGGAATGTGGTTATCAACTCGTGCGAATGTTCGTACTGCACATTGTGCAACTAAAGGTTCAATGAATAATGCATTAGGCGTAGCTTTTAAAGCTGGTGGTGTTTGTGGTCTCTTTACTGCTGGTCTTGGACTTCTTGGCGCAACAACTATTGTTATGATCTTTCAAAATAGTGCGTCAGCAATTCTTGTTGGTTTTGGTTTTGGTGGTTCACTACTAGCTCTTTTCTTGCGTGTTGGTGGAGGTATCTTTACTAAAGCAGCTGACGTTGGTGCTGACCTTGTTGGTAAAGTTGAACAGGGAATTCCCGAAGATGATCCTCGTAACCCTGCAACTATTGCAGATAACGTTGGCGACAATGTTGGTGACTGTGCTGGTATGGCATCAGATCTTTTCGAAAGTTTTGGTGTGACACTTGTTGCTTCTATCATCTTAGGTGTGAGCGCTTTTGCTGGAATTGGATTAGAAGGTTCATCATCTAAAGGACTTATTTTTCCTATAGCAATTATGGCTGTTGGTCTATTAGCTTCAATGATTTCTATCTTTTTAGTTAAAGCTAAAGAAGGGGAAAAAGATGCTCTGAAGCCAATAAACCGAGGACTCACTTACGCTTCAATACTCACTCTTATAGGTGCAGCTATTGTCTCATTTGGCTACATTGGAAACAAAACTGGAAGTGGACCACAAGCTCTTAGTCTTCCTGGAACAAGATTATTCTTCGCAATTTTTGCTGGAGTAGTTTTAGGACAAGTTGCCTCTCGAATAACTCAATATTATACATCTAGTGAATTCAAACCAGTTTTAAGTATTGCGGAATCTGGAAAAACTGGTCCTGCAACAGTTGTGCTTAGCGGTATCTCATCTGGGCTTGAATCTGCTGTTTGGGCTTTGTTTGCTATCTGTGGCGCTATTGGTGTTGCAATTTCTTTAGGTGGAGGAAACACTTCCTTTTCTTTTTACCTAGTTGCACTTACAGGTATAGGAATATTAAGCACTACAGCAATAGTTGTTGCTGAAGATACATTCGGTCCTGTTGCCGATAATGCTCAAGGTATTGCAGAAATGTCCGGAGTTTTTGAAGGTGAAACAGAAGAAATTCTTGATGGTCTCGACACAGTAGGTAATACTACAAAAGCTGTTACTAAAGGTTTTGCTATTGGTTCAGCTGTAATTGCAGCGGTAGCTCTTTTTGCTTCATTTGTTGAAACTATTTTCAATGACGGTGCAGATAAATATCCAATTGTTGCTGCAGGAATTAAATCTGGAAAATCAGCATTTGAAACAGTCGCGTTTAACGTTGCCGATCCAAAAACATTTATTGGATTACTAATCGGTGGATCTGTAGTGTTCATGTTCTCATCGTTAGCTATTTTGGCAGTGTCTCGTACTGCAGGAACTATAGTTCAAGCTGTTCGTAAACAATTTCATGACAAGCCAGGTATTATGGAAGGTACTGAAAAGCCTGACTATAAAGAAGTTATCGATATTTGTACTGGAGCCTCTCTACGCGAACTTGCAACTCCAGCATTGTTAGCTGTGCTGACACCAGTAGCTGTTGGTTTTGGTCTCGGGGCATTTGCACTTGGAGCTTATTTGGCATCAGCAATTGTTGTTGGTCAATTGATGGCTAACTTTTTATCTAACTCTGGTGGTGCTTGGGATAATGCAAAGAAATTTGTTGAATCTGGAAACCATGGTGGTAAAGGTTCAGACACTCATAAAGCTGTAGTTATTGGTGACACTGTTGGTGATCCTTTTAAAGATACAGCAGGACCAGCTATAAACCCATTGATCAAAGTGATGAACTTAGTTTCACTTCTTGTTCTTCCAGCTGTAATTTCAATGAGTGATAACAATGCTCGCTATATAGTTGCAGGTATTGCTATTGTGATTATTTTAAGTGCAATAACATATTCAAAAACAAGACCTTCAGGTTTTGGCGATGATTTGGTAGAAGAGTTATCTGCTAAATCTGATACAAAAGGATAAGACAATATACAAACTGGAAAATATTATGCTTAGTAAAAATAAAATTGGGCAAACCTAAGCCCTGCGGTTCGCAAAAACCCAGGGCTTGACTAAAGAGATCATCTCATGAGACTCCCATAAAGTCAAGACATTTCTTTCCTAGGTCGAACCCGCGAAGCTATTCCCTTTTTCCTCAAAGGTATAATCTCAACAGGGCTAAACCTTGGAGCTATAAAAAGATAATCTAGAATTATTAAATGCTTGCAGTGCTCGATTCAACTTATGTATTTGGGATTGGTGCTGGTATTTTCGCTGCAATACTATTTGGTTCAGGTGACTTTTATGTCGGTCATGTAGCTAGCAAGAGTTCGGTATTTGCTTCAACTGCAGTTGCATATATATTTGAATTCTGTTTGCTCGGAACTTTATTATTTTTTCAAAAAGATTATGGAACAATAGGCGAGAATAATAAAACTTTATTAGTTGCAATTTCTGGAAATATTGGATTTTTAACTTTTGTTTATGGTTTGGCAAAAGGAAGAATTTCTATTGTCGCGCCGCTTGCCGCAATATTACAGTTAGTTTTTCCTCTAATCTTTTCAATATTTGTAGACAATAAAACGCTTTCGAGACTTACTTGGTTGGGGATAATGGTTTCTATAATCGCAATCATATTTATAACAATTACTAAAGAACCAGAAGATTCTAAAATAAAAAATTCAACGAAACTTTCAATATTCGCTGGAACAATTTCAGGGTTATGTTTTAGTCTTTGGTTAACAGGCATTAGTAAAGTAGAAACTCCAATAATTACACGCATATTTATACTTTCCATCCCAGCCTGTATTGTCGGTACTATCTATCTATTGGTGAAGCGAGACACCATTAAACCAGTATTAAAGTATGTTCACATAATAGTAATATCAAGTACCGGTTATATGTGCGGAATTTGGTTCTTTAATTTTTCAGAAAGAAGAGTTTCTTTAATAATATCTGCACTATTAATAGGCTTGGTACCAGCTGTTACCATTATTCTTGCAAAGATTAAGAATGATGAACATATATCAAAGAATCAATACTACGGATTCATACTTGCAATTATTGGTATTGGAGTCATTGCTTTAGGTTCTACATAATCTTTCTAAAGACCAAACCTAGACAGAAAATATCAAGCTTTAGTATCAGTATTTAATTCTTCTGTTTTTATTTTAGGATCGACAGAATTTAAATCATCTGACTGTTCTTTTTTATGCTTTATAAATTCTATTACTGGTGGAATAAACGAGATAACAAATATCAATGCAATAATTGGTAATAAATATTTATCAATATTCTTTTCTCCGATAGCAGAACCTAAGAAATATCCAAGCAGTGAAATACCTACACCCCAAAGAGCTGCACCAACAGCATTGAATTTTACAAAGGTCTTGTAACTCATCTTGGCAGTACCAGCCATAGTAGGTGCGATTGTCCTCACTATTGGAACAAACCTAGCTAGTAAAATAGTTTTGGGACCGTGTTTTTCAAAGAATGCATGAGTCTTGTCGATATGTGATTTCTTTAGTATTTTTGCATTTTCTTTTTTAAAAAGTCTTTCACCAAGTTTGTTTCCAACCAAATATCCAGTTTGGTCACCAACAAATGCGGCTATAAAGAAAAGTGGCACAAGAACCCAAATGTTTAAATCCCCTTTAAACGCCAAGAATCCTGCTGTAAAAAGTAAAGTATCGCCAGGCAAGAATATGCCTATTAAAAGCCCTGATTCGGCAAATATAATAGCAAAAAGTACAATATACTGCCATGGGCTTAGGTTATCCAATAAAGTACCGAGTTTAGAAGGGTCTAAGAGATCTTTAAAGAATGAAATTATAGAAGCTATATACATAAATATTGATTCTAGTCAGTTATTTTTCTAAATATTACGTTCAGGTAGTACGAGAGAGTAAAGTACATGTCTCGCATAATGCAAATATGCGTTGCTACATAGGCTAAAGCCAAAAGATTAATAGAAGAGAGATGTCCGTGGGCAAACCATTAATAATCGTTGAATCACCTGCAAAAGCCAGGACAATAACACAATTCTTAGAAGGTAAATACACTGTAGAATCAAGTGTTGGTCATATTAGAGATCTGCCAAGAACAGCAGCTGACATTCCAGAACAATTTAAAAAAACACCTGCAGGACGTTTGGGGATTGATGTAGAAAATAATTTTACGCCGATATATATAGTTCCAGCAGAAAAGAAAAAAGTTGTTGCAGAATTAAAGAGAAAATTAAAAGATGCAAGTGAATTATATCTCGCAACCGATGAAGATCGTGAAGGTGAAGCAATTGCTTGGCATGTACTACAAATTTTGAAACCAAAAATCCCTGTAAAGCGAATGGTTTTTCATGAAATAACAAAAGACGCAATTAATGAGGCTATAACTAATGCCCGCGAACTCGATACAAAATTAGTTGCTGCTCAGGAAGGTAGACGAATATTAGATCGATTAGTAGGCTATGAGACATCACCAATTTTGTGGCGCAAAGTTATGCCAAAACTCAGCGCAGGTAGAGTACAAAGTGTTGCAACGCGTCTAGTAGTTGATCGTGAGCGCGCTCGAATGGCTTTTGTTAGCGCAAAATATTTTGATGTTGTTGCGAAACTCAAGCACGAGAAGACAAAAATTGAATTTGAATCTACACTTACACATGTTGACGACAAAAGGATTTCTTCCTCAAAAGACTTTGACGAAAAAACAGGTAAATTAAATAAAACAACTGTAGTTACTATAGGTGAAGTCGCAGCATCAAAAATTGCAGAAAGTGTTTCTGGAAAAGATTTTGAAGTCGGCTCTTCTGAAGAAAATGACTGGAAGCAATCTCCATATCCTCCATTTATAACTTCAACTTTGCAACAAGAGGCTGGACGTAAATTACGGTTTTCTTCAGCACGTACAATGGCGATTGCACAAAGGTTATATGAACGCGGTTATATAACCTACATGCGTACCGATTCTACTTCTCTATCTGACCAGGCCATTAAAGCTTCAAGAAAAAGAATTGAGTCACTCTATGGCAAAGAATATGTTCCTGATGCGCCTCGTCAATATAAGAGAAAAGTGAAAAATGCTCAGGAAGCTCATGAAGCTATACGTCCTGCTGGTGATGACATGAGAATACCTGATTCTCTATCTAGCGAGTTAGATACAGATGAAACTAAGTTATATGAACTCATTTGGAAGCGAACTATTGCTTCACAAATGTGTGATGCACGTGGCAAGAGAGTAACAGTTAAATTTAATATTGCGCTTAAAGACGTCGTTGATGAAAATAAGGCATCTTTAAACAATGCAACATTTACTTCTCATGGTCGAACAATTGTTTTTCCAGGTTTTTTACGAGCATATGTTCAAGGCTCTGATGATCCTGATTCAGATTTAGAAGACCGAGAATCTATTTTGCCACCGTTAGCTGTTGGAGATAAAACCAAATGTAAAAGCGTTGAAGCTAAAGAACATTCAACACTTCCACCAGCACGTTACACAGAAGCTTCTTTGGTTAAAGAGCTAGAAGCACGAGGTATTGGCCGTCCTTCTACTTATGCTGCAGTAATGCAAACCATTCAAGATCGTGGATATGTTTGGAAAAAATCAAGTGCGATGGTACCAAGCTGGACTGCTTTTGCTGTTGTTGGATTACTAGAAAAACACTTCCCGCATTTAGTTGATTATGAATTTACCGCAAAAATGGAAGAAGATTTAGATGCAATTGCTCTTGGTGAAAAAGATTCTATTGCTTGGCTTAATAAATTTTATTTCGATCCTAAAGAAGGTCTAAAGTTTTTAGTTGGCGATGAACGTGTTGCGGAAATTGATGCACGTGCCATTAACTCTATTGTTATTGGCCAAGATGATAAAAAGCGAGACATAGTTGTCCGTGTAGGTCGCTATGGTGCTTACTTGGAACGTGATATTAATGGCGAACCACAACGTGCAAATATTCCAGATGGAACAACACCAGATGAATTAAACCCAGTAATAGCGGAAGAATTTTTTGAAAGCGCATCACAAGATGGACGAGAACTTGGTATCTATCCTGAAAACGATCAGATGATAGTTGTAAAAGATGGGCGATTTGGTCCTTATGTTACTTGTGTTTTACCCGAAGATGTAGAGAAAGATAAAAAAGGTAAACCATTAGAAAAACCTAAGACTGCATCACTTTTAAAATATATGAATATTGCAGATATCACATTTGAGGATGCAATAAAACTTTTTTCTTTACCGCGCATAGTTGGTAAGGATGAAAATGGAAATGAAATTTCAGTACAGAATGGCCGCTATGGTCCATATATTTCACGAACAGTTGATGGTAAAGGCGATTCTCGTACTCTTGCTGAAGAGACTCAATTATTTGATCTCACTTTAGAACAAGCACTTGAACTTTTTTCACAGCCACGCCGTAGGGGAGCTGCGACAGCTAAAGGACCATTACTTGATTTAGGAGCACATCCAGATTCAGGGAAATCCATCCTTGTAAAGGATGGTCGATTCGGAGCATATGTAACTGATGGTGAAATTAATGCCTCCATTCCTAGAGGTAAAACTCCAGAGACATTGACTATGGATGAAGCAGTGGAACTTTTGATCGCTAGAGCAGAGAAAATCGCTTTAAATGGTGGCGTAACAAAGAAAGCGAAAAAAAAGCCAGTAGCGAAAAAAAAGCCAGTAGCGAAAAAGAAGCCAGTAGCGAAAGTATTAAAGAAGCCTAAGGTTACTGACTCAAAACGTCCTACTTCCGATAAGCAGAACGCAGCGGAAAAGAAAACTACTACTAAAAAAGCTAAAGACGGCGAAAAAAGTTAAGAAGATTAATACTAAGATATTGTATTATGAATAAAGAGGCACCGTTTGTACCTATACAAGTGACAGATGATCCAATTCCTAAGAATATTTGGGCGGCATTTCGCCAATATGGATACTGGAGAGTCTTCATAGCTCAATTCGTTTCATCTTTAGGGGACTGGATCGGGATATTTGCAATTATTGCAATCGCATCACGTGTATCTAATAATTCAGGTTATGCGGTTGCTTTACCCATGCTTGTGAGAATTGTTCCTGGTCTTTTTCTAGCTTCTATTGGCGGACTGATCGTAGATCGTCTAGACAGACGAAAGATAATGGTTATTTGTGATTTATCTAGAGCTGCTCTTTTATTCATGCTTCCATTCTGGAATTCACTTATCGGGCTTATTGTAATATCTTTTTTCTTGGAAATGTTCACGTTATTATGGGGTCCTGCAAAAGATTCTTCTATTCCTTATTTAATTACACCAAACCATTTAGATACAGCTAATTCTCTTGGTCTCGCATGTGCCTATGGAACTTTTCCTATTGGGGCAATGGTATTTGGTGCAATGGCGAGTGTCGCAGTATTCATAAATTCAAAAAACTTTTTTGGTGGAAATATTGATCAAGAGTTCGTTGCTCTTTGGGCTGACGGGCTTACTTACATTATTTCTGCGATTGCAATATTTAGTTTGACTCGCGTATTTCGAGATATACGTTCCTCTCAGTTAGAAAGAATGGAAAAGGAGAAATTAGAAAAAGAAAACAATTCTGATTCTGCTTTATCGGAAAAGCGCATAGACATTGCTGCTACGTTTGCAGAAATAAAAAATGGCTATAAATTTATTGCAAAAGAACGTTTGGTTCGTGGAGTGATGCTGGGTCTAGGTGTTGGTATTATCGGTGGAGGCGTTTTAGTACCACTAGGTAATATTTATGCATCTACAGTTCTGGGTGGTGGCTCGGGCACCTATTCATTATTAATGATTGGTTTGGGAACTGGAGCTGCTGTTGGAATTATTACCTTGTTGTTCATACAAAAATATCTTAAACGAGGAACAGTATTTTGGAGCGCGATAGTACTTTGCGGAGTGTCATTAGTATTAGTAGCGCTTTCCAGCTATACTTGGATTTCTGTTATTGCTATTGGCGGAGTTGGCGCATTTGCAGGTAGTGGATATGTGACAGGGTTTACTGTATTACAAGAAGAAGTTGAAGATAACTTACGCGGACGAACATTTGCTGCACTTTATACAATAGTGAGAATATGTATGATTTTTGCCTTGGCCGTTTCTCCATTATTCTCTGATTTTTATGATTGGATTTTAATAAAAATTTTTGGCACAACAAAACTTTCTATTGGTGCTTTCTCATATAATTTTCCAGGTGTAAGGGTTACATTATTAATGGGTGGATTAGTGATTGTTGTAGGTGGATTCTTAGCCCGTTCACAAGTAGTACACAAAGCCGTTCGTAAAAATGAAGATATCATCAATGCTAATTTATCTAACACTGAATCTGAAAGCAAGGCTGAAGGTTCTGACATCTTGGAACGATCGCGAAGCGCTGAAAAAATGTCAGATACCGAAATCGAGAATTCAAATGTAGCGAACCCAGTCGCAGACGTTACTAATAAGTTGGAATTACCTAATGAAGACAGAACAGAAGTTAAATAAATGAGTAACGGTGTGCATATAGTATTTGAAGGACCTGATGCTGTAGGGAAATCAACTCAAATTGCATTAACAAAAAAATATCTTGAAGAGCTAGGCCACAAAGTAGTTTTAACTCGTGAACCTGGTGGCACTGAAGTAGGTTTAATGTTGCGTAAAATATTATTGGAAACAAATTTAAATATAGATCCACACGCTGAGGCATTAATGATGGCTAGCGACCGTGCTCAAGACGTACATGAAATTATCATGCCCGCAATCGAACGTGGAGATATTGTTCTTAGCGATAGATTTATTCCATCGTCACTTGTATATCAAGGTATTGTACGCAGACTTGGGATTGAGCAAGTTTTTGAATTAAGTAAATTTGCATTAGGAAGACATACTCCAGATATAACACTATGCTTTGATATTTTAGATGAAAAAGCAATTGCGCGTGCTGATAAAAATCCCGATCGAATAGAGCGTGAAGGTACAGATTTTCACCAAGAAGTTCGTGATGCTTATAGGATGCTGACTGGAAAATATAATTGGGAAAAAATAGATGCAAACGGTTCAGTAGATGAAGTATTTGATCGTATAAAAAAAATTATTGATATCAAGATTGTGTCTAATTCATGAATGGTTTTGGAAGTATCAAAGGACAAGAAAAAGCAATTGTTCAATTAGAGAATGCATTAAAGCAGCCAGTCAACAGTTACATCTTTTATGGAAATCGTGGTACCAATATTGAAGAATGTGCACGAATATTTGCTTCACGAATTATCGAAAACAATGGTGTCTTAGACCAGCGAATACAAGATCGATTATATCCCGATGTAATTGAATTTGAGCCTGTTGGTGTTAGCTATCGTATTAAGGAAGATGTACGCGAATCAATGTTGGTTGAACTTTTTAAATCACCAATAGAAAGTTCAAAAAAAGTTTTAATTATTCATGATGCTCACAGATTACGCTCAGATAGTGCAAATTCCTTGTTGAAATCACTTGAAGAGCCTCCAGAAAATTTAGTTTGGATATTAATTGCACCGGAGCGTGACTTAGTCTTGCCTACAATTCATTCTCGCTGTTTTCCAATACAGTTCTCTACCTTGCCAAGCGAATTAGTCTTTGACTATTTGATAAAAAATAATGTTAATGAAGAACTTGCAAAGTCGGTTGCAAACAATAGTGGAGGTAGGTTAGACCGTGCTCTAAATATGTCCAAACGAAATAGGGCTTTGGTAAAAAAAGCACAAAAATTGGCCTCAACTCTAACTTTGAATGCAAGCATTGTAAGTAATTCCACGTCGCAAGTTTTAGAGATTTTTGATGAGATATCAAATAGTTTGATCACTGAAAATAAATCAAAGTTAGATTTGATAAAAAAAGAAATGAAAGATTCAGGATATTCAGAAAAGGTTCAAAAATCTGTTTTGTCAGCATCAAAAGTTAGATTTGATTCAATAGAGAAAAGATTGAAATCTGAACTTATAGAAGACTTTCTAGATTACTTTCAGACAGAACTTTTTGAACTATCGAAATTAAATACAGGGATAATTCAATATCAGCTATCGATAATCGATGAATTCCGAGAAAAATTGATTTATAACCCTAATGAAACACTCTTTTTGGAATCATTATTCGCAACACTTTTAATGTCTAAAGTATAAGTAAACTTATTTGTCAAAGATGACGAAACAGTTCAAAAGCCGAGATAGCTCAGTTGGCAGAGCAACGCACTCGTAACGCGTAGGTCGTGGGTTCAATTCCCATTCTCGGCTCTTATGACAATATACATAGCAATAATGATAGTTATAGGTTTTGTGTGTTTTGTTGCATGCTTTTATACTTCTAAGAGGATTTGGGACATGCTTGACACACCAAGTGTTTCGCCGTCAGGTGCAATAGTAGGCATGTGTGAAATTATTGGTAAAGCATCGACTGAGTTAGATGCCTTTGCAAAATTGAAACCATTGATAAAAAGTCCAATCATGAATACTGATTGTGTATGGTACGAAGTAATTGTTGAAGAGTATGTACAAAAAGATGATTCAAAAGAATGGAAAAAAATATTCGAAAAGAAACCATCAGATGGTTTTAGAATTGTTGATGGATATGGCGGCATATTTATTAACGCATCTCATGCAAAGAAATATTTGACTAAATCCACTGAAAAAAATAAATCAGTTGAAGCTATCAGCAAAGCAAAATATTTAATGGATGGCCCAGTTCTATCTTCCATAGAGCAGGAAGTGAAAAAATGGCAAACTTCTCCTGATGGATTTTATATGTATCATGTCAATGTCGGAAAATATATTCCAACTACCTATGTTTCCCCAGACAAGACACAATTTTTCGATGACACGAAACAAGTATGGACAAGCATAGATATCTCATCAAAATCCGAATCGTTCATTAGTGGTATAAAATCTGTATTTGATAAATTAACTCAAAATGATTTAAGAGTAACTGAAACAATTGTTACCCCTATGCAGGATATTTATGCACATGGTTATGTAAGTTTTCCAATTGGGAATATATCTTCAAATGAATTAAAAATTGACAAAGGTAATAAATTTGGTGGGTTATTCGTTTCTTCGACTGGAGAAAAAACTGCATTAACTAGTCAAAAAAGGATCAGGGCTGTTTTAGCTATTGTCGGAATGATTGTGGGTGCATTGCTAATCATTTTAAATAACGCAACAATCAAGCCTAGTAGCGAATCAGACAAATACGAAATTTCATCTTTCAACTTAACAATTTGGCCGTATATTTGGCTTGCTTTAGCGTATTGTTTAAGTTTTTTTATTTTAAAATTCGGACGTACTTTTAATCGGTTTATAAGATTAAAACAACAGGTAAATCTTTCTAAATCTACAATTGATACTGTGCTTAAACGGCGCAGTGATTTAATACCACAATTAAAAGATATTGTTGATGGGGCAGCTGGTCACGAAGCTAATTTGCAACAGGCTGCAGCTGAACTTAGATCAAAAAATGATGACGAGTTCACAAAGACTATTTTTGCTTTAGGTGAAGCATATCCAAGTTTAAAAGTATCAGTAAATTTCATGCAACTACAATTCGAATTAGGCCGAACTGAAGAAAAGATTGCAATGGCCCGATCATTTTTGAATGATTCAGTATTAAATTATAATAATTTACGAGCTACCTTCGTTGGAATATTGTATTCACCATTTTTCAAAAAGATTGATAGAGAAAAGTAATTCCATATCATTTTTATATGTTTATAGTGTTTTAGATGCAAGATATTCATGAATTATAAGAAATAGTTAGCAAAAGTTAGAAAAACTCACATCTATTACAGTATCTAGACTCGTATTAACTAAAATTAGTTAATTAAAGGAATCAGTTAATTATGGCATCACAAGAAACATTTATGGCAGATGTTGATCCGTACCTGAACTCTTTGTATTCAACAGCATTGCGTTTAACGAAGAAACCTGCTGATGCACAAGACCTAGTACAAGAAACATTGTTAAAGGCGTATAAGGCATACGACAGATTTGAAGCTGGGACTAATTTAAAAGCTTGGATTTTTCGTATATTGACTAATTCCTATATAAATATCTATCGATATAAATCTCGTAGACCAAAAGAAGTGGATATTGAGAATACAGAACAAATGTTTATGTATCACAAATTAAGAGGTTCAACAGCAACTGATGTTTCAAAAAGTGTTGAGGACGAATTCTTGAATTCAATTACTGACATTGAAATTTCTAAAGCTATTGAAGACCTTCCAGAGCAATTTAGAGAAGTTGTATTATTATTTGACGTAGAGGGCCTAAGTTATGCTGAAATTGCTGAAATGTTAAAGATTCCAGCTGGAACAGTGATGTCAAGGCTCCATAGGGGAAGAAAATCATTACAAAAAGCGTTAATTGATTATGCGAACGAAAATGGCATATACCCGTTAAGTTCAAAAACTGAAAATAGTGAATTAGTTAAGGCAGAAATGTCTGGCTCTGAAGGTACTGGGGAAAAGTCGTGAACTTTGATATAAAGGGAATTGAAGATGATCCATGTGGGCCCGGCTCTGATTGTGAAAAGATTCTAGAAATTGTAAACAAATACATTGATGGATGTGCCGATGACGATGAAACGTTATTAATAACTACGCACACACAAGATTGTATTGTTTGTAGGGATGGAATTGTGTTCGAGGAAAAATTTCGAGCAAGAATTAAGTCCGTTAAGCCAGAATGTATGCCACAAGACTTGAAGAATAAAATGCTGATGTCTTTCGGATTTCCAGGGATGAATGAGCTTCCATCTGCCTTATCTAACGAAAAACATAATAATAAGCATCATTTTTTCAAATTTTTTCGCAAAAATGATCATACTGGCTAAGATTTTTGTGTTCAAGCCGACTAATATTTATTTGCTATGAAAAAACAAATCTCAAAATCGTTTTACGTTATTTCAATATTTCTAATTATGATATTTAGTAATATAACCTCTGCTTTTGCTGTCGATGAGGTAGTAACAAATGATGTTACGAAAGAAAAAGGCATCTTTAGATGGTTCTTTTGGCCAGGTTGGGCTTTTGGTGGTCTAGTAATTTCGGTTATAGCTTTAATGTCGTATTATTATTGGAAAAATGTTCTAGGCCCAAAAAAACGTGGCCGTAAAATTTCATAGTGATCAATTTTAAAGAATTAACATCACAAGTTATTTCTTTATTAGATGCTAACGAAGAAGAAACATTTAGGAATTTTGCCAGATTACAAAACAAAAAGATTCTCATTGCATGTTCGGGTGGGGCAGACTCAATAGCTTTAGCATTAATTTCATATAGTCAAAATATTGATTTCGCTCTTGTATATATAGAACATAATATTAATCCAACTACTCGCGAATGCGAAACAATAATTAGTGACTTGGCTAAAAAATTAAAAGTTGAATTTTTTGTTGAACATGTTGATCTTGATCTTAAAAATAATAAATCTAATATAGAGTCTCGTGCACGTGATGCTAGATATCAAGCATTAGAAAAGGTACGTATAGAAAATAATTACGATTTTATTTTAACCGCACATCATCTAGACGATTATGTAGAAACATTCTTTATAAATCTTATGAGAGGTTCGGGATCTGGCGTTGCTGCACTTAGCTCTGCAAGAGGAAATCTTGTTCGACCATTATTAAATTGGCGGAAAATCCAACTCGAAGAAATCGTTCAGAAGTGTGAAATCGAGTATTTTTCTGATCCATCAAATGACCTTGATTGCTTTGTAAGAAATAGGGTAAGAAATGAATTAATCCCGCTCATGGATGATATTTCGAATCGTGATGTTGCCCCATTAGTATCAAAAGCGGGTAATCATATATCTAGAGATCAAAAATTTATTTCTAGTTTAGGGGCACGTTCATGGCCACTTGACGGCAATACAAGCACTCGAACTTTAAGGGCACTTGATATTTCGCTTCAAAATCATGCCTTACGTTCTTGGATCATAGGAGATAAACCATCCGACAAAGAGATGTCCAATATTCTCGATGTTGTAAATCATGAAATTACAAAAACTCAAATCTCTGGAAATAGAACTATTTGGCGTAAAGATGCAAAGATATATCAGAGTGAAACAACAAAATTATTAGAAGACCTAAAGAACAAGAAGCTGGAGAATTAATGAAAGATTCAAATGGAAAGATTGGAAATATTTTAGTTGCCGAAGAGGAAATAAAAGCCAAACTCATCGAAATGGGAAATGCTATAGCAACTGACTATGAAGGTAAATCTCCTTTAATGATAGGTGTACTTAAGGGTGCATTCATTTTTATGGCAGATTTAATTCGCGCAATACCTATTGATTGTGAAGTTGACTTTATGGCAGTTAGTTCTTATGGGGCTGCAACAAAGAGTTCTGGAGTTGTGCGAATTATAAAAGATTTAGATACCGATTTAACAGATCGTCATGTTATTTTGGTCGAAGATATAATAGATTCTGGTCTTACGCTTTCTTATTTAAGAAAGAACCTATTAGCCCGAAAACCTGCATCTTTAGAAATTTGTGCGATGTTTATTAAGAAAGATTTACAAAAAGCAAAAATAGAATGTAAATATGAAGGTTTCTTCATTCCACCAGATTTTGTTGTCGGCTATGGTTTAGATGCACGTGAAAATCTTCGTGGTCTAAAATATTTAGCTGAATATAAAGACTAAAATATATGACTATGGCCGAAAGTCTAACTTGGCAAAAGCTATTACTTAAAGACCGTCCATTAATATTTGGTGTTTTAAATTGCACGCCAGATTCATTTTCTGACGGTGGACAATATTTAAAAGAAAAAGCAATTTTCGAGAAATTAGAATTATTAGTTTCCAATGGTGCAGATGTAATAGATATTGGTGCAGAGTCAACCCGACCTGGAGCAAAAGAAATATCATATGAAGATCAGATGAAACGACTCAGACCTGCATTTAAATATTTGGAGAATATCTCAACTTCATATAATGGAAATTTTTCTATAGATACTAGGAATTCAAATGTGGCAAAAGAATGTTTATCTTCTGGGATAAATATTATCAATGATGTCTCAGGTGGTAATCACGATGAAAAGATGTTTGAAGTTATCTCTAATTCTAAATCTCTTTGTGTATTAATGCATATGAGGGGCAATCCAAAGATTATGCAAACTTTAACTAAATATGAAAATATTGTTGATGATGTATGTGAAGAATTAAATGTCACTATTGATTACGCAATTAAAGCTGGTATTCATGAATCGAAAATTATGGTCGACCCTGGTATAGGCTTTGCTAAAACACCACAAGATTGTATAAATATTATAAAAAATATTGATGTTATTAAAAATAGATTAGGATTTCCAGTGCTTGTTGGTTTGAGTAGGAAGAGCTTTATCTCCAAATATATTATCTCTATTCGAAACATGGACGAATCGGACATGGTAGAGTGGGCAACTCACTACATGAGCATCTATCTTTATGAGCATGGGGTTGATGCATTAAGAGTTCATGAGCCAGGTTTTACAATTAATGCGATAAGATTTGCAAAAAACTTTTCAGACAAATGGTAAAATACTACTTAAAATATCATAAAAAATCATGACTTATGCAGGTCATGAATTTCAAAATTCCTGTACAATCTATGGTTATGGTAAAAGGCAGGTGGGCACAAGGATTGATGCCCAGAAATTTCATTTGGATAATTAAAGATAGAATCGCTGTTTCTGAGCGACCTGGTGGATTTGCAAGAAATCATCGAAAAATTCGCCGTCAAGAAGAGCTTATTTGGTTGGATATCCACGGATTTACCCGTGTTGTATCATTATTGGAATCACCACATAATTTACATGCATACAATGATGCAAAGTTACATTTCGAACATATACCCTTAAGTCGACCAGATGAATACCCTGACCGACTTTTATTTGTTTATATGCAACTAGACAGGTTCATATCTGATTCTCGCCACAAAATTTTGGTACATCATGAAGAATTTGGTGATAGAATACTTGGATTAATGGGTGGTTATTTAATCTACTCAGGTTTAGCCTCAAGCGGTCCTGAAGCAATCCAAATTATTGAATCGATTACTTCTAGGGAATTGCAAGCTGAAGGACGAGAAATTATTTCGATAACAATTGAAAATCGATTGATGAAAGATTTCGCAAAAGAACATTTTGAAAAACGAGAGAATCATGCTGAAGTACAACGTTTGGCAAGAATTGATTTGGTTCGTAAACAACAATTAGATGCTCAAAAACGTGCGCAAGTTGAAGCTGCAAGAAAACGTGCACAGACTTTGGCAGCAGCAGAAATTGCAAGAGTTGCATTTGTAGCAGAAAAGAAGAAAGCTGCCGAAGAGAAAAAACGATTAAATAAACTTAGGATAATCCAAGCGAAAAAAGATGCAATAAAAAAAGCTGCTCAAGAGAAAAAGGAGGCTGCTCAAAAAGTTCGCGAAGCAAAAATAGAGGCACAACAAAAAGCTAAGGAAGCTGCAAAAGCTGCGATATTAAAAGCTAAAGAAGCTGCGAAGATTGCTAAAGAAAAAGAACGTGAAGCTAAACAAGTGGCTACAGAAAAAGCGAAGATTGCTAAAGAAAAAGAACGATTACGAGCAGTAAAAGCTAAAGAGAAAGCTAAAGAGAAAGCACGTCTTGCAAAAGAAAAAATAGCATTGAAAAAGGCGACAGATCTTAAAGCAAAATCTAAGAAGACTCCTACTAAAAAAGCTGTAGCTAAAAAAGTGGCATCTAAAAAGATGCCAGTTAAGAAAACTAGCGTGAAGAATAAACCCCTTCCTAAGAAAGCTACTGCTAAGAAAGCTACTGCTAAGAAAGCTGCTGCTAAGAAAACTCCAGTAAAAAAAGCTCCAGTAAAAAAAGCTCCGGTAAAAAAAGCTCCTGCTAAGAAAACTGCAGCTAAAAATACTACTGCTAAGAAAACTCCAGTTAAAAAGACAGATTCTAAACAAAGTAAATTAACTACTTCTACGAAGCGCGCAACTAAGGCAAAACCAAAAGCCAAAGCAAAGAAGAAATAATTTAAATGCCCGACCAAGTTCAATTAAGAGGCTTAAAGATACTTGCTCATTGTGGAGCTTATGAAGTTGAGCGTGTAAAGCTTCAACCTTTTGAAATAGATCTTGACATAGAGTCAGACCAAACTAATGCAGGCCAAAGCGATTCTTTAATTGATGCTATAGATTATGAGTTAATATGTGAAGCAATACTTTCATTGGCGAACAAAGAAGAATTCTCGTTGCTTGAAAGAATGGCACAAAGAATATTAGACATACTTTTTGAAACTGATAAAAAAATAGATGGCATCTCGATCACATTAAAAAAAGTTCGTCCACCTCTACAAGCTGATATAACTACTGCTGGTGTATGTATATATCGTTCGCGTAAATAAAAAGTATTTTCAAAATTTAATAATAGTTTATAGTAAAAATAGTCAGAACTATATCGCTATGCGCGCACTATTCTAATCGCGTCAGTTCCACCTGCACGTTTACCTGGCGAACCGGACGCTACAGCTACTAGATCTCCACTATTTATATAACCTGCAGAAATACTCAGCTTAACTATTTGGTCTACTTCATGTTCTTGATCAACTTTATCTTCCATTAATAAGGGGGCAACACCCCAATTTAATGAAAGTCGGCTCAATACACCTTCATGTTTTGAAATCCCAATGATTTTTGTAGAAGGACGATAAGCAGCAATTCTTTGTGCTGTGGCGCCAGTTCTTGTAGGACATAATATTGCTGCAACATTTAAATCTTGAGCTGCTTGAACAACAGCGTGTGCAACAGCCCATGCAACTGGGTCTTCTCCTAGTACGCAAACATCAGGAACGCGGCGCTTGCGCCATTCTTCAGCACTCATAGCAACCTCAGCCATTGTCTCTACAGTCTCTTGAGCGTAAAGTCCTACTGCAGTTTCGCCAGAAAGCATAACGGCATCAGTTCCGTCTAAAACAGCGTTGGCAACGTCACCAACTTCTGCTCTGGTTGGTACTGGCGATGTAGTCATAGAATCAAGCATCTCTGTTGCAGTGATTACTGGGCGTCCAGCTTGATTACATGCTCGAATAATCTCTTTTTGCAATAAAGGAACACGTGCAACTTCCATTTGTATTCCTAAGTCGCCACGAGCAACCATTATGGCATCAGATTCTGCAAGAATTGATGATAATTCCTCAACAGCGCTTTTAGTTTCAATCTTTGAAATTAAGTGAATATAACAATTCTTTGGTAGACGATCACGAATTTCTTTTACGTCACTTCCTCTTCTCACAAAACTTAATCCAAGAAAATCAACTTTATGTTTAATTGCAATATCAATAATCTTGTGATCTTTTTCAGAATATGGAGATATTTTATTTTCGCCATTAGGAAGAAAGAATCCTTTTTTAGATTTTAAAGAACCACCGATTGTAATTTTTATAATAATATCAGTATCTTTAATGTCGACAACTACACCACGTATTTGTCCATCCGCCAAAATTATTGGATCATCAATATCCATCATTGTATATAAATCTCGAACAGATGTAGAAATAGTTTCACATGTTCCCAAAACCTGATCATTTTTTATAGTTAAAAGATCGCCAGCATGTAAAACAACTAAACCGTCTTCAACATCGCCATTTCTCATTTTTGGTCCTGGTAAATCAATCAGAATACCTACAGCTTTACTTAGCTTTTTTGATACTTCTCTAACTAATTCAATTCTGCCTGGAATCTCTTCAATATCACCATGAGCGCCATTAATGCGGATAACGTCTACACCTGCATGGACAATATTGGTCAAGGTCTCTATGTTGTCAGTGGCGGGTCCTATTGTTGCAACAATTTTTACTCTTCTCATTACTAAAATCATAGGCGAGATAGGCCTTGGCATGTGAATCAACTGCTAACTATTAACTAATATTGTTCTTTAGCAATTAAAGGGTGTTATGTCGATTTCAGAAAAGTTTAATATAGCATATTTAGCTCTGGGTGCTAATGTCGATAATGCATTTAAAACTAGATTTGAATTTCTGTGTTTTGCTATTAAACAATTAGAAGAAAATGAGGATATCCATGTCCTAAAATGTTCGAAAGTATATGAAACATTGCCAGTTGGATATCTTGATCAAACTAATTTTCTTAATTGTGTTATAGAAATTCAAACAACATTAACAGCCATAGAACTTTTGCGTTTCTGTAAATTAGACATAGAGTTAAAAAGTGGAAGAACAAAGATTATCGAAAATGGTCCTAGAACCATAGATATAGATATTTTATTTTATAATGATGAAGAAATATATACCAATGAACTAGTTATACCCCATCCAAGAATATATGAAAGAGCTTTTGTATTAGTTCCATTGAATGATATAGCAACAAAAAAAGTTGGAAATATTATGCAATATGAATTGGTCGATACGATTGAAGGTGTTTCATTGACAAAATATGATTTAGATCAGTATTTACAAGATCTAGTAATAAAAAACCATCAGAAAAGTAGCACATGATGGAAATAGTGAAAGATCCAGTATCATTAGCTTCTATATTAAATGAAGTTCGATCTACGAATCTTGAAGTTGGTTTTGTACCAACAATGGGTTATTTGCATCAAGGTCATGGTTCATTAATTGAAGCTGCAAAAAATGACAGTGATTTTTGTGTGGTTTCAATATTTGTTAATCCAACCCAATTTTCCCCAACTGAAGATTTAGAAATTTATCCTCGTGATATTGTTTCTGACACAAAATATTGTGAATCACTTGGTGTAGATATTCTTTTTCTACCAGAAGAAGAATATCTCTATGGTTTAGACAATACTCATACAACGACTGTAAGTGTCCAGGGTCTAAAGAGTAAACTGGATGGTGAATTTAGGCCTACTCACTTCGATGGTGTGAGTACTATTGTTGCAAAGTTATTAAATATTGTGGGACCGTCTCGTTGTTTTTTAGGAATGAAAGATGCTCAACAAGTTTCGATAATATATCGCATGGTTAGAGAACTTTTTATGAATAACACAATCGTTCCATGTCCTATAATACGTGAAGCATCGCATTTAGCAATGTCATCGAGAAATTCATATCTATCAAAAGAAGATAAAGAAAATGCAAAAGCTATTTACGAAACCTTAGATATTATTGGCAGTGAGATAGAAAACGGAAATCAAGAATATAGCAATCTTATTTCTAATGGGAAAATTAAACTACAATCTTCAAATTTAGAAGTACAATATTTAAAAATTATTGATTTTGAAACTATTGATGAGGTATATGAATTAACAACTGGCCAATATGTTTTAGTAGTTGCTGTTAAATGTGGATCAAAAAGATTAATAGATAATTTTTTTATATATGTAGATGATAATGATGAAATATTTATTGATCGTGGAAAAGTTTGTGAGACTATATGAGTGATGTAGTTGTTATAGGATCAGGTGTTGCTGGAATTAGTTGTGCACTCACACTGTTAGAAAATGGTCATAGTGTAACGATGATTACAAAAGCTAGAGCTATTGATAGCGCAACATGGTATGCGCAAGGTGGAGTTGCCTCAGCTATGTTTACCGACGATAGTATTGAATCTCACTTTGAAGATACAATTATTGCAGGAGTAGGGCTATGCAATGGTGATGCGGTAAAAACACTTGTTACTGAAGGTGCTAGCGCATTACAAAGATTAATCTCTCGCGGTGCGCAATTTGATCGTTTGGACAATGGTAGCTATGCACGAACTAGAGAAGGTGGGCATCATAATCCTCGAATTATCCATGCTGGTGGAGATAAAACAGGCGAGGAAATTGAACGAGCTTTGGTGAAAAAAGCGGAGAATATTTCTATTGATCAACTAGAAATCATTGAACACCACATGGCAACAAAAATAATTGTTGAGAATAATGTTTGTAAGGGAATAGAATTTTGTGATACAGAAGGCGACATTTTTACCAAGTCATGCAATTTTGTTGTTTTAGCAACTGGTGGAGCTGGTCAAATTTTTGCAACTACAACTAACCCAGTTTTGGCTACAGCTGATGGGCTAGCCCTAGCACTAGAGGCTGGTGCAATTTGTGCAGACTTAGAGTTTATGCAATTTCATCCAACAGCACTCCATGTGCCTTTGATGCCCAGACCGCTGATCTCTGAAGCTGTTAGGGGTGAAGGCGCAATTCTTAGAGATGAAAAAGGGATTGCATTTATGTTTGGTAGCCATGAACTTGCAGACTTGGCTCCTCGTGATGTTGTTTCAAAGGAAATCGCAAAAATACAAGCTATGAATAATATTGAGTATGTATTTTTAGATGCAACAATGATCGAGGATTTTGAAAATCGTTTTCCAACAATTTTTGATGCTTGTAAATCAGCCGGTCTTAACCCTTCAATAGATTATTTACCCGTTTCTCCTGCCGCACATTATTATTGTGGTGGTGTTGTGACAGATCTTGATGGAATTACTTCAATTGATGGACTCTATGCTGCTGGCGAAGTTGCATGTACTGGTATACATGGTGCAAATCGTTTGGCTAGTAATTCTTTATTAGAAGGTTTAGTCTTCGGTGAAAGGGTTGCTCAATCAATTATCTCTTCCAAAAAAAATTATACCAAGTCTGGAATTTTTGCGGAGTTTGTATCTGAAGCTGTGGATAACTTGTCGTGCAAGGACAGACCCTACAAAGTAATTTATCCACATGTGGATAAATTGGGTTCAGAGCTTCAACCTAATCATGTCACAATCAGTCAAGCACGTAAGTTATTGCAAAAAACAATGACTTTAAATTTCGGCGTTGTTCGATCGCGTGAATCCATAGAATTAGCAAGGAAAGAGCTTGAAGTAATCTCCAATAGCATAAATCTAGATGATGATAGTTCAGTATTTTCAAAATACGAATTTGAACATCTTTTGATTTTGGCAAATGCAATGATAAAAGCTGGTTTTATTAGAGAAGAATCTAGGGGATGTCATGTACGATCAGATTACACTGAAGAATTAGATGAATTTTTAGGCCGTGTAATATTTTTTAGTAGAGAAAATGTAAAGTTTATGAAATTTTTAGAAGTGGAAAAATGATTGATATTATAGAAAATTTAGTTGAGTTGGCGCTTGCAGAGGATTTCAATGATTTAGGTGACGTTACTTCGCTTGCTTTATTTGATCAAACCAAATCTGGAGAGATAGCAATAGTATCAAGATCAAATGGAGTGTTGTCTGGTTGTACTTTGGCCAAATTAGTTCTCGAAAAAGTTGATCCTTCAGTAAACATTAAATGGCATATAGATGATGGCCAGCATTGTGTGTCAGGTCAAAGACTTGCAACTATTGACGGTCCCTTAGCTTCGATATTAAAAGCTGAAAGAACAGTTCTTAATTTTTTGTGTCATCTTAGTGGGGTCGCAACTTATACTAATTGTTTTGTTTCTAAGCTTGACTATATTGGCTCAGTAACTAAAATTCGTGATACGAGAAAAACAACTCCAGGATATAGAGCTCTAGAAAAAGCTGCTGTTGTTCACGGCGGTGGTGTCAATCATCGGATGGGATTATATGATGCATTCCTAGTGAAAGACAATCATCTCGCAGGTTCAACCATAGATTCTGTTGTCGAAAAATGTAGAGAATATAATAGCGATCTTCCTTTAGAAGTTGAAGTTGATTCACTTGAACAATTAAAAATTGTTGCATTAGCCAAACCTGATCTGATACTTTTAGATAATTTCACTCCAGAAATGGTTACTGAAGCTCTGGCATTAAAAATAGATATACCCTTTGAAGTTTCTGGTGGTATAAATATCTCTAATATTTCACTCTACGGAAAAACGAATGTAAAATACATTGCTATAGGTGCATTAACTCACAGTGCACCTATTTTGGATATAGGATTTGATTTAATATGAGACTCGTTTTTGATATAGGTAATACAACAATTAGTTATTCGCTCTATGATGACGGCTTGGTTAACCCGAAAAGAATACGAAGCAATGAAATAAAAACCACACAAGATATTACTGAATTAGTTATTAGTGCTCTTAAAGAAAGCAATAATGAACTTGATGAGATTGTTGTGTGTGCTGGTGTATCAAGAATTCGAGCGCTTGTTTATGACTACGCTTCAGTTAGCACTATTCCTGTGCATTTTGTATACGGTTCAAATTTGTGTGGTGCAAAGATTTCTTATGAAACACCAGAAACTATAGGTCCAGATCGTGTAGCTAATTCAATTGCAGCACAAGTGATTTATAAAAAAAATGTTATTGTTGTTGATTGTGGAACTGCAATTACAATCGATGCAATAGATGAAAACGGTATTTTTGTTGGTGGAGTTATTGCTCCGGGTATTGAAACACAACGTAATTCTTTGACTCAATCAGCTCCTGCATTACCTGAAGTAGAGTTATCAGTCCCTGATGATATTTTGGGTTCTAACACTATCGACTGTATTAAAAGTGGAGTGATTTTTGGATCTAGTTCAATGATAGATTCTGTTGTAGGGAAAATTTCGGCAAAAAATGGATATAATACTTTTGTCTTAACGGGTGGAAATTCTCACATTTTGAAATCTATTTTAGAAACAGATTTTATTCATGATGATTTTTTTACTTTAAAAGGTTTAGGCTTGGCTAAAGTTATTTAGACTTTAAGTATGCATCTAGTGCATCTGCTTCACTAGCAAATCTATTTTCTAGTCCCTCTACTAATCTTTTTTCAATAGTTGGTCCAGCCATCATTATTTTTACAAAAATGGAACCTTTTAGTTCTCGAGTGCACGTTCCATCTTCATTATCAGTAAATGTTAATGTAGCCGAACAATTGCTTGGAATTTTACCACCCATATAAACGACTTCAATGGTGCCTGTTTTTGTGTCCTTGTCGATCTCGATTGTTTGTACCCAAGTTAGAGGTTTCCCCATTAATAAAGCATTGGCAATAGCGTCAAGCTTCCCAGAAAATTGCCATGATGTCTTGCAGCTGATTTTAGTATCCTCACTGGAGTGTTCTTGAAGTTCAGGAACTAAAACATCTTCGATTGTGTCTAACTGCTCTATGAATTCTTTTGAATAGTTTGTCTCTACTACTTTTTCGAAACTTGCAGGGTATGTGTGTGTATTAGAAAAGTCCATTTATCTATTCTAGCTTTACTATGTAGTGCGTTGTGTCAATCCTTTGAGTAGTTTTAGAAAAGACTGTTTTACTTCCCTGTTTATCTCAGATCTATTGAGAAAATCGGTTGCTAAATTCACATGTTCTAAAGCTATTTCTTTTGTTGGATCTACATATTTTTTATGTTTAACTATCTTTAAAATATCATTCAAATGAATTGGATCTTGGAGCATTTCTCTAATTTCAGAATTATCTTGAAGCGAAAATATTACCGGCAATGTATAGTTTCCTTCATTAATGTCATTACCTGCAGGTTTTCCTAATATTTTACTTGTTGAAGTCAGATCTAATAAGTCATCAATTATTTGGAACGTCATACCTAAGTGAAAACCAAATTTTTCTAATGCTTCTATAGTTTGTATGGCCGCACCACTCAATGATGCTCCAATTTTGCATGTGCTTGCAAATAGTGAAGCTGTTTTTCCTTCAATTGCTTTTAAATATTGTTCTACAGTTCTATTTGTATCAAAAAGATTCTGTTGTTCAATTATTTGTCCAACACATAATTCCATTATTGTTTCTGCAAGTATTTTTGCAATATCTGAACCGAGTTCTGCACTTAATATTGATGCTTGGCCAAGTAGATAGTCGCCACTTAGTATTGCTGTTGTATTTGAAAATTGAACATTAATACTTTTTAGGTTTCGTCTTGTCGTCGCGTTGTCAATTACATCATCATGATGAAGAGAACCTGCGTGAACCAATTCAATTGCACATGCACCATTTAAAATTTCTTGACTAACAGGTTCTAGTCCATTGATTGCATAAGAACAAGCGATTGCTAGAGCAGGTCGTAGTCTTTTTCCTCCTGCCAATAAAGTGTATCGAGATGCACTCTCCATTAATTTATGTTCACTATTAACATTTTTTGACAGTACATCTTCAAAACGTTCCAAATCACCTTTAAGTGGTGCAAGTTTTAAATCAGTCGGTTTCATAGCTAATATTCTAAGTTAAATATTAAATTAGTGTGCAATTGGAAAATCATTTAACTTCAATAAAGTGTAACAACTGCGAGGTCAGCACCCGAATGAGCTTGCTCAAAAAGTTCTATAGGCACTATACCTCTAGGTCTGTTGGCTGCAATATTTCTTGTGGTCTGATCATTCAAAATATCAGTATCAACTTTTACTCCATCGGTACATAAAACAACAGCTTCAAATCCGGAAACATGTGGTCCAGTTTGTTCAGTATTTGTAAGGGAGACGAGTTTGAATCCATCTGAAGATAATTCTTCATTTGTATAACGTCCAAGCGGTGGTGATACATATGAATCTCGATTAGCAGTTATTTGTTCTTCGCGTGGAATTAACATTGCTTCTGTAATTCTTTTTTTAATAAGACCTAGTTTTGTATAGTTGTTTTTTCCTGCAAGTATGTCGTAGAGTCCATTAAGAATCGGAAATTCATTTACATTATTTCTCACTAAATCGTTTACAAATTCGTCTAGTGAATCATTTTTAAAGGCTTCGTCAGCGCCATCCCAAAAGACTCGAACTTCTTCTAATAAAATATTAAATTCTTTTTGAGCCTCGATCGACAGCATCTGTTTCCCATGTAACATTTCCCACCCATTAGGCTTGAGCACATAAATTTCGCTGTCGCCTGATGCATAAAATTCACCGACTAATTCGAATTGGTCACAGTTTGGATCTACATAAATATCCCCAATTACAAGCATTGATTGTGGGCTAAAAGTTTTCCAGTCAAAGTTATGAAGTCTATTGTTTACTCGCAATAACGCCTCTGGAATATTTGCGCTTTGTACTAATCCATTTTTTGTGACAGCAGAGGCAAATGTAGCTAAATCGTAAGGAGCGAGACTACTATCTCGTGGCGTAACTCCATCAATTGCTATCAAGCGTCTTAAAGGTATATTTTCAGTGAGTTTTCTTGGTGCATTTGGGATTTTGACTGAGGCTAATTCATCTGCCATAGAAGCTCTGTGGCCACTTTTTAGATGTGTACTTATAGTATATTCTTCATCCCCAATTTTAAATACTTTTGGATTTATTCTTTTGCTTGTCGGCATGAATCATCTTTCAACTAACTTTTAATAAATTTTAGTCGTATTGTCCTATATGTGCAAATAGACCATGATGTGTAAACATATTGTGTGGAATATTGCTTTCACTCAGGGTGTTATCTCATTTAATGATCTTTAGTTATCATGTGTTTTTACCGAAATTATTAACTAAGATCAGAGATAACTTTTTGAGATTGATAGAAATCTCATAAGATTCTTCGAAAGGTAAGGAATCACAGTGTTTGAGCGTTTTACAGATAGAGCCCGTCGTGTTGTTGTGCTGGCACAAGAGGAAGCCAGACTATTAAACCATAATTATATTGGGACAGAACATATTTTATTAGGACTAATTCATGAGGGTGAAGGTGTCGCTGCGAAAGCTCTAGAGTCATTAGGCATATCTTTAGACGCTGTGCGTGGTCAAGTAGAAGAAATTATTGGTCAAGGTGGATCAGCTCCTAGCGGTCACATACCTTTTACGCCTAGAGCCAAAAAAGTACTCGAACTATCACTGCGTGAAGCACTTCAATTAGGACATAATTATATTGGTACAGAGCATATTTTGCTCGGATTAATCCGTGAAGGCGAAGGTGTGGCTGCTCAAGTTCTTGTAAAGCTTGGTGCTGATCTCTCAAGGGTTAGACAACAGGTTATTCAATTGCTCAGTGGCTATGGCCAAGGTGGTGGAGCACAAGCTGGTCGTGAACCGGGTGCTGGAGCTACTAGTCGTGGTGAAGAGCAAGGTGGAACTGCTGCTGGTTCACAAGTGCTTGATCAGTTTGGTAGAAATCTAACCCAACTCGCGCGTGAAAAACAATTGGACCCTGTTATTGGTAGAGCTAAAGAGATCGAACGCATTATGCAAGTTTTATCTCGACGTACAAAAAATAATCCAGTATTAGTTGGTGAACCTGGTGTTGGTAAGACAGCCGTTGTTGAAGGTCTGGCACAACAAATTGTTGCTGGTGATGTTCCAGAAACATTGGAAGGTAAACAACTTTATACTCTTGATCTTGGTGCTTTGGTTGCAGGTTCGCGATATCGTGGTGACTTTGAAGAACGTTTGAAAAAAGTTCTAAAAGAAATTAAAACTCGTGGTGACATAATTTTATTTATCGATGAGATGCATACTCTTGTAGGAGCTGGTGCTGCAGAAGGAGCTATTGATGCTGCTTCTATATTAAAGCCAATGCTAGCACGTGGTGAATTACAAACAATTGGTGCTACAACTCTTGATGAATATAGAAAACATATTGAAAAAGATCCTGCATTAGAGAGACGTTTTCAGCCTGTAAAAGTTGAAGAACCTTCAGTTGGTGAAACAATAGAAATCCTTAAAGGTCTACGCGACCGTTATGAAACTCACCATAAGGTAACAATTACCGACCAAGCTGTTGTTGCTGCTGCAAACTTGGCGGATCGTTACATTTCTGATCGCTTCTTGCCAGATAAGGCTATTGACTTAATTGATGAAGCTGGTTCTCGTATGCGTATCCATAGAATGCAAACTCCTGGTGATTATAAAGAGCTTGAAGATGAAATTGCGAAAATTCGTACGGAAAAAGAACAAGCAATTGAAGGTCAACAATTTGAACGTGCAGCCCAAATGCGCGACAAAGAAAAAGAATTACTTGCTTCTAAAAAAGAAAAAGAAGTCAAATGGAAAGAAGAAGGGGTCGATCTTTTCAATGAAGTAACTGAAGAATCTATCGCAGAGGTTCTTGCAATGTGGACTGGTATTCCTGTCTATAAATTGACAGAAGAAGAAACAGCGAAACTACTTCGTATGGAAGATGAGCTTCATCACAGAATTATTGGTCAATATGCAGCTGTAGAAGCCGTCTCTAAAGCAATGCGTCGTACGCGTGCAGGTATAAAAGATCCTAAACGTCCTAGCGCTTCATTTATTTTCTTAGGTCCTTCTGGTGTTGGTAAAACTGAATTAGCTAAAACTTTGGCTGAATTTTTATTCGGTGATGAAAATGCACTGATCACTCTAGATATGTCTGAGTATATGGATTCACATACTGTTTCTCGTTTATTCGGTTCGCCTCCTGGTTTCGTAGGATACGATGAAGGTGGACAATTGACTGAAGCTGTAAGACGTAAACCATTTAGTGTTGTATTGCTCGATGAAATTGAAAAAGCTCACCCACAGGTATTTAATACTTTCTTGCAGGTTCTAGAAGATGGTCATTTAACAGATGCTCAAGGTCGTAAAGTTGACTTTAAAAATACTGTCATCATTATGACTTCTAACTTGGGTACTGCAGACTTGCGTAAATCCAATGTAGGTTTCGGTGGTGGTGATGCTAACTATTCTTACGAGAAAATGAAGGATAAGGCTATGGATGCACTGAAAGGCCATTTCCGCCCTGAATTCCTTAACCGTGTCGATGAAGTTATTGTATTTGCTGAGCTTTCTAAAGATGAAGTTATACAAATTGTTGACTTGTTCTTAGACCGTCTTCGTGTGCAACTACTTTCTCAAGGTCTAGGCTTAGAGTTAACTCAAGAAGCTAAACTTTATGTTGCGGAAAAAGGTTATGATCCTACTATGGGTGCACGTCCGTTACGTCGTGAAATTCAAAAACTTGTAGAAAATCCTATGTCAGAAATGATTCTTAAAAAGGATTTTCATGCTGGAGAAACGATTCTTGTTGATGTGACAGACAAGCTTGGTGAAGATGGAAATGTTATTGTTGGTGAAAAAACGATTACGTTTAAATCCATGCCAACTATAACGACTGAAGAAGCACCTTCTTTAAAAGCACATGAAGAAGACATAGAAACACAAAGCCCAAAAGCTAGTAGCGGTATTTCTAAAGCTGCAGGAACTAAAAAACCTAAAGCCGGTGGAACAGGTACTGCGACCACTGATCCAATAACTGAGTAATTCGTAAAGGTCCAATATCTGAGTAATTCGTAAAGGATTGATATTTGCTGAAGAAAAGACGTTATCCAAGTCTTAGAACTAACCTCATTTATAATCTGGTTCTTCTTCCAGTGCTCGTGTTATTGTTTTTGCTTGTACGATCTGAACCAGATAGCGGTGCAATATACGTATTATTTTTAATAGTTATTTTTCTTTTGATTCCTATTGAGTACTTTTCGAGTACGTATATAGATTTCGAAAAAAATCGAGTTTTTGTCAGATGTCGGTGCTGGAACATCGCCAACAATAAGTGTTGTTGGAACAGACACAGCAGGTACAATCACTCTTACAACTGGTGGCACGCCAAGCGTATCAGCAGATGTGTTAACACTGACATTTGCAAATGCATATTCAAGTATTCCGCAAGTTGTCTTCTCACCGACCAATAGTAATGCGGCATCGTTGAGCGCAGGAGCTGCAATCTTCGCAACTCCGGCAACGAATACTTTCAAATTCACAACGGGAACCACAGGGCTAAGCGCTGCGACAGAATATAAATGGACATATCACGTTATCCAATAATTATTTAGTTGAACTATAAACCTGTAAACCTACAATTTTAATTGTCGATAAAATGCTGGTAACGTAAAATGTTCGTTTTTCATGACTTCCAAGTAAAACAGACATAATGTAGTTAAGAGGTTTTATTATGGCATCATCATTAGACGATATACGTGACTTTGTACGTGAACGTGTACAGGGTAGAAAAGTAATATTAACAGGTGACGGCGCATCATCTTTTCAAGCGAAAATTGAACAGTTTAGAACAATGGGTGCAGGTCCATTCTTGGCTATCACATTAAAAACTCCAATAAATGACGAAATTAATTTAGGTGACGACGTAACAAGAATTGATGTTGAATTAGAAATTGATCCTGAAATTTTTACTAATGAAGCATCCTGGATCGAACTATTCGAAAACCCACCAGAATATATTCAAAAAGCTGTTGATGATTTTGACCCAGATAAAACAGCATTCTTTACAATATTTAGATTCCGAACATCTACACATGCTTTTGGTAGAAAAATTGATGCAGCAAGAAAATCCGATTGGGTACAATTAGAAGACAAAACTTTTATCGACGGTTTTTTTGCACAACATGAAATTCCAGCACCAAGTTCAACAATTGTTGATGCAGAATATGATTCAATGGCGCAAGCATCAAAAATGATGAATCAAGGCGATGGAACAGTATGGTCTGGCGACTCTACAAAGGGTTTGAGTTCGCGAGGAAATATGGTGCGATGGATGCGACCAGATGCAGAAGAACAAGATTTAGATCACTTTGTTGAAAAATTTTCAAGCGCTTGTGAATCAATCCGAATTGCACAATTTGTTGAAGGTCGACCATGTTCAATTCACGGATTTGTTTTTGATAATGGTGTAGCAATATTTCGACCCGTTGAACTTTTAGTTTTGCGTGGCGAACATGGAAAATTTTGGTTTGCTGGTACAAATACATATTGGCAACCATCAATTGAACTGCGTGTTGAAATGAGATCCGTAGCGCGACTTGTTGGAGATGCTCTTAGAAGTGAATATAATTATCGGGGCGCTTTTTGTTGTGATGGAATAGCTGGAAAAAATGGTTATGTCATTAATGAATTAAATACTCGAATAGGTGACGGCCTTGGTTATGTTGCAAATGCGTTACCTGATTTTCCATTAGAAATTATGCAAGATTTAGCGTTGGCTGGTCAATTAGAAGATATTCCAGATGAGTTTATAGGTGCGGTTGAAGATACTGTTTTAGCTGCTGGCGATGCAGTTCCGTGGGCAAAAATTCGTGTTTACCAAGCGGGGGATTTTGAAAAAGACGAAGAGATGGAATTGTATGCTTCGTTTAATGAAGAGGATGAAATGCACCTAGAAGGTGAAGCAGACCTTAATCGTTATACTAAGGCTGTAGTAAAAATCGATGATGCCAAAGCGCTAGAAAATTTTGGAAAAGTTAGGGTACTTCCTGGTTCAAATTATGGAATGATCATTTTTGATCTTAATGAAGATACAGTTCCTTCAGGCCCGTCTTTGGCAAAACATGTTGGCTCAGCGCTAAGAAGATGTGCTGAAGAATTTGGCGCAGATACAACAGGTATTTCAACAGCTAAAGATGTGTACGGTCAAGAAAATTAAATCTTTATTTTCAACAACTTCAATCAATTTATATATTCGATAAGGTTAACTAACGAGGTGATATTGTTGAAGGTACAAAGCTAGTTGAATCATCTGCCATACATCCGATTTGAGTTTTTGTAGGAAAGTTGATGATCATACCTATTGGCGTTGTACCTTGCCATCTTCTATTAGCAAGTGCTGGAGATGGTGGTTCTTCTGAAACTAGTGGTTCTTCTCCATATGTAGATGTAATTGGATCCCAAATCCTATCGGTTCCATGTCTATACCCTTTGATTCCATCATCCCAATATTGTCTTAGTAAATCTGGGTCGTTCGTTGTTAGATCTACAACTTCGCTGCCAAAACGGTATTCATACAATTTTATTTGGTGCCCATTAGGTTGAATTTCAATAACTTCTTTGCCAGCAATTTCAATTTCTGGTTCTGAAAGTCTACAAACCTTTCCGTTAGGAGATAGCTCAACAACAACACTAACTGTTGTAGTCCTAGAGGTTGTGTGACTCGCTGACTTACCAATATCTTTAAATTTATATCCATCTTCTTGTGTGCGATCTCCTACTACAGAGAGTTGGTATTCAGAAGAATAGTCTTTATCATATCCAGGAGTTCTTTCTAACTTGCCAACTACAGCGTTTCCTGTCTGAGGGAATTCATGTGCTAACTCGACACGTGTTGCAGGATGAACAAAGTCTTTAAATGACTGCCATACATCGGGTACCCAAGAAAAAGTCAGAACAGCAGCTGTAAAAAGCGCCGCACCAAGCATGAAGCCGCCACCATCACTGGCTGCATCACCATAAGTATTAAAAGGATTGGGCATATATCTCGATCATTAAAGGAACTAGTTTAAGTAATAGATTTTACTTTAAGCATAAATTTAAGTCAATTCTCGACGGGGTGGCTTTATTAGCAATACGATCTGATTATAGATTAAAGTGAAAATATCGATAAATATTTATAAGGTCAAATAACTTATTAAGACAAAAAATCCCGACTCTTAATAAGCCGGGATTGAACATGTTTTATCTATTAATAAGAGTTTAACTTCTTATCTCCGCAACTTTATCTTCAGTTAATACATAAGTAGCAATCAGTCCACCAATTATTGCACCAATAAGTGGGAATACCCAGAAGGCCCAGTTTTGACTTAATGCATCTCCGCCTTTGAACAATGCAACACCAAATGAACGAGCAGGGTTCACTGATGTATTTGAAATAGGTATAGAAATTAAATGTACCAAAGCTAACATTAGACCCACTGCTATACCACCAAAACCAACTGCATAGTCTTTGCGAGTTGTATGAACAACTACAAGAGTAAACAGTGCAGCTAAAACAATCTCCGAAACACCAACAGCAGTAAGTGAAAAACCTCCTGGCGAGCCAACTTGTGTAACTGCGTCTAATTTTCCGTACCCATTAGTTGCAAAACCAACTTCTTTAATGTTCCAGCCTTTAACTCCACTTGCAATAACCTTGATTATCAAAGCTCCGAGCACACCACCAGTAACTTGAGCAACCCAATATATTGGCAATAATGTTGTCTTTGTTTTTTTAGCAATAACCATTGCTAATGTAACTGCAGGATTTATGTGGCATCCTGAGATTGGCCCTATTGTGTAGGCCATACATAAAAGTGTAAGACCAAATGCTATTGCGACGCCTAATACACCAACGCTCAGACCTGCACCTTTAGCGTTAAGTGGAAAGCCGCCTGTAGCTATTACTGCGGTTCCACATCCACCAAGGACGAGGACCAAAGTTCCTATCGCTTCTGCGATAAATATTTTTACTTGATTGTCTTTCATTTCGCCTCTTTCTATATAGTGTTTGACGAGAATAAAAAATGTAGTACAAATTTGACCAAGAAAAGAGTATCTTTGCGTATAAATAGTAAATATATTTATAAAATTCTAAAATTTGCCCTGATTTCAACGTTGGTGTGCATATTTTTAGTTTCCTGTAAGGCACAAAGTTCTCTAGAAGTGTCGATGGATTCGAATAGCGTTAATAGTGGTGAGTTCAAATTAAAGATTGTTTTAGATGATGAAGCAGCTTCAATAATTCGTGGCGATGCTTATAAGCCAATTGATATTAAAACAATTTTTCATTCAAGTGATTTAAAAAAATTAGGTTTTAATGTTTCTCAAAATAAAAACACTATTGAAATAAGTAGAAGTTTTGATTCTGAAACTGAGCTAAAAAAGATACTTAGTGTGATGATTGGATCACAAACTTACGATCTAAGAATAAACAGACAAACTTCCATTCTGAATCAGAAACGATCTATATTGATTGATATAAATTTAAATAAACTTCGAGATATTTATTTGAAAGATGAGAATGTTAAAAAAACATTATCTGATAATGGAGTCGAATTCGCTGATTATGAAAATTTAATAAATAAAGCATTTGATAATTCGACTTTGCACATAAAAATAAAAGATGAATTAATTAATAAAAGTACTGAAAAAGAGATCTCAGGTAAATCTACTAAATTAGAAAAAGTTTCATTAACAGGAGAAAAAACTAGAGCAGCCTTCATCATTGGTAATATGGGTGCTTTGTTAGCTTTGGCCTTGGCAATTTTCTTAGCTTATCGTAAATGGCACAGCCCTAGGTTAATATCAAGTCATGGGTAAATTGAAAACTGTATATGAATGCCAAACTTGCGCAAGTCAATTTCCGAAATGGCTTGGGCGTTGTAGTGAATGTGGTGCATGGGGAACTCTTGTAGAATCCATTATTGACCCTTCGTATTCTCTTGTCGAAGGTGCATCTAGCCAAACTACAAACAGCCATAATTTAGATTCATTACTAGGAAATGAAAAAAGCAAAGTAGCAAATCTACAAGAAATAGATCCTATCTCTGCAATACCTATGCCAACTGGTATAGAAGAATTTGATCACGTATTGGGTGGCGGTTTGGTAGCTGGTTCAGTAACTCTAATTGGAGGCGAACCAGGAATTGGTAAATCAACATTAGTTATGCAAATTTTAGGATCACTTGCTGAAAGAAATATAGGTTCACTTTATGCGAGTGCTGAAGAATCATCTTCACAAATAAGGTCTCGCGCATCAAGACTGAATATAGCGTCACAAAATGTTGGAGTTGTTGCAACTGGAAAAATAGAAGAAATTATTGCACACGCTAATAAAGAAAAATATTCAGTGCTCGTTGTCGACTCTATCCATACTGTGTCATGTGCAGATATATCATCATCAGCAGGAACAGTCTCACAAGTTCGAGAATGCGCACATCGCCTAACTGAGTTTGCAAAGCGCACTGGAGTGACAGTCATTTTGGTAGGCCAAGTTACAAAAGAAGGTACCTTAGCCGGACCTCGTGTTCTAGAACATGTAGTTGATACAGTGCTTAGTTTTGAAGGTGACGACCATGCCTTAGTGAGAACATTAAGAGTTACAAAGCATCGATTTGGAAATACTGATGAGCTTGGTTTATTCGATATGACTTCAACTGGTCTAATTGCTTTAGATTCAGATTCAGCATTGATGACAAATGTAGGTGGTGCTCGTCCAAGTGGTTTAGTTGTTGGTGCTGCCGTCGATGGTTCACGGCCTTTTCTTATTGAAGTGCAAGCTTTAGTCGATGTTACGTCTAATCCAAATCCTCGCCGTATTGTACAAGGATTTGAAACTTCGCGATTAAATTCATTACTAGCGGTTTTAAGTAAACGCTGTGGTATAAATCTATCCTTCCACGATGTTTATGTTTCGCTCTCTGGTGGAATACGAATTAAAGACCCAGGCTTGGACTTAGCAATTTGTGTTGCTATTGCTAGCGCATTAAAAGAAGTCCCCGTTACTAAAGATTTTGTTTTTGCTGGAGAAATAGGTTTATCTGGGGAAGTTCGATCAAGCCCGCATAGCTCACGACGCATACGTGAAGCTGATAGACGTAGATATAAAAATATATTTTTAAACTTAGCTAAAACCGATGTGAAATCTTTAGACCTAGAACAAATAGAAATAAAAAATGAAGTAATGCTAAAGACGGTTATTGATTTAGTAGGAATTTAATGTTAGAAAATTTCGATGTAATAGATTTTCTGCCAAAAAATGAATTTTTAGAAACACAAGTTGAATGTGACCATCTAGTTTTAGGATCAGGTACAGAAATTTCAGTAGCCTTTCCCGAGTCTGTTCATGGCTTAGGCCTAGTACTTCATCCAGATATTATTGGTTTAAGCCCATTGGTTGATGACACTATATTTCAAATCGCAGCAAGGGGTATACCAACTATTGCAATTGAACCATTTACAAAGTTACAAAATATTGTAAAGCTATCACGTGAAGAAAAACTGCAACGCATATGTGAACTTGACGACGTCGAACAATGTGGTGATTTGCTTGGTGCAGCACAAATATTGAAATCAAAACATGGATGTACAAAAGTTGCACTAATAGGTTTTTGTATTGGGGGTATGTATGCTTTCAAATGTGCTGGTACTGGAATTTTTGATGCTGTAGTATCTTGTTATGGGATGATTAACCTTCCAGAACATTGGAAGAGTGAAACTCAACGCGAACCGTTAGATTACCTGTCAATGGATACTGCCTCACCAGTTTTAGCAATAATTGGTGGTCAAGATAAAGAGTACGCAAAAATCAATGATGTAAATAAGCTAATTAAATTATTTGAAGACGAACATCACACAAATTTAGGATCTGAAATTAAAATTTTTGATAATGCTGGCCATGCATTTATGCATAACCCAAGTCGTTCTGAGTATAGACAAGCTGATGCTAAATTAGCTTGGAAAATTGCCTTCGACTTCATTAGTGAGAAAACAAGTCTCCGAATTTAAAATTTCTCTCAAATAAGGTACAATATAAGACTATTATATTCGCAAATGATACGAAAAGGAACAAAATGAGTTTTAATGTTGGCGATAAAGTCGTTTATCCTCACCACGGTGCTGCAATTGTCGAAAAACGTGAGAAAATCAAAATAGAAACTGACGGTAAAGTAAAAAATGTTGATTATTTGTTAATGCGAGTAGCTTATACAGATCTTGTGGTTAGGGTGCCTGCAGAAAAAGTTGATGAGATTGGAATTCGAGACGTAATTAACCCTAGCGAAGTAGAAGAAGTTTTCGCTGTGATTATGAAAACAGATGCTCGTACACCATCAAACTGGTCAAGAAGATTTAAAAACCATATCGAAAAATTAAAAAGTGGTGATATCTATCAGGTGGCAGAAGTCGTAAGAAACCTATCCTCTAGAGATGGTGATAAAGGGTTAAGTGCTGGTGAGAAGAGAATGCTCAGCCAAGCAAGGAATATACTTACTTCGGAGCTTAGTTATGCACTCGACCTTGATCGTGAACAAGCTGATGATACACTAAACCGTGTTTTGCGACTTGAAGATGTATCTGACATTATTGCAACAAAGAAAAAGAATGCTCGTGCGGAAAAGAAAGTAAAAGCTGAAAAGGCTGCTGCAAAAGCTGCGAAGAGTTCAGTAAAAGCAAAAACTAAACCAGCTGCAAAAAAAGCTACTACTACTACTAAAAAGGCAGTTGCTAAAAAAGCCACAAATAAATAAACGCCAAACTGTAAGGCCTGTCCTTACATGGATAGTTATACACAATTAAAGGATTTCATGTCCAATAAAATGTTTACAATTGTTGTCGCAGGCGGTTCATCAGCAAGATTTGGTGCTGACAAACTTTTTCAAATTTTAGATACAGAAACTGTTTTAGATCGAAGTGTAAGAATTGCAAGCGAGTCTAGTGACGGTGTAATTGTTGTTATTGATCCCGACAAATATTGCAATGAAAATATTTTTGCAGTCGTCAAAGGCGGTGCCACCAGGTCTGAATCTGTTCGCAACGGATTAAATGCCGTTCCAAAGGATGTCGAAATCGTTGCCATTCATGATGCTGCTCGACCAATGGTAACAAAAAAACTTTTTGAACATGGTAGAAAGCTAATAGAACAAGGCCGATACGGTGTGATTCCTGGAATTGCTGTGACCGACACTATTAAATCGGTTAAAAGAAACAGTGAAGTTATTGAAACAACTCATGCACGTGTAAATATTCGAGCTGTTCAAACACCACAAATATTTAATGCGCAAGCATTACGCAAAGCTTATGAGAATAGTTCTGTAGAAACAGATGATGGAGCACTTTTGGAAAAAGCGGGTTATGAAGTAGTTATTTTTGACGGTGAAGAATCGAATAGAAAAATTACCACTATATTAGATCTAAACATCGTTCGCAATGAATTGTCAGGTAGCGCTTTATCGACAACAATTCGAATAGGTACAGGATACGATATACACCCTTTTTCAAAAGACAAAAATAAAAAATTAATTTTAGGTGGTATTGAAATTGATCATATTGGACTTGAAGGCCACAGTGATTCAGATGCAGTTGCACATTCAATAACAGATTCGTTGCTAAGCGCAATAGGAGCGCCAGATTTAGGAACATTATTTCCCGCAAATAAAAAAGAGAATAAAGATGCGGATTCATTTAAGTTTTTAGATTCTGCAATACAACTTGTTGCTGATCAAGGTTATGAGATAAACAATATTTCAATAATAATAAATGCACAAGAACCGAAATTGTCTAACTATCTTGAAGCAATGAAAGAAAAAATCTCAATTTCGATTAAGTCTATTTCTAACAAGAATACTCAAATATCGATCACTCCAAAACATGGTGAGGGCATTGGTGAGATCGGTAGGGCAGAAGCAATCGCTGTTTATTCAACTATTCTGCTTAACAAAATAGGTATAAAATAATGAAGAAAATACTTTTAACAGGATCAAGTGGATATTTAGGATCTAAATTCATTGAACTTTATGGAACAAAATATGAAATACTAGGTCTTAGCAGGTCTAATGAGGTTCACCGGGTTGATTTACTCGATAGTGAATGCGTAATAAAAATATCAGCCGATTTCAAACCTGATTTTATTCTGCACACAGCAGCTATGGTCGGAAGAGATAAAGGACTTGAACAAATATTTGATAATCATGTAGGAATAATGAAAACTCTAATTGAGTGTGCAAAACAATCTGGTGCAAAATTCATATTCACTTCATCAGAATCACTTTATGGAGGTAAAGAAAATACTGGTGGCTATATGGAAAATGATTTGCCTAGGCCTCGCCATAAATATGGTGAATCTAAGTATGAATGCGAAAGACTATTACAAGAATCAGGTATCACTTATTTAATAACCAGAAGTGGAAGGTTTGTTGGATTTAATAAAAATTATGACCGTGAGAAACAATTTCCAGATACATTAAAAGTATTATTGCAAGGTTTGCCGGTGAAGCTTGACGCGGAAAAGCTGTTTAGTTATACATTGATAGATCATTTAGCTGATGCGATTTCGAATTTTGTCGATTATGATTCACAAAATAATAGATTATTAAACGTCGCTGCTATACAAGGGTCTACTTATTTTGATCTAATATCGAAAATAGCAAAAGCTTTAGATATCGATTCAGTTTTAGTACAACCAGGTGGTTCTGAAGAAAACTGGTTGCCTAATTCAACTATCGACACATCGCTATCAGCGAGGTTGGGCTATCCTACGATTACGCTCAGCGAGCTAGTCAAGATAATTGCTCAAGACTATCTAGAATAATCGCTATTGACTTAAACATTTAGTTGAAAAATAATATTTCCACAAATCAATACTACGATGAGGAATTTATAAGAAAGTGTTAGACTAATCAGCTCTATGGCCGAATTATTACCCGAAAATACACAAGTAACGTTTTATGATACAAAACTAAGAAAAAATGTAGACTTTAAACCACGTGATGAAGGAAAAGTTTCAATTTATCAATGTGGTCCAACAGTATATGATGATCCTCATTTAGGACACGGAAGAACAGCTTTTACATATGATCTAATAAGAAGATTTTTTAGATATATCGGATACGAAGTAACACTAGCAAGAAATATTACTGATATCGAAGATAAAATTATTGCAAAAGCACAACAAGAAAATGTTGAAGAATCGGTTATAACAAAAAGATACGAACAAACTTATTTAGAGCAACTCGATTCATTAGGTATTGAGCGTCCAGAATTTGATCCTCATGCAACTGAATATGTTCCCCAAATGGTGGAACTTATTAAAAAACTTATAGAAAAAGATTTTGCTTATGAGACGTCTACAAGTATTTATTTCTCTGTAACTGATTATAAAGAATACGGATCGCTAAGCCATAGAACTCTTGATGACTTAATTGAATCTGCTGGTAGTCGAATTGATGTAGACGAAGAAAAAAAATCTCCTTTAGATTTTGCGCTTTGGAAAAAAGTGAAACAAGACGGACCTTCGTGGCCTTCACCATGGGGAGACGGCAGGCCAGGATGGCATACTGAATGCGTTGCAATGAGTATTGGTATTCTTGGACAAGGTTTTGATATCCATGGCGGAGGTACAGACCTAGTATTCCCTCATCATGAAAACGAAATCGCACAAAGTTGCGGTGTTGGTGATGTATTTGCTAAATATTGGATACATAGTGCAATGTTAAATATTAATGGTGAGAAAATGAGCAAGTCGTTAAATAATTTTATTACGCTTAAAGATGCCATCAGTCAACACGGCCCACGTGCGCTTAGGTTATTGATGATTCAAACACATTATCGTTCCCAAATAGAAGTTAGCGATGAATCTCTAGGTGCTGCCTCAGCAGCTATGGATAGGCTCGATTCATTTTACCGTCGTTTTAATCGTGAACTAGATGTTGACTCAAGTGCACAAATAGATGAATTAATCCAAAGACGATTTATTAATCTTTTGGCCAACGATTTTAATGCTCCACAAGCATTAGGGCTAGTCTTTGAAGCTTTGAGAGAAGCAAATATCTCATTAGATGAAAAAGAGTATGACAGAGTAAAAGTTTTATTTGTAACTATTGTTGAACTGATGCAAGTACTTGGAATTGATTTAACTGAGCTAGTTAGTACTAAAGCAAATATCGATGAAAACCAAATATTAGATTTAATAGAACAAAGAAAAGTAGCTAGAGAAACAAAAGATTTTTCAAGAGCCGATGAAATTCGTGATGAGTTAATTTCGCATGGTGTAGTTATAGAAGATGGACCGAAAGGGACGACATGGCACGTCGAAACGAAGATAAAGTAATTCGTAATAATAATAAAAAAGCACATTCAAAAATTAAAACACAGAACAAAAAAGCAACTGGACGGGTACGAACTGAACCTGGAAAATCAGGAAGTGCAAGTTCACCACGAACAGGTAGTACCCGAAATGCAGGTGCTAGCACCCGTAATTCTGAACGCAGTGAAGGATCATCATTCAAAGAACCAAACCGTACACTCAAATATGGCTTGGGTGGGGAACATGTTGAGGGTTTCCATGCTGTAGAAGTTTTAATTGAACATGGTAGAAGAAAAGTGACAAGACTTTATGTAGATCGAGAGATTGCAGACAGTCCAGAAATGACTTCATTGATATATAAAGCTGAATTAAAGAATACTCGTGTAACTAGATTATCACGAGAACAATTTATGGGTAGGGCTAGAACAGAATCGCCACAGGGTGTTATTGCATATTGTACAGAAAAAAAACCGATGGAACTTGATGACATGTTATTAAATCCAAAAGCATTTTTAGTTGTTCTCGATTCTCTTACAGATCCAAATAATATTGGTGCAATAATTAGAAGTGCAGAAGTCGCAGGTGCAACAGGTGTCATATTACCTAAACATAGAAGCGGACATTTATCTCCATCAGCAGTAAAAAATGCAGCAGGGGCTGTTGAATTTATGAACTTTGGACTTTGTTCTGGTGTACCATCTTTCCTTATGAAGGCACAAAAAGCTGGTGTTACAACGCTAGGTATGGCAGGTGAATCAAAAGAATCACTATATGACATTAAAGAAAGTGCGGGACCAGTAATTGTAATAATAGGGTCAGAAGGTAAAGGACTTTCTCAACTAGTACGTAAGCGTTGTGATCATCTATTGAAAATAGATCAATACGGCAATACGGAATCATTAAATGCTTCTGCAGCTGCAGCTGTTACTTTGATGCATTTGGCGCATTTACGAAATTAATTTAGTATTAGTTGAAAAGTTAGCATCTACATAAGGTAGAATCTTTCAGCGTTTCGAAGGTCATGGCTCTTGAAACCAAATGCTGCAAAGCATTTTTTGGGTTAATAATATTAATTCCAAGCCGGATTAGCTCAGTCGGTAGAGCAACTGATTTGTAATCAGTAGGTCGTCGGTTCGATTCCGACATCCGGCTCATGCGTTGTTTGTTGCACTTCGAGCTACTAATGTAATATTCGTACATTTATTAAGGGGACAAATGAATAATTCGAATAAGGGAAATCAAAACTCTAATTTTAAATCTAGTCCCTCACCGTCAACCAAAATGCTAGCTTTGGTTACAATAGCTATAATCGTAGGATTTATTTTTGTTTGGATTGTTAATAACAATTCGAAATCTAATTTAGATAATTCAACTACAAAGGCTCAAACTGTAAATACTAAAGCTAAAACAAATTCAAAAGCCTCTAAATCTAAATCCAAAACAACAACAACAACGACAACAACAGTCGTCTCAAATACCCAAAAACCTTCATCGGTTTCAGTATTAGTTTTAAATGGTTCCCAATTTGGAGGCGTTGCTGCAAATACAGCAACTGAAATAGGAAAACTAGGATATAAAGTTTTGGCTTCAGGTGATGATAGCTCAAAAGATGTTGGAACTTTTGTCTATTACAAAACAGGATTTGAACCAGATGCAACGAATATTGCAAAAAATATTATGCCAGGAATTTTAAAGGTATTACAAATTCCTCAGAAGATTACTATTGAGCAATTTCCATCAAGCACTCCATCGCAATGGGCTGTCTCGGAACTGCTTAATGCAAATGTAGTTGTTATTGTAGGAAATGTTTCATAGTATTTAAATACTAATTATTGATAATAAAATCAATTGCTTGTTCAAAACCTTCATTGTGAGAACCATCTAGCACAATCACATTTTCGTGATTATCAGCGTACTCTTTACTATTTATATCTGATTTAATTCCGTTGCTTGGCACATATACAGTGTTTACTGCTGGTGAGCAGACCAAGTCTGCATAGCCGTCGCCAATCATAAAACAGTCTTGTTTTTTTAAGTCTCGAAGTTTTTGATCAAATTCAATTCCACTTTTTTTTGTTACACCTATAGGAGCAAGATGATAAATTAATACATTTTCTACTCCGGGCATTGATCTTCTAAACATCCCATGTCCATTGCCATATATTTCTAAATACGGCCATTGGTCTTTAAGTAGTTCATTAGCTTTTTGTTCGTCAATATTACCTCTAAGCATGGTTGTTCCATATTGGCCACGATTGAATTCTTCATGTAATTCAATCTGATCAGGAAATTTCTCAATTAAGAAAATACTAGCTTCAACAACTTTTTTATGAAATTCTTCGTGGGTTGTATTATTGAAATCAAAATATTTTATTGCCTCACCAAAATTTAAACTCACTTCGTCTTGTGTTTTTATAACACATCCTGCTTCTGCTATAAATTTATTAAGCCCAAGTACCCTTGCAAAATCTGCTGTTCTATAGATATCTCTTCCGGTTGCAATTATGATCTCGCAGTTATTATCATGAGCTTTGTTAATACCGTCAATAGAGGATGTTGATAATTCACCCAAATGGTTGTGAAGTAAGGATCCATTTTTACCTACTAGAGTGCCATCTAGATCTACATATATAGTTTTTTTAGTTTTATCAAGATTTTTAGCCATAATTTAAGTATTCTAATCGATTATTTTTTGACGTCATAAATATAGAAGTTGAGCTTATTGATTCGCAATATTCGCGATATTCGCTTCATTCGCTAAGTTCGTTTTTGATTTCGATTTATTAGTAAATAATTGTATTTAACCTGGTTATAAGAACTTTTCACTAGTAATATTACCAATTTTGTGTTCTAATATAAGTACATATTCGCTACATTAACAAGATATCATATCTTTGTTTAGCTGTAGCGAATATTAGGTTTAAAATATGGATTGGTCTCTGGTGTATAAATGAAAGATAAAATATTTTCTCGACATAAGAAATATTTTCTAGCAATACTTATTACTTCACTGTCTTCATTCCCAGTTTTTGCAACTCCAAGCTCTGCAAATGTTAAGAATTGTGAAACGGTACCAGGTGGTATAACGTGTGGCGGAAATATTGGAGGTAATCCAGGTACACATTCAGGTACAGGTGGAGGTGGAAGTGGATATTGGAACGGCCATACTGCTCAGCTAAATGGATATATGCCTATTCAAAATCCATCAGTTACTGAATGTCCGAATCCTGACAGAGGCCTATTTCCAGGTATAGGTTATTCGACCAGCACACCAGGTCCATATTATGAACATTATCAAGTGGCTATAGATCGAAATACTGGCGAAGCACTTGGTGGAGCACCTGGTACAAAATTTTGGGATACATCTTGGAATCTAGATACATATAATCGTTCTGATGGTTCTGGTGTTAATCGTGCAGATGTGCCACCGGGACATGATCCATCTCTCAATGATCAATGGCATGGTTGGGCAGGTAAGAATTGGTGGCTATTTAGTAGAAGCAAACTTATTGTTGAATGTCTGCCACTAACTGGATCAGTCCCTCAGGATGTATTGCTTCAACAACTTCCACCAACAATTACCTTTGGAGATGAACTAGCAACTCTTAGTGATAAAACAATTGAACTCAAACAAAAAACAGTTGGTATGAAGAGTCTAAAAGTGACTTTTGAGGTGACTCCTCAATCATTACAAAGTGCAGCCGATATAAATTTTGATTTCGAGAAATATAATATTTCAGTAATTCGTTTCTTAAAAGATGGTACAGGAGAATGGGTAGTTGAATCATGGAAACTGTCAGATGCTCCCGACTGTCCTATAAAATTTAAAAAAATAAGTCGAAAAGATAAAAAAGATCCAAAACAAACATATGCCATGAAGATTTACAAAAAAGGCAGATATTTAATTGTTGCGCAAGCTTTGTTTACTGGAACAGTAATAATAAATGGGAACCCTGTCTCGCAATCTAATCTACCTGCAACTTCAGTATCTAATCCGTTTAATGCTATTGGTCTAAAATCAATTCTACGTGCTAGATCATTAAAATAATCTAACACTAATTAACAGGGATTATTTTTCCATCCGGAGAGTGGGTAGGAAAACCGAGTACTTCAGCGAGTTTCTTTTCTACTTTTTCGCTGATTGCATGTTCGAGTCGATCAGCCTCTTTATGAGCATCATTTTTGTCTAAACCAATATAACTTACAAGTAAACATTCTGCCAAGCGATGACGTCTAACTATACCCACTGCTATTTTATGGCCTGATTTAGTTAATGAAATAATGTTCTTTTCATTTATTTTAACGAGTTTCTGGCTCTCCATGCGATTTATATGCTCACTAACAGATGGAGCAGATATATTTAAGCGACGTGCAATACGAGCACGTATAACAGCTACGCCTTCTTCGTCAATTTCATAGATTGCCATTAAGTAATGTTCATTAGAGTCATGTAGATCTGCCATGTCATAATTTTAGACTATTTTATATCTTCATATATTCATCTATCTATCAACAATTAGCACTTTGAGATATTACAGTGCTAATCTATTGGTAATCTATGGAATTGCACTGTTTATATGGGGCAAATCGACAAGAAAATCATAAAACTCAAAAGGATAAATAATGGCTAAACAAATAATTTTTGGAGACGATGCACGTACCAAAATCGTTGCAGGTATGAATAAGCTTGCTGATGCAGTTGCTGCAACGTTAGGGCCTAAGGGTCGTAACGTAGTACTTGACAAAAAATGGGGCGCGCCAACAATCACTAATGACGGTGTATCTATTGCAAAAGAAATAGAACTAGAAGATCCATTTGAAAACATTGGTGCTTCTTTGGTTAAAGAAGTTGCTAAGAAAACAGATGATGTTGCTGGTGACGGTACAACAACTGGTACTGTTCTAGCTCGCGCAATGGTTCTTGAAGGAATCAAAATGGTAGCTGCTGGTGCAAACCCAATGGGCTTAAAGCGCGGTATTGAACAAGCTACACAAACTGCTGTTGATTACATCATGAACAATTCTAAAAAAGTTGATACTGATCCAACACAAATTGCAAGCGTTGCATCAATTTCTGCTGCAAGTACTGAAATCGGTGAAATTATCGCTGAAGCACTTGGCAAAGTCGGTAAAGACGGCGTTATAACTGTTGAAGAATCACAAACTTTCGGTATGGATTTAGATCTTGTAGAAGGTATGCGTTTTGATAAAGGTTATATTTCACCATACTTCGTTACAGATCCAGATCGTATGGAAGTTGTTTTAGATGATCCTTATATCTTGTTTACATCTTCAAAGATTTCTGCTGTAAAAGATGTTCTTCCAGTTCTTGAAAAGGTAATGCAATCAGGACGACCACTTTGTATTATTGCTGAAGATTTAGAAGGCGAAGCATTAGCAACTATCGTTGTAAATAAAATTCGTGGAACTTTCAAATCTGCTGCTGTTAAAGCTCCAGGTTTTGGTGAACGACGTAAAGCAATGCTTGAAGACATGGCTATTCTTACTGGTGGTACAGTTATCGCTGAAGAAATTGGCTTGAAACTTGAATCTGCTACTCTTGACCTACTTGGTACTGCACGAAAAATTGTTATCACTAAAGATGAAACAACAATCGTTGAAGGTGCTGGCGATAAAGAAGCTGTTAGTGGACGTGTTCAACAAATTCGTAATGAAATTGAAAATACTGATTCTGATTACGATGGCGAAAAACTACAAGAACGCTTAGCTAAACTTTCAGGTGGAGTTGCAATTATTAAGGTTGGAGCTGCTACTGAAGTTGAACTTAAAGAAAAGAAACACCGTATTGAAGATGCAGTTCAAACTACAAAAGCTGCTGTTGAAGAAGGTGTTGTTGCTGGTGGTGGACTTACATTGCTTCGTGCACAAAAAGAAATCTTGGCTCTGGTTGAGACTTTAGAAGGCGACGAAGCAACTGGTGCAAAACTTATTGCAAAAGCGCTAGAAGCACCAATCTTTCAAATCGCAAAAAATGCTGGTTTAGAAGGCGGAGTTATAGTTGAAAAAGTTCGTAACCTTGATGGTGACGAAGGCTTGAATGCTGCAACAGGCCAATACGAAGACTTGTTAAAAGCTGGTGTTATTGACGCTGCGAAAGTTACACGTTCTGCATTGCAAAACGCTGCATCTATTGCTGCTTTGTTCTTAACAACAGAAGCTGTAATTGCTGACAAACCGGAACCTGCTGGTGCTGGCGCTCCTATGGGCGATGGCGGCATGGGTGATATGGGAGGCATGGGCTTCTAAGGATCGGAATTGAACTAGTTTCATTCACTGTCCTCACTTCTACAAAGCTGTGGGTGATCGTTCTACAAGTACAATCCCTGAAAACCTTATACTATTTCAATAACTAAAACTCTGTTCTTAGGAACAGAGTTTTAGTTATGAGGCAAGATCGTATAGTATTAAAGTAGACCACTAAATAAGAAGGAATACATGAAAAAATATCTATCAGCAGTAATTTTATTATTAGTAATAACTTTAAGTTTATTCGCATGTTCTAGTGACAAAAAATCTACTTCAAAGAGTAAAAGTTCAAGTTCAAGAACCGAAACTACTAAAAAAGATTCAACCATTTCTCGAAATCTACTTGTTAAATCTGCAGAAAATACTCAAAAACAAAAGTCGGTAGAAATTAAAGGTACTATATCTTTAAATGGTGAAGGTACTGGTTTACCTGTTAATGGAGATCTTCTAATTAGTGGTGTCCAATCATTTGAAAAAAATGAGTCTCAGATTAGTATTGACATGACATCTTTATTCGGATCACTTGGTGGTGGCGGAGTTGAGTCAACAGATCCAATAATAATTGAGACAAGAACTGTTGATGGTTTCACTTACACAAAAACTCCATCAATACTTGGATCAGCATCTTCTTGGAAGAAAGCGAAAGCTGTTTCTGCAAGTGGAAATTCCACACAGGACCCTTCACAGTTTTTAGAATATTTTAAGGGTGCTAAAGATGACTATAAAACAATTGGTAAAGAAGACATAGACGGTGTTTCGACAACACAATATCAAGTAACTCTTAGTCCTGAAAACTTAAAGAAACAGGCTAAGGCATCTGGAGGAGACCTATCAGATGACTCTATAGAAGCAATAGAAAAAACTTTCACTAAAGATATAGTTGCAAATGTTTGGATTGATAAGAATTCATTAATTAAAAAATTCGAAATGACTTTAAGTATTGACGATACATCATTATTAGCTCCTGGTTCAGGCGCACCTGGCGGTTCAGGCGCTCCTGGCGGAAAGTTAACAATGGTTGTAACTATGAATTATTTCAATTATGGAGTAGATGTAAATGTTAAAGCTCCGGCTGCAAGCGAAATAACTCCTTAGATTTATAAATAGAGGTATCACATGGAAGATCCAGATAAAGCAAAAGAAGGCATGTTCGTTACGAACTTAATGGTTTCTTTACCGAAAGGCGCTATACGAAAAGATGTTGGCAATAGTTTAATTCAGTTAGTAGAAAAATATAAAAGTAGTAACTTTCAAATAATAACTTCTTCAATATTCGGATATGAATGTGACTTTATGTTTATGTGTTTAAGTAAAGATGCAGATGCAATATGGCAATTTGAACAAGATCTAAAAAAGTTAGAAGTTAATATAGAAGATAGTTTCTTTTCAATAACTGAGCTCAGTGAATATACTCCAACTCAAATAGAAGAACAAGCCAGAATAGATACGCTTGATGCAACTGATGATGAAAAATCAGAAATGATGACGCAATGGTTAGCACGTATTTCAGTATATGAGAAACATAAACTATATCCAGAAATACCTAATAAAGAATATATCTGTTTCTATCCAATGAGTAAAAAACGAGAATCCCATGCAAACTGGTATGCATTACCATTTGATGAGCGAGCTAAATATATGAGAAGCCATGGTGCACTGGGAAGAAAATATTCTGGAAAAATTATACAATTAATCACTGGAGCAACAGGTTTAACAGATTATGAATGGGGTGTTACCTTGGTTTCTGATTCACTCTTTGATATAAAAGAAATAGTATATGAAATGCGATACGACCAAGCAAGTGCTCTTTACGGTGAGTTTGGCCATTTTACAATAGGTAAAATTGTAGATATAGTAAAAGTATTATCTTAACTGCGCTGCTATTAAAGAAGTTATAGAAACATCGCCATTAGATTTTTCATATTCATTAGCGATACTTTCGTGATCTATGAAGCCCGAAAAATCTGCTTCGATGTTAATACGCTCAAAAACATATTTTTTGAATTCTTCAATAGTAATTTCATTCTCATCAACTGGAAACACTTCTAGACCTTCTATATAGTGTTCAACGTCCATACTTCCTTCAATTATCATCTCGAATAGCTCTTCAGGTCGAGAAGCCTTTGGCATATCAAAACCCGATACAGGATGTAGTCGCCATTCAATTCTTGTATTATGCAATAAATCCGGTTCTTCAAACCAGGTATGAGAACCATTCCAATATGAATCGACTGGCTCACCAAAGGTGCCATGCATTATCTTGCAAATATTAGGATGATTTTTGACCAAAAATAAAACCGAAAGTTCTTTATAAGTATTTTCCATACATTTCCTTAATACTTCTTTTTCAATTAGAGTGTAGCGTGTGAATAAGTCATCAGAGCTATTATCTAAATTAATTCAAAATGAGTGTGTCAATACTGGTGAATTAAATTCTGGTAATGAATCGAAAAATATTGATACTTTAGAAACAATATTTTCTAAATATTCTAATTCAATCCAAATCGAGCGACACCATAAGGTCAATGGAAGAGATAATCTAGTAGTCCGGTTAGATGGAAGCGATAGATCAGCACCTAGTCTTTTGCTATTAGGTCATTGTGATGTTGTCCCAGCGGTAAGCCAAGATTGGGATTTCGATCCATTCGCAGGTGAAATATCTAATGGATTTGTACATGGCCGAGGATCAATCGATATGTTAAATCTGACGTCATCAATGGCATTAGCTCTAGAGGAAATAATCGAAGAAGGTTTTAATCCAAAAGGAAATCTTATTTTTGCAGCTGTAGCAGATGAAGAAAATGGCGGGAAGTATGGTGCAGATTTCCTACTAGAAGAATTTCCTGAATTAGTTACTGCTGATTACGTATTAACAGAAAGCGGTGGTAGTCAGTTGCCGCTTGGTGATGAAATATATTTACCAATAGTAGTTGGTGAAAAAGGTGTCCATTGGGCCGAGTTGAATATTCAAGGTATACCAACACATGGTTCTAAACCATATGGTGCTGATAATGCAATAATAAGTGCAACTGAGATAATAGATAGATTTGTTGAATATAAATCACCAATATCTTTTACTGATGGCTGGGAAACATTTATCAGTGCGCTGGGTATAAATAAAGATTTGGCAGAACAATTATCAAATGTTGATAAACATGACCAAGCACTTAAACATATCGATCAACAATTATCAAGCGTATTACATTCATGCTGTCACAATACCTTTTCGCCAAATACTATTATTGGCGGTACAAAAATTAATACTGTTGCGGATCATGTAAAACTTGGTATAGATATCAGATCGCTTCCGGGAGTAAATGAGCTAGATATTGCAAAAATGATTGATGATGCTTTGGGTGATATTAGAGAAAAAGTAACGGTGACTTATATACAACACAATAAAAGTTCGATTTCTTCTACAGATAATAAGTTTTTCGATATTTTGCAGAATGTTTCGAGATCACTTATTGATAATGCAAAATTAATTCCAACTATTGCTCCATATGGAACAGATGCTAGATTTTTTAGACGTCGTGGATCAATTGCATATGGTTTTGGATTATTCTCAAAGGAAATTTCATATATTGATCATCTAAACATGTTTCATTCACGAAACGAAAAGGTAGATATCGAATCATTACTTCTCACAAAAGAGATGTATAAGAGGACAATAAAAGAATTATTAAGCTAAAAATTTATTTCTCATCTGGTTGGTCACGAAGAAATTGTTCAACCTCTGAGACAATTGAACCAGCATTTGGTAATTCTTCAGGCATCATATCAAAGCCTTCTGAAATATCACCTGCATCGAATCTTTCTTCTAAGTCTGCAACATAACTTGAGGCCTCATCATCGTCTTCAATAGCTTCAGATACATCATCAACCCATTTTTGGGTTCGCAAAGCAATGAGGCTTGTATCAAAATCAATACCTATTAATGCGCCAAAAGTATTTAAAAGTTCATTAATAGCACTTGGTTGAGGGCTTTGTGTTACGTAATGAGGTACTGCTGCCCAGAGTGAAGTTGAATTGATTCCCTTTTCTTGAAATGCTGCATGTAATATCCCTACTATTCCAGTAGGACCCTGGTAGTTAGATGGCAGAACTTCCAAAGCATTAAGGCGATCTTTGTCTGTTGCAATTCCTGTAAGTCTTGTTGGACGAGTATGGGGAACTTCTGCCAACAAAGAACCGAAAGTGAATGCTTCTTCACAATTAAAAGTTGTTAAAATTTTGATGACGTCTTGACTAAACGATTTCCATTTATAATTCGGCTCAAAAGCATTGAGGATTATAATGTCATGATTCGATCCAGGTATTGATACTAGTGATATTTCATTAGACGGCCATGAAACTTCACGTATCCCTTCTTCATTTACAATTATATTTGGTCTTAATTGTTGATAATCTAAATAATCTTCTCCACTAATTTCTCCAATTAGCCGTGGATCGTATTCATTAAGTATCCAATTTGATGCATCGCTACCAGCATCGCCGGCATCATTCCAACCCTCAAAGGTTGCTAGAAATATTGGATTATTTAATTTTGGCTTTTCATACCAAATAATTGCTCCATCAGTCTCGACGGGTTTCTTCGATTCTTTCATCGTAAAATGCTAAGTGATACGGAACAAGAATTTAGCATCGGGATATTTAAGAGGGGCTTGTGACTGACAGTTTCGCAAATATATATAGTGATACAATAAAAAAACTCCGCAAATAATGCGGAGTTTAAATCAATTTTGTTAAGGGCATCAATTAAACTGGAGCACCTTCACCTCTTGCTACAACTGGAGCGCCATCACCTTTAGGGTATCTTGCAACTCTACCAACAGGCATTTCAACTCTGAAACCTGCTGCAGCTCTGTCTTCTTCGGACTCTCCACCCCAAAAGCCGTATTCTCGGTGGTCTCTTGCCCATTCTTTACAATCATCCATTACCGGGCACACAGCACAAATTGTTCTTGCTTTTGCCTCACGGCGTGCACGTGCTTCAGGTCTCTCACCGGGTGGCGGAAAAAATAATGATGTTTGACCGCTACATGCTGCCTTGTTTGTCCAAGTAAGTGGACCTGTAAATACGATTGTTGATTCCATGTTTATTTGCCTCCGGGGGATATAAATTATTATAGACGGTTCTCAAAAATAATGCCAGAAATTTTTCTGTAAAAAAGTTATGAAAGAAGATCGGTGGGGGAACCGATCTTCTGACATAGATGGGGGAACTTCTTTATTCTCTCACAGCTTCATCTATCCGTCAAACAAATATATAAGATGACACCTATCGTTATTTATGATAGTATTACTTAATGATTCAATAAACGCATCATATAGTGTTAGCACCTTGAAAAAGAGTGTTGAGAAAGATAAAAATGGATTTAAGACAACTAGAAATTTTGACCGCTATTTCGCAAACAGGTAGTTTTCAAGCAGCTGCTGATTCGTTAGGCACGGTCCAATCGAATATATCAGCACAATTAAAGGGTTTAGAGAATGAGTTACGTACAACCTTGATTGTTCGATCTAGAACTGGAGCCCGGCTCACTGAGCAGGGACAAGTAGTTGTTGACCGAGCAAAACGTATTAATAATGAAGTTGATTCTATGTTGGTAGATCTCTCAATGCTTCAAGGTTTAGAAATAGGTCATGCAACAATAGGTGTAATTGGCACAGCATCAAGATGGTTGGTACCCAGTTTTGTTCCAGAGATGAGATTATCATCACCAGGAGTGACATTACATGTTACAGAAGCACCCTCAGAGAGATTGTTGGCTGAAGTTCTATCACATGAGCTTTCTTTAGCTGTAGTTACCGAACCTGTTATTGATTCAAGGGTTGATGTAACAACCTTGTGTAAAGAAGAACTAGTAGGCATTGCTCCCGTAGGGTATGGTCTGAGTTCAAGAATGAAGACGTTTAAGGATATTGCTAAGTATCCACATGTCATGACTTCAAAAACAAACCCATTGCGTAGATGGATAGATAAAGCTGCTACTTCACAAGGCGTTGTTTTGGAAGTCCCAGTAGATTGTGAAGGTATTAGATTAATTCCAAGGCTTGTGCGCTCTGGAGTTGGTTGTTCGATATTGCCAGTAACAGCACTTCCAGAAGATATGTCAAATATGGTTAGATATTCTATTAAAGATTTACCCTATAGGAGCTTGGCATTAATTTCAGCAACAGATTCTGTTTTATCTATGGCGGAGCGCGTTGTTAGCGATGTTATCATTCGACTTAGTAAGTAACCAATGCCCAAGACCAATAATGCACCAAGTGCGTCCAAAATATAATGGTTAGAGGTAACAATAATTACGAATGTTGTTGTTAAGGGATATAAAAATAAAAACATCTTTTTTAACTTTGAATTCATTCTTGGATATAAAGCATAAACACACCATGAGGCCCAAATGATATGTACTGAAGGCATTGCTGCAAACTGATTTGAAATTGCTGCAAAACCTTTAGAATTAAACGACCAAAATGTTGGATATTTACTTAATGTGTCTAAAAATCCATAGCTCTTTGGCAATAAACGAGGTGGCATTAATGGGTATGAGATAAAACAGACCAATGCAAGCAGAGTAGAACAAACAATAGTATTTCTTACTTGGTTATAGCGTTCTTGATTCTTAAAGAATACATAAAATAAACAAAATAATGTAGCAATAAAATGAAGTGAACCATAAAAATAGTTCCCAAATATGTATATGTATGTCTTATCTCTAAAAAAGGTATGAATAGCGTGTTCAATATCAATGTGCAGAAAGTCTTCTACTTTTAAAACCGATTTTGCATGTAGAAAAGCAATTCTTTCTGACACGTCGGAAAGATTTCTAGAAAGCGTATAAACACTATATAGTGCAGCAATAATTGCTATTTCTTTTCCAAGTTTATTGTTGATTTTTACCATGATTACCGGATGACTTTTATGGAAGTTCGCTTATACCGCATACTTTGAATTTTCCATTTTCCTTATGTACCGATGTTACAGCATTATATGTCTTATTGCCGTCTCCATTATCTCTAACTACTTTGCCTGATACTTTTGTAAAGCCATCAACTGAATCACTTTTTACGGAGTTAAAGTTGTAAGATACAACATTTCCATATATTCCTATTTGGTCGATAATATCAGACTCAAATTCGCTAACACTACTGTAGCCTGTGCCTTTCTCGCATAACAAAGATGAGAGATCATCACCATCTTTTGCAGCTTTGTAAAAATTATTTGTAGCGTCTAACGCTGGTTTTGATTTTGAATAGACAAAATAAGTGCATCCTCCTATACCTAGACCACAAAGCAGTAAAGACGATACAAGTGCAATTATTAGCCACTTAACATATTTTCGCTTTTTAGGTTTTTGACTATATGGATCGGGATACTGGCTTTGATATTGTGGATTCTCTGGCGCTGCAGGAGGCATAGGTATTTCAGGAATATAAGGGTTTTGTGGTTGTTGAATATTATCAGGGTTAGGTTCAAGTGGGTCTATGTTGTCTGGCATTTCTTTTCCTGTCTTAAAAGGTAATAATATTTGAAAAAATACTACACGATCCTAAATAAATAGAATGGTTATAGCCTAAGATAAATAGAAAGATATAGGAAAGTAAATTACATGTTTGATCAACAACTAATACAAGAAACGTTGGATTACGCCAAATCTAAAGGTGCAGATTTTGCTGAAGCATTTTGTGAGCAAACAACATCAGTTGCTACTGCCCTTGATGAAAAGAGAATAGATACTCGAACAAGCGGTTCTACTAATGGTGTTGGCATAAGAGTTATTAATAATTCTAGAGTTGGTTATGCTTATACAAGCACAATTTCTTCACTTGGGCTTAAAGCTACTGTAGATGCCGCATGTATTTCTGCAGGTGTTGGTGGTATATCACCAAGTGGTAAGGGTGTTGATGCAAATCTTTTTATAAACGACAAAAATACGATAGCGAATCAAGAAAGTGAAGCTGAAGCTAGCTTTCAAGATCCAGCTTTAAAAACTGCGGAACGTTTGCGAGAAATTGATGAAGTGGTAAGAAGTTATGATCGCAAGATTGTAGAAGCTTCCGCAACGATTGCACAAAATCGTCGTGATATTTTAATAATGAATACTTATGGCTTGAATGTTTTTGATTCTCAACCTAGAACTCGTCTGGGTGTGCGAGCTTTTGCAAAAGATGCGAATTCTTTCCAAGATTCACACGAAGGCCCTGGTCGTTCTTTGGGTATAGGATTTTTTGATCAATTTGATATTGATGAAATAGCAAAAACTGCTGCTAAGCGTGCTGTTACTTTATTAGATGCTGTTGATTGTCCTAGTGGTAATTTTCCTGTGATATTAAAAAAAGGTGCAGGTGGAGTATTATTTCACGAAGCATGCGGGCATGGTTTAGAAGCTGATCATATCGACAAAGGTCTAAGCGTTTTTGCTGGTAAAAAAGGAACTCAAGTTGCATCAAATCTAGTTACAGTTGTTGACGATGGAACTATGGAAAATGAATGGGGTACATATAAATTTGATGATGAAGGCAATGCTGCTCAAAAGAATGTTTTAATTCAAGATGGTATTTTGAATGATTACATGTTCGATGTTTTACGTTCGACGAAACTCGAACATAATATTTCTGGAAATGGCCGTAGAGAGACTTACGAATATGTGCCCATGGTTCGTATGACTAATACTTATTTAGAAAAAGGGAAATCAAAGGTAGAAGATATTTTTACTTCCACTGAATTTGGAATTTATTGTGTTGCACTTGGAGGCGGCCAAGTAGATACAACAACTGGCGATTTTGTTTTTGGTATTTCAGAAGGCTATATAGTCCGGAATGGTTTAATCTGTGAGCCTGTAAAAGGTGCAACCCTTATTGGGAATGGTTTAGAAACATTATTAAATATTGATATGGTTGCAGATGATTTTGATACATGGGCTGGAACATGTGGTAAAAATGGTCAAGGTGTTCCAGTCTCTAGCGGTCAGCCTACGCTTCGAGTGTCATCAATGACTGTTGGAGGTACAGCACAATGAGTACTAAATCTAATCTTATATCTGCTGATGAATTAAAAATGTTAAAAGATACGTCCTCTTTAGAAAAGATTGCAAAACAATATTCGTCAAAAGCAAGAGCTGGCGAGGAAATAGAAGTATATGTTTCCAGTGGCTGTGATGTCGAAATTTCTATTTATGATGGTGAAGTAGAAAACATGTCAACTGCGAGTACGACCGCTTTAGGGATACGGGTGATCGTTGACCACCGCGAAGGAAGTGCTTGGACCGAATCTTTAGATCCAGAACAGATCGATAAAGCACTTTTTGCCGCTAGAGAGAATGCAACTATTGCAGAAGCGGATGAATTTGCCAGTTTAGTGACCCCAGAAATGATCGATGACGAAGAAGTTACTATTCAAAATGGTTGGTCTGATTCTATACTTACAACTACCTTAGATGATAAATTGAAACTTGCTATTGAACTTGATAATTATGCGAGAAGTTTAAGTAATCAAATCAAAGATGTTGAAGCATCAAGTTATGATGATGGTTGGGGACACAGTGTCGTTGCTAATTCTCATGGAATATTAGTGAGCAACAGTAATACAAGTTCTAGCTGTTCAACTGAGATGGTTTTTGGTGAAGGTAAAGATGCTGTTTCCTCGAGCGGCTTTTCTTATGCACGCGGTTTTGAAAATATCATATTCCAAGAAGCCGGCGATATGGCTTTGCGTGACGGTCTTCCAATGATTGGTGCTACTCAACCTATTAGTGCGAAACTTCCTGTAATTTTTGATCCTATGGTTGGTGCTCAATTTTTAGGTTTGATTGGGTCAATGTTGAGTGGTACTGCTGTATCGAAAGGTAGAGCGTTATTGGCTGACCGACTTGGTACTCAGATTGCGAATTCTAATTTAACCCTTATCGATGATCCAACAAATATAAATTCATTTAATAGCTCTAGTTATGATAGCGAAGGTATGCCTGTTCGAAAAAATATCTTCGTTGAAAATGGTATATTAAAACAATTCGCACATTCAATGTATTCGTCACGTCGGTTAAAGATGTCGGCAAATGCTTGTGCAAAGCGTGGAGGTGTTGCCTCTCGACCTGGTGCTGGTATGAGGACTTTTTTAGCTGTTCCCACGGGAGAGTCTTTAGAAGAGCTGTTTGAAAAAGTAGGTGAAGCTATTCTTGTTAAACATATCTTAGGTGTTCACTCTGGTGTTAATACTTTATCTGGTGATTTTTCAGTGGGTGCACAAGGAGTCTGGATACGGGATGGCCGTATTGCTGAAGGTTTTAAAGAAGCAACTATTGCTTCTAATCTTTTAACTATGCTTTCAAACATTAGTGCCGTTGCAAATGACACGTGGTGGTTGCCTGGCTCTAGCGTAGGAAATTCACTTTTACTTGATGAAATGGTTATGACAGGAAAATAGTTATATCTCTAATCATTATTATTTGACGATTTATTTGATAACAAGCCAAACAAAAATACCAATACCGGCAATGATTCGATATATAACAAAGCTTGTAAAAGGTTTATTTCTTACTAGCTTTAGTAAATAGAATACTGCAAAATAACCAACTATTGCTGAGGTAACTGCACCTGAAATCATTGGCCAGTACATATCAGAAGTTATTGTTCCCTGAGAAATACCTTTCGCACCTGAATATAGAGCAGCGCCTGCAACTATTGGAATTAACATCAAGAAGCTGAGCCTTGCACTTGCTTCACGTGTGAAGTTTTTCAATCTCAAAGCTGTCATTGTGATACCGCTTCTCGATACGCCGGGTTGTAAAGCAAAAGCCTGTGAGACACCAACCACTAAGACGTCTTTAAAATTGAATTCGTCGGTATTCCTATTTCCTTTCAGTCGATCAGCAAGGTATAAAATAATCGCAAAAATAATAAGCATAGAAGCTATTAGTGCTGGCTTTGAAAGATGTTGAGCTATTTTGTCTTCGAATAATGCGCCTAGTAAAGCTCCAGGGATTGCCGTAAGTAAAATAAAAACACCAAGACGACTTTGTTGATTTAATTTTTTAGTTTTTAAAGTTTCTAAGCAGCCTTTAATTATTTCTATTATATCTTTACGTAAATATACTATTGCTCCAACTAATGTTCCTGCATGTAAAGCTATGTCAAATGTTTTTTCTGCCGTCGCACTTAAATCATTCCATCCTAATATCTGTGGAATTATTGCCAGGTGTCCACTCGATGATATAGGAAGGAATTCTGTTAGACCTTGAATTATTCCAAGGATAATTGCATGTAATATAGGCATTGACCCATGATAGTTTCTTTAAAGTTACCATTTGGAACTTTCAGCTCTATATCATTTTTGTTTTAATGCCATATGTAATTCACCAGTTACGAGTGCAGTTGAGATTGCAAGTGCTTCATCTGATGATACTATAACATAATATCCTGGATCTTGATTTTCTGTAACACCCGTAGCCGATGATGAACTTGTTAAAGAAGAATCAAAAATAATCTCTGCATCTTCTGCAATTACATCAGACCCAAATCCATCAGGTATAGTTGCAATAATATCGCTATATTGAGCCAAGTCTATATTGATAATATCTGTGGTTGGAATGAATATGATTCGTTGATCGTTTTCCAATGTGGCATCAATTGAAGTTGTTGTCATATTTTTTAGAAGAATAGAATTTTTTCTAATATTAGTATTTGCAAATAATACTTTGTTCTTATTTAGAGATGCTTGCGTAATTGCATTTTTAGGCGCATCGTTAGCAAACATTTGATGCGATTCAAGTTTACTAGTTTGGATTTTTTCGCCTTTTAGCAAATTACTTCTAAGTAAATAATAGTTCTTTCTTTCACCATGTTCTATTGTTTGATCTCGCCACGTAGATACTGTAGAAATTATAGTTATTGTAATAATAACTATAGATATGCCACTAGCAATTGAAATATATTTTGATTTAGGAGATCTTTTCAACATTTAAACATTATTACATGTTTATACAAGATATTGCAAGATATTTCTACTATTTATTCTTCTCTTTATTCTTACTGCCCGATTTTTCAACCTTTAGAGCACCTTTATGACTGTCAGATGTATTAGACGAAGAAGATTCTGAAGGCTTAGATGTTCCCGCTACTTGCGAATCAGTGGAGGGAGCCGATTGAGCCGATGAATCTGTTTTGGCCGATGAATCACCAGAAGCTTTAGAAGCTTTTGAAGTTTTAGTACTTGAGTCAGCACGAGAATCAGTCTTATAAAATCCTGAACCTTTCCACACAATACCCACTGAAGAAAAAACTTTAACTAATTCTCCTCCACAATCTCCATTAATTGAGTCAGACTCATGATTATGGATTTTATAAGGATCGTCAGACATCTTTTGTTCAACATCAAATTGTTGATTACATTTATTGCATCGATATTCGTACATAGGCATTTGGCTATTTTACTTTTAAATAGCGATATAATTAGCATTTCTGGGCCTATATATTAGTCAAAATAACTACACAGCATTTTGGTAGATTAGAATCTTGTGGTGAATTTATATATCTTGCTTGTAATCCCAGCATATCTTATAGGCATGATTCCATTTTCTGTTATTGTTGCCAAGAAAGCTGGCTTTGATCTATATAAAACAGGTTCTAACAACCCAGGTGCTTCTAACGTAATTCGTGTAGCTGGTTGGAAATGGGGAATGTTGGCAATGGGGTTAGACATCCTTAAAGGACTTGTTCCAACTTTATTAAGCTCGATCTTTATAGTGAAATTACTTAATGATGATGACCAGGTCGCACGAATAATAACTTTCCTTGTCGGTGTTGGCGCTATAGCTGGCCATGTATTCCCACTAATGCGAAAAGGTGGTAAAGGAGTTGCGACAGGGGGTGGGGTTGCTGTTGCATTATTTCCTATACAGGGAATAACAGCAATTTTAATTTGGGCATTAATAATGCGTATATCTAAAAAGCCTGTAGTTGCATCTATGGTAGCTATTGGAATACTTACTATAGCAATAGGAATTAAACATCAATATTTATGGGAGTTCATACTTGTTTTTGGTCTTTACGTTTTAATTACAATTAGACATATTCCTAATATAATGCGTATGATAAAAAATACTGAAAATAGTGTAAAAAGGGTTTAACCATCAATTAGAGATAGCTTTTAATTGTACAAAATTCATATTTAGTGCAAGAATATTGAAAGAGAATCATGGAGAATAATGAGTATCGATAATAAAATAACAACTGCCGTTATTCCTGCAGCTGGACTTGGAACAAGATTTCTTCCATTAACAAAAAGCCAACCAAAAGAAATGTTACCGATTGTAGATAAGCCCGCGATCCAATATGTAGTTGAAGAAGCAGTTAATGCTGGTATTACAGATATATTAGTGATAACAGGACGTGGTAAGAGAGCCATAGAAGATCATTTTGATAGAAATTTTGAGCTTGATTTTAGGTTATTGGAAAAACAAAAGTTAGTAGAGTTAGAAGCATTAGAGAAAATTGAATCATTAGCTAACATCCACTATATCCGTCAACGTGATGCTAAAGGTCTGGGCGATGCTGTAGGTGTAGCAAGATATCATGTAGGAAATTCACCATTTGTTGTCATGCTTGGAGACGATATTATGGTTGATGATTCTGCATTATTAAAAAGTATGTTGAATGATTATAAGCAAACGAGATCTAACATTATTGCTTTGATGAGGGTTGAAGGTGAAGACATTTCTAATTATGGATGTGTAGCCCTAGAAAATGATTTAGATCTTATAACAAGTGCGGATTCTCAAGACAAGCCAATAGAAATTTCAAAACTTGTTGAAAAACCAAATTTGAAAGATGCTCCAAGTAACTTAGCTATCATGGGAAGATATATATTAAATCCTGAAATATTTGATTGTATTGAGTCTATTACAGCTGGAAGTAACGGCGAAATACAATTAACAGACGCTATATCGCTACTTTCGAAATCGCAGAAAATATATGGACGGATATTAGAAAGAGGCAGATTCGATATTGGTCAAAAATCTGAATGGATAATAGCAAATGTTACTTTAGCTATGGAAAGGCCTGAGCTAAGGGATGAAATCACACTAGCTCTTAAAAAGATGCTTAGTTAGTAACAAATAATTGCAAGTTCAGTAGATAATAATTGTTTATTGTCATAACATAGACATAAAATGAGTGAGTAGAATAGAGAGTCATGCCAGAGTATACATATCTTGATCCAATAGGTCGTTCACGCGCAGGCGAGTCATCAGCGAAAGAACCAGTGCATCGTCGAGCAGTGGCAAGATGCAAGGTCAGGATGCTAGAAGATACCGCTAACTCAATAGCAACTGGATCTATGACTAAAGGAGATGTTTTAGCAACAGCAAGAGTTGCAGGTATGCAAGCCGCTAAACAAACATCAAACTTCATTCCACTGTGTCACCCACTGTTGGTTCAAAGTATATTTGTAAATTTCCGTTTAGAAGAAAATTTTGTTGAAGTTGAAAGTCAAGTTGATACTATCGATAGAACTGGTGTTGAGATGGAAGCCATGATGGCTTGTTCTGTTGCTGCACTAACTATCTATGATATGTGTAAAAGTATTGATCGCACAATGGAAATTACCGATTTAGCGCTGTGGGAAAAAAGTGGTGGAAGCCAAGGCACATGGAGAAGAAGTTCAAATTTTGATGAAGATATCGAATATTAATAATCCCAGTTCAAGTTCAACAAATTGCATTGACTACATCAAACCAACTTGACTAGATAGTTATTATGAAATCCAACAATAACCACAAAATATTAGCTAAAGTGTATGTCACAAGCTCAGTTAAAGAAATGAGCTAGGGAGTGACCATTCCAGTATTAATTATCCTCGGTGCCCTTTGGGCTGCGGTGCTTGTCCCGCCACTACTTCGTGCACACGCAGATTCAAAATCAACATCAATTGGCGAACTGTCTAATAAGCTTGGCGTATTGAATAAAAATAATTCTGCAATGAAATTAAAAACAAGTACTTATTCATCCCTTGTTCCTAATAAGGGTAAAGTGCAAAATCTCAATAAAAGTTCTACTACTGCAAAACGAAGAAAAGATATTTTATTAGCATTAGGAATAGCTTGTCTAGTCACACTGGTTTTAGCTTTCTTTACTTCAAATATCTTGTTATGGGTATTAAATATCATTCTCGATATTTGCCTCGGATCATATATATATTTATTGCTAAAACTTGAAGAAATTAGAAAAATTCGTCAAAATTCTTCTAATAAACTAGGCAATAAAAATATGAAACATTTTTAGTACTAACTATCTATTCATATGGATAATTCTAAAGACCTAAGCCGTACAGAAAATATTGAAGAATTTTATACATTTAATAAATTACTCAAAATAACTAGAAGTATAAAAGACTGTACATCAAAAGATGTTGATTCCATAATTGAAAAACTTGATACATCGCGTGGTGTCATGCTTAGTTCTAGGTATGAATATCCTGGTAGATATACACGCTTTGATATAGGATTCGTTAATCCACCATTAGTTATTGAGGTTATTAAAAACAAGCTTATTGTCAAATCATTGAATCTTCGTGGCGATTTATTGTTGAAAGTTTTCCATCAAATATTAGATGAATCAAATATATTAAATATAAATCATTTTCATGAAAAAGAAATTGTTGGAGAAATAATTTTAAATAGTGATTTATTCTTCGAAGAAGATCGTTCAAAAGCACCACATGTATTAAATGTATTAAGACTTCTATTACATGCTTTAAAAATTGATGATAGCCATATAGGGTTCTACGGAGCATTTGGCTATGATTTGGGATTAGATTTTATGGGTGTAAAGAGGCTAAGCGAGCGTGATGAAAATCGAGATCTCGTTTTGTATTTTGCCGATGAAATATTTGTTACAGATCATGAAAGAAATACATCGAAAATATATTCTTATGATTTCGAAATTCTTAAAACAAAACAAACTACTAATACTTTAGAACGTAGTGGTGATGTTGAAAGATATATACCAGATAAAGATTATATTGCAAGTAGAGATTTTTCTGACAAGGAATATAGCGATATTGTTGTTGAGGCAAAAAGATATTTTACACGTGGAGATTTATTCGAAGTTGTACCAAGCTATAGTTTCAATGAGCCTTGTGTGACATCACCAAGTGTTATATTTAATACCTTATTAACTGTTAACCCAGCTCCTTATGGCGCATTAATCAATATGGGCAATAATGAATTCACTATAAGTGCATCTCCAGAAATGTTTGTGCGAGTTGAAGATAATCGTGTAGAGAGTTGTCCTATTGCTGGTACCATTGCACGTGGTACACAAGGTGTGAGCGATGCTGAACAAATAGAAAAACTATTGCTATCTGAAAAAGAAGATTCAGAATTAATCATGTGCACTGATGTTGATAGGAATGACAAATCACGAGTTTGTGTTCCTTCAAGTGTTCAAGTTATAGGTCGTAGGCAAATTGAAATATATTCTCGATTGATACACACAGTTGATCATGTGCAAGGAACCTTACTTGATGAGTTTGACTCTATCGATGCATTTCTAACGCATATGTGGGCAGTAACAGTAACTGGTGCTCCTAAAATGTGGGCTTGTAGATTTATTGAAAAATATGAAAAAAGTTCACGACGTTTTTACGGTGGCGCTATGGGTGCGATGTTGCTTGATGGTTCAATGAATACAGGTCTGATGTTGCGTACAATTCATCTTGATAAGGGCGCTGCACATATTCGTGTAGGTGCAACATTGCATTTTGATTCTGACCCTGATGAAGAAACGAAAGAAACTGAGTTAAAAGCAAGCGCAATGCTCGATGTTGTTCGTTACTGTAATTCCTTTGGTGATAATGATGATAGTGATAATCCAATTGTTCTCACAGGAGATATAGCAAAGGGTTTTGTTTTAAAGGACAAGACAGGATCAGATATGAATATTAGCAATGATGTCGCGAATGGATCAGCGGGAACTATGGATCAAGACAAAGAAATATTATATAGAAAATCACAAGTCACAAAAAATATATTATTAATCGATTGTGAAGATTCCTTTGTTCATACACTTGGATCGTATTTTCGTATGGCAAATTGTAATGTCAAGACCTTGCGTATTGGTTTTGAAATAGATGAACTTGAAAAATTAGTCAAAGAATTTAAGCCTTCTTTAATTTGTTTATCTCCTGGCCCGGGTTCACCAAAAGAATTTGGTCTTAATATAGTAATTTCAAAGATTCGAGAAATGAATATACCAATATTTGGTGTATGTCTAGGCCTACAAGCAATTGTTGAATATTTTGGGGGCACTTTAAGTCAATTAGATACTCCAATGCACGGTAAGAAAAGTGACATAAATATTATTGAAAATAATTCGAAAATGTTTAAAGGAATAAAAAGCCCGTTTAGTGCTGGTAGATATCATTCGTTATATGCAAATAAAGATTCTATTGATAGTAATGCTTTAAAAATTGTTGCTCAAACTACTAATGATGATATTGTCATGGCAGTTGAACATGTCTCTGAGCCTATAGCTGCTGTACAATTTCATCCAGAGTCAATAATGACTTTTGATGAAAATGTTGGCCAAATGATTATTTTGAATATCTTAGATAGTATTGCACTATAGTATTCTCGAATCTCAAAGATTCGCTTAGGGGGAAATATGAAAAAAACATTAACTGAATTTAAAAACTTTATTGCAACAGGAAATTTAGTAGATTTCGCTATCGCATTCGTTTTAGGTATAGCTGTAAAAGCAGTTATCGATGCTTTTATTAATGGAATTATTCTTAATATGATTGCTGCAATTGTAGGACAACCAAATTTTGATGCAATAGGCTTCGATTTAGGCGACTCAAGAATACTAATTGGTACCTTTCTAACAGCATTAGTTAACTTATTGATTGTCGGTGCTGTTTTATTTGCTGTTGTTAAAGCAATGACAAAAATAAAGAAGCCTAGCGTTGATGAAATGCCCGCTCCAAACGAGTTGGGTCTTCTGACAGAAATCCGTGACTTACTAAAAAAATAGCATTATAAGCTATTTTTTGATTTATTGGCGCAGGTAGTACTTACTCGGTTAGTCTTAATGAATGATTCGAGTAAGTTTCGCTAACCAAAAAGGCGGTGTTGGTAAAACAACTGTTACTTTAGGTTTTGCCGAAGCTGCTTTCTTGTCATCGAACAGAGTTCTTGTTGTTGACTGTGACCCACAGTCCAACACTACAACTGGTTTAGGAATTGAACTAGACCATAATTCAAAAACTCTTGTAGATATTTTAAAAGATGAAACTGAACTTAATGAAGATAATATTAATCAATACGTATATCATTCATCGTGGAATAACATTTTTGAGAGTGTCATAGATTTAACTAATAATATATCAACTCCAATTATTGATGTGATACCATCTAATGGCTTACTTTCAAATGTAGAAGCGCATCTATCAAACGACCCAATAGGAGCTTGCGACCGTTTAGATAATGCTCTTGCTGGAATTTCACACTTATACGATTATGTATTTTATGATTGCCCACCTTCAATGGGTCTTCTGACTATTAATGCACTTTATGCAAGCGATGAAGTAATAATCGTCTCTGGACCTTCAGCATGGTCTAGCGATGGTGTTCGTACATTTAGAGCTAATGTCGCTCGGATAGCGAAGAGATTAAATGGACGACCAAAACTTAGTGCAATAATTGTTAATAACGTAGGTCGTACACGCGATGCAAAATTTTGGACAAGCGAAATTATTTCTAACAATAATGAACAAGGCATTGAGAATACGCAATGTATATCAGCAAGAGCTGCTATTGCTGAAGCTGGTGCCATGTCACAACCGATAACATCATTAGGAAAACGTGATGGCGCTAAGTTCGCTAAGGAAGAATTTCAGGAAGCTTTTAAAAATATTTTTGGTAATCGAATAAATAACGATAAACAATCAAATCAAATAAATGATGTACAACTAACTTCTTAAAGGAGAAATCTATGGTTTATGACCCAAAAAAAACAAGAGCTAAACAGAAAGATGTTGAAGCTGTAGTAGACGAAATATTTGAAGAGGTATCAAATAAAGTAGATAGTAAACTTGAGACAGCGAAGAAAACTGTTGAAACAAAAATTTCTGATAAAAAACAGAAAATGGATGAAGTCCAAGCAAAAATTCTTGATTTTAAAGAATCCAAAGAGCAAAAGATCGAAGATAAATTAACAGAAAGTAGTTCACCTCTTTATATGCAACCACAGCTATGGGTAACACTCGCTGCAACTGCAATAGTTGGATTATTTATAGTAAAAAGATTAAAAAATAAATAAATGGCATTAGAAATCTAGATTATTTATAAATTATTAGATAAATAATCCTAGTATCCACCATTTTGCTTCAAATTCTTGCAACAATATATAACAAGATATACAAACGGGGGTGGTTATGTTCGGCTTAGAAACAATTGCAGTTATAGATATAGATGGAATAGAAGCTCATGTAGTTGGCCATTATGATCACGAGTGTTTAGAAGGTGAATATATTTCATACGATATTTACGTCAAAAGTGATCTCTCTAATGTTTTAGAGCTAATAGATTTAGGGCAAGCCTTTATACAATATCCTAGTGATGAGGAAGTCGGCACAATAGTTCATGAACTATTTAACCCTAGTGCAGTTAGAGTTATGGCTAACGCATAAAATTAAACAATATATTTTAAATAACTAAAGGAAAAAATGAAAAAAATAATAACTCTATTACTAATATCAATATTTGCGTTCAGCTCATGTTCGTTATCTTCTAAGCCTTCAAAGGATGACGTAATAAATGGAATGAATAAGAAAATAGAAAAGGCTGCAAAAGATGCAGATGCATCAGATAAAGAACTCAAAGATGCAAAAAAGTATATTAAATGTGCTATTGATAAATCTTACGACAAGCTAAGTACAAAAACTTTAGAAGCAATGGCTGATGACAAATTAAAGGCGTCGAAACTAGATAGCAAAATCAGTAAAAAGGATAACGGTATCTTAGAAAAAAATTCAGCAAAGTGCTAATAATTATTAGCTGATTTCACTGAATACAAAGTCTAAACATTTAATTAACTGACCTATATCACTAGGATCAATACCTGGGAAAGTTGCAATACGAATTTGATTCTTACCTAATTTACGGTAGGGATCGCAATCAACAATTCCGTTTGCTCTTAGTGCGCTAACAACATCTTCAAAATCGATAGATGAATCTAAATCAATGGTCACACTAACAACTGATCTTAGAGCTTCATCATTAACGAATGGACTAGTCAAATCATTAGCAATAGCCCAGTCATAAAGTTGTGACGACGATTCTTTAGTACGCTCTTCACAAAAACTCATACCACCATTTTCTAACATCCAGTTCAACTGTGAATCTGCTAAAAATAATGTACTTAAAGAAGGTGTATTTAATGTCTGGTGAAGGCGCGAATTATCTATAGTTGTTTTAAGATCAAGAATTGCAGGTGCATATCTATCGATTCTTGAAATACGCTCAATCATTTTTGGTGAACATAGAGCGAATACTAAACCACCCTCACTACCAAAACTTTTTTGTAATGAAAAATAATACATATCGTATAGATTTGCATCAACTCGCTTTGAACCTGCACCTGACGTTGCGTCGATCATAACAACAGAATTTTCATTTCCAACTCTGTAAGGCTCAATCATTACACCTGTGGAAGTTTCATTATGTGTAAGAGCGTACGTATCAATTTCATCACTTGCGTTTAGGTAGCCAGCCCCGCCTGGCTCAGCATTAATAATTGTAGGCTCTTTCAAATGAGGAGCATTTTCTGATATCTTTGCAAACCTTGAAGAAAATTCACCGTATGTAGCATGTGCACTTTTTTCTTCGATTATAGAGAAAGTAGCGGCATCCCACATTAAAGATGCGCCACCATTTGTTAGTATAACTTCATAATCATCTGGTAACTCAAAGAGTTGAGTGAATTTTTCTTGTATAGATGCAACTAGGTTTTTTATTGGAGCTTGTCGATGACTTGTTCCAAGAAGGTTTGTATTTTTGTTAAGATAATTTAATTGCTCTGGTCTAATTTTTGAAGGACCCGAGCCAAATCTACCGTCTTTAGGCAATAATTCTTTGGGGATAATAATATTTTTTGGATCTGTTTTTGACATATAACAAGATTAGCCCGAAACGCTATTAGAATCACCAATTAAAAGTCATACAATGTGTGAAGTTTTGATATTACAAGATCAGCAATTAAATTACCGCCTGCCCTAGTAAAATGTATCCCATCTGGTGATCGCAATAGAGTTTCTTGGCCATTGACATACAAGGAGTCGTTATAATTACCATTAGGGTCGGTAAATGCAGTCTTTGTCTCTACAAGAGATGAGCTATTTGGATGTTTGGATATGGCATCTTTAGTTATTTGATTTATTAGCTGATAACGAGCATCTCTAACAGGGTCACGTACGGGCGGAATCTCTACCCATAGTGTATATACTTTTTGAGAGTATAAAAAATCTAAGGTCGAATTTACGCGTCTGGAATATTCTTTGACCCAAGCGTCGTTTGGAAATGGTCCTACAGATCCATTTTCTGAGTAAAGCGACTGGTCATCATTAGCCCCGATGGAAATAATGATTGTTTGCGGTTTATTCTTCTGTACAAATTCCTGTATATACGAAAACCAATTAAAAACATCTGGTCTTGCCAATCCGGTAGAAACACGCGAGTCAAGACCAAATACATCAAATGATGATATTGGCAGTTTACTCAATAGCGATTCTCCGGGTGTCGCTGCTAATGAATCTCCAATAATCCAAGATGTTAATTTATTATCAGGTGTAAGTTTTGGGATTGTAGTTACACTAGGGGTGACAACAAGTTCTTCATTAGAAATTTTAAATTGGAAATTATCAATTTTATCGTCTCTATTAAACCCTATTGCCTCTCTTGAACTTGTCCTTAATGAATCAATTCCAAAAAAACTTGTAAGGTTTGAAATTGGTTTTAATATTTTCAAAGCAATTGTTTTGTTTGGTGATTCTTCCCATGCGCTAGCTTTTACATATAATGAAGATGAATTTAAAGCTGTTGCGATAAGTAATGTTAAAAACAATAACCGAATTAATTTTGATACATTAATTGTATTTATGTGTGCATGTTCACCCATATTTTACCTTAAAAGAATCCATATAAAAATGCTGAAACATTGTCCGAAAAAGTACTCAATAAAAATAAACAAGTTCCGTAAAATAAAGCTTGAACGAAGATTGGTTTAGCACTCAACATCTCTAAGAGTCTAGAGCTAAAGGATTCTCTAATAAATTGAAGACCAATACCTGCAATAATTAAAATAAATATTGCTAATGTGAGTTTTGATTCGGAAAATGAAAAATCAGTAAAAATACGACTAGTCAAAATTTTAGCTTTATCAAATGTTTCAGAGTTAAATAATATCCAACCAAAAGTTACGAGATGAAATGTTATGACTTGTTTTAAAAATTTCGGAATTTCGATATTATTTCTAACTAGATATTTCCTTAGAGGTCTCTCAATTGACAAAAGTAGGCCGTGATATAAACCCCATACAACGAAAGTTAAATTTGACCCATGCCAAAGACCTCCAACAAGAAATGTAATAACTACGTTTAGCCATATAAATCTATTACCTAAAAAAGATTTCTTGTTTCCACCCAAAGGTATGTATACATAATCTCTTAGCCATCTAGATAGAGTCATGTGCCATCTCGACCAAAAATCTCTTATCGATGTTGCGCAATATGGTTTATTGAAGTTTTGTGGAAATCTAAATCCTAAAAGTAGCGCAATGCCAATTGCAATATCTGTATATCCAGAGAAATCACAGTATATTTGTGCAGCATATGCATATATTCCAGAGATCGCATCAATCGAAGTAGCTTTACCAGGACTACCAAATACGGGACGCACGATATTTGTGTATAAATAATCTGCAATGATCATTTTTTTGAAAAGTCCTCTAGTTATTAACGATAAAGCTTTTGTTGCATCAACTTTTGTTGGATCAATATGGCCATTCATTTGGGGAACAAATTCCATTGGTCGTACTATTGGCCCCGCAACGAGATGTGGAAAAAAAGATAAATATACTGCTAAATCCAAGAAAGAAATCTTTCTAATGGTTCCTCTATAACAGTCAACTAGATATGATATTGCTTGAAACGTAAAAAACGAAATTGCAATAGGTATCACTAATGCAGTTAGCTTAGGAAAACCTAAAGTGTCGCCAAAGATCTTGTTCAGGCTATCAATTGCAAAATTTCTATACTTGTAGTATCCGAGCATTGAAACATTGGTTGTTATTGCAAAGATTAAAACCAGTTTCTTAGATTTTGTCGTCTTTATCCTACTCATAGCTTCGCCTACAAGGAAATTAAAGCCAGTTGAGGAAAAAAGAACTACGCAAGGTAAAGGGATCTTCAATGAAAAAATATTGGATGTTGGCTGGTTAAAGCCTAAAAATATATAACTAGCGCATAATATAAAAATTTTCCAGACTACTCGCTGTTTCCAATCCCTCCGATTTTGGGTAAGGGGCAATAATATCCAAGATATTGGCAAAACAATCATTAAGAAATATACGAATGTCATCGTTGGAAAAAGCACCTATAAATCATCTCACAAAATGATGCTCAGTATCGGTTTCGAGTGTCACACAATAGGCAATTTATTTTGTGTAGCCTATAAGACTTATGCCAATATCTAGAAATTCAAATGACTTTAACGACTTTTCAGATTGGGAATCTTTTACAGGTGATGATGAGATATATATGGGAGTTGAAACTGATCTATTAGATGACTGGGAAGACGATGGTGCAATTGCACAGGTTCGTGAAACACCAATAGAAAAACCAGTTAGTGTTACCAGTAAAAAGGTAACTCCAAAATTGTCAAATAAAAAGATAGTTAAAAAGCCGCCCGTCAAAAAAGCTGCTAAACTAAAAAACACTGTATCAACTGAAGATGCGGAAGTATTTTCTATGATAGATCACACAAATGCAAAGAGTAAGTCTGATTTAACGTTGATAAGTGGGCCATCAGAAGAAGAACTTTTGGAAATTGAAAGCATTGGTGTAGAATTATATATAGATAATGTGCTTTTAGAAGAAAATGTATCAAACATGGATGTTAAACCAGTGAATAATAAAAAAATGCCGGAAAATGATGAAGATTTTGGTGAGGCTTTACTTCAAGATGAAGATGACATTAAAGCTAAAATTATCGCATTTGAAGAAATTGAAATGCAAAATGAACTCGAAGTATTACATAGTGAAGTCAATATGATTGAATTAGATGATATAGAAAACGATCCTGATATTGACTTAAATGTTACTCCTGTTTTCTCAGGCTTGGGTTGCGCGCTCGTCACTCTTTTTGACGAAGATTGCGAAGTTGAATATAAATTAACAGCAAGACTTGCCAAACGACTTGTAACATCAAATACTAGTGCGATTTTTGTTGTTACTCATGAAGGAGAAGGGGCAACCCTTAAGGACTCTGAAAAAATTAAACTTGTAAGTGAAGTAAAGAAATCTGTTGGCAATAATGCGAAAGTAATAGCAGATGTTTCTAGCCCTTCAATTCGTCAAAGTCTTGAACTATCTAATCAATTTGTTGGTTTAGGAATTGACGCATTACTAATTGAAATTAGTCCAGATACTAAAGATGCTTATCTCTTAGTAGAATCAATCCATAATGCAGCTTATGAGACACCAATTCTGATCCGTTTAAGTGGAGAAGCAAAAGACCTTCCTATTTCTCCAGAATTTCTTTATGATCTACCGATTGATGGAATCATCGATGCAACTGGCGATGCAAGTTTTCTATTGCATCTAACATCTACATATACTGGCCCAGTATACATTGGTTCAACATCACTCATTTTGATGGGGCACTCTTTAGGTGTACTAGGCGTAGTTCTTCCAAGTATTGTTTGTGATGAGATGCTGGTAAAGCAAGCTTTTGAAGGAAACGTCGATGCACAACACGAATTAGCAATGATAGAGCGTGATTATTCAACTAGTGAAATAGAACAGATCAAAATTGGCTTAGAAAATGCGTTTTTATCATCATCGACTATGCGTAATTAGGCAATTAAATATCACAATCTATAATAGAATATAGATTAATCTCACTTACGAACATCGGAGCAGAGTGCAAGATTTTCTTTTATTGCTTTCTAAAATTACTCCACTATATGCAATTATCTTGTTTGGATTTATTGCCGGAAAATTTTTGAAGGTAGACAGAGAATCAGTCGCAAAAATTGTTATTTATTTTGTGGCACCAGTTGTTGTATTTAATTCATTTGCAACTATGCCACCTGGCAATAGATATTTATTACTTCCAGTGATATTTTTTACTGTTGCTTCAATACTCGCTCTAATATACTATTTTATAGGTTCGGTATTTCCTGCTCGTTCCGAACGCAATTTATTAGCAGCATCAGTTGGTTCTGCAAACACTGGATATTTTGGTATACCTTTAGTCATTGCAATTTTCGGGTCACAATATTTAAATGTCGCAGTCATAGCAACTCTAGGATTAATTATTTATGAAAATACTATTGCATATTTTTTGATTTCAAAAAGTAATCATAACTTTAAACACTCATTAGTAAAAATGGCAACCTTACCTTCAATCTATACATGTGTCTTAGGGGTCATAATTAATAAAACAAAATTAATAATACCAGTGTCTATTGTTGACACGATATCCTATTTTAGGGGTGCGTATGTTGTACTTGGGATGATGGTTATAGGAATTGCGTTAAGTGCTGTAACTAAAGCCTCCATAGACTATAAGTTTGGCATACTCGCCTTTAGCGCAAAGTTCATTGCATACCCAGTTCTTTTTGCTACGATCATTTATCTTGACAATCAATATTTTCAGATATTTGCTATACGCGAACACAATGTAATGCTTGTCCTATCGGCAGTACCAATGGCCGCGAATGTGGTTGCTTTTGCTTCAAGTCTTAAAGTGCATCCAGAAAAGATTGCCGCAGTAGTATTTGCGAGTACAGTTTTTGCAATAGTTTATTTACCTATATTTGTTGCGATATTTATAAAATAAGTATTAATAATAAAAAAGTTATATGAAGCTAAACTGTTAAAAGTGAATTAGCGGCGACCGCAAAGAGGTTTTTTGCCATGGTTAGCTTTTTTACGTTTTGCGTTAAGACGGCGTTTTGATGTTTTCTTACTCATAGAATTATACATTCTAGAACAGGTTATTGCAGTGAGTCCAAGTGAACTAGATATTTATTTCATATTATTAATTTTTCTTGATTAATGCGTCTATAAATGGAAGAATTATCTAGATATGGATATCGATATCGATCTAGAAAAATATAAAATAATGATTAACAATCAATCTCTATGGGCAAAAACGCGTAAAGATCGCCGAAATGGGCTATCACGCATAGATGTTTCTAAGTCCCCAAAAGCATTATATTTTGACAAATGTAGATCAGTGCATACTTTTGGAATGAGATTTAATCTAAAAATAGTTTTCTTCAACAAAAATCAAGATGTAATTGCTAGCAAAGTTATAAAACCGAATAGATTGGTTCTTAGCCCTAAAGGCACTTATTCGATACTTGAAATACCTACTAAGTAATATTAGATATGACTACAACCACATTGAGTATCCATGGTACATTCTTTATCATTGGTACTCCAATAGGGAATATGGGTGATATTACACAACGTGCAATTGAAACTTTAGAAAAATGTAAATTATTAATGTGCGAAGATACAAGGGAAACGAAAAAACTTTTGAATCTTTTAGAGATTTCACTTGGTGATAAGAAACTAATAAGTGTCCGTGAACAAAATGAACAATCCTCTTGTGAAGAATTAATAAAATTATTGTTGGCCGGTAATGATGTCGGATATTGTTCAGATGCTGGAATGCCAGCAATATCTGACCCCGGGTCAAGATTGGTTGATGCTGTTCTAGATGCAGATTTAAGGGTGAATGTTGTTCCCGGCCCAAGCGCAGTTACATCAGCAGTTGCATTGAGCGGATTTAATTCAACAGCCTTTATTTTCAAAGGTTTTTTCCCTAGAAAAGTAAATGAACAATTGCTAGAAATAGATATGCTTAATTCATCAAAAGAGATTGTTGTATATTTTGAATCACCGAATAGACTTGTGGGTACTTTGACTGTACTTAGTGAAAAACTTAGCCATACTCAACGAGTTGTTGTTGCTCGTGAACTGACTAAAAAATTCGAAGAAATCTATCGTGGAACAACAAATGATGTACTTCATCATTTTGAAAATGGAGTTAAAGGTGAATGTGTCATAGTGATTGAACCATCTAATTCAGTTGTCAAAGATCCAGCGATTACTAATATTGAAGAAGCCTTAAAACTATTAATCTCTAATAGAGTCTCATCAAAAAATTCAATCGAAATCGTCCAACTTCTAAATGGTATAAGTAAAAATGATATAAAAGAGATATATAACACTCTCAAAGGATAAGATAAAGCTATGAACGACCCTTTTTACATTACGACACCAATATATTATGTGAACGATTCACCACATATGGGTGGGGCATACACCACAATCTCTGCTGATGTGGCCGCCCGGTGGCATCGACTATTGGGCGACGATGTGATGTTTCTTACAGGTACAGATGAACATGGTCTAAAACTTCAACGTGCGGCACAAGAACAAGAGATGTCACCACAAGAATTAGTAGATTTTTATTCTAAGCGTTATATAGAAACTTGGTCTGATTTAAATATTTCGAATGACGACTTTGTCCGTACGACTGAACCCAGACATAAAGTTGCGGTGCAAGCACTTCTGCAAAAAGTTTATGACAATGGCTTTATTGAACTGAATACTTATGAAGGTTTATATTGTGTTGCTTGTGAGGCATATTATACAGAAGATGATTTGATTGATGGTCTGTGTAAATTTCATAACAAGCCAGTAGAAACTGTAAAAGAAGAAAACTATTTTTTCAAGTTAAGTGCTTTTCAAGATCGTCTAGCTAAATATTATGAAGAGAACCCACAAGCAATAGAACCACTATCTCGAAGAAATGAAGTTTTGAGTTTTATAAATTCCGGTCTGCGGGATTTTTCTATTTCTAGATCTTCTCTATCTTGGGGTATTCCAATTCCTTGGGATCAAAAACATGTTACTTATGTTTGGTTCGATGCTTTAACAAACTATATAACTGCACTTGAATACCCAAATATTGATTCTGATTTATATAAAAAGTTTTGGCCAGGTGTACATTTTGTGGGTAAAGATATTTTGAGATTTCATGCTGTTTATTGGCCTGCAATGATGATGGCTGCCGAACTGGAACCACCTAAGCAAGTTTTTGCACATGGTTTCTTAACTGTCGGTGGCGAAAAAATGAGTAAGTCTAAAGCTAACCAAATAGTTCCATCTGATTTAACACCTACATTTGGTGTCGATGGGTATCGTTACCACTTTGTAGCCGATCAACGTTTCGGTGGTGATGGAGATTTTAGCTATGAGCAAATGGTAGCTAGGTATAATTCTGATTTAGCAAATAATTTTGGAAACCTTACAGCACGTGTTTTAAATATGGCCATTAAATATTGTGATGGACTATCAACTGATAAACGTGCAAATGGACCATTAAAAAATGCAATAGCTCAGACCTTTGAGAAGTGTGAAACATTAATGGGTGAATTTAATTTTTCGGAGTTTCATAAAACTATATGGGAATTAATCGGTGCATGCAATTCATATATTGAACAAACTGAACCATTTAAGATGGCCAAGGAAGATATGGCTGGTGCTCAAGCAGTTTTAGGTGATTGTCTAGAAGCGCTTCGTGCAATATGTTTGTTTGCCTATCCAGCAATGCCTGCTACTTGTGAAGAATTATGGCGTCGCTTAGGTTTAAACATAGACACACCTATAGATAAAGTCCAGCTACCTCGTGATTTAGAATGGGGTTCGATGCCGGCTGGTTTGCCTTTAGAAAAAGGTGAGTCTCTTTTCCCGAGGATTGTAGCTGATGAAAGCTAAAAATTGCGTTGTACTCCACGGTCGTCCTGGCGAAGATGAATACTATGACCTAAATCAACCCTCTGCTAGTAACGCTCACTGGTTGGGGTGGTTGCAAAATTCACTATTAGTAAATGATATTCACTGCTCGACTCCTGAAGTACCATTTGCATTTGAACCACAATACGAGCTTTGGAAAAAAGAATTTGAACGTTATGATATTGGAAAAGACACAATTTTGGTAGGGCATTCAACCGGCGCTGGTTTCATTGTACGTTGGTTGAGCCAAAACAAAGATGTTGAAGTATACAAAGTAATTTTGGTTGGACCATACGTTGACCCCTTTCATGAAATCAAAGAAGATTTTTTTGATTTTGAATATGACCGCAAGTTGGCACAGCAAACAAAATGTGGAATCACAATTTTTTTTTTTTTTTTTGATCAAGAATCGGTACAAGTAAGTGCCAAAAAGCTTTTGGAAGAAATAGACGATATCAAATATGTAGAATTCAAAAACTACGGTCATTTTTGTTTTGAAGATATGAAAACTATAGAGTTTCCAGAACTATTAAAGGAATGTTTAGAAAATGACTGAATTCTTATTTGATACACATTGTCATTTTGATACAATCGATGATGCGCGTGAACAATTAACTCGTGCTTACACAAACGGTGTTCGTGCTCTAAATGTAATTGGTTGTGATCTAGCAACTTCAACACTTGCAATAGATATAGTCAAAATGGTGCAAGACGAACGAGAAACTTTAAAACTAGATGACATAGATATAATGGCAACTATTGGCCTACATCCCCATGAGGCAAAATTCTTCACTGAACAAAATCAGGCATTAGTGAAATTATTAGATGATAATAAAGAACTAGTCTGCGCTATAGGTGAAGCAGGATATGATTTTTATTATGGTCACTCATCAAAAGAAGATCAAGAAATAGCTTTTAAATTTCAACTTGATTTAGCAAGAGAATACGATTTAGCTTTAGTTATACATACTCGAGATGCATGGGAAGAAACATTCAGTATGTTAGACGATAATGCTTGGCCCGATAAAACTGTTTTTCATTGTTTTTCTGGTGGGCCAGAACAAGCTTTGAGATGTATTGAATCTGGAGCTGTGATATCGATATCTGGAATCTCTACTTTTAAAAATGCACAAGATATTCGAGATGCTATTAGTGCTGTGTCTATAGATAATTTACTAAGCGAAACAGACGCCCCATGGCTAGCACCAGTTCCTTATCGAGGTAAATTAAATGAGCCTTCATATGTTGAGAATGTTGTTGCGCAGATTTGTAAAACCAGATTTGAAACACATAATGAGTCAGAAATAGAAGTTAAAAAATATTTGTACAAAAACGCTTTGCGCATTTTTAGAAAGTAGAAAACTCATAATATGGATTATGGTATTAAAAATAAAGTAGCTTTAATTTCTGGAGGAACTAGCGGTATTGGTTTCAGTGCTACTCAAGCATTATTAAATGAAGGTGTTAATGTAGTTGTCTTTTCAAGAAGTAAAGAAAATATAGATAGAGCAAAAAAACAATTCATAGTTGGTGATTCAAAATTATTAATTCTTCAAGGTGACCTTTCAAATTCAGATTCGCTTGAAAAAATAATAAAAACTGTCAACGATGAACTTGGCACTATAGATATTTTTGTTGCTAGCTCTGGCGGTCCTTCATTCGGTGAAGCCCAAAGTCTGACTGAAGATGATTTCAATCTTGCCTTACAATCAAATTTTGTTTCAATTGCTACTCTGACAAATAAGCTATTACCATCAATGAAAGCACAAAAATGGGGCCGTATAGTTTTCGTAACAACAAGTGGAGTGATCCAACCTGTTAAGAACCTCGCATTATCTAATGTGGCTAGATCGGCATTGGTGAGTTTTGCAAAAACTCTCTCATCTGAAATCGCATCAGAAGGCATTACTGTTAATTCTGTAATACCTGGCATGATAGAGACCACTAGGCTTAAACAAGTTATTGCTAAGAGGGCCAAAACGAATGGAATAATACTTAATGAGCAACTTGAAAATGAATATAGTGAGATACCAGCCAAACGATTTGGAACACCCCAAGAGATTGCAAACCTCATTGTATTTCTTTGCTCGCAAGGTGCTTCTTACGTTACGGGTTCAAGAATTGCAGCTGATGGTGGATATATAAAGTCACAATAGTCGCCACTCACAGTAGCTGAAGTTTAATGCTAAAAGGTACAAATAAATAGCACTATTAGGTATATTTAAGACATTCATTCTCTATAACTGGCTTGAAGCGCAAACTTTAACTAGCTTGGTAACTTCATGAATTCGTCACCCGCAAGGTTACAAGCACCAGAACCACAAACCTGGATCCCAATCGATTTATTAGAATCTCTTCCCGATTTAGAAGAATTGCTAAATGAAAATAACTTAGTTGACTCTGGCCAAACACGAGCTGTTCGTGCCGATGAATTCGGTAGACCAACCGTATTGTCCCGAGCAGACTTACTTCCCCAAATCGACGATGAAATTAATATAGAGATATCGAGAGAAGCAGATAGACACCACAGCTACAGGAAACGTAAATCTGAAATCAGGTCTCTAAAGCTGCATCGTAAAGTAAAAATTCAGAGGGCGATGTTTGGTTTCTTAGTCCTATCAGTTATTACAATAGCTACTCTTACTTGGGGTAAAACTTCTTTTGGGTCCGAAGATTCAAAAAAGGTACAACCTAGGAATCTGGTATCGACCGTGATTAATCCAATTAGTGTCCCAGTTGTAATCGAAGGTAAAAGATCACAAATCTTTACGACAGCAACAAATCTCAAGTCATTCATAGTAGATAACGAATTACAAGATTACGTGAGTATCGACAACAATTTCTCCAGGAATGAATTTTCAACTCGCAGATCGATACGAGCCCTTGAATTTAGAAAATTAAAATCAGTTACTGTAATTGTCGATGGTGTTTCAATCCCTATTGATACAACATCATTAACAGTGGATGAAGCATTACGAGCAAAGAATATCAGTTTTGATGCTGATGATTTAGTGACTCCAGCTATAGGTACTCAATTAACATCAGATATAACAATAAATATTGTACGTATTACAAGTACAAACAGAACCGAAGATGGTGTTGTACCGTTTCAAACAGTAAATCAAAATGATAATTCAATATATGTTGGTCAATCTAAAGTTATTCAAACGGGCCAAAATGGTAGCGAAACAATAACTTATATACAAACATTGCAAGATGGAAATGTTGTAAATGAGTCAGTAGCATCTAGAGTTATCACGAAATCTCCTGTTTCTAAAATTGTTGCTATAGGTACGAAAAAGAAAACAGTCAGCCAAAAAAGTGCTTCAAGTATTGGGTCAACCCAAACAGGTAAAGCTACATTTTACTCACACATACCTGGAACATGTGCTCATAAAACTTTGCCTATGGGTACTATTGTTACAGTAACCAACTTGGCTAATGGAAAGTCAACTACATGTCGTGTCGCTGATCGTGGTCCATATGGTGAAGGTCGAATTATAGATTTAGAAAAAGGAGTTTTTTCTAATATTGCTTCGCTATCGACTGGTATTATTAACGTAAAAATATCTCATTGATCAATGTCAGAAGAAACTCAAATTTCTAAAATCGGTATTACGCCAAATACTATCAAACAATTAAAAGAAGATTTTGGATTGAAGGCTTCAAAGGCATTGGGTCAAAATTTTCTAATAGATCAGAATTATTGCAATAAAATAGCAACATTGATTCCCGAAAATGCAAGTGTCATAGAAGTTGGCCCTGGTGTTGGTTCTTTAACACTTGCCTTGGCGAAACATGGTCATTCTGTTTTGGCATTTGAATTTGATGAATATATATTAGAACCATTAAATTATATTTTAGAAAAATTTGATATGAAATCATTAGTAGATGTAGTTCATAAAGACATAATGCAAGTCGACTTAGACCAAAACTTAAAAGATATAAATTCGAATATAATAGTCGGAAATCTGCCATACAATATTTCTGCGACTTTACTTATGAACATTGCACAAAATACTAAAGAAGCAAATCTAGTTATTGCAATGGTGCAAAAAGAAGTAGGGGAAAGATTTTCTTCTCCGTTAAAATCACGCGGTGTATCTGGCGTGACATTGAAGTCGCGATTTTTTATGGATTGTGAAATATGTTTTGATGTGCCAAGAAATGTATTTATACCCGCACCTAATGTCGATTCTTGTGTTATAAAATTAACTAGAAAGTTAGATCCTTTTAGTAAAATTGCTGAAACAGATGTTATAGAATTTTTTAAATTAATTGATTCTGGATTTTCAATGAGAAGAAAAATGTTAAGGCAATCACTTAAGCCTATTTTGGGTGACTCGATAGGTAAAATTTTAGAATCTAGTGGAGTAGATCCTACATTGCGTGCAGAACAATGTGATTTAGATGACTTCACATCAATTTATAAAGAAATGAAAAGTCGGGCTACATAGTGGAATATACAGAACATGGCTTGGCCAAACTCAACCTTACATTAAGAGTATTAGATATAAGAGAAGATGGTTATAACAATATAAAAGCACTAACACTTTTTTGTAGAGATATTTATGATGTTTTAACTCTAACAAATATAAAAGATTTAGAAAAAGATGTATTAACTATTGGTGTAAATTCAACTGTAGAAAAAAATCTTGATGTAGGCAACAACAATTTGATATTAAAGGCTACTGAAATCTTTAAAAGGAATTTAGTAGATGAAATAGATATGGAATCAAATAATTCTAAAAACTTCAAAATTGTGGTAGAAAAACATATACCCTCAGGTGCTGGTCTTGGTGGAGGTTCAGCTGATGGAGCTGCCATCCTTAGAGAGCTAAATAAGATTTACGAATCTCGATTTACTATTGATGAACTATTGGATCTTGCAATGCTATTAGGCAGTGATGTGGGTGCGTGTCTATACTCTCAAGCATTGTGGATGACACAAAGAGGTGGAACTATTGAATTGATTCAAAATGAGGATAATTCTTTAGATTTTCTATCTGGCTATAAAACATTAATCATTACCCCCGATATCTTTTGCCCTACGCCTGAGATATACCAGCATTATGATTTAATAGGTAGACCAACACATGAGGGAATTGAAGTTCCACAAGATTTTTTAATGTTAACCGATAATTTTCATAACGATCTTGAAATATCTGCATTAGATAAATATGATGACTTAAAAGAGTTTAAAAATCATATTGAAAAGATAACAAACGAGAAATTCCTATTAGCAGGGTCAGGTTCTTCTATTTTTTGTATCCTTGATGTAGAAAAGGCTGAATCAAGCTATGAGAAGCTATTGATCCAACTTGAAAATGAGCTCATACATGAAAAAATACGCCAACTCGCAGTTAGTGCGATTTGTTAGCGTATTTTAAAAAATATAGCGCGAAATAAATAGTATTAAAACTATTTACCTTGCTGGCGTCGCTGCCAACGAGTTTTCTTAAGAAGTTTCTTATGTTTCTTCTTACGCATTCTTTTGCGTCGTTTTTTAATTAGTGAACCCATGAAGTCATCTAATCTAATCGCCAGAGAGTAATAAGTGCCAACTCAGCGCAAATTGTTCCTAGAAAATTATTGAGCTATAAATTACTAAATATACAACAGTTTTTAATTATGTGAAATATTGCTTCTAAATAGGCTAAGATTTCTACCATTCGGTGGTGGTGTAATCGGCAACACGACAGGTTTTGATCCTGTTATTCAAGGTTCGAGTCCTTGCCGCCGAGCGTGTTATTAAATAAAACTGTTGCAATAGTGCCCTGTGCCGGTCTTGGCACTCGCATGAAATCTTCAAAACCTAAATTTTTACATAGTGTTTGCGGTTTCTCGATTATATCTCACATTGTTTACGCTCTCATTAATACGTGTTCAGAAATCGTTTTGGTAGTTGGCAATGGTGCCGATCTTGTAAAAGCTGAAATTAAAGAACAGTATTCTAACCATCCGAATTACAAAAATATTAAGTTTGCTCTCCAAGAAGAACTGCTTGGATCTGGTGATGCTGTACGAGTTGGGCTAACTCAAGTTTCACAAAGTGTTGAGTCGGTATTTATTATTCCAGGTGATGTTCCGCTTATTGACGATGAATTTGTCGGCAATGTTATTGAGTATTTCAATAATGAAAAAGCTGATGTTTTATTGGCAACCGCACTTTTAGAAAATCCATTTGGCTATGGCCGTATTGTTCGCGACGATAACGAAAATATTATCAAGATCGTTGAAGAAAAAGATTGTACAGATGAGCAACGCAAAATTTCTGAATCGAATATGTATCCGTTCGTTGTAGAGAAAAACTTTTTACTTGAAGCTTTGCCACAGCTAAATGCTGACAATGCTCAAAAAGAAATATATTTGACCGACATTGTACAAATCGCAGCAGGTGAATCCAAAAAAGTAGTTTCTTACCTGCTTGAGGACTATAGCTACGTCTTAGGTATTAACGACAGAAAACAATTGGCGCATGTAGAAAAACTTTTGCGTAAACGCATCAATAACTATCACATGTTAAACGGTGTGACTCTTGAAGACCCAGATAATACATATATAGATATTCTGGTGAACATCGAAAAAGATGTAACTATTGGTGCAGGAAGTAAAATTAAAGGACGAACAACTATTGGTTCGGGTTGCGTGATTTTAGATTCAGTAATAGTCGATTCTGTTCTGGAGGAAAATGTGAGTGTGGGCCCGAAATCGTATTTACGACCAGGGACAGTACTTCACGATAATGTTCATATTGGTACATCAGTTGAAATAAAAAAGTCTGAAATTGGTAAGGGAACAAAAATTCCTCATTTGAGTTATATAGGTGATTGTATTACTGGCGAAAATTGTAATTTTGGTGGCGGGACTATAACTGCAAATTACGATGGCAAAGATAAACATCAAACAATTTTGGGTGATAATGTAAAACTAGGTGTGAATACTATTCTTGTTGCTCCCGTGAAAATTGGAAATAATGTTTATAGCGCTGCTGGTGCTGTAATCACTAAAGACGTACCCGACAGTGCTCTAGCCAAAGGTGTACCTGCAGAAATAATTGAAAACTGGACGCCACCGAGTGAACGTACTTAATATAAGATGATTACGCTGTTTATAAATATTCATAACTATAAGATTCAATAAGGGGAAATTGTAATGGCTTCAATAGAGTTGGTTACCAAGAAACGTTTTATGTTGGTTACTGGACGGGGTAGTGAGGTTTTAGCTAAGGAAGTTTCCGATGAGTTGAAGTTACCACTTACAGATATGACATTAGAAACTTTTGCCAATGGTGAAATTTATGTTCGTTACGGAGATAGTGTTCGTGGTGCTGATGTTTTCATCATCCAAAGTCATTGCACACCAATAAATGATCGTATTATGGAACAGTTGATTATGATTGATGCGGCAAAACGTGCTTCCGCAAAAAGAATTACTGCAGTTATCCCTTTTTATGCTTATGCTCGTCAAGACCGAAAAGCTAGTGGTCGCGAACCTATTACTGCAAAACTAATTGCAGATATGTTAATGGCTGCTGGTGTTGATCGTGTTGTGACTGTTGATCTTCATACTGGACAGATTCAAGGTTTCTTTAATGGTCCTGTAGACCACTTAACTGCAGTACCTATGCTTGCCGAATATTTAGGTTCTAAAATAGAAGGTAATATTACTGTTGTTTCACCTGATGCTGGTGGTGGTAAACGTGCGAGAAAATTTGCAACACTACTTGAAGGTATGGGTTTTGATACTGAGCTTGCTTTTATTGATAAGCGTCGTCCAAAAGATACAATGAACCAAGCCGTTGCTGAAGAAGTAGTTGGTGATGTTGATGGTCGTGTTTGTGTAATTGTTGATGACATGATTGATACTGCAGGCACTATGTGTGCTGCTGTTGATCTTTTGATTTCCCGTGGGGCAACCGAAGTTTATATGGCGGCAACACATGGCGTGTTAAGTGGTCCTGCCATTGAACGTTTAGAAAAAGCTAACGTAAAAGAAGTTGTAATAACAAATACAATTCCGCTTTCAGAAGACAAACAGATTGATAAAATTAAAGTACTTTCTATCGCTCCTGTTATTGCAGAAGCACTAGACCACGTGTTTGAAGATGCTTCAATTTCTGAAATGTTCCAGGGCGACAATTTCTAGGGTCCGACACTACCTTTCGGACATTTTGCTCATTAATACACGTGTTATAGAAGTATTTTAAACTTGCTTAAAGTAATATATTGAAGTAATATGAAATTACAAATGATCTGCAGTCCGAACTGTCACCGTATGGTGTGCTTGCCTAGGACTCTAGGATAGGCTGCAGATTCTTTATCTAAAATTCCAGATATCATTTATTCTAGGCATCAATATGTTTTTATATAGATCTTTATCTGTCTTATCTTTTTGTGTTGTCTTGTAAATTGAACCAGCAACCATATCGGCTAATTGAATTAAGCTGCCATTTTTAGAATTAACAAATTTCAATTTATTTACAAGGTTTCGATTTTTATTCAGTTGTTGGCGAAAATAAGTATTGGCAGCTTTTTTATAGCTCCTGTCGCCATGTCCGTCCATCCTTAGACTTGCATTTTGTATATTTGTGCTTTTATCCAAAACTTGTTTAATCATATAGTTGTAAAATTTATTTTTATTTCTAATAAGTTCAGGACTACGAATATGTGTTTTATCGCAAACAATTGCCCGAATTGTAAAATTGCAGGATTTTATTTCATTAAGAAAGCCAATTCTAATTTTTTGTGATGTTTTATTAAATTTAAATTCATGTTCATCTCTCCACCCCAATGTTCGCCTGTATCTTTTAATTTTTAAGGCAGTCCCTTCTGCGTCTAGATTGTCCGCAAAAATAATACATGCTATAACGAAATGGCTACTTGACCCATTATTGAATTTAAAACCTGGATCGCCAGAATCGTCAATGAAAACAAGCATGGTTAAGATTAACATCTTAAGTGAAACAAATACAAACAACAGCTAGACTATTCTCAATGATCGATTTTGAAAACTATATTTCGCAACTGCAAAAGCATTTAAGTACTGGTGATGCGCGCGAACATACTTACCGCCCGGCACAGGTAAACTTTTTTGACCAATTTGGTGTGCAAACCGAGAATGACCCTGCGCGTTCGGCGCATGGTGCACCAGATTATGTTTTTCGTAATGTAAAAAATACTGAAATTGTGTTGGCTTATGGTGAAGCAAAAGATATAGATGGCGATTTAGATAAGGTTGAAAAAACTGAACAGTTAGATCGTTATGCTGGTTATAATAATTTTGTTTTAACAAATTATATCGAGTTTCGTTTTTATCGCAATGGTGAAAAATATGAAACTGTAGAGATTGCTAAACGCGATGGGCTGGCACTTAGCTCTATTCCGGAAAATTTCTCTAAGCTCGCCGACGAGTTAACAGCATTTTTTGCTAAACCGCCTGAGGTTATTAAAAATGCAAAACGGTTAAGTGCAATTATGGGTGCGAAGGCTCGCCGTATTCGACGTGGTATTGAATATATGTTGGCAGGTAATGCGCAAGACAATACTAAGGCAACAGAAATTTCTAAAGTTTATGGCCTGATGCGCGAATTGTTAGTGCATGACTTAGAGCCAGAAAAGTTTGCCGACATGTATGCGCAAACTCTTGTTTATGGTTTGTTTGTTGCGCGTTATAACGATGACAGCCCAGAAACTTTTTCTCGTAAAGAGGCACGCGATTTGGTGCCGGCGAGTAATCCATTTTTGCGCGAATTTTTTGACCACATTGCTGGCCCTCGTTTTGAAAAAGGTTTGAGTATTGTTGTTGACGAGCTGTGTCAGGTTTTTGAGGTTAGTGAAGTTACTAATATTATTGATCGTTATTTGAAGTTGACAGGTGAAGACAAAGATGATGCCAAAGACCCTATAATTCATTTTTATGAAGATTTTTTGAGTGAGTATGATGCGAGTGTGCGCAAAAAAATGGGTGCTTATTATACTCCTACTCCCGTGGTTCGCTATATGGTGCGTGCAGTTGATGAAGTTTTGAAAACTCATTTTGGTTTGTCTAAAGGTTTGGCAGATTCTTCTGTTACTACTGAAAAAGTAGAACTGCAAGGTAAAAAGAAAGTTGAACAGTCTTTTCATAGGGTGCAAGTGTTAGATCCAGCAACAGGTACCGGAACTTTTTTGAATGAGATTATTAAATTTGTGCACGAGGGTTTTAAAGGTCAAGAAGGTTTGTGGCCAGCATATGCGAAAGACAGCTTGATTCCTCGTCTACATGGTTTCGAATTGATGATGGGTGCATATACAATTGCCCATTTAAAATTGGGAATCACTCTCAAAAATTTAGGTGTAGAAGATATTGGTTCTCGAGTTGGTGTGTATTTAACGAACTCGTTAGAAGAAGGTGTGCCCACACAACCTGACTTGTTTTCATTCGGACTTGCCGATGCTGTAACGCACGAAGCTCAAGAAGCCGCGCACATAAAAAGTGAACGACCGATAATGGTTGTTATTGGCAATCCGCCTTACAGTGGTGTGAGTTCTAATTCAACTCCATTTGCAAATTCATTGGTGGATAAATATAAGGTAGAACCTGGCGGTCAGCACAAATTGCAAGAGCGTAAACATCATTTAAATGATGACTATGTAAAGTTCATTGCGCTTAGTGAAGATTTAATTGCAAAAAATGGTGATGGTATCTTGGCTTTTATATCTAATCATGGTTATTTAGATAACCCTACTTTTAGAGGTATGCGCTGGCATCTAACTCAGACTTTTGACACTATCGATATTATAGATTTGCACGGAAATTCTAGAAAAAAAGAAACAGCATTAGATGGAGGTAAAGACGAAAATGTTTTTGACATTATGCAAGGTGTTTCTATAATTATTGCTACAAAATTAGAAGATGGTAATAAAGGTGATTGTAAAGTTCGCGTTGCGGATTTATACGGAAAACGTAAAAATAAATTTGATGTACTAAATTCCAATACCACAGAATTTGTTGATATTGAACTAGATGAAAAAATGTATTATTTTGTTGATAAAAATATTGAAGGTAAATCTGGGTATGAGTTGGGTATAGATTTAAAACAATTATTTATCGTTAACAACGTAGGTCTTTATACATCCCGCGACAAAATGGCAGTAAATAATAGCTATAAAGTCATAGAGAAAACAATTGAAGACTTTAAAGAATTAGATGTAGAGCTATTGCGGAGTAAATATAGGTTAGGTGATGATGTGCCAGATTGGACGGTCGCTGGTGCAAAAGCAGATGTACTAATTAATGATGGAAATATTGTTGAAATAGCCTACCGACCACTGGATGTACGTTGGACGTTTTATACGGGTAGATCAAAAGGTTTCCAATGCAGACCACGAAAAGATGTAATGGAACACTATCTTAGAGGTGAAAATGTTGGGTTAGTAATGACTAGAAAGTTGGATCAAAAACGAAACTGGTGCGATGCCTTTGTGACAAAATTTATCAGCACTAATCATTCATTATCTATTAAGGAGGTCAATAGCACATGTCCACTATACCTCTACGACGACCAAGGTAACAGGTCCTCAAACCTCAAGCAGAACATTGTTAAAGATATTAAAGTAAAAGCTCCAAATGCTAGAGACGAAAGTATTTTTGACTATATATATGGCGTCTTGCACAGTCCAACTTACAGGGATAAATATAAAGAGTTTTTGAAAATTGATTTTCCGCGCGTTCCTTATCCTCAAGATCAAAAAGAGTTTGATCGTTATGCAATGTTGGGTGCACAACTTCGCGAATTACATTTGATGACATCATCTGAATCTGAAAAAATTATTACTACATACCCAATAGCTGGCAATAACATTGTGGAAAAACCTAAATTTGTAACAACCGATCAAAGTGAAACAGGCAAAGTATATATCAATGAAACACAATATTTTGGTGGTGTGCCAAAAATTGCTTGGGAGTTTTACATTGGTGGCTACCAACCTGCACAAAAATGGCTCAAAGACAGAAAAGGCCGTGAACTTTCAGTACAAGACTTAGAGCACTACCAAAGAATCATCACAGTACTATCCCAAACCGACACACTCATGAAACAAATCGGTTAGCACAAAAGGATTGAAATAGAAAGTAGCGACTTATTTAACCATTAATAATTTAGCTAGTAATAGAAGGTGTGGTAGTTGTGGGTTTTGCAACGGTGACACCACAAGCAGCACCGCCCATATGATTAACAACGTAACTTTGTGCAGTTTGATTTTCATCAAGCAAGTTTTGAATAGCTTCTTTTAAACCTGCTATTTGGTCAGTAGTGCCTGACCCAGTATCAAGCAGTCTTTGGCATCCTGGAAAAACTTCCCCGAGTCTTCTTTCGAATCCATCTTTTGCTTGTTGGTCAACAAAAGTGGTTTGCTTTGTTAAGTCTTTAACAGTGCTTGTTAGACGATTAAATTCTTTATCTGTTTTTTCCATTTGGTTAGGCCTCACATCGTTATGTATTATATCACTTGGGCCATTGGGTGTTGTCTGCGCAGTTGGGTCTATGTTCGGCTTTTGATCGGTGCCATCGTTTGTACAGCCAACGAAAGGTGTAAGTAGTATAGCTGAGGCTAATGTCGTTCGTAAACGACATCTTGTGGTTGGAACGTTTGGCCTTTTAGAAGTCATCGTTTACCTATCTGTGCATTTTTAAAATACTTCTCGATTGTGTCAATATCTAAAGTGACATAACCTTGCTCTGTACCAACACCAGCACCCCAAGGATTTCTTAAAGTGACATATTCTTTTCCTTCTGCAACATAAGTATTAACAACGGTATATTTGTGGTTGCTTACTATGCTCTCTGGTGCCCCGATAGGGACGTTGTCAGTATCTATAACTACAACACCATTATCTTTTAAACCTTCGTTTAGCATAGTGAATGTTTTAGAACTTCCCCGCGTAATTTTTTTAGATGAAGTTGTTCCACCTGTAATTGCAGAATAGACACTTTCCGAAGATTTATTAGAACCGCCATTTATACCAAAAGGTTTGTGACTAGTAGAACCTGTTTTCATAACCTGCGGTGATTTTGCAATAGCAACTTCTAAAATTGCTACCCATTCTTCGTAGGCCCTACTAGCGCTGTCTCCACCGTTGGTTTCTTCTAACTTTGTATATTCATCTGCGTTTACATTCACGGTAAAGCGCTTGCCCTTAGCGTCATAAAGTTTAACTTTGTATTCATTGTGGCCAGTTACAGTAATTATGTCTTTAATAGCATCTCTGTCCCGAGCAGCAACCCCTGAGAGCACAGCAATTAACCAGCAGTCCCCAATGCCACCTTGATAAACGTCTGTTCCATCTACATCATAATCAAAAACAGCAGTACCGTCATATCCATCTGGACTATTTAATATGTCATATTCTAAGTTTCTATTTAATCTAGATAGCGATTCTGAAAGTCCGAACCTTGCAATTTGCGTAGATTCATCAGCTTTGGCAAATGCTGTTGAATATTTCGTCATGATTCTAAATACTTCAGTACGTTGATAAGTTAAATCTTTAAACTTCCACAATTGACTGACTACGCTCCCCATTGTTGCAATCATTTCCTGCTCGGCTTGTGATGCTATAACTTGTGTTCGAAGCATTGCTTCTACTCGCATGTGTTCTGCTGTTAGGTCTTGAAAAGCAGCTTCAGTTGCTCTTTCCCCCTCCATTAACAAGTTTCTTTGAGCAGTAAGCTTCATCGTGCTACCAGCTAAAGATAATAAGCTTGCTTGATCATCAGGTGCTAACCCGCTCATTTTATTCTGCATCATATTAATGTTATAATTTGCAGATTCTATCGTATTTGTTGCACTAATCATTTTGCTTTTTAATATAGCAAGTTCTGTTTCCATACTTGCTTTAAGAGTTGAAAGTGAAGATATTAAAGCAGACCGTCGAGTATTTAAATCTCTGATTGTCTTAGTTAGAGAATTCACTTTATCCATATAGTTGCTACATTTTTGTGAGAGATACTCTGACTTAGCCATGCCAGCAACAGCAACCACATTTACACTAACGGTATCTATACGTAAGCTTAGATTCGACATAAAACTTCTACTTCTCTTAACTCTTCAAATTGATTAGTTGTGAATAACCATCTTTAACTTTGCCAAACGTAGCATCGATACTATCTGCAGATATTCCATTTGCTAGATTCAAGTTTTGTACGACCGGGTTTAAAGAATCACGAGCCCTGCTATTCCAATCCATTCCAGAGAGATCCAGAGGTTTTCTCATAGTATCAAGCATGTCATAACGTATTGCGAGTTTAAAGTTGCTCACAATTGAAAGGTTCGTGGACGCTGTCGTGGCTATACTATTGCCGTTTTCATATAACGTTTTTGCTTGAGCTATTAGATTTGCAGCATTACCCGATGGGCCATATGATATAGACATATTTTACTCCAAACTTTTGTAATCTAGGTATTATGATGATTATCTCAGATTTTTCGAAAATGAGAAGAGTACAAAAAGGACACACTACAAAAATGATCATAAGTACTTTTGCTTAGCCTAAAAGAAAATACACACGGCCTCTTTGAGCTTGGACTGGAATAAATATATAGCTTAAGTCTAGAATGTACAACTCGTTTTAATTCGTCATTTATATATATATAAAGAAAGCATAACCTTCATGTCTACAACAGTTTTAGAAGCAAAAATAAGAAAGAATCTTGGTTCTTCGACAGCACGTCGTGAACGCAAAGCAGGACGTGTTCCAGGTGTTGTATACGGTCATGGCGGCAACTCTATAGCAGTTTCAGTTGATGCACTTGAATTTAATCGTGTGCTCAAATCGGAATCAGGATCAAACACTTTGATCACACTAGACATTGAAGGTAAAAAAGATACTGCTCTAGCTCGTCAAATTCACCGTCACCCAACACGTCCAATGATTATTCATGTAGATTTCATTCGTGTAAACGTAAATGAAGAAGTTGAAGCACAAGTACCTCTACACCTCGAAGGTGAAGCTGTTGGAGTTAAAGATGGCGGTATGCTTGACCAGTCAGAATTTACGATAACTGTTTCTGCGAAGCCTAACGATATTCCTAATTCGATTGAACACGATGTTTCTGAAATGGAAATTGGTGGAGTGCTATTATTAAGCGAACTTAAGTTACCTGCAGGCGTTGTAGCTATTGGCGAAGACGATCTTGCATTATGTTCTGTATTAGCTCCACGTACAATAACTGCCGAAGAAGAAGCAGCAGATGCAGAAGCAGCAGCGGCATCAGCCGAGCAATCAGCGGCATCAGCCGAAGCAGCTGGTGAAGCTCCTGGCGATACAGCTCCTGCTAAAGAAGCAAAATAATATTTTAATTACTGCTTTTCATATTTAATAGTAATTTCATCTAATCTAATTGTCGTGGATTTTATTATTGTAGGGCTAGGAAACCCTGGTAAAGAATATGAACTAACGAGACACAATGTCGGCTATTTAGTGATAGATATTTTGTGCAATCGTTATGGAGGATCATTAAAGAAAGAAACACCAAATTCGATGGCCGATACTATACGGATTGGTGATAAAAAAGTACTGATTGCAAAACCTACAACTTATATGAATGATTCGGGCAAAGGTGTTGGAGAAATCATTCGAAGATATAAATCGGAACCTAAGCAACTTATAGTTATACAAGATGAACTCGATTTAGAGTTAGGTGATGTAAAAATAAAAGTTGGCGGAGGTTTAGCAGGACACAATGGATTGAAATCAATTAAGGACCACATACAATCTTCAGATTTCATAAGAATCAGAATTGGTATTGGTAAACCAACTCATTCGTCACGAGGGGCTAGTCATGTTCTTAAAGCATTTTCTAAAAAAGAAACAGAAGAGTTTAAAATATCTTGTGAACATGCAGCGGATGCTATTGAATTAATAATTAATACTGATATAGCAAATGCTATGAACCAAATACATTAATAGTTTTATGAATAACGATCAGTCAGCCATATTTTCAAATATATCAAATGCCTTTGCCAAGTCGTCAATAGGAGACATATTCAGGACAACTATTGGTGATTCATTGGTAGTACCGTCGCGCTCACGCGCACTAGCTAGTGCAATTATGTCTAAACAACATAATGAAGAATCTATAGTTGTCGTCACATCAACTATTGCGCAAGCTGAATCTTTAAGTGCAGATATAAAAGCATTTATTGATCCAAGTGATGTTGAACTATTGCCATGTTGGGAAACGCTTCCATTCGAACGTATTTCGCCTTCCATTGAAACAATGGGTATTCGATCACATGTAATCTCAAGAATGGGATCACTTAAAAGACCAAAAGTCATTGTTGGATCAGCACGTGCAATATGTCAAAAGCTTTCAAGAATTTTTGATGCTATAGAAGTAGAAATAAAAATAACAATTGGAAAAGATTTTTCTCAAGATTTCCTCATTAGTAAGCTCGTTGAAATTGGTTACTCGCGTGAACAACAAGTTGAAGCTAGAGGCGAGTTCGCTATACGTGGATCGATATTAGATATTTACTGTTCAACATCAATACACCCTATTCGTATTGAATTTTGGGGAGATACCGTTGAGCGGATAAACACATTTTCTTTAAGTGATCAGAGAAGTGTTGAAAAACTCGAAATGATCGTAATAGCACCAGCAAGAGAATTAATTGTAAATGATTCATTAAAAGAAAAAGCAAAAAAAGCTGCGATAGAACATCCATGGGCTCAAGAATCATTCCTAAAAATTGAACAAGGTTTGATTTTTGAAGGTATGGAATCATTCCTACCATTTTTAACTGAGGATAAACTCGGATTTCTATCATTATTAAAACCAAGTGATCCAATAGTGTTTTGTGATAGCGGTCAAATTGAATCTCGCTTGGAAGACTTAAAGAATGAAGAAGAAGCATTAAGTAAAACATTAAGTGTTACCTGGGATGCAAAATTAGAAAATACTCCTTCAATGTTTGTTGACTTTGAAACCTTAAGTAATGTTTCAAACTTAAAAACTTTCTGGGATAGTGTACCTAAATCACCAAATGTTGCATCAATCGCTGGTTTTGGCTTTAATACAACTAGAAGCGATATTGGTGAATTAGTTACAAAGTTAAATGACTTAAAAAATGTTGGTAATTCAGTTTTCCTAGTTTCAGACTCAGTTGCTGGTGTTAATCGATTATCTAATAAATTATCCGATGAGGGTCTTAGTATAATCTCGTTAGACAAGATAGATCAAACATTAGCCTTTCAACCTGGTATCTATTCATGTGTTGGCGATATTGAAGAAGGAACAATATGTTCTACTTTCAAAATCGCGATTATTACTGATCACGAACTAGCAGGTAAACGCTATGTTCGTCGTCGGACTACGACAAATAAACGAGCTGTTCAAACTTATGATGATCTGTCTGTGGGCGATTATGTAGTACATCATCATCATGGTGTTGGTCGTTTTGAGGGTTTAGAAACAAAAACAATGGTGGGAGTAACACGCGAATATTTAATACTTTCATTTAAAGGAAGTGATAAACTTTTTGTACCTAGTGACCAAGTAGGTTTAGTTCGAAAATATATCGGTGGAGAAAAACCAACATTACATAAACTCGGTGGTTCAGATTTCGAAAAGACGCGAAGCTCGGTAAAAAACCAAGTAAATCTAATAGCTCAAGAATTAGTTGTGTTGTACAGAAAACGAATAAATTCTTCAGGTATCCAATACAGTCCGGATACACCATGGCAAAAAGAAATGGAAGATTTGTTTCCATTTGAGTTAACAATAGATCAAGCACGTGCTATCGAAGAAGTTAAAGTTGATATGGAAACTGCTCATCCAATGGACAGATTGATATGTGGCGATGTTGGTTTCGGAAAAACAGAAGTAGCTATGCGCGCAGCTTTTAAAGCAACACAAGATTCTCGTCAAGTAGCAGTATTAGTTCCAACCACATTATTAGCAACGCAACATGGAATATCATTCGAAGAAAGATTCTCACCATTTGGATTAAGAGTAGAGACATTATCACGATTCAAAACTTCAAAAGAGCAAGATAAAATTGTTCAAGATGTAAAAGATGGTCTAGTAGATGTTGTGATTGGAACACATAGATTATTAAGTAAAGATATTAAATTTAAAGATGTAGGATTATTGATTGTAGATGAAGAGCAGAAGTTTGGAGTAAGTCACAAAGAAGCAATTAAGCATTTTGCTCATAACGTTGATGTGCTCACTTTAACCGCAACTCCTATTCCGCGTACCTTGGAAATGTCACTTACAGGTATCCGGGATTTGTCAATGATTACAACTCCACCAGAAAATCGACAACCAATTTTGACATATGTACATGAGTATGATGAACGTGCAGTTGCAGAGGCAATTAGAAGAGAACTTTTACGAGAAGGTCAGGTTTTCTTTGTGCATAATAGGGTAAAAGACCTCGAGCATTTCGCAGATAAAATTCGTGATTTAATACCCGAAGCTAGGGTTGTTACTGCACACGGACAGATGAGAGATAATCAATTAGAAAATGTAGTTAATGATTTTTATGACCGCAAATACGATGTTCTAATTTCTACAACGATTGTAGAATCAGGGCTGGATCTTCCAGCAGTAAACACACTAATAGTCGATAGAGCAGACACTTTAGGACTAGCACAACTATATCAACTACGTGGACGTGTTGGTCGTAGAGGACAACGAGCTTATGCTTATTTATTTTCGCCAAAGAATCAGGCGCTAAGTCACTTAGCATATGAACGATTAAAAACTATTGGTGAATTTACAGAATTAGGATCTGGTTTCAAAATAGCTATGCGCGATTTAGAAATACGTGGTGCTGGATCATTACTAGGAGATGTGCAATCTGGCCATATTGCAGCAGTTGGTTTTGACTTGTATTGCGAAATGGTCACAGAAGCAATCGATGAATTAAATGGTATAGAAAAAGAAGAACTGGTAGACGTAACAATTGACATTCCAGGTGATGCATTAATACCACAAGATTATGTTGCAACCCAAGATCAAAGATTTGATCTCTATCGCAGGCTTTCAATTGCAAAAACAGTAAACGAAATTGACGAAATATCTATAGAAATAAAAGATCGCTTTGGCATAATGCCAACAGTTTGTGAAAATTTGATTGAGATTACAAAATTAAGAGTTGCTTGTCAATTGGTCGGAATTTCATCAGTGCTGCGAAGTCGCCAATTTTATAGATTTATAGGTGCACAATTGAGCCAGAGTCAACAAATACGTTTACAAAGAGTATTCAAAGATGCGATTTATAAAGAAGCCCATATTTTAGGGCAAAGCGAGATCGTTATAGAGCTAAAAACGATAAGGTCTACATTAAATATAACAAATAATGATATTCCCGTGACTTTAATTGCCTTTATTTCGGCAATGTATGACACAAAACAGCTAATCTAGTTCAGTGAATAAATTTAAAACAATAATACTTATAACAATTGCTATTTTCGCGTTAACATCTTGTGGAACCGTCAAAAATGAACTTGGTTTTGGCGATAAAGCAGGTTTGACCTACAATAAGCTTTCTGTTTCTGAAAAAGATATAGATGCTGACTTAAAACAATTAGAGACTAACAAAACATTTACTGACCAATTTAGTGACCCTTCACAACCGTTTTTGGTTAAAGGTAAATTGTCACCTGATATAAAAGCAACATGGGTAAATATTCAATTACAAATACTTGCAATTAAAGAAGCAAGAATTGCAGCTAAATTAAAAATAACTGATGCAGATAAAAAGACTGCTGAAAAAAATGCTAAATCATTTTTTGCTTCTGGAGACGAAAAAGCAGATAAGAAGATTTGGGATGGTTTTAGTAAATCTTTTAAAGATAGATTGATTAGTGGACTTTCACAAGAAGCGGCATTCTCTCGTGGTTTAGAAACACCAAGTGATAAAGAGATTAAAGCTTTTTATGAAAAATCATGTCCTAATAAATTGGAAGTAAGTCATATTTTAGTTGCTACCGAAGCCGAAGCTAAAGCTATTAAATCAGAGTTAGATGCTGACCCTGGTAAATTTGAAGCAATAGCAAAAGAAAAATCTACTGATACAGGAAGTGGTGCGCAAGGCGGTGACCTGGGTTGCTTAGTAGACGGAGCTTTTGTAAAGGAATTTGAAAATGGCGCTAAGACTTTAACTCCAGGACAAATTTCAAATCCCGTAAAGACAGAATTTGGCTATCACATAATTGAGGTAAGTAAACTTTCACCAGTTTCTGATAAAAAAGACCAAATTATTGAAGCAATGAAGAAAGATACATCGGAACAAGCATTTCAAAAGGTTACCGAAGGTACTAAAGATGCAAAAATTAAGGTATCAAAAAAATATGGTAAGGTTCAAAAAGATGAACAAGGTATTCCATCTATTGTAAAAAATGAAACAAAAACGTCTGACGTTAAAAAAGATGTCCCTGTTTCAACGATTCCAAATGCAGTCCAAGACACTGTTCCTAGTACTTAATATTGAGCAATATGGAAATAGCTAAAGCTGTTGATATCGTTGCTGAATTACGGGACCCAGAAAACGGTTGTCCTTGGGACCTAAAACAAACGCATGAATCATTGACTAAATATTTTATTGAAGAAGTCGAAGAGGTCTGTGAAGTTTTAGAAGATTTTGAGAATACTAAAGATTATACAAATTTGAAAGATGAACTTGGCGACGTTTTACTTCAAGTATTATTGCATTCACAATTAGCAAGCGAAGCTAATGAATTTACTTTTGATGACGTTGTTTCAAACTTAATTGAGAAATTGATACGTAGACATCCGCATGTTTTTGGTGACAGTGAAGCTAAAACTGTTGAAGAAGTTGAGAAACAATGGAAATTAATTAAAGAACAGGAAAAAAATGAAAATTAAACTAGTGCAAGCAATTGAAATATTAGATTCGCGTGGTTTTCCCACTCTTGAGGTGAATGTTGAATTAGAAAATGGCATAAAAGGTGTAGCTGCCGTTCCTAGTGGTGCAAGCACTGGTATCCATGAGGCCTGTGAATTAAGAGATGGGGACAATTCGCGATATGCAGGAAAGGGTGTTCAAAATGCTGTCAGTAACGTTAACGATCAAATTTCAAAAATAATTATAGGTAGCCAAGTAGGAAATCAAAAAGACATCGATATGAAAATGTGCGATTTTGATGGTACAAAAAATAAATCAAATTTGGGAGCAAATGCAATTCTTGGTGTTTCTTTAGCTGTTGCATATGCAAATGCAAATAATGAAAATAAGGCATTATTTGAATCGCTAAATAATGATGGGCATATATTGCCAGTTCCTATGATGAATATTTTAAATGGTGGAGCACATGCTGTATCAAATATAGATTTTCAAGAATTCATGATCTTGCCAATAGGGGCAAGTACATTTAGTGAAGCTTTACGCTGGGGTTCAGAAATTTATCATGTACTTAAATCGATATTGAAGGATAGAGGTTTATCAACTGGACTCGGTGATGAAGGTGGATTTGCACCCAATATTGATACACCAAAGAATGTACTGTCTTTAATAAGTGAAGCAGTAGAAAAGGCTGGTTATTCTTTAGGTGACGACATTGCATTTGCCTTAGATGTTGCGGCCTCAGAGTTTTATCAAGAAGGTAAATATAATTTGGCCGGTCTCGGTGAGAATTTTTCTTCGGCGGAATTAACAGATTATCTTGCTGTTTTGGCAGCAGATTTTCCTATAATATCTATTGAAGACGGTTTAGATGAAGATGATTGGTCTGGTTGGAAATATATGACAGAGAAACTTTCGTCTTCTCTACAGTTAGTAGGCGATGATCTTTTCGTAACTAACGTTGAGCGTTTGCAAATGGGAATAGACCAAAATATTGCTAATTCTATATTGATCAAATTAAATCAAATCGGTACTTTAACGGAAACTTTAGATGTTATGAACTTGGCAAGTAAGAATAACTATAAATGTGTGGTAAGTCATAGAAGTGGTGAAACTCATGATAGTACAATTTCAGATTTGGCTGTCGGCACTAACTGCGGACAAATAAAAACTGGAGCTCCAGCACGTACAGATAGGGTTTCTAAATATAATCAATTATTGAGAATCGAGAAAAAACTAGGTGATAGGGCTGTTTATGCTGGAAGAAGTGTATTCACCAACAGTTGATTAATTATAACTAAAATGACGCGAATGAATACTGCAACTATTAATCGTACGAAATATGCAAAAAATACAGTTCATAATAAGAATAATTCTTCGAATCAATTAAATCACCATAGAACAATAATTGCTTGTGTACTAATTTTGCTAACAGTAGTTGCGATTATGTTTATATATGTTTATCCGATACGTGCGTACTACGCTGAGACATCAAAATTAAAAACCGAACAGCATAAATTGCAAATATTAAAAGAAGCTAATGTAAAAATGAAGAAAGAACGTACTAACTTATCTAAAGATAGTGAAATTGAAAAATTAGCACGTGAAGAATATCATTTAATAAAACCAGGTGAAGATGCATATATAGTTACTGGAAAATAAAATCCATAATCCGTGTTGGCTGTTGTACGTCTTAGTACTAATACATACAACAGCCAACACGATAAACTGTAGCTATGAAATTTATTAAGCCAACGAGTTGGAAAGAACCATCCCAAGTTGATATATCAAAAGTTGCAAATCTTTTAGGTAAAGATCCTCAAGGTGAATTTCAGATAATTGTCTATGATGAAGCTACTCCATTGATCATAGAAAATTCGCCATTTTTTTATGATGGTACCCCTATGCCTACTCGTTATTGGATTTTGGAATCTGATATCTTTAATAAAATATCTAAACTAGAAAGTTCAGGAGCAATAAAAAAAGTTCAAGAAGAGATTGATATTAGTGAAATACAAAAAGTTCATGATAAATATGAATTTGCTAGGAATGCATTGATTGACCCATCTTTTGTAGGTCCAAAACCCAGCGGTGGAGTGGGTGGAACAAGGAAAGGTGTCAAATGTCTTCATGCTCATGTCGCCAATCTTTTGGCTACTAATGATGATATTATTGGGCAGTGGACTTTAGATGAAATCGCCAAGACTGACTTTATTAATCATAGGGAACGAAAGGTCGCCTCGAGTCAAGACGAGTCAAATAAAAGGATAGTATGATAGTTGCAATTATCGACATAGGAACTAACACCACAAGACTTTTAGTAAAAGATAGTGAAACAGGAACTGAACTAACACGTGAGATTGCCTTGACGCGTTTAGGACAAGGTATAGAAAACACGGGCAAGTTACTTGATGAGGCAATGACAAGAACAAGATTACAAGTTGAAGAATTTGTTGAAAAAGCAAAAAAATTCGAGGCGAAGCAAATTAATGTTTTTGCTACTGCAGGATGTAGAAATTCATCTAATGGTAAAGATTTTATTAATACATTGAATGATATAGATGCTGTAAAAGCAATAGTTATTGATGGTAACTATGAAGCAAATGCAAGCTTTGCTGGTGCTGTTAGTGGTTTTAGTTTTGAAGATTCACCACTTCCACTGGCAGTAATCGATATAGGGGGAGGCTCAACTGAAATAGGAGTTAGTTCATTAACTGATGTATCTAAATGCGAATCATATGTGTCTATACCTATTGGAAGTTCTAGATTAACTGAACGATATCTCCATAGCGATCCACCTAAACCAGAAGAATTAACAAATGCGATTAGAGATGTTCGGGATTCAATAAGTGATGCAATATCGAGTAATAATGTGCTTGCCAATGCAAAAACATTCATTGGAGTAGCAGCAACTTTTACAACAGTTGGTGCAATTGAGATTGGTTTAACAAAATTTAATTTCGATAAATTACATGGCTTTGTTTTAACTAGAGAAATGATTGAAGAGATATTTCGAACTTTAGCAACTGAAGATTTAGAAACGAGAAAGTTTAACCCGGGGCTAGACCCAGAACGAGCAGATTTAATTGTAGGCGGCATATGTATATTGGTTGCAATTATGCGTCAACTAGATCTTGCTCAAATAACTATAAGTTGTACTGATCTTTTAGACGGCTTATATAATATGGTTTTGGATAACTAGGCTTGTAGGACAGACCCTAAAAATTATTTGAGCATATGATCACGGTAATATTTCATCTCATCAATGGAACCGAGAATATCATCGAGCGCACGATGGTTACCTAATTTTTCTGGTCTTGCTTTAAAAATATCTGGGTACCAACGTCGGCACAATTCTTTAAATGAAGAAACATCGACACTTCGATAATGTAAAAAGTAATCTAACTTTGGCATATATTTGTCTAAGAAGCGACGGTCAACTCCGATCGAGTTTCCACAAAGAGGAGCAGAGCCACCTTGTATTCCTAATTTTCGCAAATATTTAAGGCACATTGTTTCTGCTTCTTTTAAAGATACATTACTGTTTAAAATCTCTTTTGTTAATCCAGATTTTTCATGCATCTTTTTTACGACATCTTTCATGGAATCTAGCTTCTCGCCAGTTTCTTGAATTACTATATCAATTCCTGGATCTATAATATTTAGGTCCGAATCAGTAACTACAAGTGCAATTTCTACGAGTGTGTCTGACTCAGTATCTAGACCCGTCATCTCGCAATCTGCCCAAACCAGGTATTTTGATGGCAATGGTGCCTTAGAGGCGAAGGGTTTTTCGTTATTGTCAGTATCGTTCTCGTTAGAATTCATGTAATTACTCTAGCGTGTAGCTATGCGAATACTATAAGTGCAGGTTAATGGATAAAATGATTAATATTGGTATTAAAGGTACATCTGTATTAATATAGATATGAAATTGGTATCTACAAAGTAGATTAAATATTAGGAGAAACACGGTGATCCAACCTCAACAAGAGGTTGCGACGACGATAACTATCGATTATTCGAACATTATCGGCTCCTCACCGGAGCATGACGCAACTAGTAGTATTTTTATAATTTATAACAGTCCATGTGTAATGGCGAGATTTTAATTATGGGATTATCATCTATTCAAAAAGTTGCCGACAAACCTACAGTTTTCGTAGTAATTCACGCTCCGATTAAAAAGAACGGATCTAATGGCTGGGGAACAGCACTATATGGTTCATATTATGATCTAGTCGAAAGTGGAGAAGTAGACAGAGTCATAGTCTTATCTGCACCTCAAGATCAAGCAAATATCCCAGATAGAGATACGAATGTAATCTATAGACAAGTTGATTGTGATAGATCAACATTTACTAATTCTAAAGCCCCTGCTACAGATGTTTATATTTGGGATTTGGTGCATTTAATGAGAGAACGTGATACTAGCCCATTGGTTAGTAATGCATTTAAAAATGCGCCAGCAAAATATTATGAAGCTTGGAAGAATTTCTTTTTATATTCAATTGCCACTGCAACGACAGCTTTAGAAGAAGGTGCCAAAGTTAATAATCCTATCTTTCATTTAAATGATCCTCATGATTGTTTTGTTAGTGCTCTATTTGAAGGCAATTATGATCCTGAATTTATAAGTCAAATAATTGGTGCAGAAAATAGAGATGAATTGATGCGATTTGAGACTATAAAATCTGTATTTTTAGAAAAAAATAAATCAATAAAACACAGCCGTTTTTGGCATATTCCTGCAATAGATATTGAATCATTTGATGAGTGGTTTGTACAAGACCCAAAAATGGCAGCACACTTATTTTCGTCAGTTTTTTCATCTCCATTAAATGTGCACTCTTTAATATGGAAAAAGCCATTTGATAAATTGTTTAAAAAATATGTAGATTTAGTAAAGGATATAATACCTTCAGCAAATAGAAGCTCATTAGATAAAGGTGTTGGAGTAGGACCGATTGCTTATGATCCAGGTTCATTTATTAAACGGTTTGAAGAATATGATCAAAGTGGTGAGCTCAGAGAAACACTACCTATCCTTGAGGAATGGTCTAATCAAATAGTACAGAGTGTTGGTTCTGATAGCGATGGAAAGAAACTTGAACCATTCGTAGTATTTTTAACCTGTAGGGGTGATGACCCTAAAGCTAATTTGATAGACACTGTCAAATCGATTATAGCGTCAGTTCAAAATGATCCGGAAATGGCAAAAAGATTAGTATTGGTAGCCGCATTTAATTCAAGCAGGGTTTTTGAAGATGAGTTGTATCAAAGAACTTTAGATGGTTTCAAATTAGAAATAGCCAAACTGGCTAAATTAATAGGAACTGATAGGATTATCTGTGCTGAGTCTTTACCCGCTATTGAAAAAGGTATAGCAACTGATAACTTAGATCAAGCAGTTGAACTTTCAGCACAACAACATAGAGACGCTCTTATTGATTTAGTTGGTCAAGATGTTGCAGAGTGCTTTACCCTTTTGCCAAATCGTGGAAGTAATATGCCTCATCAGACCGCAGGGTTTATATTAGCTAATGCATTTATTTGTGCATCTCGTGGTGGTTTTGATGTTGTGGCTTTAGAGGCTTCTATAGTTGGAAAATTAAAACAGCAAGGTACTTTAGCAAAAGAATATCTCAAAGTTTTAGATGACCACAATATGCGTCATGATGTATTCCGTTTGATAATAGCTAATACAGCTGGATCTGCAAGCTATTTAAAAAAGATCATGCCAGACAATTGTACTTTGATTAATAGTGATGATGATCGAATGCCAACTGCTGAAAGAATTTATTTTGCGTTGCTTGAAGCTTATGATTTAACTATTCTTGGTGACTCAGTATTAAAACCCGAGACTGATGTTATTGGTGCTCTAGGAGAAGTCTGTGGTTCTGATTGTGTTACCCAATGGACTGATAATGCTGTTAATGGTTATCCACAAGATCATCCTCGAACATTTGAAAGTTATCTTAGAGCGAACCAACAGGTACCGGCTGTTAGACTATAAATGGAAATCGATTTTTTAAACATTCCGTTTGAAAATGATGCTCATATTATCTTTGACAATGATGGTGTACTTTCTTCTTTAATTCCTGATTGGAATACGTCTAGTCCCAATGAAAAGACTTTGCGAGGAATAAAAGCTATCTTGAGAAAAAATCCACGATCAAAGGTATCTGTTTTAACTGGACGTTTGACTACTTTTCTTAATTCGAGAATAGGCTTCCAGTCCCTTATTAATACGTACCCTGATCAAGTAACATTTTATGGCTTCTACGGAAATCAAAAATATAACCCTATAACTGATCCTGAACACAGTGTTATAGAAAAGTTAGATGAGTATAAAGAACTAATTCCAAAACTTCTTAGCCTTTTAGAGCAAGGCTTAGACGAGATACTTACTGAATTAAATAAAATTAGTTTAAATGGTGAAAGTCCAATGAATATAGATCTACTCAAACAACTTGTAATCGAAGATAAAGCATTTGGTTTAGGAATTCATATTCGTCATCTATTGAATCATATGGGATTAATTAATAAAGATAATAGTGATCAGGAAATCGAAAATAGAAATAAAGTTATTAAACTTGTAAATGATGTTGTTAGTGAAATAGTAGCTGCTCTAAATTTTGCTAACCCTACCTTACCTTTTAAAATAAAATCTGGCTCTTTGATTAGCGAAATATTCCCAGCTTCTGGTATTAACGATGACAAAGTTGAAAGGTTTCTACAAATATATAATGATCACTTACAAAGAAATGATTGCCCTATAATTTACTATTTTGGTGATGATCTTGGTGATGCAAAAATTAATAATTTTTGTTATTCGAATCGAGATAATAATTATGCTCCAAAAACAGTGTTTATATTTGTCGATTCTTCGCCAGATGATTATGACCCAACTCGAGTGCGAATGCGTGAACAAGCAGATTTTGTTGTTTCGCCTAATGATCTACACAATGCAACTGAAGTTTTATCAAATATAATCGTACACAAGGCAAGTTTAGCTATTTCTCATGGAATAGAAATATGATATTAACAATAATTGTAAACTAATTATATACGATATAGGAGGCTAATGATCAAAATGCTAGTGTGGTAAATCTGTTGATAAGGACTAGTAATATATATAGACAATTAATTCGAAAGTGCAATATCCAACATATTTAAATAAAAATAAAAAATGTTTTCAAATATTTTTTATCTATGAAAGCAAATAAAGTGAATACATATCCAGAAATAAAAGATTGCTCTCTACTAAGCGACAATCGAACTATTGCAATAGTCGAACCTAACTGTTCTATCTCATGGATGTGCGCTCCACGTGCAGATTCTGCACCGATATTTGCACATTTGGTTGACACGGAAAATGAATCTAGTAAGGCCGGTGTTTTTGCGATTTCTGATATCACTGGTGATAATCCACGTCAAAGTTATGTTGGTGACACTATGGTATTGCGGAGTCATTTTTCTTCATTTCATGTTACTGACTATTTAGATGTATCTCGAGGTAGAACAAAACATCAAGCTGGACGTACAGATTTAATCCGTGTAATTGAAGGCTCAGGCGTAGCCAAAGTTGTATTTGCCCCTCGTTTAAACTTCGGTCGATCATTAACAAAACTGATACCTAAAGATAGAGGTCTTATTGTTAAAGGCGGAAATGACTTAATGTCACTACGCTCGCCAAAGATTTTCTGGGATATCAAAGAAGAAGATGGTAGCGATACAGCTGTCTGTGAAATTGATTTAGATTCAATGGGCGGACGAGTAAAACTTGAACTTCGTTGCGGAACTGCAAATATTACAGCAGATGTTATTTCTGAACCAGAACGACGTAGTGCAACTTTATTGTATTGGCAAAAATGGGTGGACAAATTATCTATACCTAAACTCGCAACCGATGAAGTTAAACGTTCTGCAGTAACGCTAAAAGCACTTTGTTATAGACCAACTGGTGCGATATTAGCTGCTGCAACAATGTCAATGCCAGAGGAAATTGGTGGGTCAAGAAACTGGGATTATAGATATTGTTGGTTAAGAGATGCATCTCTTTCTGCAGCATCGCTTGTGCGTGTTGGTAGTTATTCAGAAGCAATGTCATTTTTAGATTGGTTACTTGATGTTGTTGAGATGAGAGACGGTGCCGAAAATCTACAGCCTCTATATAACGTAAATGGAAAGCATCTTGCTCCAGAAGCAGAGATTACACAACTGAGCGGATTTAGAGGTTCTAGTCCTGTCCGTATAAATAATGGAGCTGATTCTCAAGTGCAACTTGATGTTTTTGGCCCCATTGTTGATCTAATTCATTTATTAGCAATTCGTGGTGAAGGTTTAGCAACGAAGCATTGGGAGTTGGTCAATCAGCTAGTTAATGCTGTAAAACTCCGATGGAAAGAAGTCGATTGTGGTATTTGGGAAGTGCGTAGCGCGCCACGTCACTACACGTATACAAAATTGATGTGTTGGGTGGCAGTGGAACGTGCAATTGAGCTTGCTGATCACTTTACAGGCGAAGTCGATGAAGAATGGGTTGTATTAAAAGACGAAATTGCAGAGTCAATAAATAGTAATTCCTATAAAAGTGAAATGAATGCCTATACCTCAGCATATGATGAAACAGATATTGATGCTTCAGTATTGGCACTTGGACTATACGGGTTTATTCAAATGGATGATCCTCGTTTTGTAGGTACAATTAAAGCTGTTGAAGATCATTTATTAATAAATAATACTGTTTTTCGCTATATATTAGATAGTGGTAACGAGGATGGTATTGAAGGCCATGAAGGAGGATGGAATATTCTCACATTGTGGTTAATTAAATGCTATTGGGCTTCTGGTCGTTTAGATGACGCACGAAAACTCTTTCAAATTGTTAGAAAAAATATTGGTGCTACAGGACTTATCTCTGAACAAGTAGATCCTATAACTCTTGAATCTTTAGGGAATCACCCGCAAGCATATTCACATTTGGCATACATCGATACAGTAATTGCAATGGCTGCGGGAGCAGATTTAGATTAATACAATAAATATTAAAAAATTCAATAAATTCTGATTAGGTATAGATTTGAACTTATGGGCCCTTTTATGTAAGATATGAAAAAAGATTTTGGTTTAAAGGGAAGTAGCAGCAAAATGAATAAACATAAAACCAAACCAGATCTTCAGCTCTCGCTCGAGGAAGAACTAAATCGATTTTTCAAAATCAATGCTAAAAGACATATTGCGCAAGCTAAATTTGACGCCAAGCCAAAGCATTATTCTATACCGAACCGTTTAATTAAATTAGCTGCAACTTTGAGTGCTTTTGTTGGTATAGGTTTGCTAAGGTTTGGCTACGCGCCAGTGGCTGCAACACAAGGTATTAGTTATGTAGCTGGAGGTTTACTACAAATTGGCGCAGCATTAACTGGATTCAAATATGCATTTGCCGATAAATTTCGCGTTGCGAATCTACAGAAACTAAATTTCAAAACAGAACTTGCAAGACAGTACACTTTTACTAGCTTAGGTAGAACTAATGTAGAATCTTTTTTAAATGCATTAATTAAATTAAATTCAACTGCATTAATACGACTTAAATTTGATAATAACCTCACAAATAGACAAAAGAAAAAAGTTGTTATAGCGTTCCAAAATATTGACGATGCTTTAGTACACATGGCAGGTTTACATATTTCAAAAGAGATTGATCTAGAAAAACTACTATCTTTCCAAAAGAAAATGGAAACTTTAGCTCATGAAAGTATAAGTCATAATATTATAGAGATAGCAGACAATAGTCGTAGCATTATTCGATCTATTGCGAAAATCCGTATAGGTCAAGTAGGAGAACCAAGCGACAAAGAAGTACCTCTAGCAGCTGACACTTTAGAATCAACATCAATTGAACCACCTGACTTAACAGTACAGGCGAATACCCCTGGGTCAGCTCAGGTAGAAGAGATTACACATGATAAACCGTCAAATTTTGGTCATGGACTCTAAGATAATAATATTCAACAGGTGAAGTATTATCATTTAAATCTATTAATGTAGTGACACCTAAATTCATACCGATTAGGTATTCTTATCAGCTCATCATTAGAATCTAAATACATTTTAATAGGGGAATTTTTATGCGAAAATTAATACTAGGAATAGATATGGGTGGTACGAAAACTGCTGCTGGTATTTTTGAATATGATGGTGAACTATTATCCAAAGAAGTATTAATAAATCCTAAAACTGATGATGCAGAAGAAGTTTGGAATGGGATTACTGATCTTATAGATAAAGTATCGGCACCTTATATTGATGAAATTATTGTTTGTGGTGTTGGAGCAGCAGGTCCAGGCGAGCCAAAAGGTAAATCGTTATCTCCAGCTAATCTTCCAGCATGGAAAAAGTTTCCTTTGCGTGAACGCTTAGAAGCACATATAGGAAAAACAGCTTATATAGAGGATGATTGTAAAGCATTGGCTATGGGTGAAGGTTGGAAAGGCAGTGCTGTTGGCAAAAATAACTATATCTCTATGGTTGTTTCAACTGGTATAGGCGGAGGCATAGTTCTAGATGGCAAACTCCTTCACGGTCATGGAATGATGGCTGGACACGTTGGTCATATTATTATCAACCCTAATGGTCCTCTATGTGGTTGTGGACAATTTGGTTGTATCGAAGCTCATGCTTCAGGGCCGGCCTTATTGCGAAAATTCGGTATAGCTCCTGAGAAAGCTACATTGGAAATGAAAGAATATTGTGCTGATATGATTGCACATTTAATATGCATTGTGACAGCAACATTAGATATTAATTGGGTAACTATTGGAGGTTCAGTCGCACTAGGTTTCGGTGATGTATTTTTTAATCGTGCACAAGAAACTTATGACAAGATGATGCAAATGGATTTTGGCAAAGGACTAAAAATCGTACCTTCAGGTTTAGGTATAGACGGTGGGCTAATTAGTGCAGCAAGAGTCGGTAAATTGGGCTATAGAGGGATACTTTGGAGCTCTTAGCTAATATCTTGAGTTTAAATTCTTCAATTAACTAAGATATGTATGTGAATAAAATAATTGGAAAGAATATTTTTTTAAGACCTTTAATTTTTTCTGATTATAATAACTATTTTGAAGTTAAAACAAGATGTCACGATTGGCTAAGTAAATGGGAGCCAACATTTAACGGAACTTTCCAGGATAGTATTTCTACACCAGCTCTATTCGCAGGTCGTATTGAAGCTTTTGAAAGAGGAATAGCACAAGATAACTATTATGGACTAGGAATATTTCTACATAATTCTACTTTTATTGGTGAAGTGACAATAGGAAATATTGAACGAGGCCCTTTCCAATGCGCAAAGTTGGGATATTGGATTGATGAAAAGTATGCCGGAAGATCTTATACACCACAAGCTGTAAAATTAGTTATGGATTATGCATTTAGTGATCTAGATTTTAAAAGAATTGAAGTAGCTATTGTCCCTAGGAATAAACCAAGCGTAAGAGTCGTTGAAAAATTAGGTTTTGAATTTGAAGGTATATCAAGGGAATATATTGAAGTTAATGCTGTGCGCGAGGACCACAATCGTTATGCCATGACAAAAAGTCAATATTTATTGTTGAATCAGTAAGCTTGAGAAAAAATGGCTATCTCGCTTGCTTGATTACCTGTAATTAAACATTTCATTTTCGAACCATTACTATCTAGCAAATCTTCACTGTGAACATAAGGAATAAGACCAGTATCTATGCCTGAATCTATATCTTTATTACTTACCGGTAAACACCTTATTGTTGCTTTAGTCTCAGACTTTACCTGAGCTTCAGAAGCAATAGCCCCATCCCAAGGAACAATTGCGTAACCGCCACATTCATTTAAGAAAGATTTCATTTCGTCATAACTCTTCGGACGTATAGTATTTTCATCACGAAAATCACGCGCCTCATCAAATAGTGCTTGATCATGTTGGATCAACATCTCATTAATTCGATTGGCCAAACTTTCAAAATTAACTTTTTCTTTTTGGCTACCTCGAGCATCAGGCTCAATCGTTGAACCTGCGCGCATTGAAACAAGAACAGTGCCCTCCTCAATATCACGAGGACCAATTTCGATACGAATAGGAACACCTTTAAGTTCCCACTCAAAAAATTTGTTGCCAGGACGAACTTCTTCACGGTCATCAAGCTGAACGCGCATGCCATTAGCGACCAATTCATTTTTAATACTATTTGACTTGTCTAGAACGCCACTACGTTCGTCATCATCTCTATAAATAGGAACAATAACAACTTGTCTCGGTGCAACAGCACTAGGTAGACGCAAACCTTTATCATCACCGTGAGTCATGATAATTCCACCAATAAGGCGAGTAGAGACACCCCAAGAAGTAGCATAAGGATTATCTAAAGACCCATCATGAGTTTGAAATTGAACACCATAGGCCTTTGCAAACTTTTGACCAAGATAATGTGAAGTACCAGCTTGTAAAGATTTCTTATCGCGCATCATTGCTTCCATCGTGAAAGTTTCACTTGCACCAGGAAAACGTTCGCTTTCAGATTTACGTCCAGCAATTACAGGCATCATAAGTTTATTAAGCACAGTATCTAAATATACATCACGTAAAATAGTGAGTGTTTCTTTGATAGCTTCTTGCTCTGTTTCGTGTGCAGTATGGCCTTCTTGCCACAAAAACTCAGATGTACGAAGAAAAAGACGAGAACGTTTTTCTGAACGGAAAACATTAGCCCACTGGTTATACATTAAAGGTAGATCGCGATAACTCTGAACCCACCTAGAATAAGTTTCCCATATAATAGCTTCAGAAGTAGGACGTAAAAATAAGTTCTCTTCTAAAGAACGGCCACCAGATTGTGTAACTTCATAAACTTCAGGTGCAAAACCTTCAACTAAATCTGCTTCGGCACCAAAAACACTCATTGGGGCTAAAGTGGGAAAATAAAAATTATCGTGACCTGTCAACTTAATGCGCTTGTCTACTTGTGCCTGTATTTGTTCCCAAATCGCATAACCCCAAGGTTTAATAACCATAGATCCTTTAGCCAAGCCATTTTCTGCCATTTGTGCTTCACGAATAACACTTTGATACCAGCCTGGAAAGTCATTTTTTTGTGTTGGAAGTTTTGATTGTGCCATATCAATAGATTCTAGTGGCTTCGTATAAGAAATTATTCATGATTAAAATACAAATATAATTATATTTCAAAATGATCTGGTTAAAACATTCACCTATTAGAAGAGCTATTATATTTGCCTACTACATTATGATTTTCATAAATCGTAAAGTAGTGCGCAATGTGCCCGAGTGGCGGAATGGCAGACGCGAGCGGCTTAAAACCGCTTGCTCGAAAGGGCGTGCGGGTTCGAGTCCCGCCTCGGGCACAAATTAATACTTTCCAAGGTCGAACCTACGACGTTCGACCCATTACTGTTCGAGTACACAAATTATTTGCTAATTTTATTGTGCGACACGATGGACTTGAACATTAATGTATGTATTTGAAGATAAAAAAGTTCATACAAGCTTTCAAAATTTTCATTTCATAGTAATTAAAAAATTTTTAATTGATGATACTCCAAAAAATATAAATACATAAATCGCAATTCGAATAGAAATAATTATAGGAATTTAATATGATTTTTAATCAAAAATTAGCCAAATTACTATAGAGAAATGTCTCATATTTCTGATTTTTGCGATCAAGAATCCAATATTTTTTAAAATAATAGTAGTACATAGTACAACTCTTAGGACATAATGCACATTTTTCTATAAATGCAGGTGGTTGTCCAATTAAAAGCTTAAATTGGGCTATATATAGTGTTATATCGTGACATTTAGTGCATGGCTACACTTGTAATTCAGAATCTCAACATGTTAACTTCTTCATTGTCCTATTTGTACACAGCCCGTGTTTGGTGAGTTTGGTTTAGGGGAATCGAACCCAAGTACGGAGATAAATAGACCGGCTGCCCATTACGCAGCATGATGATAAACCCACACATTCGTGTTCGAACATTTCTATGTCCGTGCGCGCTTAAACAGAAAACATAGAGAAAGGACAAGCATGTACGTTAAGTCATACGGTGTAGTCAATCAATCTTCAAATTCTAAACAGAGCTTGTCTCCTAAGCTCGGGCTGAAACCTCGGGGACACGCGTTAGGTTCCCAACAACGTTTGTCCCACCTAGGTAATACAATCGGAAAATTAAATAGGTTTGCACTTATTGTAATTCTTACCTTTGCTTTAATCACTACAGCATTCGCAGCTGCAAAACTCTCCAAAGCAGATGCACATATTCAAGGTGCAATAAACTCTTTCGGAGCTGCACAATATTACGGTAATCCAGGTGTTGGTGCTGGCGAAGAGGTTGCTGGTATTGATTCGGTTAATTCTGGATCAGGCTATTGGACAACAACAAATACTGGTCGCGTATCAGCATTTGGCCAAGCAATTAGCTATGGTGATCTAGCAGGCAGAAATATAAGAAACATTGTAAGTATCGTTGCTACACGCACCAATAATGGATATTGGTTGTTAGGTTCTGATGGTGGAGTTTTTACTTTTGGTGATGCTCAGTTTTCAGGTTCAGCAGTTGGAGCTAATAATAGAAACGCACCTTTCGTAGCTCTTATACCTTCGAGATCTGCACGTGGATACAATATCGTTGATGCTAGCGGAGCGGTGTTTACTTTTGGCGATGCTCAGTACTATGGTGGAGCAAACGGTATAACTTCAGGCGATAGAATTGTCGATGTAACTTCGTCAGCTACTGGTGAAGGATATATCATGGTTGCATCTAAAGGTGGAGTATTTGCTTTTGGCGATGCTCAATTTTATGGCGCACTTGATAAGTCACAATTAAATGAATCTGCAGTTTCAATAGAATTAACAAATAATGGAACTGGCTATCTCATATTGGCTGACGATGGTGGTGTGTTCACCTTCGGTGCAGCTTCATTCCATGGATCAGCAGTAGAGGATATAAAATCTAGAGTTCCGTCGACCGATATCGCAGTTTATGCAAACGGCAAAGGATACTGGGTTGTAAATGGAATCACTAGATCAGCAAGAGCTACTAGGACAGCTAGCGGTTATGGTGCTGATGTGTGGGCAAAACTAAGAAATTGCGAATCACATGGTAATTATCAGTCAAACACCGGAAATAGCTTTTATGGTGCATATCAGTTTACAGCTTCTACGTGGAACTCAATGGGCACAGGCTATCCATATGCACATATGGCACCTCCAGAGGTCCAAGATGATGCGGCACTTAGATTACAACAGCGTGCAGGTTGGGGCCAATGGCCACTATGCTCTAAGGTGGCACTAAGGTAGTGAATTAATATATCGATTCTGGGATAATACCTAGAAATCAACAGGACGCGTCGTGTAATGGTCTACTTCTTGAGGGTGTGACTTTTACACGGCGCTAATTTTTTATACCCTACCTGTTGCTAAGCCACACAATATTTGAGGTCGGGGAACCCTTGACTTTCAATAATTGACATAGGTTCTGTTGATGAAAAATAGTTTGCAATTCCTACACTTAACATAATTATAATTACACCAATAAGTTGGTATGCATTTATAATTTGAACTAATAACATCCATCCAAAAAGACAACTAAATAAAGTACCGAAAGGTACAAACAATCCGTTGAGCGTGAGAGATGATATCTTCTGTGTCTTTGAATAAACAACGTCGCCTATCGTTCCAACGGCACATGCAATAGTCAATAAAAATATTTGGGTAAAGCTTGGTGTAATCTTCGTTGTAATAGTGTGCATTGAAATTAATATGTACAAAAAAGGTAATGAGAGCAAACCTGTCCAGCCATGCATATACGTAATATGATTTGTAGTTGGCATAACAAAAACACTTAAGGCGCCAATAGTATTAAATACTCCAACATTTAAAAATAGGAATGTATAAAAGGCTAGCCCAAGAGATATAACTATAGAGATAGAATATATGAGGCTTATACGGGATTCTTTCTAACTTAAAGGGATCTTATTGTATTTACAATATGAAAAAAAACTTAAAAAAGAAAAAGGTGCTTGAAAAGTTATTCCAGCAGGACCAAATTTTGCAGAAGCACAAAATACGCTATAAATTGACCAGGTTGCATACGTTGTTAATAGACCTAAAACGGGTTTCATTTTCTTCATTGCCAAAGGGTCAACCATGGAAATACTTTTAAGCTATAAAAACTATTTTTTTCTAAATCTATTGAACAGGATAATTACTATTCGCCATATTTACAAAATTACCAAAACTTGGAGTCGTCCAACGTAATACTTTTGCGATTTTTTTAGACACTTCATGCCACTTGTTAACATCAAAACCATTTACTATATTAGCTACTGATGTATCTTGTCTTACATGAACTATTGCTGGCAGTGAAGTTATGCCTAAAGCCTTACACACTTCAAAATCTGGATCAACAAAATATTGAAAGTTAATATTCATAGATTCTTTAACAAGTTCAGCTCCTCTGATATCTCCTGGTATCAATATTGCGCATCGAGCGTCAGAATCACCGAAAGTTTTAAATATGGAACTGATTACACCTTCATATTCTTTAGCCTCACCGCGAGCAGGTAGTGCAATCCACACTTGAGTAAACATGGTTGTTAAATCATCTAAAGTTCTTGTAGTTCCATTTAAGGAAGTAATTTCTAAAGTAGGATTCGTAGTAGATGTCATTCTTATAGATTAGCGTTTTTTGTGTACAAATTCCTTTTTAAGTTTAAGAAAAATTGATATACTTCGATTACTAGCTTTTTAGTTTGGAGAAAAATGAAGCATTATGATGTGGCAGTAATTGGTGGTGGAATCCACGGTTTATCGAGTGCATATGCAATATCGAAACAAGGCAAATCAGTGGTGCTTTGCGAACAATTTGAATTTGGACATTTACGTGGCGCATCGCATGGGCCAACTCGAATTTTTCGCATGTCATATGATGATTCTGATTATGTATCCATGGCACTTAACTCGCTGGGGATGTGGAGAAAATTAGAAGAAGAAGCAGGTGTGAGCTTGCTTGATTTAAATGGATGCGTTGATCATGGTAATGCTGAACGTATGTCAAAAGTTGTTCTAGCAATGGATTCATGTTCTATATCTAGTGAAATATTGTCACAAGGTGAAGCGAAAGATAGATGGCCAAATTTAGAATTTGATGATGTAATACTATTTCAACCAGGTGGTGGGAGACTATATGCTCGTTCAATATTAACTGCACTCTATGAATTATGTAAGGCAAAGGGTGTTGATTTAGAAGAATTTATGCCTGTAAAGAAAATAGTTAATGATACTAGTGGCAAAATGATTCTTGAATGTGAGAATGAAACTTATAGCGCAGACCAAGTAGTTAGTTGTGCAGGAGCATGGACTTATGAGCTATTAAAAGATAATATAGCTTTATCGGAACCTACAATAACTCAAAGCGATTTGTTGTTTTTTGAAAGTAAAGACCTAGGCGCTATTTGGCCAAATATTAGACATCATTCTGACATTGATTATTTTTCACAAGAAGCACCAGGAGTTGGGATACTTGTTGGTTCAGATAAAACCGGTCAGATTATTAAACATCCAGAAGATAGAGATTTCCTTATTGATCCTGTCAATGGTGTAAAAATTTGTGATTATATTTCGAAGTATATGTCAGGCTTAAAAGAACAGCCAATATCGTCATCTACATATATATCTACATATAATAAATCTGGAGATTTTGTTGTTGACCGAATAGGTAATATAGTTCTTGTCCAGGCTTGTGAGCAACGTGGCTTTAAGTTCGGACCCTTAATTGGCAAATACACTGCTGATCTTATTAGTGGTAATAAATTTTCACAATTGAGGTTTCGTTTATAAAAAAAGAGGAATCACATTTTAAAATATGAGACCTCTTTTTAATGGCGTAATCGACATTGGGGTGGGAGAGAGACGCCGATTAGCTTTAATATAATATTGCATCATGAGTCACAAAAAAAGAATAGGTCGAAATGTCTATTTTGTCGCGCAGTTTGGTTGATTTTGCGAAATATTAGTCTGTTGACGAACTCAATAATATTACTCTGTTAGTTCTTCATCAGGTATAGGTGTTGGTGTAGGTATAGGCGTAGGCGTAGGCGTAGCGGTAGTAGAGCTGGTAGTGGTGTACGAACTTGATGGGCTTGTTGGTTTCCTCGTGGTGAGTGTTTTTGATTTAGTCTTAGGTGCTACACAGCAACCTGGAACTTTTATTACTTTAATAGCCTCATCATCGTTTATATTATCTAAATTAATTAATGAGGAGATTTTATTAAATATAAAATCACTTAAAATTTTTCCACCATTTACTGAAATATGAACTCCATCGTCTGTTCTAAGTATTTTATTGTTTATTGATTTAACAAATTTATTTCCTGGTGATAAAACTTCGCTAGATTTTATTGTTTCATATGAATTATCATCAGCAAATTTTTGAATTACTGCGTTGATTTTCATAAGATTGGAGTTTAATGTCGAGTTTTGCATATTTGGTGCTAAAACAAAATAAATTGGTTGAGATTTAGTAGAAAAATTTTGTGTGAGTTCGTTGAGCATTTTTGTATAGTTTTGAATATAGTTCTCTGGATCCGACTTAACAACGCTTGCATCATTAGTGCCTACAATAAAGAAATAAATTTCTGGATTGTATTTTGTAGCAATATTTTTTGCTTGCTTATTCCAGTCAAAAAAGTTCGAGTTGGTCAGACCACTAGAAGGTCTAGAATCCCAACTAGCTAATACTTTGCCCGTTTTACTTAGTTTATTTGCGAGTTGTGAACCAAATGCGTCAGCGAGTGAGTCCCCACCTATATATATACGAAGAGGGTTATCTTTATCAAACGAGCGAATGTCGCTTAGATAATTGTCTGATTCTTTGATTACAGTTGAGTTTGTAACAAGTTTTTTTTTAAGGTAGAGCTCTCTAAACTAGGTCTTGGACCTGTTCCTATCTTTACAATGTCAGTTGCAACTAATGCTAAAAAAATACCAATAATAATTGATAAGGTAATTAAGATTATTCTTCGAATCTTATTTCTTTTTTTTCTAAATTCTCGTCGTTTAGATACCGATGCACCACTTACGGAATTGGAGTGTTCATCCGAAAAATTTCGCAAACCTATACCTTGGGAATTCTTAGAGCTCAAAGGTTTATAAAGGTTATCGTCGTAGTTGCTCATATCAGACAATTATACTACGCGATTATATTTTGGTTTAATAATTAAACGACTAATTTTGTTTATGTATTGAATTTATGTAATTTGAATTTTATATAACTCATTATATAGTCCTTTTTTAGCAATAAGTTCTGTATGTTTGCCTGTTTCAACTATCTTGCCGGCTTCTAGAACAATAATTTTATCTGCATTAATAACCGTTGAGAGTCGGTGTGCAATAACAATCGCGCTTCTTTGTTTTAATGCTTCTTCAAATGCTGTTTGAATTAATCCTTCTGTTTCAGAATCTAAATGACTAGTTGCCTCATCTAATATAACAATTGCTGGGTTCTTTAATAACACTCTTGCAATTGCGAGCCTTTGTTTCTCGCCACCCGATAAACGATATCCTCGTTCGCCAACTAAGGTGTCATATTTATCTGGTAACGAATCAATCAAATTATGTATTTGAGCGCGCTTGGCAGCATCGATCATTTCATCTAGGGTTGCATCTGGTTTTGCATAAGAAAGGTTCATACCAATTGACTCATGAAATAAATGAGGATCCTGTGTAACGACACCGATTGTGTCTTTAATTGATTCAAACGAAAGTTCTTTAACATCAACTCCATCGATCAAAATCGAACCACTAGATACTTCATACATTCTTGCAAGAAGCATTGCGGTTGTAGTCTTGCCAGCACCCGATGGACCAACTAGCGCAATGGTTTGACCAGGTTCAACACTAAAACTAATATCGCTAAGTATTTGTGCTTCTTGCTCAATAGCTTGATTTGGGTTGTCTTCTTCTAGCGATGGGAGTGTAATAAGCTCGACTTTTGGGTGAGTAAACGAAACATTCTTATATTCAATTTTACCTTTTGGATTCTTTAAAGTTATCGGGTTCTCTATCTCAGTTATAAGTGGTTTGAAATCAAGTATTTCAAAAACCCGGTCAAAACTAACCATTGCACTTAAAACGTCTACGCGAGCATTTGTTAATTGGGTCAAGGGTGAATAAACCTGTCCAACATAAATTATAAAAGCACCAACAGTACCTGCAGATATTATGCCCTCTAGAGCGAATCTACCACCTACGTAATATACGACTGCTGCTCCAATTGCAGAAATTAGTCCTAATGCAGCGAATAATATACGCACGTACATTGCAGATTGAATTCCAATGTCTGCAACTCGTCTTGCACGTTTAGCAAACGACGCTGTTTCTTCTTTTGGACGTCCGAAAAGTTTAACTATTAGAGCTCCTGATACATTAAAGCGTTCAACAATTGTTGTGTTCATTGAAGAATTAAGGTTCATTGATTCTTTAATTGTGCCTTGTAGCCTTCTGCCAACTCGTCTGATAGGAAAAATAAATAATGGCAGGATTAACAGAGTTATTATTGTCAATCTCCATTCGAGTCTTAACATGACGCTTAGAGTTACAATGAGGGTAATAATATTGCTAACAACGGTACCAATGGTAGAAGTCACTGCTAGTTGGGCGCCAATAACATCATTATTTAGCCTGCTCATTAAAGAACCAGTTTGAGTTCTTGTAAAAAAAGAAAGTGGCATCTTTTGTATATGGTCAAATAGAGCAACCCTTAAATCGTAAATTAGACCTTCACCGATTTTTGAAGAATAATATCGTTGAGCCAATCCTAAACCTGCGTCACTTAAAGCAACAACAACACCCGCAATAGATATCCAGACAACTACAGTTAGGCTTCCTTTATTTGAAGCAGTACCAATACCTTTATCTAATAATTCTCGAAATAGTAACGGTGGAATAGCACCACTTATGGCAGCAAAAATTAGAACACCTAGGTAGACATAAATTGATTTTTTATAAAATCTTGCAAAATGCCATATACGGCTTATCTTGACTTTATCAAGCTTTTTGCCTTTAACTGATTTAGGGTCGTTACGAAAACTCCCTACTGTCTGCCAACTCATTTTCCATCCTTACTATAACTATACGTTACCCTAACTAATAGTGTATTTTCGAATAACGAATATCAAATCAGTTAGGATTATCTGATGGCAAATATTGAAAAATCTTCACTTATTAATGATGTTCTAATTATTACTCCACAAGTTTTTAGTGATGATCGTGGAATGTTTGTTGAAACCTTCAGGCAAGAATGGTTGCCTGAAAATGCACCAACTATGGTCCAGGGTAATAGAGCAACTCGTATAAAAGGTTCTTTAGTAGGGCTTCATTATCATCTTCATCAAGAGGATTTTTGGTATGTTCCTTTTGGTAGCGCCATAGTTGCTCTTCACGATTTACGTGAGGGTTCGTCCACTAATGGCACAAGTCAGACTATAGAGATTAGTGGCGATAATCATAAGTGTGTTTATATTCCTCGCGGTGTTGCACACGGGTTTTTGGCTCTAAGTGATATGACAATTACATATCTTGTCGATAATTACTATAACGGTAGTGATGAACTTGGAGTTCATTATGCTGATCCCGAAATGGCTTTCCAATGGCCTCTAGATGATTTAACTGTTTCAGATCGCGATAAAGAGAACCCTATGAGAAAAGATATTCCAAGTGAGATTCGTCCTGTAGTTAATTCTTTATATGATGTTGTACCTAAATGATGTTAGATTTAATATAAATGATCTTTTTTGCAGTTAATGTTTCTTACTCTTTTGTTGGAATAATAATTGCTTTTATTGGTGGAGTTCTTAGTGTTATCTCACCTTGTGTTTTGCCAATACTTCCGGGGCTTGCAGGAATCACTACTGGTATGTCTATTGAGGAGCTAGGAAGCGATAAAAAACTTGTCAAAAAGATTATTTCAATGTGTGTATCTTTTTCTATTGGGTTTTCTTTTGTTTTTGTTCTTATAGGTTTGACTACTTCTGAGATTGGACAGAAACTTTCTCGCAATAAAGAACAGTTGACCAGAATTTCAGGTTTAATTCTAATTGTGTTGTCGATCATTTTCTTATTATCTTTTTTTACTAAATTTCGTATTTTTAATTTTGAAAAAAAGTTTAAATTCAAGAAAAGCTTAGGCGCTATTCCTGTAATTTTTATTGGCGCAGGTTTTGCACTGGGATGGTCGCCATGTTTGGGGCCCGTGTTAGCTGGTGTCCTTAGTGTCGCGGCAACTGAAGAAAGTCTTTTTGGCCGTATTATTATTCTTTTGGCTTATTGCTTAGGCTTATGTTTGTCGATGAGCACAATTATTATCGCGAGCTTTAAATATAAGCGATTGCTTGGGTTTATAAAAAAACATACTAGAACTATTGTGGTTATTACCTTTTTGGTCATGTTTTGTTTTGGTCTAATATTATTTTTCGACAAGATGGCATTGTTAACAGCTCGTGTAACACAGTTCTTTGACTTTATTGGTCTTGATAGAATTTCAAGTGGGATTTAAATATGGATACTATAAAAATTGTAACTTTTAATTTACATCATGGTAAAGAAAATGATGTTAAATATTCTAAAGAGAAACTTTTAGATGATATTTCTAGTTTGAATGGCGATATTATTTGTTTGCAAGAAGTTGACAAATATTCTATTAGAACAAAATTTAATAACCAGGCGAAATTGATTGCGAATCATTTAGGTTATTTTGTTCATTCAAGTTTTGTTCGTTTTTTTGGTTTGGGCTTTCAGTACAATATTATTTTGTCTAAATTTCCTATTGAGGTTATAAAAGAAATAGTCTTGCCTAACATAAAAGGTAAGCAACGTAGACTTGCCACAAAAGTTAAAATTACCACAGATAATGGTCCTCTAGTTTTAATTAATACTCATTTAACTTCTGGAGATATTGTATCTGGCAATTCTATTGCACAGACTCAACTAAAGTTTTTGTTAGAAAATAATAGTGAAGATATTTTCATTATCGGTGATTTAAATATGTTGGCTTTGCAAGTATTGCCTAATATAGAGAAATTTGGTTTTAAGACTTTGAGCGAATATAAAACATCACCAGCTAATAATCCTAAGAATCAAATCGACTGGATATTAACGCGAGGGTATAAGCTCAATAGTATGCGAACTTCAGAAAAGCTATGCAGCGACCATAGGGCTCTTATAGCTATTATCAATCTATAAATAGAAATATTGACTTATATTCCATCAATTTGCTTAGGTTTACAGTAAAAACAAATAACTAGATTTGAAAGACTATATAGCTAACGTAGGCTATATAGAGGGCAATTAGAAGAAAACCACTTCGACTACCAATTCTCCATTTGCGGATAACTAACAAAGCGATAATGGCCACCACTGTGGCGAATAACAAAATGATACTTGAAGACAAGTTCTCGTTGCTTACTTCAATATTTCCACCGTTGATCAAAATATAAGCCAACCATGGCACACCCAAAGCAAATAAAATATCAAAAATGTTTGAACCTATAGCATTAGCAACTGCCATGTCTCCACGGCCTTGCTTTGCAACAATTATTGAACTAATAAGATCAGGTAGTGAAGTTCCGGCAGCTAAAACTGTTAAAGCTAGAAAAGTAGGGTTGATACTTAGAATATCAGCAGCATGAATTAATTGTTCTACGAGAAAATAACTAGCAATCGCAATTGCAACAATACTCAAAACAAAAGTGGCAATATATTGATTAGGCTTCTTTTTAACATCTGGAATTATATAGCCAATAGTTTTTCTAACCTTAAGAGTGAAACCTTTTGGTTTAATTGCTTCAAAATCTTCAGAAATTTTAATATCTTTATAATCAAACCATTTTTTCCAATTAATAGTTGCATAAATATAGATTGCATATAGCCCCACAAACATAATTGCTTCAATAAGAGTTATAGTGCCATCACGAAATGCAAACAACAAAAGCAAGATGGTCAGAACGTAGAAAGATAAATCTCTAATAACTGGTTTCCACTGCAAAATAACAGATTTAAAAAGTGCGCTAACACCAATAATAATAAGAATGTTAAATATTGCAGAACCCACAATTGTTCCAGAACCAACGTCAGCACTAGCACCGGCTAAACCAAAAATAGCAATAGTTGAGGCAAATAACTCAGGTGCACTAGAACCCATAGCAAGAAGAGTAGCTCCGGCAACGTCACTCGGAAGTTTCATCTTTTCACTTAGAACATCTATTGATGGTACAAAAAATTCATCACACACAATTGCTAATAGATAAAATAAAATTAGAGTAATAACAATAATAAAAAATAGATCCATCGGAACATTCTACAAATCATTAACAATAAAGACAGTATCTAGTCGATGTCCAGAATATCAATATGCTCAATAGTTTTGTCTAGATCATGCTACACATGATGTTTTTATGTGTAGCATGTACTGATGAATTTAAAATATATCTCTATTAAAAAGCCGATAATCATTTGCTTCATACTTTTGATGCTTTGTGTAACAATCTTATTTCCTCAAAGTCAAAATGCGTATGCGAACACAAAGGATGTAGATACATATACACGATACGAACATATAGAAAGTTTTGATTCGCAAATTTTTGTACACAAAAATGGAACAATAGATGTTGAAGAAACAATCGAATATGACTTTGGCTACTATTCACGACATGGAATATTTCGTTACATTCCATTTGAATATAACTGGGATGGCGAAAAACCCAAAAGCGCTATTGAAGGATCAAAATATCTACGTGAAACACCACTAAAAATAAATTCAATCACTCAAGATATAACAAACAAAGCAGAATTTTCAGTAAAAGAAGAAAATCAAAGTAAAGTAATAAAGATCGGTAATGCAAATAGGACGATTGCTGGACAACACCAATACAAAATATCTTATACTTTAAAAAACTTTATTAATTCGTTCGGTGACATCGATGAACTTAACATAAATATTAATGGGAATGGCTGGGACATCCCAATATCAAAGTTGAAGGTACAAATTGAAATTGAAGGTGTTGACGATGTCAAACAGTTAGAAACCTTATGTTTTGTAGGATATATAGGTAGTACAAGAAAATGTGATACTCAAGAAAATGCTGGCGGCAAATTTATAAATTTTGAACAAAATAATTTGGTCTCAACTCAAAACGTGACAACTCTAGTAGCTATACCAAAAGGTGTGCTTTCCCCCGAGAAACCAATCATAAAAGAAGAATTTACTTTTAAATCAGCATTTAGAATCACACCCTTAACACTGGGAGGATTTTTCTTGATACTCTTCATCGGTTTAGGAATCGTCACAATGTTGGTATATAAAAAAGGTCGAGATCGTAGATTTGTGGGAAGCGCAATTGATGCAGCGATGGGAAATAATAGTGGTGAAGAATATTTAAAGCCACTATTTAATAATGAATCTAACCCTGTTGAATTTATACCTCCAGAGAATATACGACCAGGCCAGATAGGGGTACTGGTAGACGAGAAAGCCGATGACGTAGATGTTACAGCTACTTTAGTTGACCTTGCAGTACGGGGATATATCAGCATTAGCGAAGAGCAAATATCGAAAAAGAGCATAATTGGTTTTTCGAAAAATTCTACAGAATATTCACTCACTAAAGTGAAAGAATTTATCCAGGATGAAAATCTTAACGGTTATGAAAAAAATCTTCTAAGTGGTTTATTTTCTAAAAACAAAACATTCAAACTTTCCGATATGACTAATAAGCAATCTAAAAGTATTTTAAAAGCCAAAGATGAGTTATACGATAACGTCGTAAAAAATAAATGGTATAGAGTTAGACCAGATAAAACAAGGTCATTCTGGTTAACGTTTTCCAGTATAATATTTTTGGTAATTGGTTTACCTGCCGTTGTGCTTGTAGCATATTTCACACATTTTGGCTTTAGTTCTTTAGCGATACCTATAAGTGCACTAGCACTACTGGTTAACTATAAAAAGATGCCGGCCAGAACAGCTAAGGGAACAGCAATGGTCGGAAGAATCGCAGGCTTTCGCCAAATCTTTGACGCAGGTGAAGGTGAACGTCAGGCGTTTGCCGAAAAATCGAATCTGTTTCTAGAATATCTACCTTATGCAATCGTTTTCGGATGTGCAGAAAAATGGGCGAAAGTTTTCGAAGACCTAGGATTTACTCAGGAACAATTAGGTATTAACAAATTCTATAGTGGAACTAATTTTACACCATTGCATTTAGCATACGCAATGGGCTCATTTTCCGCAGCTACCATAAGCACAACTGCCAGTGTGCATACTGCTGCATCTCGATCATTTTCATCAGGATCCAGTGGTTTTTCTGGCGGAGGTTTTTCTGGTGGTGGCGGAGGCGGTGGTGGCGGCGGAAGCTGGTAAATTACTAGCTAAAAAACTCCAATGCCATAACCAGTAAAACAGGGAACTCTTTAAAACCTACAGATTCATTCAAATGTCAACCATCTGGAATCTCTTGGATAACAATTTGCTTAGATCAATTTCAATGAGTACTCTTATATACCTACTTTCAATACGAAATATTGAAATGTTTCGCCGCGGGGTGGAGCAGTCTGGTAGCTCGTCGGGCTCATAACCCGAAGGTCATAGGTTCAAATCCTATCCCCGCCACCATTTAAGATCTCATCTTTTTAAGAGATAACCTTCTGGTGGTTTGCTGCGTTTCGCAGTTTGCCCCATAAGGTAGGTGAAACCTTATTTTAAATATATTGAAATTTACCATTCTAAATATATAGTCTTATACTAGAAGAATACATGTTTAGTATTGACTTATTTGCTACGTTGGAATAATTGTCTGAGATCTCCAAAAATTGGAAATGCATTAAATGAAAAATATCAAGATTGCGATAAAAAATGAATTTTAAAGTTATTAAACGCAGTGGAGGATTAGTTGATTTTGAAAACGATAAAATCGTAAATGCAATATTATAGAGCGAGATGCTCTACTAATGAATTTGACCGCGATGTTGCAATGTATATTAAAGGACCACTGGAAAAGTAACCCGAGATAACCGACCGGTCAATAAGTACTAAAGACATAGTTGATTCAATAAAGTTGATTTTGTCTTAGGGAATCAACAACAAATTCAAAAATCATTCCAAAGCAAAATACACAGGTACAAGTACAAGATAGTACTGAGCAAGTTGTTACAAGCGTACCTTTGAGTGTTTTGGGCACTCAAGAAAGTAGGAGTATTGCCACTCCAAAAGAACAAGTAAAGAAATCAATTGAACTCAAAACGAATAGAGAACCATGGGGTTTTGCTGTTTTAGGTATTGGTGTAATTCTTTTTGGCTATTTTATTTATAAAATGAAAAAGACCACCTGCGTTAAAACCGATGTTTGATAGATCACACATTTGTTCATTTAACGGTTTGCGCGGTATTTGCATCAGTATTAGTACACCCGTGCAAAAACATGTGTAATACCCCAAAGCACACACTAAAAAATATATTTTTAGCTAGATAGTAATATTATAAATAAAAATAGAGTATTATCAATTTACATTTATTGTTAGTTTTCTAAGGGGAAAAATGAAACTCCTTTTACGTCTACTTCTTGCATTGGTAGTTATTGTGACACCAATGATTTTTTTCACCGCGTCACCAGCATCGGCTGCTGTTGACAATTGCACATGGAGCGGCGCAGGAGCCGACAACCTATGGTCAACGTCGGCCAACTGGTCTTGCTCAGTTGACGGCGCAACTGCACCAGGACCTGGCGACACTTTAGTTTTCCCTGCCGGTGCAGCACGGATAACAAACGTGAATGATCTCGTAGCCGGAACTGTTTTTGACAACATCAGTATTACTGGTGACCATTACGACCTTTCAGGAAATGCAATTGAATTAGATCCTGCAAGTACAACAATTTTAAGTCTTGACGGTTCATATAACACAATCAACATTCCAACGACTTTAACTGCTACAACTTCCCGTTCGTTTTATTCAGGTGGTACTGACAACGTAATCGCAGACAACCTTATTCTTAACTTTACGGGCGACCTAAACGTTACCGGTCCTGTAATTGATTCCCTGGAATTTACTGGTCCTATCACTGGCACAACAAGATTTATCGTGTTAAATAAGACCATAGAGCTTAAGGGCACTAATACGTTCTCAGCTACATCAGGAGTGCAGGTAAACGCAAGCGCGTCTATCTTTTGTGAAGCTCAAACTTGTTTAGGGGCCGCATCCAATGATGTAACTCTTACAGGAAGCTCAGTACTTTATGACAACACCACTGAAGATATTCCTAACGACATTTCCTTATATGCAGGATCATCATCGCCAGAAATCATAGGGATGATTGATGGTGCTTCAATTAGTGGAAATATAACCCTGGTTGATACCGACTCTTTTATAGGCACAGCTGCAGGAGACACACTTACGATTTCTGGAACAGTTGATGTCGGAGCGAACGCACTTTTTTATGGTGACAATATTTCCTACGGAAGCATCATTCAAGATGGTGTTGTTTCAGGTTCTGGAGATATTGTAATAGGAACTTATGTTTATATGTCTAATGCCAGCCTCTTTACTGGAGACACAACAATCAGCGCCGGTGGAACTTTATCGGCAGATCAAGCTGGTTCCATGGGTACTTCTGCAGGCGACGTTACTATCGACGACGGAGGCCGAATCGTCTTTGAAGGACTAGGAGGCAATATCACAGTCGACAAAGATATAACTGTGGCGGGTAATGGAACCGGTACAGGTGCAATCATTCTTTCTGACGTTACTGACGATGCGACAATTATTGGTGACATAACTTTGACTGGGAACACAACGTTTTCCAACGGTTTAGCTGGTACAAGCGAGCTCGACTTTTCTGGTTCAATCACTGGCACTGGTGATATCATAGTTACCAGCGTTGGCGGCACTGGAGGAATCGGATTTGGTGGAGCAACTCCAAATGATTATGTAGGAAATACTTACGTAACTGGTGGAGACCTATTCGTAGGGAAAACTTCTGGTATTGCAATCCCAGGAAATCTTACAGTGAAGGCTACATCGACTACGAGCGCATTTTTCCTTGTTGCGGTTCCCGGCAATAATCAAATTGCGGATAACGCAATTGTTAATCTAATCACAGATCCAGCGCATGGAGCACTTTTTGCTTCAAATGATCCCGATGAAGTTATTGGATCTCTAATTGGTGATGGTCTTTTATATGCGGACAGCTCGGCTCAAGGTTTTACTGTCGGTGGCGGAAATCTTAGCGGTGCGTTTTCTGGTTCGTTTGTTAACACGGCTCCTACTGCTATCACCAAAATTGGTACTGGCACTTGGGATCTCACAGGTGCAGCTTATAGTGGTACCGCTGGCCAGGGTCCGACTATCGCTGTTAGCGGTGGTGACGTAAATGTTGGAGGTGCATTGCTTTCTGAAATCGATACTGTTATCGGAACTGGTGCAACACTTAAAGGTACCGGCGCTATTGGCGACACCACAGTTAATGCTGGTGGAAACCTAAGTACTGGCAACTCTCCTGGATGTTTGCAAGCCAATTCACTTGCTCTTAATTCTGGAAGCAATTTCAACGTTGAAATAGGTGGTGCCTCAGCTTGTTCAGGATACGACCAGACTAACGTTATTGGAACAACAAACTTAGGCAATGCAACTCTAAATGTCAGCAGGTACAATAGTTATGCACCAGAGGAGTCCAGCCAATTTACAATCGTTGCTTCCACTGGAGCTTTATCTGGAACATTCAATGGTCTAGCTGACGGAGCAACATTTAGCTCAGATGGATACGTTTACCGAATCAATTACAGCACAAATGCTGCAACGCTAACAGCGGTATCAATACCTCCAGTATCAATACCGGCGCTTCCGACAACAGGTGTGAGCTTCGCTTCTATCCTCGTGATGATAACTTTGATGCTCTCAGCAGGCGGAACAATACTGTTGATATTAGCAAAACGACGTAGATTTCAATTTATTAAATAACAAATTAAGTGTGAGTTTGGAAAAGCAAACTCACACGTTTTTGGTAACTTAATTATTACTATTGCATCAAGTTTTCGACTTCGACTTGCATACCCCCAGGAGGTAGGGGTATGCTATTTCAAGTAGCAATATATGGAGGAGGCAATTATGAGTACATTCACATCTACATACACTGTTCAAGGAATGACATGTGGACATTGTGTCAATTCGGTGAGCGAAGAATTAAAGAAAATTGACGGTGTATCAAATGTCGATATTGATCTTGCAAGTGGCAAAGTTGAAATTAGCAGTGAAAATAAAATTGAGCAATCACTTATTGAAGATGCTGTTAGCGAAGCAGGCTATGAAGTTGCTTCAGATTAATAAACGATAAAAAATCAATATGTGAAGAAGATAAAAATGACTAACACTACTAACTCAAAAAAAGTTGAACTAAATATTGAAGGTATGACATGTGCATCTTGTGCTGCGCGAATTGAAAAAAGACTTAATAAAGTTGAAGGTGTAGTAGCGTCAGTGAACTATGCCACTGAAAAAGCTAGCGTCACTTTCGAAGAAGGTATTGATGCTTTTGAATTAATCGATGCAGTTGAATCTGCTGGTTATAAGGCATTTCTGCCAAAGGTTAAATCTGATGCATCGATTGAAGATAGCGTTAAGTCTGACCCAACAAAGAGCCTAAAAGATCGTGCAATAATCTGTGCTGTACTTTCAATTCCTGTAGTTGCTATGTCCATGCTTTCTATTCTGCAGTTTAGAAATTGGCAATGGCTATCATTGACTTTGAGCGCACCCGTAGTTATTTGGGGTGCACTTCCATTTCATCTTGCTACTTGGAAAAATCTAAAACATGGTACTGCAACCATGGACACTTTAATTTCAATTGGTACTTTATCTGCATTCGCCTGGTCGCTATTTGCTCTATTTATTGGCGATGCTGGAATGGCTGGAATGAAAATGTCTTTTGATCTCATGACAAGCCAAAGAAGTGGAACAAACGAGATCTATCTCGAGGTTGCTTCTGCAGTGACTACTTTTATACTAGTTGGCAGATATTTTGAGGCTAAAGCAAAAAGTACAAGCGGAGAAGCTCTTAAAGCACTCATGGAACTCGGTGTGAAAGATGTAGCAATATTGCGAGACAACCAAGAAGTGCGTATTCCAATAGAACAATTAGTTGAGGGTGATTATTTTGTTGTCCGTCCAGGAGAAAAAATTGCTACCGACGGTATCGTACATGAAGGAACATCGGCAGTTGATTCTTCTTTACTCACGGGTGAAAGTGTGCCAGTTGAAGTGCAAGCTGGCGATCGTGTAATTGGAGCGACGATTAACGTTGGAGGGCGTCTTATAGTTGAGGCTACACGTGTTGGTAATGACACTCAATTAGCGCAGATGGCACAGATGGTTTCAGATGCGCAGAGTGGAAAAGCACCAGTGCAACGACTTGCTGATAAGGTATCAGCCATTTTTGTGCCTATAGTAATTTTGTTAGCTTTAGCAACGCTCGGTTTTTGGTTAATCTCTGGAGATGCTTCAGCACACGCATTTACTGCGGCAGTAGCAGTATTAATTATTGCTTGTCCGTGTGCTCTCGGGCTAGCTACACCTACAGCATTACTTGTTGGAACCGGTCGTGGAGCACAACTAGGGATTTTAATTCGTGGTCCAGAAATACTCGAATCTACACGCCGAATCGACACAATAGTATTAGACAAAACAGGAACAGTGACTGTTGGGAAAATGACACTCGTTGATATTGTTTTTACAAAAGAAACTAACAGAGCACAAGTGTTAACTCTTATAGGTGCGCTCGAGAATGCTTCTGAACATCCAATTGCTGGGGCTATTGCATTGGGGGCACAAGACGAAGTAGGTCAACTATCAAAAGTTGAATCGTTTATTAGTAAAGCTGGGCTAGGAGTACAAGGTCTAGTTGATGGCCATAAAGTAATAGCCGGTCGATCTTCTTTTCTTGAGGAGTCTGGTCTATCTATAGATCCAGAATTACGCTTGGCTAAAGAAGATGCAGAAGCTAAAGGACAGACTGTGATTGTTGCCGGTTGGGATTCTAAAACTCGTGCGATTCTTATAGTTGCCGATACTATAAAACCAAGTTCGCAAAATGCAATCGAGCAGCTTCGCAAACTTGGTCTCAATCCAGTACTTCTTACGGGAGATAACAAAGCTGTTGCTAATTCGGTTGCTGCTTCGGTAGGGATTAAAGAAGTGATTGCAGAAGTTTTACCCGCAGACAAAGTCGATGTTATTGCTCGATTCCAAGAACAAGGTTCTGTTGTAGCCATGGTTGGTGACGGTGTAAATGATGCAGCCGCACTTGCGAAGGCAGACCTAGGACTTTCTATGGGTACGGGAAGCGATGCTGCAATTAAAGCTGGCGATCTGACTCTTGTACGAGGCGATCTCCTATCAGCAGTCGACGCAATAAAATTATCGCGCAAAACGCTAGGCACAATAAAAACGAATCTCTTTTGGGCTTTTGCATATAACGTTGCTGCTATTCCTTTGGCCGCTGCGGGATTTCTAAACCCGATGATTGCAGGTTTTGCAATGGCATTATCCAGCCTATTCGTAGTGGGAAATAGTCTTCGACTTAGAAGATTCAATCCACAAAAATAGAAACAAGTATTTAGAAAGATAATGATGGTTGGATATAGTGAAGATAAAGAGAGCCTGATCAAGCGACTTGCACGAATTGAAGGGCAGGTGCGAGGTGTTTCTCGTATGGTAGAGGAAGATCGATATTGTATAGAGATACTCGATCAAGTAAGTGCAATCAAAAAGGCATTAGAAAAAACTGCAATGTTTCTGCTTCGCGATCATCTTGACCATTGTGTAGTTAATGCAATTAAGAGCGATAAAAAACAAGGACAAGACAAACTTGACGAAGCACTACTAGCTATAGAACGATTAGTTAAATAATATGTAAATATTTAGTACTTTTAATTATCGTGTAGCGTCATAAGTCGCACAGCCTGGATCTTTGTAGCTTTCTTGTGCATAAATATTAGGCTTGCCAAGATAAGTTTCCCAGCCAGCCATTATAGATGTGAGATCTTTATTAATTTTGTCTTTAATAGATTTGTCTAGGTCAACAAAGACACAAGTATGTGTACCATCCATGTTTAATTTTCCTATTTCTATCGTTCCAAATCCAGGATGGTTTTGAGTATCGTAATCGCTGACAGTTCCTATTACGTCCCCAGCTTTCACTTTATCGCCAAGCTTTACTGTTGGGTTAATAAGGTGTTCGTGTTCATACGCTGGATACATCAGCTCTTCTTTACCGGTAGCATTTTCTGATCCTATCCAAATGGTGTAATCGCCGCTATAAAGCTTTTCTAATTTATTTATATAACCATCACCTAATGCGAGAACGTTCGTTCCCACTGGAAGGAAGAAAACAGGTTGTGGATTTATTTTTGTTGGATCATTCGATCGGATATCGGCTAACCCGTATGGGGTGAAAATCAAATCTGATGCGAACGATTCTTTTGTAAACACCATGTCGCCAGCTTTGTTAGTAGCTGGATCGTATTCTTCAATATTCCATCCTATTGTCTTTATCTTAATATCAGTTGCTCGCGCTTCAGGGACATTATTGTTTGAAGATTGTTTATTATTAGCACTCGAAGGCTTGCCTCTTTGATCACCATCTTTTTTCTCACCATTCTTATCTCCAGAACACGATACAGTAGCTAAAGCAAAAGTCAAAACAAGGGTTAATAATATAATTTTCTACATAAAAGAACTATAGCTTTTTCTAAATCGTATATTGTTGATACTCTTTACTCTTTTAATCACTAAAGTAGATATATCCTTATTGGATTTTATTATTTAATGCTTACTGAAAGTAAAAATGTTACATAGCGAAAGTAAACAGTATGTGGCTCTAATTTCCTATAGTTAAATTTTAATTTTTTTAATCTTATTAATTTTTGTTAACCCGAGAGCAAACATTCCTAGGCCAATTGTTGTGATCGCGAAGAAAAATAGAAAATTATTAAAACCGGTGTCTGCCAACGTCCCGTCATCTCCTCCAGAGCCCGGCGTTGAACCCGATGTAGAGCCTGATGGTTGTCCGCCATTATTTGATGAAGGCACAGTAGTTCCATTTGTTGGAATTATGGTTGGTGTGCCGCAACCCTCAATATTAATTGTATTGCTTAATAGAGTTACTGCTCCATCAAGGGCAAGAAGACGACCGTGAATTCGGGCTCCGGTATTGGCAGAAATTGAAAATGCTGAAAGTACGGTACCTTCCAGAAAAGAGTTCGTACCTAGAGTTGCAGAAGAACCAACTTGCCAATAAACGTTACATGAACTTGCACCATTAAGAAATACAACGTTACTATTTGCTGCTGTAATTAGGGTCGTTGACGCTTGAAAAATAAATACAGCATTTGGATCACCTTGTGTGTCGAGGGTAAGTGTTCCTGTGATACCCAAAGTTCCATTGTTGTATACCCCCGGTGTGAGAGTTGAACCGCCAAGTTCTGTGGCGACAGCCGTCGGCGAAGCTGCTCCGGCTGCTTGATTATATGCAGTGACAATATCATTTTTTGCACCTTGAGTAACGTTGTCGTCGGCATGGTTAGTTCCAGTATGAGTAATCGATCCATATCCAGTAATTGCAGGTGTTGGGAAAGTACCTATGTCGCCATTAATTGTTGTTGAACCTGAATTCGTAATTCCTGAACCTGCAAGGACAGCAAAACTATTTGCCGTTCCTAACCCAATAGGCGGTGCAGCAGAAGCGGCCGAAACAAAAAATATCGAAGTGAATATTATTATGGCAACTGAAGTTACGGTTAAAAATCTGAAATTAAAAGTTTTAGTTTTGTGATTTATTTTTCGACTATGTGTATGTAATGAATTTAACATGATAGCGCCCTTCCATACTAGGAGAGGTAGCGTCTAACCCTGTTATATCTAGACGAACCAATCGGTATATAAAGCATATCCTAGCAATATAAACAGAGCCGGTTCGGTTGTCGATCGATTTCAGTTCAAATATAAAAATTGTGTGTCGAATGATAACTCGTTTGCAATCAAAATCTATGTTGCCCCAACGAGGTCCAAGCAATTCTTATTTTGTCTTCCGAGGAATAGCGAAGAGATCTGGATTCTTTTTTGTCTACATGTTAAGCGTAAACGAAGTTTGCTTCTCTTTGATATAGAGCATATCGAATTAATACCTTCACTTCTTTTACAGTACTATTAAATTTATGTTGTAGAAAATCTAAAAGTTCATTCCAGATCAAAAGCGCACTAGTAAGTTGAACCCAAGAAATATGCGAATGCCGGAATTAGGAGAAAAGAAACGAGAAAGGATACTATCGTTTGAACAACCCGTAATTAAGGTCATTAAATCGACAGTATCCAAATGTATATTTTAGCTATTGAAGCTAGAAATCAATGCCAAACTGAAGCACCGATCATGCAATGATCCGAGCCGAGTTTACAGTTAGGTGCAAACGCTGGACTACTGGTCAAGCCGTTTGGCACCATTATGTAATCTATTTGATATTTAGGCCCGGTCCACAATAAAGCATTGTGCGTAGGTGCAACAACCGCTGATTTAAAACCCGAAGTATTCTTAGCTACTGCGGAAGGAAATTGATTAAAATCTCCATTCAAAAAAGTAATATCAGCAACGTTCCAACTACCCCCAGCACCTAGAGAAAATAGAGACCCGTAAAGTTTGTATTGTGCAAGTTGACGGCCACCGAGCGCATTATCTCTAATATAATGTTTTACCTTGTTGTCGAAAGCAATATGGGTCACACAAGTAGATATCTTTTTCCCGAGATATAAGTGTTTAACACAGACCAAACCTTGAGCATCTTTTCCATAGGTACTAGCAGGGTTGCGCTGATCTTTAAATACATGTTTTTGGGCCGTTATAAGCTTTCCTCTATAAATTACACCCATTCCGACTCTCCCACCAGAAGGACAAACACTGTAGTCTTTAAATGGCCAAAAATAACCGGGCATTTTCATATCTTTTTTAAGTTGGTTGAAATCACTTTCGCAAATCTCTTCAAGGGTACCAGAAGACATCGAGAGATCCAAAAAAGCAAACTTAAACCAATAAAGATTAGTCTTGCTGCGTTTGCCAGTTGAAGCATCCCTACTCATCATATTCCATTGAACAGTTGAGATTTTAGTCTTATAATTACTCGTAGATTCTTTAGGCGTAGAAGCAAAACCTTGCGTGGTACTAAAAACTAATAATATTGATAACGTCAAGAGTAAACTTATCTTGAAAATTTTATTCTGCTTCATAGTAGATATTCCTTTATCTAGAAATTAATAATTAATGCCAAACTGAAGCTCCAATCATGCAATGGTCTGAACCTAGGTTACATGCAGGCTCAAACGTTGGACTACTCTGTAAATTATTAGGAACCAAAATATAATCCAATTGGTAACTCGGGCCGTTCTTACTTAGAGCATTATGAGTATTTGCAACTACTGTAGATTTATATCCACTAATTGATCCGGCAACACTATTAGGAAGTTGATTGAAATCACCATTTAAAAATATGACATCAGACTTATTATAGTTCTTGCCACCTGCCCCTATATCAAACAGAGTGCCGTATAGAGTATATTGCTTTAGTTGCTTAATACCAATCCAATTATTATTTATGCCACCTGTAACTTTCGGGAAATCCAAATGCGTAACACAAGATGTAATTTTTTTATTTAAATATGAATGTTTAACACAAATCATACCTAAAGCTCCTTTTCCATACGTCTGTGTTGGAGTTGCTTGATCTTTGAAAACATGCACTTGATGAGCTAATTCCTTACCTCTAAAAATAATACCCATTCCATAGTATTCTCCTGGAGGACAATTATGATGACGAATAATTGGAAAAAAATATCCAGGCATTCTCATGTCACTTTTAAGCTGATTAAACTCGCCAGTACAAATTTCTTGAATAGTACCAGAAGACATCGAGCGATCCAAAAAAGCAACCTTAAACCAATATAAATTAGTATCACTTTTTTTGTGGGTATATGGACTTAAAGACATCTTATTCCAGTCAACAGTTGAAATTTTAGTCTTAGGTGCAGTCGCTCTTGGCGTCGCAGCAAAACCTTGAGCTGTGCTGAAAACCATCACTATCGTTAACATCAATAGCAAGTTCATTTTGAAAATTTTATTCTGTTTCATAGTAGATATTCCTTTATCTAATAATTAACCGAAAACTAAAAAATTAACGGGGGCTTAATTTATTTTTTATTTATTATATAATGCACTATTGGAAATGAGCAAAGAGCAATCACTTCATTATTTTTTATGAATAATATCCTTTCTAACTTTAGTAAGCAAGAATCAGTGCCAGACTGAAGCACCAATCATGCAATGGTCAGAACCAAGGTTGCAGACAGGCTTAAAGGCTGGACCACTCTTCGAATCATTAGGAACCAAAATATAATCCAATTGATATTTAGGACCAGTCCATAACAATGCATTGTGAGTATTCGCAACAACCGCTGATTTATAGCCAGATATATTTCGAGCCACAGCACTTGGGAATTGATTGAAGTCTCCATTCAGGAAAGTAATATCAGCAACGTTCCAACTACCTCCAGCACCTAGTGAAAACATGGAACTGTAAAGTTTGTATTGGGCAAGTTGGCGACCACCAATCCAATTGTCTCTGATAAAATGTTTAACTTTTATATTAAAATCAAGATGAGTTACACAACTAGTTATCTTTTTTCCGAGATATAGATGCTTAACGCAGATCATGCCTCGTGCCCAATTCCCATAAGTATAGCTTGAGTAGTTCTGATCTTTGAAAACATGTGTTTGATGGGCTAATTCCTTGCCTCTAAAAATAATACCCATTCCATATTTCCCACCTGCAGGACAAGCACCGTCACCAAAAAATGGGAAAAAATATCCAGGCATTTTCATATCACTTTTAAGTTGATTGAAATCGCTTTCACAAACCTCTTGTAAAGTGCCAGAAGACATTGACTTATCCAAAAAAGCAAACTTAAACCAATAAAGATCAGTCTTGCTACGCTTACCATTTGAATCTCTACTCATCATATTCCAGTTAACCGTAGAAATTTTAGTCTTAGGTGTAGTCGCGCGTGGCGTCGCAGCAAAACTTTGTGCCGTACTAAAAGCTAGTACTATTGTTAACATCAAAAGTAAACTTATTTTGAAAATATTACTCTGCTTCATAGTAGATATTCCTTTATCTAATAATTAACCGAAAACTGTAAATTAACGGGGGCTTAATTCTTGTTAGGGTAATTAGATAATGGACGATTCGGGGCGTAACTATGAACTATCGTTTTCTAATTAATTTTCATTATACGCATAATGCGTGATTTGTCAAGTATGAGCATCTTATTGTATTTATCACAATATGACGCCATAGTATATATAACTAAAACTTGAACCCAAGAAATGACCGTAACATTAAAAGACAATTTAGAAATAGTGAAATTATTTGCATGATATTCCCATTATTGCCAAGGCGTGCCCAATAGCAGTTCGTAACTTCGCCCAAGTCGGAGAGATGGGAGTTCACCTCGACGGGCAGATTCGTAAGTTGCACTTCTTCCTAAACCTAGAATTAGTAAAATTTCTTCAATAGAAAGGACGGTTCGGTTTTCCCAATCTGAGATTGAACACGTAGAATTACTCATGTCAATGCCTCCTTTGTAGGCGTTGGCCGTTCCCCAGAGTGTTAGCACACTGCTGGGGGTTTAACTTTGTTTACGAAAGTTGACTACCATTCATGTACGACATTGTCAACGTATGCTCACCTTGAATGGGTCAAGATTGGGTGTTGACACATATGACCCCTCTTATAACCTCACTTTTGCTGGAGTGGGCCCGACCTGTGAAATTTAAGGTCGGCACACTGATATGTGGCAACGCATGTCGCAGTGCACTATTCCAGAAAACATAGCTTCGGGCGGCTTGTTCGTGCCGAACGCGAGTGTAGACGGGAACGTTGCGTTCGTCGGCAAGTCGAACGCTGATCCGAACTTTGACAACAAGAATGCGGGTCGGTGGCCAATGAGGTTATAAAAGCAAGCGATCTTGATGTGCCAATAAGTTATGAGAGTTTTGCTGACATAGGTAGTGGTTTAGGTTCGGCTGGTTTCATTGTTTATGATGATAGAACTTGTATGGTGAAAATTGCTTATCTTTTTTCAAGATTCCTATCGATAGAATCTTGTGGACAATGTCCGCCGTGCAAACTTGGTTCAAGTGCGATAACGAAACATTTAGAAAAGATCGAAACAGGTTTAGGCGACGAACATGATCTTGATGCAATTTTAGGTTGGTTAAAAAATGTCACAGATGGCAATAGATGTTACTTAGCTGTTGAGGAACAAAAAGTTGTTTCGAGCATAATTACTGCATTCACCGATGAGTTCATTGCGCATATTGAAACTGGTAAATGTCCAAGTTCACATAAAATTGAATTTCCTAAACTGCTTGACCTCAGTGAAGGTGTCGCCACTTACGATCAATCATTTTGGCGCAAACAACCCGACTGGACATATTCAGCCGAATAGCCTCGACGTTAGAGGCATAAATTTTGTCAGCTATAAATACTTGAACTAGTATATATACAGTCAACACTAGAAATATTCTTTTTTAGATAGACGACAGACTAGATGAAAGTGTCGGTAATTAAATAGTATTCAAACATCCTAAAACGCTTTTATTATACAGTTTTACTGTTCTAAATTTTTTTATTTTTATCACTAAAAATTTTGGATACTAGTTTGCACATTGCCTAACAAGGTTTCACAAGAGCTTGTCATAAAGTCGTTATTTTAGTGACTTTTTCTTAGGTTGACCTATTGGAATATTGGCAAAGAGTCCACATAATTTTTGATATTCAATAGTACTGTAGGACTACTAATTCGAAAACGTAAATTTACACTTTTGAGATTAGCTATTTGATATTCAGAGAGGATCAAAGATGGAGTTATTAGTAACAAAACGCAATGGAGAACCAGTAGATTACGATGAAAATAAAATCGTGATTGCGATTGCAAAAGCTGGCAAAGCAACAAAAGAATTTGATAAAACGGACGCAGTCAAACTTGCTAATCAAGTTTCTATGGAAATAGATATACGCAACATAACTGTAATTAGTGTTGAAACAATTCAAGATATAGTTGAAGATACACTTTTAGCATCGCGATATAAAAAGTCTGCAAAAGCATACGTATTGTATCGTGCACAACACTCTTCGATGCGCAAAATTGCTGAGTCTGCACACATCGATTTGGTTGATAAATATCTCGACAAATTAGATTGGCAAGTTAAAGAAAATTCTAATATGTCATACTCCTTGCAAGGTCTAAATAATTATGTTGCAAGTGAAGTAACAAAGACTTATTGGTTAGAAAAAGTATATCCAAGTGAAATTGGTAACGCACACCTACATGGTGATCTGCATATTCATGATCTTAATCTCCTAAGTGTTTATTGTGTTGGTTGGGATCTTTTCGATTTACTCTCCCAAGGTTTTACAGGTGTTCCTGGAAAAACTGCTTCCAAACCCGCAAAACATTTTCGTTCTGCACTAGGTCAGATAGTAAATTTCTTTTACACATTGCAAGGTGAAGCTGCTGGAGCTCAAGCATTTTCTAGTTTTGATACTTTGCTTGCCCCATTTATCCGACACGACAATCTCGATTATGAAGAAGTAAAACAAGCATTACAAGAGTTCGTGTTTAACATTAACGTTCCTACCCGTGTAGGTTTTCAAACACCATTTACAAACATAACTTTAGATTTGGTAGCACCATCACACTATGGTGAGATGCCTGTAATCATTGGTGGTGTACCTAGCGAGGAAGGAACCTATGGTGATTATCAAGCTGAGATGGATTTGCTAAACCGCGCATTCTTAGAAGTGATGACCGAAGGTGATGCTCACGGTCGTGTATTCACATTCCCGATTCCTACATATAACATCACTAGTGAATTTGATTGGGATAACCCTGTAGTAGAGAATCTTTGGGAAGCTTCAGCAAAATATGGTATTCCTTACTTCTCTAACTTTATTAATTCTGACATGAAACCAGAAGATTCTCGTTCGATGTGTTGTCGTTTGCGTATAGATAACCGCGAATTAGAATATCGTGGGGGAGGATTGTTCGGAGCAAACCCTCTTACTGGTTCAATAGGTGTTGTTACCTTAAATATGCCACGAATAGGTTTGACTTGTACCACTGAAGAAGAATTTTTTGATCGCGTTGGCGAGCTTATGGATATTTCGAAAGATTCGCTAGAAATTAAACGTAAATATTTAGAACGTTTAACAGATAGCAATCTTTATCCATATACTAAATTTTATTTGCGAGATGTCAAAGCTGCACACGATAAATATTGGATAAACCATTTTTCAACAATTGGCTTATTAGGAATGAATGAAGCTGTAGAGAATTTCTTAGGCGAAAATATTGCGTCAGAGAACGGCAAAGTTTTTTCTGAACGCGTATTGCAATATATGCGTGATCGTCTAAGTGATTATCGTAAAGAAACTGGAAATAACTATAACCTCGAAGCTACACCTGCTGAAGGTACTTGTTACAGATTAGCACTATTAGATCAGAAATTATTTGAAGATGCAATTTTTGCTAATGGTAAAGGCAAGGCTGTAGTGACTCCGTTTTACACAAATTCATCACATCTACCAGTTAACTATACTGATGATTTATTTGAACTGCTCGATCTTCAAGATGAGTTACAAACTAAATATACAGGCGGAACCGTAATTCATTTCTTTATGGGCGAGCGCGCTAGTGATGCTCAGGCTTTAAAGTCGATGGTAAAAACAATTTGTGAAAATTATCGTTTACCATACTTCACAATGACACCTAGTTTTAGTATTTGTCATAACCATGGATATTTAAGAGGTGAAGTCCATATTTGCCCTGATTGTAAAGAGCCAACTGAAGTTTATTCTCGAATCGTTGGGTATTTGCGTAGCGTCTCACAATGGAATGAAGGCAAGCGTGCAGAGTTTGATATGAGAGAGCATTACAGTGTTGATACTAAATTACCTAACGCGTTAAAAGCTTGCGAACAAAGTTCTTCTCGTGCTGCTAACTCTGTCAAAGAAGTATTAAAGAGTTAAGTCATGATTATAGGCGGTATGCAGAAGTTTTCTTTGGTCGATTTTCCAGGGAAAACTTCTGCCGTCTTTTTTTCATCGGGATGTAATATGCGCTGTGGGTATTGTCATAATCCTGAACTTGTATTGCCGAATTTATTTGAACCAGCTATAAACATGGATGAGATATACAATTTTTTAGATAATCGTATTGGTAAACTTGATGGCATTGTGCTCAGTGGAGGCGAGCCTAGCATCCATAAAGATATGTCAGAATTTTTAGGAGAGATTAAACATAGGGGTTTTGCCGTAAAGCTAGATAGCAATGGTACTAATCCCCAATTGTTGATGGACGTTATTGAAAATAATCTTGTTGATTATTTTGCGATGGATATTAAAGCACCATTAGATAGATACAGTGAAGTTACTGGTCGTCCAATTGATACCTCAGCCATAGAAAGAAGCGTTGATATAATAATGGGTTCGGGTATTGATTATGAATTTCGCACTACTGTGATGAAAGGCCAACTCGACATTAATGATTTTGTTGAGATTGGTAGTTTGATTAAAGGAGCGGATAAACATTTTCTTCAAAAGTTTTCTCCTTGTAAAACTTTAGATCCAGGGTTTATGGATAATGAGAGTTATTCTGATGCAGAGATGCAAGGCTTTCAAGAAACCATGAACAATTTTGTACACAGTTGTTTAGTGCGTTAGCAACACTTATTTCTTAACAAGCTACATTACGCAAAACATTGAGTGCACAATTCTAAATATGATGATATAGAAGTTTGCCAGTTGTGTTTCTAATAAATATTATTAAATCCAATGCGGGTCTAATCAATGTGCGAGAATATAGCTATGACTACTTTCTTATTGCCACCAGAACCTATTACAACAATTGATGCTTATCTTAAATCTCTGACAGGGGGCAAAGGTATTGCTCGTGCACACGAACTTGGTCGTGAAGCTACAATACTGGAAGTGGCGAAGTCAGGATTAAGAGGTCGCGGTGGTGGAGGTTTTCCTACTGGGAAAAAATGGGCTGGAATAGCCGAGCAGAATAGTGGCCAACGTTATTTAGTTTGTAATGGTGCAGAAGGAGAACCGGGAACATTTAAGGATCGAGCACTAATTCGTACAAACCCTTATCAACTCGTCGAAGGAGTCGCCATAGCCGCTTTTGCGATAGGAGCTGTTGAGGCATTCATTTGTTTAAAGCAAAGTTTTGAGCGTGAGATTGAAATACTCACACGCGCAGTAAAAGAATTTCAGACAGCAGAGCTTTGTCGAAGTTGTTCAATAACTATTGTTGCTGGTCCCGACGAATATTTATATGGCGAAGAAAAAGCAATGCTTGAAGTTATTGAAGGCAATGATCCACTGCCACGTTGGTTGCCGCCATATGTACAAGGGTTATTTTCTGATGGACCACAAACTGGTTGGCAATCACAAAACAGTGAGGCAGGCGATGACTCTGATAACTCTGTGACTGGCGGTTCTAATCCTACCTTGGTAAATAATGTTGAAACCTTATCGAACATCCCTCACATTTTGACTAATGGTGTCGACTGGTTTCGCTCGATGGGTACAAAAGAATCACCTGGGACAATTATTGTAACTGTGATTGGAGATGTTCTTGCACCCGATGTTGGTGAAGTGGAAATGGGTGCACCATTAAACACTGTCATCAATGCTGTTGGTAGCGGACTAGCAAAGGGTCGTAGCATAAAGGCAGTATTTTCTGGTGTTGCTAATACCGTGGTGACATTTGCTGATCTTGATGTCCCAATTAGCTATGAAAGTTTTCAAGCAATCGGCAGTGGCCTTGGGTCTGCAGGATTTATTGTTTATGACGACACTACTTGTATGGTAAATGTCGCAAATATTTTTTCGAGATTTCTATCTATTGAATCATGTGGCCAATGTCCGCCGTGCAAAATTGGTTCAGGTGCAATTACCGAACATCTAAACAAGATTGAGACGGGCAATGGTGATGAGCAAGACATTAAAGCAATCAAAGGTTGGTTGAATCATGTTGCCGATGGAAACCGTTGTTATTTAGCTGTCGAAGAACAAGTAATGGTGCGAAGTATTATGCGTGCCTTTCCACAAGAATTTGCAGAGCATATACAACTAGGCAAATGTCCAAACCCGAGAGAATTGTTGATCCCTAAATTGATTAATCTTGAAGATGGAGTTGCAGTTTATGATGGGTCATATTCTCGCAAACAGCCTGACTGGACTTATGCCGATTAGTTTTTGGTGGCCAGTTTAAGGATAGAATGAATCTGTTATTGGCTTAGTGAGTTCGACTTGTGTGAGTTGGACAACTTTCGACATAGCATCAAGCATAGCTTCGACTCCCGCTGCTACATTTTTAGACCGTGAACCATCACTAAATTCGGCGAACTGGGAATATCCGTTACGGCCAGGTGTAGCACTAATACGGTCATCAGGTTTTATTATTCCCATTTTTTTATCAAAACTATCAATTTTGCTCAACTCGCTGTTAATAGCAGCTACACAAGTCATTCTATCTTCTAATCGACTACCAAGAGAGGCAAGCATCATGGGTACACCATTTACTTTATAGCGCGCAAATCCGTTGTAGATTTGAGTGTCATAACTTGTGCCTTTAAATTCCACGGGGATTCCACGTTCGCGGGCACTATGTAAAACATAAAGGGCAAGCGCTTCGAATCGGTCCATAACAAAAGTAGCTTGCATTGATCTACCATGACGTTGACACATACCATCAATTGGATTTTCTGGATTGTTGGTTAGACTATTTGATTCCCGATCAAAACCTTTTTGTATATTTGGGTCATGTCTTTTAAAATCCAAAAGTTTTGTACCGGCAATTTCATGTACCTGTCTATGTTCAAGCCAAAATCCTGCTTCCATTAATCGTTGGCTAGACAAACGTTCTCCATAGGTTCCACCTCTTTTGCTTTGTTCATAATATAAATTAAAACCATTATTATACGATTCGAAACCCATAGTATTTTTTTGGTAAGGAGTTTCGAGGTCAAATGGAAATGCACGTAGCACCATGGATTGGCAATATATTAAAGTGCGGTGTGCAGTATCAATGGTTACAGTGTCAGGTTGTTTTGGATTCAGAGCATGGATTATTGCTCTTATCTGGTCTACATATGGAGTTAGGGCATAGAATTCTAAAGTGTCGATCCCAGGTTGTTGGCCTGGTTCTTGATTTTGAGTATTTCCACGCGGGTTAGGCGCATTAGGGCCGGAAGTATTGGTCATAACGCCCATAGTAGTATAAAACTTTTACATCTGTCAACTTTCGTATGTGCTAGCAATATGTCTATACTTGCGCAATATATACTGGCTAGCTATTCCCTATATATGTCATTACAACCAGCAAAACAATCTGAACTTGTAGAAGACATGGGAATGGACTTTGTTCGAAATCAAGTCATTGCACTAATGAAAGAACTTGTAGTAGATATATCGTCACCAGAAGGTCCATTCAAAATAGTTGGTGTCTGTCTAAACTAATTCTCGAATTGACGTTTAATAAGACAAAGATATAAAATACAAGCATAAATCATAAATTTTACTGGTCTAGCTCGAAGGAACGAGGAAATGGAATATACAGATATTGAGTATGACGAAGCACTTCAAAGATTGGCTTCTCAACCTAGAACCGATGCTGAATTTGAAAAGCACTGGGTAAGGTTCGTCTGTGAAGATTTACCAAATTTCGATTTATTTACTTTGGGGTCATTTTTAGTTGATCTAGATGCTGAAGTTAAACACACATTTTTTTATCAGGGGTACAAAGAAATTTTAGACGACGTTAAGGAGTTTTGTTTCGATCAAGACACAGAAGAGCCTAATGACGCGCATAAACAGATAGTCGGTAGTACATTAGTTAAAACATATAGAATGTGGAGAAGCAATGGTATCGAGGATAGATTATTCGAAAATATTTCGACTCCTGATTCTGCCCAATCATTAATTAGCATGTTAAAATTTATGAGAGAAGACAGATATCTTTGGCAATATCTTAACTATCTAGTCGGTAAAGAAGTGTTAGAATTAGACGATCAAGATAATGTAATCACTGCTTCATGGAATCCGAGTAAGTTATGGCCAAATATAGACGATAATGAACTTGATGTTGTCATACCAGAGCAACCTGATTCTGTTCCATCTCATCACGAAACAAGACCACCTAATCATCCAGTCTCAGATGAGAGGTACTTTATCCATCCTGATGCTGCAAAAAGATTTCCTTTATTAAGTGGAGTTTTAAATCAGAACCTTCAAAATCCTGCTTTACCAACAGCTTGGGCGCTCGCAAAAATGCTATCAGGCCAGATTGCCAGGCAGGGCAAGCTGACTCGTCATATAGCACTATTGGGACCTCCAGGTGTTGGTAAAACTGAATCAGCAAAAATTCTTCAACATCTGTTTGCAGCTATGGGAATATGCGGAAATGAATTTGTGGTATTTTCACCAGGAAAAGATACTGAACAATTTGTTGACCATATGGCAAAGGAAATAAAGGACACTTTAGTAAAATTAAAGGAAAATGGCGGTGTTTTATTAGTTGATGAAGCGCATAAATTCAATGAAGGTAAAGGCTCTAATGGCTCTGCAAATTTTAGAAAACGTACACTTGACGTAGTTTTTGAACAAGTTGATGATTTGTTGAATAGTGGCGTCATAGTTATATTTGCAGGTTATAGAAATGAATTTAAGCAAGTGCTCTCACAAGATGCAGGTTGGGACAGAAGGTTATTGTTAATAGACCTTGATCTACCTAGCAAAGTGCAACTAGCTAGTTCTGTGACGTATTCGCTTGCTAAAGATGGAATTGGCTTACCGCCAAATTTTGCTGATCATACGGCTTGGCTTTTTGATCAGATGATAGAAACTGCTGGTGTGGAATTTGGTTACTGGGCAACTGCTAGAAATTTTGAGAGCGCATTGAGAGATTCAGCAGCGGGAGACTTTCTTACGACTGGTACCGCTTTAGTTAACGATATTACCCGCGAAGACTTTATAGCAGCTGCTCGCGCAATAGGCTATATTAATGTTGATGTTGAAAGTTTAGATTTAGGTAATCCAACTGAAATTACACTTGATCAAGGTGCTTTTGATGCAGGAATAGCAGGCATTCTTTCAACTCCTCATGATCCAGATCTTGGTTTATAAAAATCAAATAGGCACAATAAAATTTTATCTATTAAATCTTAATAATAAAAAGATCGGCGTTAAACGAACCATTATAAAGAATTTCTAAAATACTCTTTTATTGACGAAGTCTTCATGGTTTAAATTTAAACTCAATAAAGAGGCACTTTTCAATGAATGCTAAGAAAATCATTTTCGGATGTAGATTTTGAGTTTGATATTATAATTAACAATATCGAATTAACCAGTTCTAGCATATAATTACACTATACGCTAGAATTAATACTGAAGTATTAGATGTATCGTATAGAAGTATATCTAAAATTTAAATACTGAGATTGGATGGTTTAACGTGAATGATTTGTTGACCCAATCACGTGCACTTGGAGATCGAACTAGACACGAACTATTTCGATACATAAGCGATGCGAAACGACCTGTCGAAGTAGCTGAATTAACAAAACATTTAGGTCTGCATCACAACGCAATACGTCAGCATTTAGCAAAACTTGTAGATGCAAATCTTGTATCTGAAGCGTCTGTTCCATCAACCGGTCGCGGCAGACCACGTTTATGTTACATAATTGATCCATCTGCCGAAAGTAAATGGGGAGTTACTGGACCATACGAGAGACTTACTTTACTTTTTTCTGAAATAATAAAAAGTGGTGATACACCAGTTGAAGTCGGACGACGTTCTGCAAAGCAAATGCTTTGTGAAGTCGATAAAGATGCTGACCCAGTTGAGAGTTTGGTTAAAGCAATGACTCGACATGGTTTCGAACCAATTGCAAAACGTAGAGGCAAGAAGGTTGACATACTATTTGGAACTTGTCCATTTGAAACAACAGCATTGGTCGATCCAGAAACCGTATGTGGACTTCACCTAGGGCTCGCAAAAGGTGCTGTTGAATCACTTGATGGTTTAGTGGTAGATGAGTTAGCAGAGCATGATCCACGTCGTGGAACCTGTAGGTTGAGCTGTCACGTCGAAACTCAAGCTTAAAGCACGTCTAGTATTAATTCTATTGAATACTAGAAATAATATATATAATCGACTAGCATGAATATTGAATCTGAATCTAAGAAGTCAGAAAGTAGGAGATATGCAATCATCAATTAGTGTCAAAGGTGCTAACTGTCCAAGTTGTTTTAACGAGACGCTCGAAAACCTCTCACAGCTAGAAGGCGTGCAATCTGTACACGGATCATTTTCTGGACCATGCATCGAGATTGACTATGACGATGGAGCACTCGAATCTATCACTGCAACTATTAGTGCCGGCTTACATGGTACAGAAATTTACTCTGGTGAAACCCAGATGATAAATCTTGAACCAGTCACATTATCAACATCGTGTACACATAATAAAGAAAGTGAAATAAAAATGAATTCAACTACAAGCACAAACTCGAACACGAACACAATAGTTCCATCGATGATACTCGGAGAAATTGTTACTCAGAACCCATCATTAGCTATAGAATTCGAAAAGCGTGGTCTCGATTATTGTTGTCAAGGTGCAAGAACATTACAAGACGCAGCCACTTCTAAAGGTCTCGATGCGCAAAAACTTGCAGATGAATTAACCGATGCAATGATCGATGAAGAGCCAGCAGATTGGGCATCGCTTAGCCCAGTTGAATTAATGGACAATATTGAGTCAGTTCATCACAAATATTTATGGGATAATTTTGATCGTACAGGCGCATTAGTACAAAAAATTGCAGATGTTCACGGTGAGCGACACCCAGAGTTACTTGAAGTAGAAAGTCTATACGAAGCAATCAGAGCTGACCTAGAACCACACCTTAAAGCAGAGGAAGAAATGCTATTTCCAAAGGTCCGTGAAATAGCTAATTCAGAAAGTACAGAAGCCGCTACTGAAGAATTCGTTGCACGAGTTAAAGAAATTGCTGATGAACATAAGAATGTTGGCGATATGCTTGCAAAATTAAATTTAATAACTAATGGTTATTCAACACCTGCTGATGGATGTGCAACCTATGCTGCATGCTACCAAGCATTGGCAGATCTTGAGTCTGATATACATTTACATATACACAAAGAGAGCAATGTATTGTTTCCTGCGCTAGGAACTGAGCCAGTAAATATGTGGAGTAAAAGCGCTGTATCGTAGTTGACAGTTAAAAAGTAGCATAAATATTGAGGCTATTACATAATACTTATTGTTTATGTAATAGCCTCAAGTCTTTATAAGTAGGATAATGTATTTTAAAGCATTCCGAGTTGGAGTTTTGCGGCATCAGACATTTTGTCCATACCCCAAGGTGGGTCCCAGACTACATTGACTTCAACCTCGTCAACTCCTGGAATTGCACCAACTAAACGAATTGCATCGTCACTCAAAACATCACCCATACCGCAACCTGCAGCAGTCATAGTCATATCTATTTCAATTTTTCTTTTTCCGTCATCGTCCATTATTTCGTCACAACGATATATCAAACCAAGTTCAACAATGCTGACAGGAATCTCAGGGTCATAAATGGTACCGAGAACATCTGTTACTTTGCTCATTTCAAAAGTCCCGCTATCATCAACATCGCTTGATTTAGCTACTTCGAGACCAAGTGCGTCGGCATCATGACCATCTATGCGTAACAAATTTCCATACTCAGTGCTGATAGTAAAACTACCGCCAAGCTGTTGAACAATTTTTACTATTGCACCAGCATCAAGTGTAATTTTTTCACCATAAGGAATGGTTGTGGCAATACAATCTCTACTTAGTTTAATAGGTTCTGTGTTACTCATTTATTTTCCTTTTTATCTCTTGTTGAACAAATGGGTGTAGATGCTGTGTCAATGTTGCTACATGACTTCGAACTTTGTCGTTTTCAATTTCATCAGTTATTTGCGCAATGAAAGCTTCTATTAGCATCGTTCGTGCTTTATCGTTTTCAATTCCTCTACTTCGAAGATAAAAAAGTGACTCCTCGTCAAGGCGGCCCACAGTTGAGCCGTGAGTACATTGCACATCATCAGCATAAATTCTTAACCATGGCCGAGTGTCAGCCTGCGCATGTTCATCAAGTACAAGATTCTTATTTGTTTGATGGGCATCGGTACCAACAGTTCCATGTTCTACAATAATTTCACCACTAAAAGAACTATGGCCATGGTCATCAACAACACCCACAAAGTGTTGATTGCTCGCACAATTTGAAGAAGCGTGATCTACAGTAACTTCAGTATCATGAACTTGCTTGATCGAGGTTATATTTACACCAGTTAGTTCAATAACAGAATTTTCTGAATCGAGATGCGCGTCAATTGCATTACGTGCAATATCTGCACCCTTCGTGATCGAAGCCATCTTTACATGGGAATCTTTACCTTGTTCAATTCTTGTATTACCAATGTGGGTAGCACTAGACGATTCATTTTGTATCCGAATTTGGTCGAGCTTTGTATTATCGCCAATACGAATAGTTGTACAAGCATCAGTCATTGTGTTATTTTCATTACCACAATAAGTTTCTACGATGGTGATGTGAGAATTATCACCCAATTCGATAATAGTACGTGGGTGTGAAATTATTTGTGAATTATTTTTGTCTATGTCATTAGTAGCAATATGAACAATATGAATCGGGTCATCTAAGATTATGTCGTTATCAGTCTTTACTACAGCAATATCGTACTCGTCATTCTGCTTGCAAATACCTTCAACAGTTCGAACATTCTCGTTCAACAAAACAAGCTCTTTAGATACTGAACTATTTTCACTAGCTAAACCGCAGTAGAGGCCATCAGGTAAGTTTTCGGTGTTTGAAAGTTCTTCGTTATAAAAACCATTTACGAATACCAATTGGGTACCACTTAAGTTGCCTATGAGTGAATCGAATTCTGGTTTTGTGATTGAGCTAATACTTGAACGTCGAGCGCTTGTTGCATTTTGAACGCGAGTAGCAATATCTTTAACCGGAGTATATCGCCAAGCTTCTTCCTTGGAACTAGGCGCGCCAATTAGTGTAGCTGTATTGGTCATTGCGTCACCTTATCTGCAATTGAACTGTAGCCTTGGATCTCTAGCTCATCTGCCAGTTCAATTCCGCCGGAGCGGACAATTTTTCCGCCACTTAAAACATGAATATAATCAGGACGTACAGTATCTAGAAGTTTTCGATGATGAGTAATGATCAACATCGATCGTTCAGGGTTGCGCAGACGTTCAATTCCTAATGCAACTATTCGAAGTGCATCGATGTCAAGACCAGAATCGGTTTCATCGAGGATTGCTAAACGTGGTTCAAGCATCGACATTTGTAAAATCTCGTTACGCTTTTTCTCACCGCCAGAAAATCCAGTATTAACTGAACGACTAAGAAAAGCTGGATCCATTTCAAGTTTTGCCATATGTTCTTTTGCAAAATTTAAAAATTCCATAGCGCTAATCTCTTCAAGCCCGCGGTTTTTTCTTACAGTGTTAACTGCAGTTCGGAGAAAATACATGTTTCCAACACCAGGAATTTCTACTGGATGTTGAAAAGCCAAAAATATACCAGCAGCCGCTCTTTCTTCAGGTGCAAGTGGCAAAAGATCTATGCCATCAAAAGTGGCTGTACCTGATACTTCGTAACCTTCGCGTCCTGTAAGTACATTAGACAGTGTTGTTTTTCCAGACCCATTAGGTCCCATGATTACATGAACTTCACCATCTGGAATATCAAGGCTGAATCCATCAAGAATTACTTTATCTCCAACACCTACGTGTAGATTTTCTATATGTAACATTATCCTACTGACCCTTCTAGGCTAACTTGCATTAGTGCCTGTGCTTCCACTGCATATTCCATTGGCAGTTCGTCGAATACTTCTCTACAGAATCCATTTACAATCATTGTTGATGCGTCCTCCTCGGTTAGTCCGCGTTGGCGGCAATAGAAAAGCTGGTCGTCGCTGATCTTTGATGTTGTTGCTTCGTGCTCGACCTGAGCAGTGTCATTTTTTACTTCTACATAAGGGAATGTGTGTGCGCCACAATCAGGACCTAATAATAGAGAATCGCATTGAGTATGATTTCGTGCACCTGTTGCACTACGAAGAATTTTTACCAAACCTCGATAAGTATTTTGGGCATGTCCAGCAGAAATTCCTTTAGATAAAATTGTACTTTTAGTATTTTTACCTATGTGGATCATTTTTGTTCCAGTATCTGCTTGCTGGTAATTAGTTGTAACTGCAACTGAATAAAACTCGCCTACTGAATCGTCGCCTTTTAAAATTACGCTCGGATATTTCCATGTAATTGCTGACCCAGTCTCGACTTGTGTCCAAGAAATTTTTGAGCGCGCTCCAGTACAACTTCCACGTTTAGTAACGAAATTATAGATACCACCTTTGCCGTTTTCATCGCCTGGATACCAGTTCTGGACAGTTGAGTATTTAATATTTGCATCATCAAGTGCAATTAACTCAACAACAGCAGCGTGTAATTGGTTTTCGTCACGCATAGGTGCAGTGCACCCTTCAAGATAGCTAACACTGGCACCTTCTTCGGCGATTATTAATGTACGTTCGAACTGGCCAGTCTCTGCAGCATTAATGCGGAAATATGTTGATAATTCCATCGGACATTTAACCCCCGCTGGGATAAAGCAAAATGATCCATCAGAAAATACCGCGGAATTTAATGTTGCAAAAAAATTGTCACGATAGCCAACTACTGTCCCTAAATATTTTTTTACGAGTTCAGGATGTTCTTTTACTGCTTCGGAAAATGAGCAGAATATAACGCCTACTTTAGCTAATGTAGATTTAAAAGTAGTTGCGACTGATACTGAATCTAAAATTGTATCTACTGCTACATTTGAAAGACGCTTTTGCTCAGTAACTGAAATTCCCAATTTATCAAAAGTTGCTCGAATTTCTGGGTCAACCTCATCAAGGCTATTTAACTTTGCTTTGGTCTTTGGAGCAGCCCAATAATGCATATCTTGATAATCAATAGGAGGAAAAGACAGGTTTGGCCAATTGGGTTCTTCTAATGTCATAAAGTGCGCCAATGCGCCTAGTCGCCATTCTAAAAGCCACTCTGGTTCATTTTTTTTAGCTGAGATTAGCCTAACAACATCTTCGTTTAAACCCTTCGGGGCCAAGTCGGTTTCGAGGTTGCTATGAAAACCATATGCGTACTCTCTATTAACGATCTCGTTTACAACATCAGACATTTAATCTCCTTCTATTTACCCTATAACTTTATCACAGTGTATACTAGAAATAATAGTGGGCGATGATCTGAGGGGTAGGAAGTTATGACTCAACCTGTAAATTCTAGTCCCGAAAACGAGAAATCTTCAATCAGTGAGCCAACTAGCAAAGGTTCACCTGGGCGAATCACCAAGATCCACTCCGAAACACGCAAAGGTCTATTTGTAGCACTTTGTTTTTTAATAATTTCATTATTTATTGGTATTTTAGGAATTGGTACTAGTTGGTGGGTCCCTCTACACTTATTTCTAATAGGCTCACTATTAAGTGCAATATCAACAACGACACAAATGTTAGCTGTAAGTTGGTCCACTTCACCTCCACCTTCATCAATTATTGTTATTTTACAGCGATGGGGAATTGCATTTGGTGCAGTTTTTCTTGTATTAGGTCGAGAAATAAAGCAGTCATGGATGATAATTTTTGGTGGGTCAATTGTTATATTTGCGGTGTTATTGTTGGCATCTATTTTGCTGTGGATACTTAAACACGCTGTCACTAAAAGATTTGCTCAAGCTATTGAAGCATATATTGTAGCTATAGTCGCTGGAGCAATAGGTATGACAATAGGTTTAATACTCGGTCTTAACCGTGGTGGTGAACTCTCTATAGAACTTCGCGGTGCTCATTTGATCTTAAACTTATTCGGACTCGTCGGAATTGTCATCGCTGGAACACTTCCATATTTTATTGCTACCCAGGTGCGTAGTAAAATGTCGCCACGAGCGACAACATCGCTAAAACGCATAACACTATTTATACTTTCATCTGCTGTTGTTATTGCAGTAAATGGTGAAATACTTAAACAAGCTAAGCTTGTAACAATAGGATTTTGTACTTATGCATTGGGTATATTATTGGTTTTGATAATGTTACCAATAAATTTAAAGAATAATTCACGATGGATGGAGCCACGTATCTTACAATTGATGACCGGAATTATTTGGTGGATTGCTATGACTATTACTTTAGGAATTTCAACAGTTGAATTGGGAGTAAACCGTAAAGTATTACAGGCATTAGTGATTGGTGGTTTTGCACAAATACTTATATCGTCTCTGGCATATCTCGGCCCAGTAATACGTGGTGGTGGACATCAACTGCTTACTGCCGGCTTTGCAATTACACGCTCGTGGGTCTCACTAGTATTAGGCAATATCGCAGCATTGTTGTCGCTATTTGATAAAGATAATTTTCTAGCTTTAGTGCTTATGTTCTGGATAGTCGATATTGTTGTTCGTGCAATATTACTTAAAGTTAAAAAACGAACTATTAAATTAAAGGAGAATTGATGGGTAACCAAGAGGATGCGTACTTAGCTGATGCCCCAAACATAGCAGGCGATCGGTCGATCCTAAAAGCAGTTGCTATGCCCACGGAACACGGCGGATGGAGTCTTACTTTAGAGCCTGTTGTGCTTGCTTTGGTTGTTTCTTGGTCATGGTCAGGGTTAGCACTTGGCTTTGCAGCTATGTTGGCATTCATTGCACGTACACCGCTAAAAATTGTATTAGGGGATCTTTGGCGCAATAGATGGTTAGAGCGTTCTGGTGTTGCGGCTCGTGTTGCATCAATAGAAGTATTCTTATTTATAGCATTAATTGTTTATGCAATTTTCGAAGCCGAGAATAACTTTTTGATACCTTTACTTATTGCTTTACCGCTCGTTGCAATCCAATTATACTTTGATATAAGAAGTAAAAGCCGCAGACTTTTACCTGAACTTTGCGGTACTGTAGGAATTGGCTCAGTAGCATCAGCAATCGTACTTGCAAATGGAGTTGCTAACACTACTGCCTATGCACTTTGGATAGTAGTCGCAACAAGAGGTGTTGCAGCAATTCCTTATGCTAGGACACAAGTTTTCAGGAAGCGTGGACGTCCAGTTAAAGTTTGGCATAGCGACCTTGCCCAACTATTTGCTGGAGTGAGTGTAATAATTGCTTACCTATTTCATATTGTGCCTCTTGCTCCTACAATAGCAATTGTTATTATTGCCATCTTTAATATTATTGCGATTCGCAACACCCCTTTACCTGCAAAGATAATAGGACTACAACAAATGTTCTTTGGTATTACGCTCGTAGTCATAACAGCTATTGCGGTGTTAGTATGAACAGAATTAATACTCTAATGAATATGAAAAATCTAAAGGCTTAAATAATGGCAACTTATTATATTATTCTTAGTATCCACATAATAGGAGCAACTATTTGGGCTGGAGGTCATCTGGTTTTAGCGCTTAGTATTCTTCCTGATGCTCTTAAAAAAAAGGATGCTTCGATAATTCTTGATTATGAGAAACGATTTGAAAAAATAGGTTTGCCTGCACTTGGGACACAAATACTATCTGGGTTTTGGTTGGCATGGCGCATACTTGGTCCTCTAGAAAACTGGTTTGCGAATAATTCGATTGCCCATGCAATTCAGATCAAACTTGGCCTCCTAGTTCTTACTGCAGGTCTTGCTATTAATGCACGATTCCGTGTTATTCCAAAACTCACTGATACTGATATGAACACACTTGCATGGCATGTACGAATAGTAACTTTTTCAGCAGTACTTTTTGTTCTCGCTGGCATAACAATACGATTTGGTGGTTATCCAGTATTTAAAAATTAATCTAATCTGGGATTGTTAAATCGAGATTTGATTCACAAATATCATGCTTTACAGCTTTATTTTTTTCTCTGCGCAATAGTAATTGTCCACCAATCGCTGCAAGGATAGCGACAATCCCACCGACAGCTAATGGGGTACGCGCTCCCCAACGGTCTGCAACAGCACCGACTATTGGACCACCAATTGGTGTGGTTCCAATTAGCAAAACAGCTTGAAGTGCAAGAATTCTTCCGTGCATACGTGAATCTGCACGAACTTGAATAATTGAAGTTGTTGCAGTCATATAAGTAATACTGCTAACACCTACTAAAAAAACTATAGGTAAAGCAACCCAAATATTAGGAACAAAAGTTAACATCATCATTGTTATACCAAGACTAGAAGCACCAAAAATTATTTGTCGCACATTTACGGTGCGCCTATACGCGGCATATAATGCAGAGAGAAGTGCGCCGACGCTAAATGCTACATATACAATAGTAAATTCACTGTCGCTTCCTTTAAGCGCATGTTCAACAAAAAGTGGAAATAGTACGCTGAAGTTGTAGCTCAATATTCCTACGAATAACAGCATAAGAAAAGGTATCCATAAATCAGGAATACCTAAGATGTATCTAAGTCCTTCACGTATTTGACCTTTTGCTTTTTCAACCTTAGGGGTCCTCATGATATCTGATTCACGCATCATAAATAGTGCAGCCAAAACAACTAGATATGAAATACCATCAATAATAAATGCCCAACCATATCCAACTGTTACAACAAGTATTCCAGCCAGGGCAGGACCAAATATCCTGGATGCATTGACCATAGCACTGTTTAATATGACAGCATTTGGGCGGTCTTTCACTGAGACCATTTCAGTAACAAAACTTCTACGCACAGGCATATCAAAAGCTAAAAATAATCCTCCAGCTATTGAAACAGCATATATAAGACTTAATTTGGGGTTAGGAATAAACGCAATCATTCCAAGTACAAATGACTGCAACATCTCTAAAAATTGAGTGATTATCAATAGTGTTCTTTTGTTAGACCTATCTGCGATTGTTCCAGCCCAAACGGAAAACAACAAAATAGGCCCGTATTGACAAGCTACTAATATTCCAATAGCAAGACCGCTATGAGTTAAATGTAGTACTAATAAAGTTAAAGCAATATTGGTAATCCAGTTTCCTGTATTTGAAATCAGTTGTCCTATGAAAAAGAGTCGGAAGTTGCGATTATGTAGTGATGAAAATATTTGTCGAAATACATTGCTTATTTTATTTTTCATCTTGCCTGATTCTTGTGTGACTTATTTAAGCGGGGATTTCTCCCATTTTTCCAGCACGAAAATCTTCAAATGCTTGTTGAACTTCTTCAGCACTGTTCATTACAAACGGTCCATATCTAACAACTGGCTCTCCAATTGGTTTTCCGGTTAACAATAATACATCTGTTCCATCTTCTGTAATATCTGGTTCTTCAAATTCTATTTTGTCTATACCACTAGCGACGAATGTATGGCCTTTTGCTATCGTAAAGTTTTTTATCTCACCTATTGCTGAATCATAAAGCTTTCCAGAAATTGTTCCAACCAAAGGAAGAATAATCACATTGTGGTCAGGGTCGATAACTGAAAAAAATGATTCTTTATTATACTTCTTTGAAGATTTGTCTTTTGAGATATGCGCATAAACTATAGGCGTAAATGTGTTTGTGTGAGATTCAATACCAAACGCATTACCCGCAATAATTTTAATTACTACATCGCCAATGTTTACTGATGGAATTTCATCTGTTCTCATGTCTTGGTATTTTGGCGGATCCATCTTATTTGCTTTTGGCAAGTTAACCCAGAGTTGAATGCTAAATACTTCCTTGTCTTGATTTTCCTCGTTGAAATTAACTTTTTTAGGTCCTTCTTTATGTATTACACCTGATCCAGCAGTCATCCACTGAACATCTCCAGGTTCCATATGTCCTTCATTTCCAAGAGTGTCTAGATGGTCGCTAGTTCCGCGTATGTTATAAGAAACTGTTTCAAACCCGCGGTGGGGGTGCCAGTCTGTTCCTATTCTATTGTTTGCCAACATCGTTTTTGGGCCAATTTGATCTATAAGTAAAAATGGATCAATCTGACTTAAGCCTTCAACTGGGAATGGACGCTGCACCTCAAAGCCTTCACCCTCTAATGTCGTATGAACTTTTATTATCCTTGTATGCATCATAATCTCCAATATAGTTCAAAACTGAACTAATTATAGAAACTCGTTAAAACAAAAAATATTCCTGATGATACATATTATTGTTATTCGATCTGATCTAATTCATCAACAGGATCAATCAAAGAATGGTTACCTTCTGTCATTTTAAAAATTCCGGTAGCATTACTAGCGTCAAAGGCTAAATCTAATTTTTTGGTCTCAGGGTCGATGTGGCGTTCAATAAATTCAAAAAATGAACCAGGTACGTCTAATTGGATAGTTTCACCAGAATCGTCAATGAAACAACGATTGATTGGATCTGCTCTATATGCTGTTTGGAGGACCCTTCCAGTTTTTGAGACCTCTATAGACTCTTTCATAGGTGACCCAAATTCGTTTTCTTCATTGACTAAATCGCTTAATATTTTTACCCTATCTGTAGCATGATTAAATGCATTACCTTCGGTTGATATCCAAGCCATTTCTGCAGAATGTTTAAAAATATTTTTATAGTCACTTAATTTTGGTATTGGGTGTTGACGAGCAAAAGCAGAGGTTATATTAGCCAAAAATTCACCACATTTTTCTCTTGGCAAAAAGTTATTATTAGACAAAAATTCAAGATCAGATTTTGTTTGTTCACTTAGTGGATCAATGGAGTCTTCGATCACATTGATAACTGCTTTTACAAAATTATCATCATCAACTTGTTCAGGATGGAATTCGCTTACGAAATATTGTGGAATTACTTCTGGAAAATCAGTGTGAGTATAGCTTCTTCCAGTCATTTTTAACTTTTCTAATGGATAAGTATTGTTATGAAAATAACCTAGAGCACGCAATATTCTTACTAAGGATTCTTCGCCAGATGGCAAATTGCCATTCCTATCGTATAACACAGTCCTAACGGCACCGTGATCAAACATGATGGTTCTTTCCTCTGTTAAATGTCGATCAAAATAAATTCTGGCATGTGGAACTCTTTGGAGCAGGTCAGCATATAGTGTGAGAAATAAACTAAATGACAAATGTGCCCTTGGAACATTTTCATCACCAAATGAAGATACAACATTAGGTATTAATATTACATGGGAAAACTCTTCGATATTTTTTTGACCAACTATCTCACGAATAATATTATATATAGTTATGTCCGTTGAGCACAATGACATTGATTTATCCATATATACCTATCTTCAAATCAGTCCGATGTATGCGATACCGCAATACCATCTGTAAAAAGTTTACCAAAACTTGTCTCTACAAGGTCTTTATACAATATATCTTCTTGGCGTATGAAACCTTGTTGTGGCAATATTGCTTTAGACACTAACTCTATTACTGCACAGCAGCTAGATGCTGTAGTCCATGATATTGCCCTCCAATTTGACCCATTAATCTCTCTCGCATGAAAAGCTCTAACATAAGTATCTCGTATAAATTTTCCTTCTTGCTCACCTTCAACAGCACTATAAATATAGACAACATCATCAGTAGATTGAGGTTTAGCTTCTGTTAGAACTTTTGCTAATGAGTTTCTATCTTGTCCCATACGCATTTCATTTGCCATAAAATTCATTAATTTACAATGTCCAGGATAGCGCAAAGTTTTGTAATCCAAACTCTCTAGTTTTCCTTGATATGTCTCAGTCATAGTCCCGCAACCACCACTTGTAATAAATGCTTCTAGTTTTATTCCGTTGATAATCACGGTTTCTAATTCGCTAAGCGACGGCACAATTTGTTTTTCGCCTTTACGGATTACTTCTGCATCATTTAAATATTCGTTAATTATTCCTTCAGCTGACCAATTAACAGAGTATCCAAGTAGTCCATGTGGAGTTCTAGGAAGTGCACCAACTCTAAGTTCTAATGAACGAACTTTATCGAATTTCCTCATTAAAGAAGAACCAATAATTCCTATCAGCCCAGGAGCAAGTCCACATTGTGGAACTAAAGCAGTTTTTGAATTTGCACTATTTTCTTTAACAAAATGTGTATGTGGAACATCTTCTGTTAAGTCGAAATAGTGAACTTGTGTTTTAATAGCTACTTTTACAATAAGGGTGTTTAAAAAATAAGGTAAACAACTAACAATTGCATCATAACCTTTTATTGAATCTTCTAGAACTTTTTCGTCAGTTACATCAATGCTTTGTGTAGAAAATGGGAAATCTGAACGAATAACTTGGTCGAAACCAGTAACTTCCACTCCATCGTAATGGAGCAAACTAGCAACTAAACTACCAACCTTGCCGAGACCGACTACAGCTATTTTCTTAATACTGCCTTGCATTTTCTCCCCTTACTATCAGTGTTTTATCCTAGAATTATGAGTATGATTTCGACTAGTTAGAACAAAAGCTTTAAGGGCTTTATTTCTTAATCTATAGAGACGATGATAGTAAATATGACTGACCAAAACGCGTTTAATGAACTTTGTGCCATAACGGGCCAGCAGTGCATTATTGGTGAAGATATTCCAGAGCGCTATTTTGAACCCTGGAGAGGCAAAATTGGATCAGCAATAGCAATTGTATTTCCTGAATCTATTGAGCATATTCAAAAAACTATTACTTGGGCTAAAAACGAGTGTTATAGATTGCTACCTCAAGGTGCGCGTACTGGACTTGTTGATGCATCAGTACCAAGTAAAGAAAATAGTGAAAACTCTGTAATAGTATCATTTGAAAAATACCGTTCGAACATGAAAATTAACGTTCAGGATCAAAGGTTGATTGTTGATGCTGGGTTCTTGTTAAGTGAAGTTAATGAATATTTAAAAACATTCGGCTATTTTTTACCTGTTAATGTAAGTTCTGACCCTATGGTTGGGGCTATGGCATCAACAAATATTGGAGGTTCATCTGTATTGCGTCATGGTGATTTTCGATCTTTAATGAAAGGTATCCAAGTAGTATTAGCGGATGTCGATCTAAGTGTTTATGATTCATTACAAAGACCTATAAAAGATAATTCTTCGTTGAACTTTACACAATCATTCTGTGGGTCATTTGGTCAACTAGGTTTTATAACTTCAGTTGCCTTGAAAGTCTTTCCAATAGAAAAAGCATCAACTACTTATTGGATTCCACTATCAAATGATGAAAATACTGCTTTATTAGTTAATAAACTTGAAAGTATAAGTGGTGATTTATTAGTCGCTTGTGAGATGGTTAGCTCAAATGTTTTAAAGGCAACAAATGAAAATTATTCAGAATTAAATTCTAAAATTGTTATACCTTATGTAAAAGATCAAGTTGATGTTTTATTTGTAGAGTTCGCTACTACATTAGAAAATGATGATATCAAAAATAAGGGTGAAGAAATTTTAGCTAAACTTGTAGAATTAGGTTTAGTAGATGATGCTTTGAACTTAGATTCATCAAAAACGTGGGAAATTAGACATAGTTTTTCTGAATCTGTGAGAAATTTTTCTAGGAAACTCATTACATGTGATATATCAACAACCAAAGATAAATTTTTTAAACTTAGAACAAGTATTCATAAAGAAATTTCTAAAATATATCCAGACCTTGTCATATGTGATTTCGGTCACGTTGGAGATGGTGGAATACATATGAATATTGCTATTCCAAAGTCTTTAAGTGATGTCGATTTTTCTGACGAAGATGTAAAGAAGATAAGAAGAGTAGTTAATGATTTAACCAATTTTTATGGCGGGAGTTTTTCGGCAGAACATGGATTAGGTGCACTAAATTCTGATTATTATCACGAATATATCCCCAAAGTTGATAAGTTGTTAACGAGAAGTTTAAAAATATTCTGTGACCCAGAAAATATTCTCGGTCATTCGTCAATAGATTTTATAACAGGAGAGTAGTGGAAATTTATGTTTAAGTTAAGTGACAAAATTATAGGTACTGATATTCCGAATACAGGAGATATTTCAGACGAAGTCTTTCGAGTATTAGATATATTGTCAATAAAGATCAATAGCTATGGTTTTAGTAGCTCAGAGAAAATAGATGATTCTCGAATAAATTTAAGAACTCCAATTACCGGTGAGGTTTATGGTTCTATATCTGCTACAACGATAGACGAAATTAAAGAAAAAATTTCTGATGCAAAAAGTTACTATAAAGAATATGCAATGATCCCGGCACCAAAACGCGGTGAGTTTGTAAGAATCTACGGAAATCTACTTAGAGAATATAAAAACGAATTAGGTTTTCTAGTTAGTGTTGATGCTGGAAAAATTTTAAGTGAAGGTTTAGGCGAAGTGCAGGAAATGATTGATATATGTGATTTAGCACTAGGTCAATCAAGACAACTCTTCGGAAAGGTAATTGCAAGTGAGCGACCTATGCATTCAATGCGTGAAACGTATTTGCCACTTGGTGTTGTTGGTATTGTTACAGCTTTTAATTTTCCTGTCGCTGTATTTGCGTGGAATGCTGCACTAGCATTTATTTGTGGTGACCCGGTCGTATTTAAACCTTCTGATAAATGCGTTGTTAGTGCCATTGCGATTTATGAATTAGCAAAGCGAGCCGCAAAAGAAGTAGGAATTGATGAGAATGTTTGTCAACTGGTTCTAGGTGGAATTGATGCAGCCAATACTATTGCGAGTCATGTAGATATAGCACTCTTAAGTGTGACTGGTTCAACTCTTGCCGGTGCTGCTCTTAGTAAAATTGTTAATGAACGTTTTGGAAAAATTCTTTTAGAGCTCGGTGGTAATAATGCGATGATTGTTACTCCAAGTGCAGATATTGAATTAGCAACGCGAGCAATTGTGTTTTCGGCAGCAGGTACTGCAGGCCAGCGTTGTACAACATTGCGTAGACTAATTGTTCATGAATCAATTTTTGAGAAATTGATGGAAAAAGTAAAAAAAGCATATGCAAGTTTAAAAATTGGTAATCCTCTTAATTCAGATACTTTGATTGGTCCTTTAATAGAAAGCAATTCTTCTCAAGCTATGGAATTAGCAATAGATAATTTAAGCAATAACGGACAAGTAGTTGTTGGGGGTGAGCGTATGTTCGATGCTGTTTATCCAGATGCATATTATCGAATGCCAGCCATTATAAAAATGGAATCTCACATTATAGATTTAGATCATGAAACATTTGCTCCACTTTTAAGTACTATCACATATTGTGATATTGAAGAAGCTATTGAGTTAAATAATAAAGTTCCGCAAGGTCTATCGTCATCCATATTTACAACAAATATTAAAGAAGCGGAATTGTTCATGTCACCAGTTGGTTCTGATTGTGGGATTGTAAATGTGAACATTGGTCCAAGTGGTGCTGAAATCGGTGGTGCTTTTGGCGGCGAAAAACAGACTGGCGGTGGGCGTGAATCTGGTTCAGATGCATGGAAGGCTTATATGAGAAGAACCACCAATACAATTAATTATTCAGATTCATTACCATTGGCTCAAGGCGTCGAATTCATTTAAAACGTAGCTTTATCCTTTTTAGCAGAGTTATCCACAGTTTTGTTGTGTACCCTAAACAAAATAGAACTTCGTGCATCCATGCTTTAAAAGCACTAGAGTCATTGTATTAAACCTAGGGGGTACAATGAAAAAAATATTAACGATAATTTCGCTGACTATTGTCTGTACATTAGTTTTTACAGCATGTTCTAAGAAAGAAGAGAAAAAAACTACTGAAGGTCTATCAACAGTAGAGGCTGGAAAACTGACAATCTGTTCTGACATTCCATATGCTCCATTTGAATTTTTAGATGGTAAAGATGTTGTTGGTATTGATGCTGATTTAATTTCAGCTATAGCTAAAGACAATTCTCTTGAAGCAAAATTCGTCGATACTGATTTCGATTCAATATTTGCTCAATTAAAAGCTGGTAAGTGCGACGTAGTTGCATCTTCTGTTTCTATAACAGATGAGAGGAAAATGTCAAATGATTTTTCTGATTCTTATTTCACAATCACACAGTCTTTACTAGTTAATAATAAAGATACAGAAACCTTGACAGATCTTGATAAATTATCTGGAAAAGTAATTGGCGTTCAAAGTGAAACTACAGGAGCCGATTTTGCAAAAGAATCATCAGAAAAAGATGGCTATACAGTCAAAGAATTTACTGGTGCGGATGAGCTTTTAAGCGCTTTACGTGCAGGTTCGATTGATGGTGTGATCCAAGATTATCCAATTAACGCATATGAGTCAACTACGAATGGTTCTGCAACTGTAACTAAAAAGTTCGAAGGTGATGAGGGTTATGGATTTGTAATTTCTAAGGATAATCCTGAACTTACTAAAGCCATAAATGTATCTTTGAAAAAGTTAAAGAGTAATGATACTTACGATAAAATCGTTGCTAAATACTTAGGTACTAACTAAGAACCATCAATTTTAGTTAAATTACAATAAGCTGGTGTGTAATATGATTGCACACCAGCTTATTTTGTATCCAAGACTTGCCGCTGGCGGAGTTGAGGGGATACTTGATGAATTTTTTTCTCTACGTATATTCAAAAAGGTTTTCCCCGAAATATTCTTAGAAGCTGCAAGAAATACTATTGTTTTTACGACTATAGCTTTTATTGGGGGGCTTTCATTTGGTCTGTTCTTAGCCTTAATGCGTACTTCCAAAAAGAAATATTTGAGATGGCCTTCTGCAACTTTTATCGATTTTATTCGCGGCCTACCTTTGTTGCTAATAATGATTGTGATCGGTTTAGGTTTCCCTATCCTATTTAAAGAATATAACTTAAATTTTCCTGGTCCTTTAAGTTTTTTTAATAATCTTTGGCCATTTGGTCGAGATGGTACGAAGTACATACCTGGTGCATTGGCGCTATCATTGGTAGCTGGCGCGTATATGGCAGAAACAATTCGTGCGGGTATTGAATCAGTCCCACGTGGCCAAGCTGAGGCTGCCCGTTCACTGGGTATGTCGAATACTCAGACGATGAAAAAAGTTGTTTTGCCACAAGCTTTTCGGACAATTGTTGGTCCACTGACAAATGAACTTGCATTACTATTTAAAGATACTTCTTTAGTTTCTGTTTTAGGAGTAGAAGTTGGTGGTAGAGAATTAACAAAGTTTGCACGTGATGCTACTAATCAACTCGCAAATACAACGCCACTAATTGCAGCGGGTATTTGTTATCTTTTAATTACTATCCCTCTACTTCAACTTGTGGCATTTTTTGAGCGTCGTGCGAAAGCAGGTACACGATGAGTGATGAAGTTGTAATAAAGTTTGAAAATGTTGCTAAATCTTTTGGTGACAAGGTCGTATTAAAAGATATTAATTTTAATGTTACTCGAGGAGAAGTTGTTTGTATAATAGGACCTTCTGGTTCTGGTAAATCAACCTTATTGAGATGTATTACACAGCTAGAAGAAATATCAACAGGTGAAATCACCGTCTTAGGTAAAGCGGTTTCAAAAATAAATAAAAAAGAGATAAATAAACTTCGTACTAACGTGGGTATGGTGTTTCAACATTTCAATTTATTTCCTCATATGACAGTCATCAAAAATGTTACCTTAGCGCTAGTAAAAGTAAAAGATATGAGCAAAGTTCAGGCTCGAAAGATCGCTTTGAGTGTATTAAAAGATGTTGGACTGAGTGATAAGATCGACATGTTTCCAGCATCGCTTTCTGGTGGACAGCAACAACGTGTCGCCATTGCACGATCATTGGCAATGAAGCCTGACATAATGTTATTTGATGAAGTGACATCTGCGCTTGATCCAGAATTAGTTGGTGACGTTTTACAAGTTATGCGAAAACTCGCTAATGAAGGTATGACTATGGTTGTGGTAACTCATGAAATGGACTTCGCTCGAGGCGTTGCAGACCGGGTAGTATTTATGGATGATGGAGTAGTGGTTGAACAAGGTGACCCAGAGGATATATTCACTAATCCAAAAAATGAGAGAACAAAATTATTTCTATCTCGTGTACTTGACAGGCTTTAAGCTAATGAATCAATTATCAACTCTAAATCTTTAACTGTTGTATTCGGATTTGTTATACATAGACGTATAACAGTCTCGCCGTTAAATGATGTCGGTACTATGAATGCAAATTCATTTTCTAACAAAGTATTACACCAAGAAGTGTAATCTTGCCCAGTCCAACCTTTTCTTCTAAATAAGATCACGCTCAATTGTGGCTCAATCACTAACTCGAGATGTTCAGATTTCCTTATTAGTTCTCCGCCTTCATTGCTTACATCAACACATGTCGTTACAGCTGTTGAAAATGCATCGGTACCGTGCACTGCAAGTGCGAACCAAAGCGGTAATCCACGCGCACGCCTTGTTAAATGATGCGCATAGTCAGAAGGATTAAATTCAACTGTATCATTTACAACATCTAAATATTCTGCGTGTTGAGCGTGTGCAAGACGTGCATCTAGTGGGTCTTTATATATAAGTGCTGCACAATCATATGGTGAGAACAACCACTTATGTGGATCTACAACAAAACTATCGGCTTGTGTCACACCTTCAAATAACGGTGCTGTGGATTCACATAACATACCAGCACCACCGTATGCGCCATCAACATGAAACCAAACGTCGATATCATATGCTATTTTTCCTGTTTGATTTAGTTCGTCTACATAACCAGTATTTGTTGCACCGGCAGTTGCAACAACGCAAAAGAGTCGATCCCTATCTTCTTTTGAATATGAATTTAGTGCTGCTTGAAGATTTTCAGGAGTAAGTCTATTATATTCATCACCAGGAATCTCAAGTAAATCTACATCCATGGCTTGGGCTGCATGTTTGATTGAGGTGTGTGCACTTGGTGCACACGCTAATGCTAATCTAACCTTTTCCATTTCTGGATGCACTCTTCGAAACCAATGTCTTGCAGCAATAAGTGCAGATAGATTTGCGGCGGTTCCTCCAGAAACAAAAACACCAGCAGCGCTTTCTGGATAACCCACCATGTCCATGATAAAACGCAATGCTTGATTCTCAGCAGCTACTACTCCCGATCCCTCAAGCCAAGTGCCACCGTACATGGAGCATGCTGATACGACTAAATCAAAAAGTGATGCTGTGTTTGACGGTGCATTGGTTACGAAAGCTAAATATCTAGGGTGATCAGTAGATATTGTTGCAGGTTGAACTATATTTTCAAAAAAGTTAAATGCTTTATTTCCACCAAGTCCTTTATTTGTAATTACTCCATTAAATTTTGGTAAAAGTATTTCTGGTGGAACTGGCCCGCCGAGAGACGGCGGGTCTTGCTTTAGTCTCTCTAAAGTAAATTTTAATATTCGTTCTGCAAGCTCTGCTGTATCTTCATTAAAGTCGTGTAATCCCATTTGATTATTTCGAATTTATTTTTTTATAGGCGAGACCTGAGAGTACTTCCCATATAACTCCATGAG